>Ga0306925_10005367_pt1 | contig 11736 bp, 10 predicted proteins | sample flu12Cox44000176_FD_203755 | JGI IMG/M metagenome (GOLD analysis project Ga0306925, IMG submission 203755) | Lab enrichment of tropical soil microbial communities from Luquillo Experimental Forest, Puerto Rico - flux8day.12C.oxic.44.000.176 (v2)... | ecosystem: Environmental > Terrestrial >...
CGGTGCCTGACTTGCGGAGAAAGCTCATGAAGTACATCCGGCACTACAACAACGCGCCCAAAACTGTGAAGTGGCGCTACTTTGACCCTTCCCGTCGCATTACTCCCAGTTCAGCTGTTACAGTCCACTAGATCCCGCACATCATGCGACACCCAGATACCGGTCAGAGTTCCCCAAGACTTTTTTTTAGCGCGATGTGCTCAGCCATGAGCTCAGCTAGGACCTCGTCCTTGGTCTGCACCTTCTTCTCCAAGAACTCGGTCCGTTTCTGCTTCTCTTCCACTTGGCGATGAGGGCGCTCCTGAGCCTGAAAGGCTGCTGCGCCATTCTCGAACAGCTCTTTCTGCCAGCGGTAGAACACGGTTGGGCGCAGGCCCAGTTCTTCACACAGCTCCGAGACGGGCGCTTTGTCCAAAAGATGCCGCCTCAAGATGGCTACCTTTTCTTCTGGGGTGAAATGCTTCCGTTCCTTCCTCATACGTTCGCTCCGTTATCTTAACGGACAAACGCTTTCTCCATTTCCAACTGAGGCGGGACAGTAGGGATCCCGTGGATGAGAACAGGTGGCGGCAAGATGCGGTGTTGAGATCCTCGGGGCAAGCGGGATGAAAGATTTAGGAGCTATGGCAGAGGGAGTTTTTGTTCCTGGAGGACGAGGGAGTCTCGCTTGGCGGAGACGCGGGCTGGGTTGTGAGCAGCTTCAGCTGGCGATTGAGCGATGAGCTTGGGGAGGTCACGGTAGCGGAGGAGCGGGACGATGGTGATGAAACGCACCGTGACGGCAACGAAGACGGCGTACCAGCCCGCTCCGGGAGTGTGGAAGCGATTGGCAATGCCGAGGCGCGCATAAGAGGCGGAGAAGAGATACGGAAGAAGATGGAAGGGTAGAGTGCAGAGAGTGGCGCCGACGCCGGTGAAGATGGCGGTCCACAGGAGTTCGGTGAAGAGTCTTTGGCGTTTCCAAAAATTGGCGGGATTGGCAGAAGTGACGGTGCGAATTTCGGGAGAGGAGAGTTCAGCGAGCTGCCGCGGGAGAGGCCGGGTGACGGGTGAGGATTTCCGCCAGCCCTGGAGGCGATGGGTGAGATCCACGTTGAGCTTTCTGGCGTGAAGAACGGAGCCTACATTGCCACAGGAGATGTTAAAGACGCCGCAGGTCCCGCGCTCGGAGTCGGTCCAGGCAATGTAGATGCGGTTGGGAGCGAGAAGGCCGGGGAGGCCGTCGGCGTGCTTGATCGCGGTGATTTGATCTTGACGGAGAGCGAATTTGGTTTCTTCGCCGCAGTAACAGATGCGATCGGAGCGGAAGAAGAGGTAGCCGATGTCCCAGTTGGAGTTGCCTTCGTAGAGACGAGGTGCAGCGGTGGGAGAGAAGCCGACGTAGACGCCGCTCCAGGATTCAGCCTGAATGCCTTCCGCAGCGAGTTTTGTGTTGAGAGCGGGCTGAAGCTTGCCGTGAGTAAAGCGCGGGGAATAGTTAGCCAAGAGAAGAAAAGTGAGGAGCGTCGCGGGTAGCGCGAACGCGAAAATGATCCATTTGAACGGCGAGGGAAGGTGAATCGCGGTGAGACAGAATAGCGATGGAATGAAAGCGAGAAGGCCTACGAGGGCAAAGCTGAGTTTGAGAGAAAGGCTCTTGGTACGCTGCGTGGAATGCAGTTTTGCGCTCGGGCCACTGGTGGCGGGAATTGTATAGTTGACGGCTTCGGCGGCGCCTTCGCGAGCGATAGTGGGGATTTCTTCGAAGGGGATGCCGGCTTTTTTCGCGATGGCGTGGGCGCGGCGCATGGAGGACGGATGCGTGAGCCATTTTTCGCGCCAGTGGCTCCAATGGATCGGCATCATGTTGAGTTCGGAAAGCTTGAAGAGCGCGGAAATGGCGGCGCGAGGATCGCCGGTTGTCGCGACGGCTCCGGCGTCGGCTGCATATTCGAAACGCCGCGACCAGAAGTAGGGGAACACGGAAACGATAGCGAACATCAAGGCATAGCGGGTGATGACGGAGTCATAGACGAAGGGTGATGCGAAATTGAGAACGAACACGGCGAGGAAGATGCTGCCCGCAAAGGCGTAACCAAGCTTGGCAGGATGCTTGAGCTTGAGGTGAGTGAGTTCGTGAGCCATGACGTAATCGACTTCACGCTGGGACATGCGTTGAAGGAGGTAGTCGGTGAAGGAGATGGTGTTGCCGGTGCGCGCGAAGGCGTTGGCAACCTGACCTTTGCCGGAGGGGATGAGGTAGATCTGCTGGAGCTTGACGCCGATGTGTTCGGCCATGGCAAACACGCGGTCGCGGAGGTGGCCGGAAGAAAGAGCTTGAGGCTGCATACCTGTGAGTTTGAGTAGCGCCTGGGCGGCAACCGCGCGAAGAAGAAGCGCCGCAACCCACCAGAGAAAAGCATTGCGGAAGCCACCGCTGCCGATGACACGGAGACCCGTGAGAAACATGGCGATGGGAATGAGGCGAGCGAGGACGGAGTAGAGGGCCTGGAGGGTGAGTTCACGCTTAGTCCAGCGAAGGCCGCGGAGTTTCTGTTGAACGGGATGAGAAATGCGATAGCAGAGGAGCCAAAGCAAAGCTGGAGGAAGCCATCCAATGGATTCGTAGAGAACGGGATGAGCAGCGAGGGCGGTAAAACCCGTGCCGGACGCAAGGAAGCGGAGGATTGGCTCAGCGTGACAGGAGTCAAGTGCAATCCACCAGCCGAGTAGGGACAAGTTAAGAATCCACTGGAGCGAGCGCATGTAGCTGAACCAGACGACGGCTTTGTCGGTGACGTCGGCAGCAAGGGCTCGGCGGCCGAGCCAAAAGAAGAGAACGAGTGGCGAGACGAGGACGAACAGGAGAATGGCGGCGTTGCGCTTTAGCGTGGCGGACAAGTAGCCGTAACGGTAAGTGATTTCGCCGGGGAGGGGCTTGCTGGGAGACCACGAGTAGACGACGAATGTGTGCATGAAGCGCGAAACGGGGGCGGGAGTCTTTGCAGACGGAGCGGAGTTTGCCTGATCGAATGGAACGGTTTCGCGGATATCGCAATCGGGCAGATGGAGTTGAAGGGAGGAGGAGGGGATGTTGTGGACACCGGCAAAATTCTGGAGAGGGATGGTGGAAATCCGGCCCTCGTGCAGGAGACCTTGGGCGGAAGCCGGAACTATACAGGAGCCGGTGTACACGCCGGGCATGGGGCGAACCCGAACGGAATTTTGCAGCGAGCAGTTGAGCGAGGACTCGAGGGCTTGCTTGATTTCGGCTGGGGGGAGGTTGGGCTGGTCATCGAGGAAATAGTTAGCATGGACGGAGGCTTTGCCGGAAGCGTCGAAGATAATGTCGACTGAAAGGAAGGAGACGGGCGCAGCGTGGTCGGAGCTGTCAGAGTCGGGTGGTTGTCTGTGGGGTGGAGTTTGGGAGTGGGTGCGGACCGGCAGGAAGACGCCAAGTACTGCGGCCAGAAGGACAGCGGAGAGGAACGAGAGGGGTCTCCCGCGAGTTCGCATGGATTGAACGCACCTTTCTTGCCCGACATGCCGCCTTCGAAGCGTGACGAAGGGCGATATCGACATTGATTTCAGTGTAAGGAAAGCACGAAGGAGCGCGCGCTGGGCTGAGGAAGAAGGTTTGCTATGCGATACGGAGAGTAGAGAATGGGCAAAGGAGTACGGAAGGGCTATTGACCGGGGGTTCAGGCAGCACGGAGGGTACAGAGAAAAGAGGGATTCCTCGCTGCGTTCGGAATGACAGAGGTGCAGGGGATTAAGAGTCAGTGGGTGAGGACAGCGCGGCGATCAGAAGAGGAGAGCAGGAGGAGGGCGCGGCGGCGCCAAAAGAGAAGGAGAAAAATCCCGATGAGGATGAGCGAGAGGCTGAGTCCGATCCAGAGGCCGAGAGCGCCCCAGAGGCGCCGGAAGCAGAGGTAAATGCCGAGAGGAAGACCGATCAACCAGTAGGCCGAGAAGTGGCACAACATCGGGGTGCGTGTGTCTCCGGAGCCGCGGAGCGCACCGGTAGCGACCGTCTGGATGCCGTCGAAGAGTTGGAAGGCGGCGCCGGCAGCAAGGAGAACAACGGCGGTGCGAATGACCGTGGGGTCGGCAGTGTAGAGGCGGGCGACGTAGCGCGGGAAAATCAGAAGAGCCACGCTCATGCAAGACATGAAGGAGGCGCCGAGGAAAATAGCGGTGTTGCCGGCATCGCGGGCGCCGGCAGGATCCCGGCGTCCGATGGCTTGGCCGACGCGAACAGCGGCGGCCGAAGAAATACCGAGAGGAACCATGTAAGTGAAGGCAACGGTGTTAAGAGCGATTTGATGCGAGGCAAGCGGGATGGCGCCCAGACGCGCGATGAGTGATGCGACGAGAGCGAAGACGCTAACTTCCGCGGTGAGTTGCAGTGCGGCGGGGAGACCGAGAGCGATCAGGCTGCGGATGCGCTGAAGGTCGGGTTGCACAGGAGTTTTGAGGAGTTCGGTTTTGTGGCGGGAGTCGTACCAAAGGAGGTAGACGACGAGGTCAAGCGCGAGGTAGGTGCGGGAGATGGCGGTGGCGATGCCGGAGCCGGTTACGCCGAAGGCAGGGAATCCGAGTTTACCGAAGATAAGGAGGTAATTCCCGAGGATGTTGACGAGGTTTGCCGTGATGAGAGCGAAGGCGATGGGGCGCACCATGTTCATACCCTGGAGGGTCCGGCGGACGGCGAAGTAGAGAAGGAGGGGGAGGAGCCCGGCGGCGAGCGTGCGCATATAGGGAGTGGCGAGAACCGCGACGTCGTGGGCGACGCCGAAGCGTTCGAAGTAGAGCGGGAGGAACCAGACCGGGAGGGCCAAGAACGGAGCGATCGCGAAGCTGAGGTAAATGCCGTTGAGGAGGGAGCGGTGGCAATCTTCGCGACGTCCGGCTCCGAAGGACTGCGAGACGAGAGTGTCGAGGCCGATCAGGAGGCCTTCGCCAAAAAAGGCGAAAACCAGGAAGAGGCTGGAGCTGATACTGATGGCTCCGATGGCCTGGGCGCTGTAGGGGAGTCGGCCGACCATCATAGTGTCAACGATGACCATGCTCATCCAACCGATTTCGGCGAGGACGAGTGGGAGGGCGAGGCGGAGCGTGGGGCGGAGTTCGGCACGAAAGGTGTGAAGGAAGGACATCGGGAACAAGAAAGATAGCAGATACAGAGGTGACTGGTGAGTTGTGACCTGCCTACGGCAGGTACGCCAGTGAGTCGGGAAAGGGTGAGCTCAGGCCCACGGGTCGATCTAAAGGCGGACCACAACCGAGCGGGCTGCCCGGAAGACAGTGAGCGGCAGCGTTAGGGCGGACGGCTGGAGATTTCCACTGATGGCAGGGGAAAATGGCACTTTTTGCTTGCGTGCAAGGTGTGGGGAACGTACAGTGGGGCTATGCCTTGGGGCCTTTCTGACGGCATAGCCACATATTGTGAGGGAGTTGCTTCCGTGCCTGCAGGTGCGAGGGGAGTGGAAGTGTGAGTAACAGGGGTACTGGTCATTCATCATTGGTGACTCTTGGAAGAAAAAAAAGAGACGAGAGAATTTTGGGGGATGTACGCTGCCCGAGTTGGCGGTGGTGTGGACGTTCGCGCGGCGCGAACGGAAGAATCGCCCGCGCCGGCTAGATAAACGAGCGAGGATTGGGAAGTGGAGGCGGCAGGTAGATGACGGCGATCATCACGATTGCAAATCAGAAGGGCGGTGTCGGGAAGACGACGACGGCAATCAATTTGTCCGCGGCGATTGCGAGCAGGGGAAGACGGACGTTACTGATCGACCTGGACCCGCAAGCGAACACGACAATTGCGTTTTTCGATGTAGGGGAAGTGAAGGAGTCGATGTTCGAGGTTTTGAGCGACGCGCGGACACCGATGGCCAATGTGGTGAAACAAACCAAGGATCCTATGTTGAGCGTGGGGCCGGGGCGGCTGGCGCTGGCGAAACTGGAGACCGCGTTGTCAGGGCAGTTCGATGCCCCGTATCGATTGAAAGATGCGATGGCGCCGCTGCTGAAGGACTTCGATTATGCCGTGATTGACACGCCGCCGTCGCTGGGGATTTTGACGGTGAATGCGCTGGTGGCGTCTACGCATTTGCTTGTGCCGATTCAGGCGGCGTATTTCGCGATTGAAGGCACGGACGATTTGCTCGAGACGTATGAGCGGATTCGGGCGCGGCCGAATCCACAACTGAAAATACTAGGAGTAGTGATCACGCTGTTTGACAAGCGAACGAATATTTCGAAGGACACCCACGGGCAGATCCGGTCGGTGTTCGGCGAGGTACTCTTCAAGACAAAGATCGGAAAGAACGTGAGGCTGGAAGAAAGCCCGGCCTATAAAGAGACGATATTCACATTTGCGCCCAAATCACCGGGAGCGGTGGAGTATAAAAAGCTGGCAGCGGAGGTGGTACAACGTGTCGAAGAGAGTGGGGTTGCCCGTCACGCTGAAGATGCGGCATGACGCGCACTACGTAGAGTCACTGACAAGCTACAGCGGAGCGGCGGTCGGGAGAATGATCCCGGTGGAGCAGATCCGGCCGAATCCGGACCAGCCACGCAAATCGCTGGGGGACCTGCGCGAACTGACGGAGTCGATCCGCGAAAAGGGAGTGCTCGAGCCGCTGCTGGTGCGGTTTGTGCCGCGCGAGGACTGCTACTACATCATCTCGGGTGAACGACGCTATCACGCGTCGAGAGCCGCGGGGCTCAGGGAAGTACCGTGTATCGAGAAGATGGCGGATGACGCGGAGACACTGGAAATTGCGCTGATTGAAAACATTCAGAGAAAAGATCTGACCCCGTTTGAGGAAGCGGACGGACTACACCGGCTGGCTTCGCAGTTTGAGTATACGCATGACGATGTGGCGAAAAAGATTGGAAGGGCGCGGAGTTCAGTGAGCGAGACGCTTTCGCTGAGGAATATTCCGGAGGGTTTGCGGAAGAAGTGCATCGAGCACGGGGTGCTCTCGAAGTCGATGCTGCTGCAGATTGCGCGGCAACCAACAGAGAAGAAGATGCTGGAAATGTTTGTGCGGATTCTGCAGGGCGGGCTAACACGCGACGAGGCGAGGCGAGAACGGACGGAAGAGAAGGGCGGACCACAGAGGCCACAACCATTCATCTTTCACTATGAACCGGAGAATGAGGCGTTCCGGTTCCGGCTGCAGTTTTAGAAGAGCCATGTGTCCAGGGATGAGTTGATCCGGACGCTGCGGGAGATCCTGGCGCAACTCGAGGGAACAAGCGAGGCGGATTCAACGGCAGCCTAGGATTCGCTACAGAGAGCACCGAGGACAAGAGTTAAGGAATGGACGGCGCGGCAATGGCTGCGCCGTTTTGTTTTGAAGGAGATGCGGTAAGGAGGCAGGGAAGCAAAGAGCCAAGGGAGACGGTTTTGGCGTTGAGGATACGGGGAGATTGTGCAAGTTGCAGAAGGATGACGATGTGAAGAAGAAGGTTGGATAGTCGCGTATAATTTTCTGCCCATGGTTGAGCTGACAAAGCTGCAGATGGAGATGCTGGAGAAGTTATTTGCGGCGGGATTCCGGCCGATTGCGATTCCACCGTATGAGAACGCGTTGTGCGTGCATCGCGGGGAATATGCGGCGGTGTTGGCGCCAGTTGAGAATGGAGGGCTGCGGCTGCTGGCTCCGGCGACGGTGATGGTGGATGGAAATCTGAGTGTGAAGTTGAAGAAGGGGGACGGCGAGGTATTTGTGTGGAAACAAAAGGAAGTAACGGCGACGGAGCAGAGGTTGAAGGAGTTGCAGCGGTTTCGGGAGGAGTTAACGGGGGTGCTGGAGAGTGATCAGTCGTAAGCGTAACCGGGGAAGATTGGAGTGATCGAAGGGCCATGACGACATACGACGTGATTTGTCTGGGAGCGGGGCCGACAGGGTTGGCTTGCGCGATGGAAGCGAAACGGGCGGGGATGAAGCCGCTGGTGATCGATAAGGGCTGCTTGTGCAATTCGATTTATCACTATCCGGTGAACATGGTGTTTTTTACGACTCCGGAACTGCTGGAGATTGGGGATCTTCCAATGGTGTGCGGCGGAGAGAAACCGACAAGAAACGAGGCGCTGAAGTATTACAGGAAGGGGACGGAGCATTACGCACTGGAGCTGAGGTTGTTTGAGAAGGTGCTGCGGGTGGACGGGCATGACGGTGCGTTCGTGGTGGTTACCGAGTCGGAGGGCGGACGAGAAGAAAAATATCGCGGAAAAAAAGTGGTGGTGGCGACGGGTTATTACGACTTGCCGAATGAAATGGGTGTGCCCGGGGAGCATTCGCCGCATGTGAGCCACTACTACACAGAGCCACATCAGTATTGGAATCAAGATGTAGTAGTGATTGGCGGGAAGAATTCGGCGGTTGAGGCGGCTCTCGATTTGTGGCGGAGCGGCGCGCGGGTGACGCTGCTGGTGAGAGGAGCGGATCTGGGGGCTTCAATCAAGTATTGGGTGAAGCCGGATATTGAAAACCGCATCAAGGCAGAACAGATCCAGGCGATTTTCCGGGCGAAGATCAAAGAGATCGTGCGAGATAAAGTGGTGCTCGAGAACGGCAATGGGGTGCGTCACGTGGGGGCGAAACAGGTGTTTGCGCTGACCGGATACCATCCGGATTACGAGTTTATCGAGAGCCTGGGGGTGAAGCTGGATCCAGAGAGCCGCAAGCCACAGTTGAACCCGAATACGCTGGAGAGCAACGTGAATGGAATTTATCTGGCGGGAGTGGTGATCGGGGGAAAACATACGGCAGAGATTTTCATTGAGAATGGACGGTTTCACGGGAAACAGATTGTGGAAGCGTTGAAGTAGGAAAGTGGTGGGCGGCAACTGACCGTCGAGCGGTGGAGAGAAAGCAGATCCCTCGCGTTGCTCGGGATGACAGGTTGAGGAAAGGTACTTGAGATTCTTCATGCAAGAAGCGCGCTCAGAAAGACCGTTCAACACAAGCGCCGAGGTTGGGCCTCTGGGGCAGGCATGGGATGGCAGAGCGGATCGGGCGAAGGATGAAGGATTGAGAAAGTTTGCGGCGGTTGCGAGGGGTTTGTTAGACTGACGGGGCGGAGAGGTCATTAAGAAACACATGGCCGGTGTTAAGGAACGGCACCTACAAAGGATATGGGATCGATAATCAAAGAGGTAGGGCAGACGGCGTTTGCGCTGGTGAAGGGCTTCGGCGTGACGTTCAAGACGATGTTTGAGAAAACGGTGACTGAGAATTATCCGGCGACGCCGGTGAATTTTCAGCCGCGGTACCGCGGGATTCACGTGCTTCACCGGGATGAAGGCGGGCTTGAAAAATGTGTGGGTTGTTTTCTGTGCGCGGCGGCGTGCCCTGCGAATTGCATTTACATTGAGGCGGCGGAAAACACGGAAGAGAAGCGGATCTCGGCGGGTGAGCGGTATGCGAGCGTGTACAACATCGACTATTCGCGGTGCATTTTCTGCGGGTACTGCGTTGAGGCATGCCCGACGGATGCGATCACGCATGGACATGGCTTTGAACTGGCGACGTACGATATCAATTCGCTGGTGTACCGGAAGGAGCAGATGCTGGAGGATTTGAAGGGCGAGCCTCAGGGAGGCGAGAAAGTAAAAAGATAACTGGCACTTGTCTCGCAAGCTGGAAGAGAAGATTGCAACGGCCTCGAGAAATCGAGGCTGTTTTTGTTTCTGGGAACGACGGAAGGGCTCATGGTGTGTTAAGGCACGCATTTTCGGAAGTTTCGGGTTTGGGTCCTTTGAGGCGATAGAGGAGTTTGGTGTCCATAGGTGTCCAGGCCGCGTGTTTGTTTTTGAGGTGCTTGTGCTAGATTTCCGGTAGCTGTCTGTTCGGGTACAAGGATGCAAGCCAGATTGAGGCGGCCGGGGTCAGCAATTTTGGTAGTCGCGTGGGCGCTGTCGGCTGCGCTGATTCTATTCGCAGCCGAGAACATCTGGCTGGACAGCCTGCTAAGATCCCGCTGGCATCGGATGCCGTCCCTCGTGCCAGAAGAGGGTAGCACGGGCTGGGTTATGGCTTTTGGATTTATGGGGCTTTCGTGCGCGTCGCTGCTGGTATGTCAGATATTTCTGATCATGGATCGGAGCTTGGTATCAGTGAAGAAGTGGGGCACCTCCTGCCTATCAGTTTGCGCTTTTGCGTTGTTCGCATTGTGGTTTTGCTCGACAGGGATGGTGCATTCGGTGCAGACCGGACACTCAGTGACGCTGGGTTGGAAGGCCAGCACTTCGGTCGTGGACGGGTACCACGTCTACAGGAGCGATTCTGGCGGGGGATTTCACGATATCAGCAGCAGGCTTAAGGATCCGTGGCCGGATACCAAATTTGTCGATACGGATGTGCGGAGCGGAGGCCGCTACTGCTATTTGGTGAAGGCTGTTGCTCACAAGGTGGAAAGCGCGGGCTCCAATGAAGTTGAGGTGGAGATTCCATAAGGCAATGAATCTAAAGAGACGTTTCAATTTTCAGAGGCCGAGGGATTGACGGCGGCAGATTTATGGGTACCACGGCGGGATGGCATTAGCAGAGGGTGAGCGGATCGGAGAGGCGGAGAAGTTTGCCGGATTCGGAAGGGGCAACGCGAGTGTTGGTGGTGAACTTGTAGAAGTGGTCGAAGCGAGAGCGGGGAGACCAGGCGGGGAGAGTGGCTTCGCGGAGATGGGTGAAATGTTTCTGAAAGCCGGTGAGTACCTCGCCGGTGCGGGGATCGCGCGGGGGAACCGGGCAGCGGGCGCAAGGGTTGCTGCCCTCGAAGACGACTTCGCCGATGGTGAAGCGGACAACGCTGCGTTCGTCTTCACCGAAGAGACGATCTTCCCAGAAGGCGGGCAGGGATTCGCCGCGGGTAGCGCTGGCGGCGTCGGCATCGATTTCAAGTGTGGCGCGAAAGCGTTGGCGAGCTTCCTCGAGCGATATGCCAGGGAACCCGTGGGGACTCGGGGGAAACCACTCACAGACAGTTCGGAGAGAAGAGGTCGAGACGACGGTGGGGCCGTTGGCGATGGCGTCGTCCGGGAAACCGTCCGGAGAATGGCGAACGATGATCTGCTGCTCGAAGAATACGCTAAACCACTCGGCGGCGTCTTCGTGAGATTGGGGGAAGGCGAAAGTGCGTGTGGGGATACGGCGGCGATCACCGGGAACGGAAAGAGTGACGGAGCGGAGGTCAGGGGAATAGCTGGCGCGAATGAGATGGACGGCGGGAGTGCGCTTGCCGTTCACCCACTTGCCGTCGACGGAGTAGAGAGCCCAGAGGCGGTCGAGAGCGAGTCCGCCGGCGGGGCCGATGCGAGCCTCGCGGACGGAAACAGGATCGAGGGCCTTGATGGGATGGAGGCGAATGAGCGCAAGGATCGGAACACCGATTGGGGGCGACACGAGAAGAGTGTAAGCAAGACGCTGCGAGGTGGCAAGCGAGCGAGAAGAGAATGCAATGTAGGGAGGTGGGACGGCCTCGGTCGGGCCTTGTTTCCGCCGGCGTCAAGCAGAGGCGACGAGCGGGTTACGGCGGGGTAAAGGGCGGTAGGTACAAACTCCGGCATAGCGCATAGCTTCGAGAGCCTGAGAGGCACCGAGGAGGCGGGTGCTGTGAATTTGGGCGACGTCACCACCGGCCGAAAAAGCGACAGCGATCGAGGAAGGGGAGATGTCTTCGGCGAATTCGGTGATGGCAAGGACATCGTAGGAATCTAGGGCAAAGAACGTGGCTTGAATTCTTCCG
>Ga0306925_10005370_pt1 | contig 11734 bp, 16 predicted proteins | sample flu12Cox44000176_FD_203755 | JGI IMG/M metagenome (GOLD analysis project Ga0306925, IMG submission 203755) | Lab enrichment of tropical soil microbial communities from Luquillo Experimental Forest, Puerto Rico - flux8day.12C.oxic.44.000.176 (v2)... | ecosystem: Environmental > Terrestrial >...
GGCGCGTGCGCCAACAGGGCACGCTTACATTGGAAGTCGATCCGCGGGGTTTGTCGACGGAGCTCGTCAACCGCTACCTCGAAGTGAAGGAACGGAGCATGCTCTAACTAGGCAAGGGCTTCGCCCTTGATATCCCTGCGGGATACGGAAGTCAGGAGTCAGAAGCAAGAATGGCGGACGCGTATGCGCTGAGCAAGCCTCCATATCCGAGGTCTTTGGCCAGGATCAAGTAATAGCGGCTCTCCTCCAAGGAAGCCTCAGCCACATTCATATAGCGCGCTTTGTCAGCTTTCCCGCGACGACGAAATCCTTCGGCGATGTTGGCGGGAACGGAGACCGCCGCTCGTCGTATCTGCAGTGTCAATCCGTAAGTTTCCTCCTTCGGAAAAGCTGCCGAAAATGAGTAGACCGCCAGAACGAACTCATGCGCTTTGCGCCACACCAAAAGGTCCTGAAAAGTCCGCGCCGCAACTTTCTGAGCAGGCATAAACACAAAGGCGTTCAGGGGTATGCTCCAAGGATCTCACCCCACTGGAGGACCCATGAACGCCTTCTACGAACACCATAAGGATAACATCCGTTTCCTCTATCGTTGCTTCGATCGAATCCTGCTCCACGCCACCATCCAGCCCTTTCAGCAGGAACAGCGGGCCGTGGGCTTCTTCTGGACCTATCGCCACATCTATCCTGTCAGCCGACAGGTGTTGCGCGACATCGCTACGCAGTATCACAACTGGGCCAAGAACCGCTCCCAGAAATGGGGCGTACCCATTCAGGAAGATCCCCCAGGCAGGCGCGATGATTTCGTGGAGCGCTACTTCCGACGTGCCCAACCCGATCAGGTCGTGGCCATCATCAAAGCTCGCGAACCCGCCACCATCATGACCGCCATCGGGAAGGACGATCGTTGGCATCTGGAGATGAAACGGCGCTGGGTCGAGCAATACAACTTCTATGTTCAGGACTCCCGTTGGGGACAACTGTTCGTACGGGTCTGCCCCTATTTCCCCTTCTCCGCCCGCGTCTGTCTCAATCAGCATTACTGGTTGGCCCTGCGCCTGCGAGAGCGTGGCAATCGCTTTCAGCAGTGCGCCAACGCCTTCTTGCAGTGTTCCGATCCGGAGGTCTTGCAGAAACTCGCCGATTCCCTCACGGCCGAAGACCTAATCACCTGTGCGCAAAAGTGGCTGACCCGCTTCACGCCCTTCTTCACTTCCGAAGAGAGAAAGCACGCCTGCGTTCAACACCGGCTGTTTTTTGCCCAGATAGAGTACTGCGACAATCTGATCTTCCGTCGTCGCGCCGCCGTCGATGCCCTCGAGCAACGGCTCCTCGACGCCAACCGCACCATCGGTCAACCCAACAAACTTACCCTCATCTTCGGTCGCCGCATCACGCGGTTTCATGGCGGCAAGCTCCAGACCGTGATCGAGGATCTGAATCTGCCCAACCCAGTGATCCGCAGCCACTACCGCAAGGGCTTCCTCAAGCAATACGTCCGCGATCGTTTCATCCTGCGCACGGAAACGGCGACTAACAATATCTCTAGCGACTACGGTATCGGCAAGGCGGTGGAGAACCTTCCCCAATTGCGAAAGAGGCTGCAAGGCATCATCGACCGCTATCTGGACGTGCAACAAGATATCCTGGAAACTTTTGTGGACCACAACGAACTTCGTCAACTCACCCAGCCAACGGTTCTTCCTAACGGCAGACGCATCCCGGGTTTGAAGCTAGATCAACCGCGGCTATTGGCCCTCATGCGCTCCCTGGTGCGCTTCTGCTACCTCGCGGCGGAAGGCACTTTCACCACCCTCGATTTGTACCCACAAACTCTGCAGGCTCTCCGGAGGTCACCGGAAGAGTACAAGCTGGCATCCTTGCGCTATGACCTTTGGAAGCTGCGCGCCAAGGGCTTGGTGGAAAAGATTCCCCATTCCCGCCGCTACCGGCTTCTCGCCCACGGTTATCAGATCTGCCTGGTGTTCCTGAAGCTTTATGAAAAGATTTATGCACCACTGACGGCTGGCATCCTCGAGCCCTTCGCTGCGGACCAGTCCATCCCCAAAGAAAAAATGAACGCGCTGGATCGCCGATACACTGCTGTCGTTCAGGCCCTCGATGAACTCGTCGACGCCGTCGGCTTGAAAGCTGCCTAAGAAGAACCTATACGAGAGCAAAATTCTCGTCTGGGACCCTATAAGGGGACTAAACGGCAAAACGAAAATGGACAAGGGCAAAACCAAAACGGGACAGAAACATCAAGTGCCATCAGCTCTCTAACTCTTCCGAGCGCGAGAGGCGCGAAGCAGAAGAGTCGATCAAGTGCTTGATGGCCTGCGACAGCGACGCGGAGCATCGGCTGCTCGCGGAGATCGTAGAGGAAAAAGCTCCTTACTCTAAGCGTTAATCGAGAGGATGGCCGGCAGAATCAAATAGAATCAAACAGAGCGCCACCAACGCCTGTGGAGTCACACGCAGGGAATCTGTAGAATTGCCCTGAAATGCCGAAACCCAGGCCAGTGACGGTCTGTACTGTCTGCGGAAAGGTCGGCTACAGCCTTCAATTCGCGAACGATGCGTGTGGCCGAATCTACGATGACAAGCTCTGTCGCGGTATCAACCAAAGCGCGACCCAGTTTAACGATTGGCGCGAATGCAACGTTTGCAAAGGTGAAGGTCGCAACTTGGGAATAATTTGCAAAGCATGCGACGGTTCTGGATGGATGTTTGTGCGCGGCAGCACTTGGCATAGAGAAGATTCCTGATCCGCCATGCAGCCTTATTCGCTGCCTTTGCTCTTGCTATGGCGTGCGGCGCATTCTTTGCACACTTGGATTCCGTTCGGCAGGAAATATCGGTCCTTTGGATTGAGTTTGTTCTTGTGGCAGTAGTGGCACAGCGCCGGATCATGCGTCGGCGGTGGTGGTGGCCGGCGTTGTTTCGAGGGAGCCATTTAATTCCTTCGTCACCTCTTGGAAGAACGCTCCGAGTAACAACATAAACGAAAGCCACGCCTCCCGACCCTGCAGCTGACAGCCTGTGACAGAAGTGTGACAAAGACGTTGCTAAATCGCGACAACCTCGCCTTTCTATCCCTGCAATCTACGTCTGAATAACCGGCGCGCCGCGTCAGTGATGCGCTGGTAGATGGGAGACGAAACTATGCGTTTACAGACGGTGTCCAAAGTGGCCGCTGTCGTCGCAATTTGCCTCGCTATGGGAGCAACTGCATCCGCGCAATACGGGGGAGGAGGAATGGGAGGAGGCGGTGGAATGGGAGGAGGCGGTGGAACAGGGGGAGGAGCCGGAGGAACAGGCACCGGAACAAGCAACCACAGCTACAGCTCCGGTTCCGGCGCAGCAGCGGTCGGGGTTGCTGTGGGTGCAGCCGCGGCCGTGGGAATCGCCTTGCTGGTTCGTCATCACCACAAGGCGAAAAGTTCCGAAGCCTTGCTAATCGGCTGTACTCAGTCTCAACCGAATGGCATCAGCTTGAAGAGCGAAGAATATGGGGAAACCTATACGCTCGTTTCAACCAGCAAGCATGTGGAACCTGGAGAGCGCGTGGAACTTAAAGGAGTGGTGAAAAACGACCGATCTGGAGGGTACACCTTCCACGTGCGAGATGTCGTCACCGACTTCGGAGCCTGCAGCCAGAGCCAAGTTGCCTCGACGCAAAGTCCCAACGGGAAGGAGCTGACATCCAGAGCTGAGTACTGAAGCGGCTTTCCTGCCGAGCAACGAAGAAAGTAAGAAAATTGAGCGGGGAGAGTTTCAGCTTTCCCCGCTCCCCCATCAGTCGCGCTCCTAGCAGCGCGGGTAGTCACCGCCGGTGTTTGGATTTTTCTCTCCCTGTTGTCGTTGCCCTTGTCCACTTTTGTTCCCTTTCGATTGTTTGGTGCTACTGTGGTGCTATTGGTTTTGCAAAATGGTGCAGCCGAGCACAGGATAGCACGTTAGTGAAAAACGTAGGGACCCGGCATTTCCCGCCACATCCCGCACTGACTCGGTGACAGAGCTAACTATCAAAAATGGGAAGTACTTAGCTTTTGCGGGATATTCGAGGAAGTAGGCCGTATCTGCCTTTTAAGCCGAAGGTCGTGGGTTCGATCCCCACCGCCCCTACCAGTTTCTCATTGAATCATCGTCCTGTTAGCCTCCGATATGGGTCCATCTGGGTCCAAAACGTCCAAAACGGAAGCGAGTTTTTCAACGGCCTCTCTATGCGAATCACCGATCACATGCGAATACACCGCGAGCGTGACCCGCAGGCAACAACATGGTTGGGCGCGTGTTGACGCGGTGTTTAGGAGGCAGGCCGAGCCGTCCGCGTCGCTCGGCGTCACGCTCCAACTCCTTCATCCATTCGCTCCGCGACGCACCGACGCGGGCCGCTCGGTGTGCAGGATGTCGATCCTCCCCTCAAAACCGAACAATAGGGGTCCCGCTGCGACCTATGCCAGTGAGCTGCCTAGCCATCCCCCGAGCTCGTGCTTTGCGGTGGAATTCTCCCCCGAGACCCTGAGAGGGGTTGTGAGTGATAACGCCTGATTACAATAGTTACGGATCCCGGCTCTTACCGGTCGCGATACTGAATCGGCTGTGGGCCATCGGTGACGATAAAGCCCGCAGGAACGGCGAAGAGCGAGGGATTGGGCTCCAAGCGCGAAATGTTGGTCAACTGAAAGGTTTGCTCGCCCATGCGCGGATCGATACGCTTGCTATAGACGACGGTTTTCAGTTCGGGCGACGTCCACACTTCGGTGACGATGTTGATGGGCCCATCATTTCCGATCTGTCCCTTTGGAATGGTGCGCGTGGTGCGCGTTCCGGTCACGGTGATGCCCTGCATGGCCTGCGAGCCGAGGTCCTCGGTGGTGGCATTTGCGGATTCGGCGTCACCAATGATGGTTCTTTGGAACATCACTACTCCCGGCTGTGCTGCACCTGGCGGGGGTGGTAACGGTGGCACGGGACCTCCGGCGGCAACTTGGCCGGGTGCTGCCATCTGAACGAAGAATTTCCCGTTGGCCATAACGCCCGCGCCGGCGTCCGCGCCAGACTGGGGAGGCATCGCGGACATTTTCTGCGCGGTCTTGTTGGTCAGATCCAGGGTGTAGGAGACCTGCGCGACGGGGTCCTGGATGAACACAATGTGCGGCGCATTCGAGGCGGAAAGATTGCCGAAGGAAGGCAAGGGTGCGTCCTGGCGAGTGCGGCCCATGGAATCACGCGCCACGTTTCCGTTGGTGCTCTGGGTGATATGCGTGCCATCGGAGAGCGTCTGAACCATTTCAGTGGTCATCGTTGCGGAATAAGGCGCGCCGGTTACTGGCGGGAGAGGGGCGCCGCCGATGGCTCGCGTGGTGACGATCTCGCCGCTTTTTTGATAGAACACGTCTCCGGTTTGGCCCAGCGCGACGGAAGCAGATGCAGCTACCAAAATGAATATCCACCCAATGCGTTTCATGGTTGATTCTTGCTCCTTTCAAATCCTGCAAGGCGCGGACGCAGGCCGAGGTGCTCGGGCGATCCGTCCGCCGCGATGGTTAATTCTGCTGTAAAGCTCATGCCGGGTGGCACCGCGCCCGGAGGAAACATGGCGTCGGCGGGAATGGCAATCTCGATGGGCGGCTGGGGGGGGAAGGGGGTCGGGTTTCGCACCCTAGAGAATTGCACCAGTGCGGCCGAAAGGGTTTCTCGCTCGACGTTGCGCACGCACAGTACAGTTGCGCCGACGTGCCGGCGCGAAGCGCGATGAATTGCGCTGCCAATGGGATGCGCAGCAGCTGCCGGATTTGTAGCAATGACCGCCGGCTCGGCGGGTTGTGCGGCCACATGCGCCGCTTCGGCTGGAGGCGACATTTGAGGCGGAAGCTGTACGGCGCGCTTATGCGTGAAGATCAGCAGGGCGGCAATTACGGCAGCCGCGGCCCCAACCGCAACGGCAGCGGGCAGCCAGCGTGAGGATTTACGGCGCGTTTCCGCGGCGAAGGTCGCCTCGCAGTAGGCATCGAAGGCAGCGCTCGCGCGCTTGTATCTGGCGAATTGGTTGCGGCATTCGGCACAGGCGCGCAGGTGTCGCTCGAGCTGTGCGGATTCGCATTCGAGCAGTTCGCCGTCTATCAGGGCGATGAGTTTCTTGGAAAATTCACACATTGCATTTCTCCGCCAACTTTTTGATGGCCCGCTCGACGGTGTCGCCTACCGTCGAAGTGGCCATCCCTAAGACTTCGCCGATCTCGCGATAGCGCAGGCCTCCGGCGCGAAGCAGCAGGCATTCGCGCTCGGTGGGAGTGAGCAGGCGCACGGCGTTGTGCAGCTGACAGAACCTTTCCTTTTCGAGCACGGCCTGTTCAGGAGTCGCTCCGTCGATCACGGATGCTTCCACTTCGGCATCCAGCGGTGCGCTGAAGCGCCGCTGATAGCTGTTCTGACGGTTACGAGCGGCGTTGTGGGTTACACGAAACAGCCAACTGCGAATATTCTCCTGCGATCCCCCAGCGGCCAGGTGACGATGCAGGCTGACGAAAGCGTCCTGCACCACGTCCTGCGCATCGTACGCGGTGAGCCCCAGGCATACGAGGTAGCGAAGGAGGGGCTTGTGCAATTCGTGGTACAGGATTGTAGCCTCGGACGTGTCGGTCGCCAGGCGCGCGAGCGGCAACGCCAATGGTACGGATTCCCCGCTCACGGTCTCCTTCCCATCGCGCGCCTCTATAGATATAACAAGCGACCCCTGAGGTTTTCCGGGTGGATTTCTGAGTGCAGCGGCGCAATCCCGTGAGGGAGAGCCAGCTGGGGCGCGTAAGGGGATGGAAATTGACCATGCTGTAAACCACTAACCCTTCTGAACCGTTGCGATTACGTCAAAGCAGTTGGGTCTTAGTTGGCCCCCACGCTTGCCCCACGGATCGACATCTCCGCAATGGTATCCACGGGCGGTACTCCCATTCCCGCAGCAAAAGCCGCTCGGTGCGTAAATTGTCCATCGTGGAGCATCCAAAGAATAGCAGCTTCGGGCGCTGACTGCCTGACCGTGAAAATCCCCACTTTGGGGGTCTCCGGTCCGGCTCGGGAAAAATTTGAATCGGCTAAATCTCGCGCTATCGTGTGCGATGGCGCCAACGCGCTATCGGTGCGAGCGCGCCAAAGATCGCGCGTTGCACCCCTAGCGGCGGCGAACGGAACACGATTACGTCGCTGAATTCCCGCGCAGTCAACGCGAGTTGTAGCGGATACGGCATGCCCTTGCGGTCTGTGTGCCCGAGCCGCGCCAGGCCGTAGAAGGTTTCGATCATGTGCGCGAACCGCTCGCCGGGTGTGATCTCGACTCGTACCCGCGCGTCGCGGCTGCTCGCATTCCACCAGTCATGCCATACGCCGGGCTCGATGACGGCCGTCTCGCCCTGTCGCAGAAAGCTGGTCTCCCCGTTTCGCTTCACCATCAGCTCACCCTCGAGCGCCGTGAATCGCTCGACCAGAGCGGGATGACGGTGTTCCCCTACGACACGCGCTCCACAACGAGAGCGGTCAGTTCCGCCGTCACACGGCCTGCAGGGTTGTCCCAGGGGCGCTCCAAAATCGTGGCGCGTTCTCCTGTAACGGGGTTCTCCCATATTTCGCCAACGTCTATCGGCGTGCGATCCGACGGGCCGTGTGGGTCCGGGTGGGACATATGTCCGAGTCTCACATAGCGGGTGCTACCGGAAAAGTTCCCCACGGCTAATAAGCTTCATGGCAGGCATATATCCGCTAGCCCGAGTTGCCAAGTTGCTGCATGAGGGAGGGGATATCGATCCACACATTCTCGCGCGAAATCTTGCCGTCGCGAAACTCCAGAAGGTGCAGGATCCTGAAGCTGGCGCGCCCTTCCCCGCCCGGAGCTCCCAGGACGCGCCCCACCACGTGTCCGGTCCAAACGGTTTCGTCAATCATGATATTGTCGCCGTAAAGTCTGCGGACCGGCTGTACGGATCCATCCTTGAGGTTGGGGAAAAGCCCTGCATAATACTTGCGGGCGGCTTCCCGGCCCCTCACCTGGCTGCCGGGCGAACCGACAACGTCGTGCTCCACATCTTCGGTCAACGTACTAACGACACCATCCACGTCGTCCTGAGCCTCGTACTGGAAATGTTGGTTGATAATCCTATCCATCTGTTCACGCGTTAACTTGCTCATTGGAATTGCTTCCCTTCTAGAACGCCGGTACACAGAGTGCCTGACCCGGCCCGACGTCGATTTTCTTGCCATCAACTGTCCACGTCAACACGCCGTTGCTGCCGTAGATGGTCTCTTCGTAATGGTCGTGGCCATGGGCGTTACTATGCCGCTGGTAGGACAAACTCGAGGCCGTATCGCAGGCTAACCTCGAGCATTCTTTGTGTCTCACTGTAGGGGACTTCAACTGCTGGCGGCAGCGTCATGCGCGGCGCCGGGACGCTGAATTCCTTGAACCAGCCTTCCAGTCCGGCGGGGGTGAGTAGTACGAGCATCCGCAAGTGCTCCGAGTCGATCGCGAAGGAGTGCGCAACGTCGCGCGGCAGGCAGACCATCGTTCCAGGCGTAGCCTTGAAGGTGCGATCGCCGACCGAAACAGTCATCTCGCCCTCCAGCACATAGAAAGTCTCTTCTTCCCGGTGATGGATATGCCGGGGGGGAACATTGCCTTTTCTGGAAATTGCCTCGATCAACGCGAACTGTCCGCGCGTCTCTTCTGCCGTAGCCAGGAAGGTCAACAGCCAACCGCTGTACCAGACTGACCGATCCAAGGACTTCCGCCCTCGAGCAAAGGCGAAGGATTCTTCCACATTCGTGGTTACTGCGACTTGCGTTGCCATGACAGGCTCCTTTAGATTTTGAGGGTTCTTGCTGCTGCGCAACGGACAATACCGGATCGCAAGCGGTCGCGTTCCTAAATGATTCCTAAAAGATTGCTAAATTTCGCTTAGGAGGAAGACATGCTGCCGTGGTCGATTTGGTGTAGAAATATGGGGTGAAACGCCCCACGAATTCGATTTCCATTACTTCTGAACTGAAGGATTTCCTGGAAAGCGGCGTGTCCGTAGTGGTGGGCACGCGCGACTCCGCCTGTGTCCCAGAGGCGATGCGGGCTTGGGGGCCGCGTGTCGGTCGCGACAAGCGTAGCGTCAGCCTTTGCTGCGCACTGGCAACGAGCGGGAGGACGCTAAGCAATCTGCGGGACAATGGCCGCGTTGCCGTCATATTCTGCCTGCCCACCAACTACAAAACGATTCAGTTGAAGGGGCGCTTTCTGGGGACTGCACGGCCGAATGGCCAAGACTTAGCCGCTGTCGAGCGTCATCGTGATTCATTCACAGCCTCGGCAACGGGAGTCGGAGTGGACAGGCGATTCATGGAAGGCTTGTGGCAAAAGGAACTGGTTGAATCACCTGTCATGCTCAAGATCCGCTTTGTGGCCGAACAGGTGTTCGACCAGACGCCGGGGCCGGATGCGGGGGCCCGATTATGAATGCGCCAGCGAGACTGACAGTCCCGCTCGAAAGCATCGAAATCTGTCTGGAGGGAATTGTTCCCGCGACGATATGTTCATGCTCCCGGGAGGGCATGCCGAATGCAACTTTTCTTTCTGTTGTTCAGCGGCTTGACGAAAACCACGTGGCGCTTTCGTTCCAGTTTTTCAACAAGACTCGGGCCAATATCCTGGAGAATCCCCGGGTGCAAGTTCTGCTCGTATCGCCGGAGACTTCGGAGCAATACCGGCTCGATCTGCGGTACCTGCGAACGGAGACCGAAGGGCCATCGTTCGAGCGCATGAAAGTACGTCTGGACGCAGTAGCCTCGCAAAGCGGGATGAGCAACGTTTTCAAATTGCGCGGCGTGGACATACTCGAAGTGCTCGATTCCCGGCCCGTGAGTTCGGGGTTCCGCGCCGAGGCCGCTCACAAAGCAGACTATTTGCCGGAACTTGACTCTTTCACCGAACGGATGAGCCGTCGCGGCGATTTGGATTCTCTCCTGAGCGCCGCATTGGAGGCGCTATCTTCGCTTTTCGGATGCCCTCACTCGTTTGTGCTGTTTCCCGACGAAGAAGGGAAACGTCTTTACACCGCCGCGAGTCACGGATTCGCGCCTTCGGGAGTGGGCTCCGAGGTACCGATCGGCGAAGGGATGCTCGGCGTGGCGGCGGAACGTCATGCCGCGGTACGAACTACGAACTTGACCCGTGAAATGATTCTGGCGCGGGCAGTGCGATCGGCGATCGAGCGTCGCGGTGAACAAACACTACTGGAAAGGGAGATCCCCCTGCCGGGTTTGCCGAACACACAAAGCCAGCTAATCTTGCCCCTCCTGGTTCGGGATAGCTTGCAGGGGGTCCTGTGCCTGCAAGATCCAACTCCCGGACGGTTCTTGGCAACCGATGAGCGTGTGCTACAGATTGCCGCTCGCCACCTCGCTGCGGCGATGTCCAACATCAGGCTGCCCGCCTCTCCCTCTCGGACAGTAGCGCTAAGGCGCAAAGGAGCATTCTCGAAACGAAGCTCGGTGGTGAAGCACTACAAATCAGACGACAGCATTTTCATCGACGATGCATATCTGATTAAGGGCATCCCCGGACGTCTCCTCTGGAAGCTGCTTGAAGCATTTGTTGGCACCGGCAGAATGGCGTTCACAAACAAGGAGATTCGCCTGGACGCAGGCCTGCGGTTGCCGGACATCAAGGACAATCTGGAAACGCGGCTGATCTTGTTACGGCGCCGTTTGGACGAACGGTGCCAATTCATGAGGCTAGTCCATGCTGGCCGCGGACAACTTCACCTGGAGGTCCGCCGCAAGCTCACATTGGAAGACCTCCCGTAGCAATTCGGGACGCGCAACGGTTTTCGATCTGCTAGTACCCAAACCAATTTTTTCACAGCGCGGGAACAGATCAGGGATCGCGATTTCATCCGTTCATCTCGTGCTTCCCACACGTCGGGGTTAATCGTGACTGCGCAAGGCTCAGACTGTTCTGCGGAGCCTGCGAATGGCCGGTAGGACACAAGCCGAAGATGGAACCGGTCATGCAAGCCCCCGGTTGTCGCGACACCAAAGGATTGCTCGAAATATTCCTCGATAGAGGCCAGGCATTCGCGGAAGTGAAGGCCGCTCTTCGCGAACCAGAACGCCTCCAAGCTTGTCTTGGAAGGTGTCAATTTCGGACGCGGCAGGTGCCCCACGCCTCTTGTCGCCCGACGAGCTCGGCCATCTGCTCACAAAGGCGAAGATTGATTGCGCCAGTTTCCCTTAGGTTCTGAACAACGCCTACTACGAGAGCGAATTTGATTTGACCGCGGCTCGCTGCAAGCGAATTAGGCTCAACTGCTCCCTGGGAATCGTGGCTGGCGTCGTCCCCTGTACTCTTCGATGTCCTCAAACGTTTGGCCATCTACGCCTGCCGCTCCGCGATTGGCTTTGCAGCATTCGTTCAGTGCCTCGGCGGTCAACCGGTTGGCGTCGCTGATCGATCCCCAAAAGGTTGTATACGGCGGGAAGTCCGACCCTCCGGCTCGTTATCTCGACCCGACCATCCTGTACCCTATTTCGTGGTCCGACAAAATCATGGAAGATGAAATCTTTGGACCGCTTCTGCCAATCCTCACCTACTCCGACCTCGGAAAACTACTCGCGAAGATCAAGTCGCTGCCCAAACCACTTGGCGGCTATGTCTTCAGTCGAAATCAGCAGATGATCGATCGGGTGTTGGGGT
>Ga0306925_10005374_pt1 | contig 11731 bp, 14 predicted proteins | sample flu12Cox44000176_FD_203755 | JGI IMG/M metagenome (GOLD analysis project Ga0306925, IMG submission 203755) | Lab enrichment of tropical soil microbial communities from Luquillo Experimental Forest, Puerto Rico - flux8day.12C.oxic.44.000.176 (v2)... | ecosystem: Environmental > Terrestrial >...
TTGTTGGTCGAAGGCTGGTTAGCATAGTTGGGCAGAGTGTTAATGACCGCCGAGTGCTTGCCGTCGGCGCTAACGATGCGGATGGCACGTTCCGGCGTCACTGTAAAGATGGTGTATTCACCGGCCGGTAGAGAGCGGTCCTCGACGCCAAAGGCGAACGGAACATTGACCTTCATAAGGCGTTCGCTCGGGGTCGTCTGGGCGAACATGGTTGCGGCGGTTAACAACAGGCAAATCGTGATCAGGATGCGTGCACTTTTCATTTGAGTCTCTCCTTTTCTGGTGGCCGATGAATCCAGCTGACAGGTCGCACTTTGCCGCGATTCTCCTTTTCGCACAATGGACTGGGCATGGAATGGCTATAGAGCTGTTATGAATCGGCAAGTAGTTATAAGCACAAGAGATGTGCGGAAGATATGAACTATTTTGTGGACAGATGTGGCATAGGAGTGGGTGTTAGCTCAAGCGGTTAATCAATGTGAACCAATCGGATAACGGACCACAATCCGGCGGAACATGCAGCCGGACAGGTCTATTGGCGCTCATGTAAAGATAAGGGAGCTATCCGGCGAAGTGAGAAGCGGCGCCCACCAAAGCGTCCCTGCAGTCGAAGCGGCTACCAGCCGCCGGCAGCCCGCCGCTACGCCCGAGCAAGACGATATCACCTTTTTTGTCATCGACGTTCTGTAGAAGATTGCCGCGATTCCAGCGACTCAGTTTCCTGCGCGGTCAAGTTGACGAGAAACCATCTCGGACAGTTGCGGCGGCGGCGGGATCGGTCCGAAGTCACTTGTACGAGTTGCCGACTGTGGGTCCATGTGGATCGTTTCGGCATGGCTGACCATCCATGGATGATGTGGCGCGCTACCAAACGCCGCTCTCAGCCGTGAGGTGTCTCGAAAGTGAAGTGGTCCAAAATATTGCCGGATGAGCAGGATCTTGCTCTTTGTCTCGGGATGCGTTGGCAGTAGAGCTTAAGTCGGGTTACCATACCGGTACCAGCGGGGTGCATGTGCCCACCAAGCCGTCTGTCTCACGCGACCGGGTCTTTCGTTTTGGATCTTTCGAGCTCTCCGAGCGGGAAGGAGAGCTCCGTAAAAGCGGTGTGCGAATCAAGCTGCAAGATCAGCCGTTCCGCGTACTCGTGGAGTTAGTTGCGAACGCAGGAAGCCTCGTATCGCGGGAGGATTTGCACCAGAAATTGTGGCCATCTGACACCTTCGTGGACTTTGACGTTGGGCTCAACTCTGCCATCCGCAAGCTGCGCCAAGCGCTGAACGACGATTCAGATCATCCACATTACATCGAAACGCTGGCCAAGCGGGGATACCGCTTCCTAGCGCCTGTCAGCGAGATGGGAGGAAAAAGCGCAGAGCAACACCCTCAGCTGACGCCCGACGGAGCGACCGCTTCGGATGCTTCTTTGTTGACGAGCAGCGTGTCCGCTAGCCCAGTTCGTGCAGAGCGCGGTTCAACCCAACGATGGATATGGATCGCTGTTGCGGCAGTTGCGATGGCAATTGCTGCTGCTCTCGTCTTTTGGTGGAATCGGCCACCACCCGCAGCTCCAGTGGTGGAAGCCGTCACACAACTAACGGATGATGGGGAGCCGAAGCCGTACAAAACCAAGATAGTAACTGATGGGGTGCGAGTTTACTTCAACGAAGGCACCATCGGAAGTCAAAGGATTGCACAAGTCGCAGTAACCGGTGATTCCGTCGCCGCGATTCCGACGACTGTTGTCGCTCCAAGGATCGTAGGGCTGGCGCCTGAAGGCTCTGCCCTGCTTGTGGTATCTGGAGGAATCGGCGGCGGCGTTCCAATTCCCCTGTGGCAGATCCCCCTGCCTACAGGAGAACCGCGCCGACTTGGCACGATCGAAGTCCAAGATGCGAGCTTTTTCCCGGATGGTCGCATCCTATATGCTCTGGGAGGCGATCTTTACGTAGCCGAAAAAGATGGCTCCAATCCTCGCAAACTGGTTAGCGTTGAAGGCGTAATTAGGCAACCAAGCATTTCGCCAGATGGACAACGGCTGGTTTTCACCAACTCGGGCTATCAATTCCGTACCACCTGGATTGTCGAATCGATGGCCGATGGTTCAGGCCTCCAACAGATTGTGAACGCCACTGACAGCGGGCGTGTGTGTTGTGCCCAGTGGAGCCCGGATGGGAATTACATCCTATTTCAAAATCACATGAAGGCCGACGGGACCTTTGGTTTTTATCGATGAAAGCCGGGTTCTTCCGGCATGTTCACCAACCGATTCAGCTTACCAATGGCCCGCTGTCCTACGCGTTTCCCGCCCAGAGCCGCGATGGAAAACAGATCTTTGCTCTTGGCCTCAAAGAGCGAGGCGAACTCGTCCGCTTTGACGTGAGAGCGAAGCAGTTCCTTCCCTTTCTTTCTGGCATCTCTGCTTTCAATCCTACCTTCTCTAAGGATGGGAATTGGGTCGCATACACTTCCTACCCGGATCACACGCTGTGGCGGAGCCGCTCCGACGGATCGGAACGCTTACAACTCACCTATCCTCCCATGCAGGTGTACGAAGCATTCGTTTCCCCGGACGGTAAGCGGGTTGCGTATGGCAATGATAAGGGGGGGATTTATGTGATCAGCATGGACGGAGGCCCGCCAGAGAAGGTCGTGGAGAAAGACGCGGGTGCTGCAACTTGGTCGCCTGATGGCAATGTTCTGGTTTTCACGAGCGCTCGTGACGCCGGCACACATTACGAGTTGCAGTTCCTCGATCTGCGAACGGGCAAGCGCACCCTTGTCCCAGGCTCGCGAGACATCGAAGGCGGGCAATGGGTTGCCGAGAACACGCTCGTGGCAAGTCCCGCGAACCAAATGAAGCTCATGATCTTTGATGTGAGGGCGCAACAGTGGTCGGACTTGGTGCCGGGGAAAGTACCAGGTAGCGTGATCAACTGGGCCCATTCGCCGGACTACGAGTATGTGTACTACACGACCGGTGGCGCCGAACCGAAGGCCATGCGTATCCGACTTGCTGATCACAACGTGGAAACCATAGCCAGCCTGAAGGAGCTCCGCCGAGCGTTGGGCCCAGACGCAAATACGCAAATCAGCGTCGCCCCAGACGGTTCAGCGATCTTCACTCGCGACGTCGGCACCCAGGAAATTTACGCCCTCACGCTGAAATGGCCGTAAGCACACGCCACAAGGTCCCCGTTCTCATCTTTGCGGCGGGTGTAGAGCAGTCAGCACCGCGAACAGTGCTATTAGTGTCGGGCGTTGGGTTCATACACAATTGGGGACGAAGAGCTGATCCTTGCAGCAAGAAAAAAAGGGCGCGACGGTGGACGCGCCCAGAGGGTTCAGTTACAGCAAACTCGTTAGCGGCGATCGGCGTGTGCAAGGACCGTGAACGTCTGTAGAGCAACCCCGCTGCTGGCAATCTCCATTGCCTTCTTGCTGGACAACGATTGCGTGCCACGTTTTCGCCGGCGGTCCAGACCTGCGCCAGGAAGTACTCGTTGCCGTACCTACGGAATGCCAGCCGACTGTTCACCGATGGTGAACTCGCATAGTTCGGCAGGGTGTTGACGATAGTTGAATGTTTTCCGTCGATGCTGACTATGCGAATCGACCGCTCCGGGGTAACGGTGAGGACGAGATATTCGCCTTCCGGCAGGAAATGGTCCTCCGCGCTGAATGCGAATGGGATGTTCACCGTCATTAGCCTTTGGCTCGGGGTTGTCTGGGCAAAGAGCGTAGCGGCGGTGAACAACAGGCAAATCGTGATGGGTGCGTGCGCTTTTCATGGTGGCTCTCCTTTTTCTGATTGCCGGTGATTCCGGCTGACAGGGGGCACTCTGCCGCGAACTCAGTTTCCACACAATGGGCTGGGTGTGATTTGGGTCTGGGAATATTGTGATCAGTTAAGTCGTTGAAAGAAAGGACCCGTAATGCGGTGTCTGTTCGGCTGGGGTTGTGCAAGAAGTACCACTTGGAGGCCTCAGCTGGCAAATCGGTTTCAGGACAGGCCCTTGTCAGTCCGTTTCGCTGCGTTCGTCAAAGAATTACGGTTGTAAACAGGCCATCTCACACCTTATCCGTTCCGCACAAAATGATCAGCGAATCCCCCGCTTCTCTTAATTGTCCAAACGAGGTTCGGGGAAGCTTCGCCGGACGCTTGTGAAGTCGACTTACGTCACTTTGACGTAAAACGCCCCACCCGTAGATGCGGCTTCCGGCAGTTGTCCCGAAGTCCGCTTCTGATCCATTACGTTGTTGGTGAGATCTTTCTGTGGCACATGTCCCACAAGCCGGTTTCTGGACAATGTGACAGGCGAATGCCGCTCGGAGCATTGTGTCCAGGTCAGTTAGGTTACGACAGGCCTGTTCCCGACAACTATATTCGCCTGTACGGTTCCGCAGTAAAATGTCTCGCATGGGCGCGATTGGCAAGTCGTGTTTGGTGACGCTACTTGCGATCACGCAACTCTGGGCAGCCTCTGCCGTGCCATTACGGCTAGAAGAACGCACGATACTCCATGTTGGACAGGTCGCAATATTGCATACACAGACCAACCATCGAGACGTCATTACTTCCGAAGGTGATGCGATCATTCCAGTCGAGCAGGCACGGAATGGCGCATCGTACTTATATCGCGCTGTTCGCCCCGGCAACGCCGCGCTGCTAGCTACTCCCGCAGACTTGAAACAGGGTGATTGCGTCAGCTGTGTCACCCGACACTACTTCGTCACTGTTATCCCCTAAACGTATTGAGTGATACATCGCCAAGTCGTACGTAATCCGGGCTGATCGCCCGTTCGGGTTAGGCTTCGATAAGGCCTGTTCACAACAGTTCTGATGCTGATATGAAATCCGGCTTGTTGCTGCTTGCGTATTGGCGGTAGTGGGGCTTCGCCAGCATGTTTCCGTCGTCGACATGCAGTCACCTACTGTGGATTCTGCGCCACGGCCACTGCCTGGTGTCCCGGCGTTTTGCTGCAGTCGGGAATCTTTCCCTCCCGCAACTCCTTGCCGTAGTCATCGGCTCGCCGCTCGTTCGTTTCCTGGCAGATGGCGTGTCCCATCTCGTGCGCAATAGCCAAATCCACCAGGGCTGGCCCAAGCTTGGCGAAATGTTGCAACAGTTCCTTGTTGCGGTTTGCCGATGCGACGAACAGACTGCCATCCAGCAGCGTCACTCGCTGATCCAACATGGAAAACGCCGGACTCACCGGATCGCCGCCTTGCCCCCGGACCAGTGCCTTCCAGTCGTCGGCCGGAACGAGCACAAACGACCACGCCCCGAGTAACTCAGTCGGGTACGTTGCCAACACCTGTCGCACCGCGGTAGCTTCCTTCACACATTCAGCCTTGTCATACTTCTCGCTGCATAGAAACTGGATTGAGTTCGGTGACGGGCCGTTCGCCCCAAATCGCACGGTAACAAGTTTCAGGTTTTGGCTTTGCGCCGCGCAGGCGGCGAAGAGAACTGCGATCACAACACTTGTTTTCACGGTGGCCACCTCTGAGGTGCCACCGAACTTGGGCTCTGCCCGCTACTACCTCAATGCTGACGGAGTCCGAACTGCGTAGTTCTGGGTCATGACGTAAGCCGCTGAGAAATATGCCGGGTAGTAGCAAAGTGATGCGGCCGGCTTGGACGAATTCTTGCGGCGCCGCGCTGAAAACGGTGTTAGACTCGCCGTCAAAGCTGGTGTGACATGCCGGAGGAGAAGCAAGTCCTCGGCGTAGTGCGCTTCGGCCGCTTTGAGTTGTCGGCCGATAGCGGAGAGCTGCGCAAAGACGACGTCCGGCTGAAGCTGTCAGGACAGGCCATCCAGGTATTGGCGATGCTGGCCGGCAACCCCGGCAGGCTGGTCACTCGCGAAGAGTTGCAACAGAAGTTGTGGCTCAGGTTGGCTTCCTCGACAAAAGTGTCCGGCCACACCGTGTTCATCAGGTCGTCTTTTGAAACAAGGTGGCCGCTGTGTTGAATCAGAACCAGCAAGAGGTCGAAAGCCTTGGGCGGAAGCGGAACGATCTGACCTTCGCGCAACAGAGTCCGCTCCTCAAGATCCGCGCTGAAGGGACCGAATTCGTAGAAGTGCTTTGTTCCCGTAGGGATCGCCACGTTGAAGCACTCCTGAGAACTTATTGAACGGTTCCTGAGGACATTAAAGTCGCCTTTGGTGCAGCCTGTGTCTGCGTCAGTGGGGCCGGCCGCGAATTGGGCCCGAGTGATCTCCAGCACACTTTAGCACCGAGCTGTGGGTCGGGCAATTCTTGGGGGAGCCGTTGGGGTTGCGTTGGTGGATGACAATTCGCCTCTGCGGTTCAACCTTACTATTAGCTGCCCTCTCTGGGGTCTTTGGACTCCAGGCCTCTTCGGGCCTAGACAAACAAACCGAGGACCGTGAACTGGCGGCCTTCCGTTTGTCCATGGAGAAACTGCGCCAAGCGGCACAAGTGGACAAGCTGCTTGACAAGCTCTCTCAAACGGATCCGTCGCTAAAGAACGCAACCCAATTCGTCAAGCAGGGTGGGGTTCTATCCATCGATGAGACGGTGAACCGGATTGATGAACATCCTCAAGCGCGAGCTACGATTGAAAATGCTGGGTTTTCGACCAGGAAATACGTCCTTACCAAGTACTGCTTCGAGCGGAGTACGCAAGCTCTGTTCGTTCAGGACGACCCGCGTGAAAGAAGTCATCCTCCCGGCGCTTCAAAAGAAAATGTTGCTTTTGTGAAAAAGCACTTGAAAGAGATCAACCGGTTGTTTAGTGAGAATCCGTGATCCACAGCTGACTGGGAAAAGGAGGCACATTGTGAGGCGAGTTTCTTCTACGGTGTTCGTGATAACGGCTCTGACTTTCGTGTTAGCAACCAACTCCTCTGCTCAGCAGACCACGGACACACCCAATATTGCGATGAGTTCGCGAGCAGACTCCACTTCACAGGTTCCGCAATTGATACGGTTCAGCGGAACAATCAAAGATGTTTCTGGCAAACCCATCACCGGGGTCGCCGGCGTCACTTTCGCGCTCTATAAGGACGAAGCCTGAGGTCCCGGTCTCTCTGCACTATTCCTGGGGCAAGGCAGCACTTGAGTTGCGGTCCAGAAGACCAAGGCGCTGATCAAGAGCGATTGTCCCAACTTCGACGCGCGACCGGACTTGTAAGTCGGTTTGCGCAAGGCTAGTGGGACGGCCCCTCCAGGGAAGGGAGCATTCTAGTGTTCGTCGGAGGCCTGTAGGAGGCACTTATGAAAAGACGAATTTTCGGCAGCTTGGCAGTCATGCATCTCGCGCTGATGACCGCGGCGGCGGTAAGTCCGCGCTACGCGTTCGTGGCCAACTCCAACGACGGCACGGTGTCGGTTTACACCGTAAACGCAACTAGCGGCCTGTTGCGTGCCGATGGTTACGTGTCGGTAAAGAGCAAGCCTGTGGGAGTCGCAGTAACGCCGGGCGGGCAATTCCTGTATGTGGCCAATTCCGGCTCGGGAAACGTATCCGCATTCTCCGTGAACACGAAGAACGGTACGCTGACGCCGGTAACAGGATCGCCGTTTGCTGCCGGGACGACGCCGTCAGCAGCCTCCACCGATCCGGCCGGGAAGTTTCTTTATGTGGCGAACAAGGGATCAGCCAATGTTTCCGCGTTCAGGATCAATGGCACGACCGGTGTCCTTACCGCCGTAGCCGGATCGCCGTTTGCTGCCGGGACCAGTCCCGCGGATTTGAAGGTTGCCTCGTCGGGCAAGTTCCTGTACGTCGCCAATGGCGGTTCCGATACCGTGTCCGCTTACACAATCAACAGCAGCGATGGCGAGTTGACCGAGATTTCAGGCTCTCCGTTCGGGGCTGGCGTGGCGCCAGCGGGTTTGGCCATTGCTGTTTCCGGAAAGTTCGTCTATGTGGCCAACAATGGTTCCAACGATGTCTCCGGCTATCAACTGAACGCCACTACGGGGGCGCTCAAAGCCATTGCAGGCTCCCCGTTTGCGGCGGGGATGAAGCCCTCGGCCGTAGCTGTTGATCCCAGTACGAAGTTCGCGTATGTCGCGAATTCGAGCTCGAACAACGTTTCGGAATACACCATCAATGCAACTACCGGGGCGTTAACTCGAGTAAGCGGCTCGCCGGTGGCCGCCGGAAGTGTCCCCGCCGCCCTCAGCGTCGATCCGAGCGGCAAGTTCGTCTTTGTGGGCAACAAGAGCTCCAACGACATCTCCAGTTATGGCTTGGGCAGCACGGGTGCGCTGACTGCGCTGGTACCGGGACCGCACCGGGCGCGGAAAGGTCCAGCGGCCCTGGTGGTCAGCTCCGGAAGCAGCGCCATCACCTACACACCTACATTTACCTATGTGGCGAACTTTGGGCTCGGTGCGATAGCAGTTCCGGCCTTTTCAGTGAATGGCAGCACCGGAGCTTTGACCACGCTGGCAGGCTCGCCGTTTGGCACGGGCTCGCCGCAGAGTCTAGCATCCGCGCCCAATGGGAAGTTTGTATATACGGCCAACGACGACGGCAGCAACACAGTCGGGGAATACAGGGTCAACTTAGCCACAGGAGTGCTCACGTCCGTAGGGACCATCGTGGGAGGAAGTGGTTCAAGCTTTGTGACGGTGGACCCAACCAGCCGGTTTGTCTATCAGGTGGGCGGCAATACAGTCGGGGTTTTTGCTTACAGCATCAATCCAACCACAGGAGTGTTGACCAAGATTGCGGGTTCGCCGTTTAGCCAAGTATCAGCCCCGTTCGGCGTGGCGGTGGACCCGACTGGGCGCTTCCTGCTGGTCGTCGACAGTGTCGGCTGCCCTACCTGCACGCCTCCGGGCGTTAACGTCTTCGCGATTAACCCGAGTAGTGGGGCGCTGAGTCCGGTCGCCGGTTCGCCTTTTAAACCACCAGCCGGCGTGATTGACCTTCAGGCGGTAACTGTGGACCCGACTGGCAGGTTCGCCTATCTCATCAACAATGCGGGCACCTGCTGCGTGAGCAGTTACAGCATCAATAGCAACACGGGTGCATTGACCTTGACCGGCACGACTTTGCCGGCGGGCGCCAACCCCGAGCACATCACCACAGATGTTGCCGGAAAATACACCTACGTGACCGGCAACGACGACCAGGTGTTCGGATACATCATCGACAACACGACGGGTGCTCTCACTGCGATGTCGCACTCTCCGTTTATTTGCCCGAGTTGCGCGACCCAGGGGCTTCGCCCCGATCCCTCCGGCAAGTTCCTTTACGTGGCCGACAGGTTTCACATTACGGGATACAACATAAACACAAGCACAGGTGCGCTCACCGAGCTGTCGACATCTCCTTACTCAACCGGCTCAGGTTCAGATCCGTTTGATGTAACAGTGACCGGCACGATTAAGTAGGTTTCTTGAGCACTGGTAGGTTCATAAGTGCTAGCAAGACGTTTTGCCCTGGACGCGTGGAAACCTTGACTCGGAGAACAGGCGCAGACGCGGCCCGTTACCAGCCTACGGGTACGCTGGATGACGCTCCTTGGAAAGCATTCCTTCTCGTGCCCCAGTGGGTCCGCGTTGTCGCCAGGCGGAGAATGCGGCAAGGCTGCTCCTGACGGAGCTACTCGCGAACATATCGTGCAGTGCGTATACGCTAACCCCAGCAATGAGCTTCCGGATTGTGGTGCGTAGAGGAGGCGCGGGGATCCCATCTGGGCACCTTTCGACTGTGCGTTCCACGATAGGTGCTGATCACAGCCCAAGTCGTAACCAATACCGGTGGAGATGCTCCCGTCACCCTTTACGTTGGTGAGGTGTGACGGACGTACGCGAGTCATGCCGCCCGATTGACTCTCAACGACGTGGGACAGAAGTCTGGTTGTGGGAAGTCGGCACAATTAGGAACGACAACCGCCGCTAATGTCCGGAACCGAGCCAATTTCCGTTTGGTCGGCTATACGGGAAGTCGCCCCCACGACTGCAGCAGAACACCTGCGCCGCCTAATGATTGAGCGCACCAGTGCCGGAAAGTGCTTATTCATAAACGGTACCGTAATGCCCCTCCGGCTACGCTACGGGAAGGCAATCCAATCTACCTGCAAGCTTGGAAAGCTCTTTGGCACTACCCTTACGACGACGCGAACCCTGATCACATTAAGGAGCTGCTCGCCACAAAAGAGCGCATTCAGAAGGAGCAAGGCAACAACTATCCCAACTGGGTGCTCGACCAGCTTGGCATCGAGACCGAATTGGCCAACCGTATTGCCCTCGGACGAGGGCAGGCTCCGCCGCGCTTTCGCTGGGTGCCGTTCGATAACACGCTTTTGTTTCCCCTGAATAATTCTGCCCTAGCGGCTCGGTCCCCGGACCGCAAGATCTTTTTCGCGCGGGAAGAAATGCTGCGCCAGCGTTACTTGAAGCAGATTGGAGTGGCCGCCCTTCCGGCGACGCTCCCGGAGTACACCTCACAAGTCGTGACTCAGCTTCTGGAAGCACAAAAGAAAAACGGATCTGTCGCAATCAAATTCGAGGCGGCTTATCTGCGCTCGCTGGACTTCTCACTTGCCGACGAACCCCAGGCCCAGGCAACTTACAAACAGTATGTGAAAGGCGGCGTTCCCAGCGAGGCACAGTACAAGGTCCTCCAGGATTACCTGATGCGCTACATCGCGCGTAAAGCTGGGCGTCTCCATATGGCGGTGCACTTTCATACCGGCGGAGGCTGCGGCGGCTACTTTGACCTGCAAGGCTCGAACCCCGTGCTTCTGGAGTCACTGTTTAACGACCCGTCGCTCCGAAGAACTAACTTCGTCACGGTTCACGCCGGAGCTGGCAACTACGACACACTGGTGCCCTACCTGCTGATGAAGCCGAAGGTCTATGCAGACTTTTCCGAGCAGACCTGGATCATCGCGCCCCACCATATGTCACAGTCAATCCGCTACATGCTGGAGTCCTATCCCGAGAAAGTCATGTTCGGCTTTGATTTGTTTCCCGGCACGCCACAGATCGATTGGGAGGAAATTGGATACCAGACGGTGGAAGGTGGGCGTGGCGCGCTAGCCATAGCGCTGACTGGCATGCTCCGCGACGGCGAGATCACCCGAGCGCAGGCATCCTCGATCGCCCGCATGGTTCTGCGCGACAACGCAAGGAAGCTCTACGGATGGTAGGGCCACTCTCTCGTCATTGTCTGGTGACTTCCGTTCGATTCACCGAGTGCAGCTCTGACGGATCTGGACGGTCAGGAGTCATTCTTAGCCCGATCAACGGATTCTTCCTTTACAGCACCGAACTAAGTCTCTCGAGATTGGCCCCATAAATTGTTCATTGCCTGTGCAAACGCTGTTGTAAACAACGCCAGCGTTTGTGGCGTCTCGTTGGTCTTTATCAGTGACATCGCCGTCCACGAATATTGCATCTTCCTACCACAATCGAAGCACACCTGGTAGGTCTTATGGTCGATCGTAAACACTCGACTAAGTTGCCTATGATGACAGCCAAATACCCACTCGAAGATGGCGCTTAAGAATGTCCTCATCGGCTCCTGTGACATCAGTGACGACACGCCTTGACTGGAAGTGAGGAGGTGTCGGTGCAAGCAACCTGCCAAGATGCTAATGAGTAGAAAACAGTAGAGCTAATGGGAAAGGCCGCTGCACGATCAGGAAACTTTTACCCGAACCGAGAAAGGCTGACACAGGCCCAACTTGGGCTTCCATTGAAATTTCAATTACTTGCCCTATTTGGCACGGTTAGTGC
>Ga0306925_10005379_pt1 | contig 11727 bp, 16 predicted proteins | sample flu12Cox44000176_FD_203755 | JGI IMG/M metagenome (GOLD analysis project Ga0306925, IMG submission 203755) | Lab enrichment of tropical soil microbial communities from Luquillo Experimental Forest, Puerto Rico - flux8day.12C.oxic.44.000.176 (v2)... | ecosystem: Environmental > Terrestrial >...
CGGGTTTGGGTGGCGGCCGAGCACGCGCCGCACCGGCATTCGAGCGAACGCAAGGCGCGATGGGAATTTGTGTCGAGCCCGCTCGGCGTGATCGATCTTCTCGCGGTGCTACCGTTTTGGTTGGCATTGGTCTTGCCTGGCGATCTGCGGGTCGTACTGGTGTTTCGAATCGTGCGCTTTCTCAAGTTGGCGCGCTACTCACCCGCCATGCGCTCGCTGCTCGATGCTCTCTACAGCGAGCGCCGCGCTTTGTTCGGCTGCTTCGTCATTTTACTGGGTGCGACGCTGCTCGCTGCAAGCGTCATGCACGTGGTTGAGGGTCACGCGCAGCCTGATAAATTCGGCACCATTCCCGAGGCGATGTGGTGGGCCATCGTCACGCTGGGGACGATTGGTTATGGCGATGTCGTTCCGGTGACCGTGCTGGGACGCATCGTCGCATCGGTCACAATCTTCGTTGGATTGATCATGGTCGCCCTGCCGATCGGCATCGTCGCCACCGCCTTCGCCGACGAGGTCCACCGTCGCGACTTTGTTGTCACTTGGGGCATGGTCGCGCGCGTGCCCTTGTTCGCCGAACTTCAAGCAACGGATATCGCCGACATCATGCGGCTCTTGCGCGCGCAGCAACTCGAGGCCGGCGACGTCATCGCCAAGCGCGGCGAACCCGCTCATTCCATGTATTTCGTCGCGGCCGGAGAAGTGGAGATTGAGCTCAAGCACGAACGCGTTCGGCTCGGCGCCGGTCATTTCTTCGGCGAGGTCGCGGTGCTGCGCCGGGCGCGCAGATCCGCGACCGTTACTGCCCTCACGCGAACAAGCCTGCTCGTGCTCGATGCCCACGATCTGCACGTGCTTATGGAGCGGGAACCCCGGATCGCGGAGCATATCCGGGAGGTGGCTCGCTCCCGGCTGGGCGGCGACGTCGTCACGCGCAAGGGCGATCTTGTCGTTGAAGAGCTCGAAGAAGCGGAGACTATCCAACGGTCGGCGGGTGGCCACAGTCGTTCATGACGCGAAGGTCAATGAGACAACATGCAACAAACCGGGCTTGCCGACAGAAGCTCGTGCGTGACGCCGCCGAAAATCCATTCACCCAATCGGCGTGCCCATAGCCGCCGGCCACGATTAAATCTGCCTTCTCATCCTGAACGAGACGCAGGAGTTCAGCGGCGACCGCTCCCCGCGCTTGCCGCCACACGTCGTGCGCCGCGGCTACTCGATGGCGGAGAAGGTAGCCCGCGACGTCGGAAAGAGTCCTTTTGGCATTGGATTCCGCTTCGCCTTCGCCGATTACGACGAGCAGGACCTCTTTGGCCTGCTGCAGAAACGGAATTGCATCATGCACGGCGCGGCGGCACTCACGCGTGTCTTTCCACGCCACCACCACCACGCGGCGGAGCTGCAGCGGAGCGACGGTGTCGGGGACTACCAGGACGGGTCGGCCCGCCCGTAGCAGGATCTCGCCGGGATCGGCAAAATCCTACACGTTGCGGACCGTCTGCCGTGCTCCGACGATGACGAGATCCGCCGCTCTGGCCTCGCGCGACACAAGCTCATACGGCAACTCAAGCGCGGTGCGCCATTCAACCTGATTGAGATGCTGGCCTTGGGCGCGGAACTTCTTGCCCTTGTCATCGAGACGTGCGCTCGCCGCGCAGCACTCATGTTCCGTGGGCTGGCGATAGACGACGACACCCCCTGAGGCGAAAGCAGGCCGCAGCGCCAAGCCGGCAACACCAATGAGCGCTGCCTGAAAGCGGTCGGGGAGAGCAAGAGCAAGTTGCACTCGCTGTTCACAGTCGCGCTCGACATCGACGTGGACCATCATCGTTGTGAACGACATCGCTTCTTCCGGCTTGCGGCGATCAAACGAATCGACCGAACTTTCCGACTGGGCGGTGGTCACGGTAGCAGCCACGAGCGCTGCCCCAAGCCAATCCATCTCCTCGATTAAGGTGACATGCCGGAGGAAGCTGAATGTTGACGTGGATCAAGAATGGCACCGGCCGGCGCAAAGCGGTGTGGAGGAAGCCGGCCGCAATCGGTTAATCGATCGAACCTGTGTCCGATAACAAACTGTTAGTGCCGCTGAATGGATTGAAGATAATCGATGATCGCGCCCACGTCCTCCGGCGCGAAGACGAATTCCGGCATGTCGGGGTGACCGGTAGAAAGGCCCTCCGCCAAGGCCTCGGAAAGGCCTTCGATCTTGTATTTGCGAGAGAGCGTTCGGAACGGCGGCGCGGCCGGGTGCAGGCTAGCGCCGGTGCGGCCGACGGCATGGCAGCGCGCGCAATTCGTCGTCAGCAACAACTCGCCCCGTCCTGCGGACTTGGTGGCCTCTTGTGTCAAAACGGGTGCCGCCACGCTCATTGTGATCATCGTGACGAGACAATAGAGGACTTGCCGGCACATGGCTAACCGCGTCCACCTACGATATCGTGAATCTTGTCGAGCAGCCCATTCCCCAGCAGAGGCTTCTCCACGATCAGGACATCGGCTTTTTGGGCTTGCTCACGCAGCAACAGGCTGGGGTGACTCGCAATCAAGATCGCGGGTGCGGTAAAGTGCCGGTCGCGTAACTGCGCGATCAGGTCGAGCCCGCTTATCGCGGACATTTTTTGGTCGACCACGTAACAATCGCAGCGAGCCAGGTCGCCCGCGCCAAATAGGTCCGCTCCGGATACGTAGCCACGAACGGTCAGGCCTTCGATTTCGAGCCAGAATTTAAGCGAATTTCGAACGGCGAGATCATCGCTAACGACGATGACGACAACTCCCGGGTTCGAAGCTTTGCCGTGATTTTTCATAGGCTTTTGCTTGCGCCCGCGGCTCGAGATGGCCGCATGAGTGCGGCAACAAGCGGCAAAATGGAAAGCCCCGCTTTGATATGGCTCAAATCCGCGAACCGCCGGCTGGATGGGGCCAGAGCGCCTTGCAAGCCAGCCAATTATGGCGCCCAAACTTATGAAATCCCTTCACTAATATAAGACAGGCAGCGGCCCGCGACCTGCGCCAATGGAGAATGAGCGAGAGGACTGGCCAACGATTCACAGCAGTCAGCCAAATTTTGATCGGGAGCCGGTATGCGAGCGAGGTTGACTTCCGGTGGTCGGCTGACGGGATTCTGATGGAGTGCAGGAACTACCGGCAAACGGTCGCCCTTTTGTGCACGATTGATAATTTTCGTGGAAGGTGCAGCTCCTGAGGAGGCGGTGGCGACCGATACTTCGATACCGACGACAATAGAAACGATCGCGAGGAGCACGCTGCAGCCGCTAATTAAATATTGCAGAGCCCGACCTGTTGATGAGAATAAATCACTTCGAAGCGATGTCAGCGGCAACATGACTTGTCCCCCGGTATGATTGGGCAATTTTAGCGGGAGGGCCCAGACCCGAAAATTCCGATAATATCTCTCCGGGAAGTTCCGGAGGTTCGAGGGTTGAACGCGTGGGTGAGCGGCGAGCTACCGCATCGCTCAAGATCCGTTCGAATCAAGGAGTCCGGCGATCAAGGCCATGCGCACGAGATCGGAGAGGCTTCCAGCCTGCATCTTGATCATGAGATTGGCCCGGTAATTCTCGATCGTTCGAGGACTGATGCCAAGGTCGTACGCAATCTGCTTGTTGGCATGTCCAGCCACCAGTCCCTTGAGGACATCGCGTTCGCGGTTCGACAATGCTGCGAGTCGGCCCTCGATATTGCTGCGCTCGGCCTGACGCTTCTGATCGCGATCCCCCCGATCAAGCGCCGACCGCACCGACGCGAGTAGAACCTCGTCCTCAAAAGGCTTTTCGAGAAAATCCACGGCGCCAAGTCGCATCGCTTCCACGGCGAGCGGGATATCCCCGTGAGCCGTGATGACGATGACCGGCACGGCAAGCTTGAGCTCTCGCAATCGCCGCAACAAGTCGACACCGCTGATCTCGGGCATTCTCACATCGGTGATGATGCAGCCTGTCTGGACCGTGGGCGCAATCTCCAGGAAGACGGCGGCGGATTCGTACGTCCGCGCGTCGATGCCGACCGACCCCAGCTGGAAAGCAAGCGCCTGGCGCACCGCCTCGTCGTCGTCGATCACGTGGACGATGGACTTGTCAGGCGGCATCGCTGAAATCCCCCCCGGTCGCGGCCCGCAGCGTGAAACGAAAGATCGTTCCACCGCCGGGATTGGGCTCCACCATGATCTGCCCACCGTGGGCCTCGACAATGGTGCGGCAGATCGACAAGCCGACGCCCATGCCGTGGCGCTTGTTGGTGACAAAGGGTTGGAAGAGCTGCGACATCAGTTCCGGCGCGATCCCGGATCCCGTGTCGGCCACGCTGACGGCGACCATATCGTCATCGCCGGCTGCGGTGGAAATGACGAGTTCGCGTCTTTGCGACGCCTCCATGGCCTCGACCGCATTTCGCAACAGATTGAGCAACACCTGCTGAATCTGCACCTTGTCGACAAGGACGAGATCGACGGCCGGGTCGAATTGAAACCGCACACGAACGCCTTGATCCTTGGTTCCGACCAGCGCCAAGGCGCTCGCTTCCTCAATGAGCCGTTTGACGCTTTCCACCCGACGCTCGCTGTCACCCCGCGCCACGAATTCGCGCAAGCGACGGATGATCTGCCCCGCGCGCAAAGCTTGATCGCCCGCCTTGTCCATGGCATCGCGCAGCAAGCCCGAGCGGTCCTCGCCACCGCTTTCGAGCAAGCGTCGCGAGCCCTTCATGTAGCCCACAATGGCCAATAGCGGCTGGTTGAGTTCGTGGGCCAGCGCGGACGCCATCTGGCCCATCGCCGTCAATCGGGAAATATGAACGAGCTCGGATTGCAGCTCCTGCAGCCTCGCCTCCGACTTCTGACGCTGCGTTATGTCGCGGATAAAGCCTGTGAAAAAGTGACGGCCGCTCGATCGCATTTCCCCCACCGCCAGCTCCATCGGGAAGGTCGAGCCGTCCTTGCGCTCGCCGACCACGACGCGGCCGATTCCGATGATTCGCCTTTGTCCGGTCCGCAGATATTGCTCGATATAGCCGTCGTGATTCTCCCGGTAGGGCGACGGCATCAACATCTTGACGTTTTTTCCCATCATTTCCGCCGCGCTATAGCCGAACAGCCGTTCCGCCGCCGGGCTGAACGATTGCACGATTCCGCCCTCGTCGATCACGATCATTGCCTCCGGCACGGTATTGAGGATCGACGCGAGATGCGCCTCGCGCGCAAGCGCGTCCCGCGTGCTGGTGGCAGCGCGAATACGGTTGCGTTGCAGCTGCTCTCCGCTCCAGGCGATGCCCGCTCCGATCATCGCGAACAAAGCAGCATCGACGATTTCCGACGCCGAAACGCCGGGAGACATCGTGATGACGAAGAAGCCGAGTACAACGCTGACGCCGGTTGCCAGCAGTCCCGGTCCGAGCCCGCCTAGGCCACCAGCAACCAAAACCGCGGGAACGAATAACAGGTAGGGCGAGGCATCTCCCAGGATCGGCGTAAGCGCGAGTCTGGCCAGGAACGCGATCGCCACGGCGAAGGGCGCAAGTGCATAGCGAAGTGCATCCCGGTGGACAAAAAGTCGCTGCTTGAAGGCGCTTAGATGGCCCTGCGGGCTCGATTTGGCGGCCAAATCCGTGACAAATGTCTTCATCGAGAGCCTGTGGCCTGTCCTGCCTCCGGGCTAGCCCGGAGGGATTTTACCGGAATTTTCGCCCTCTCGCGCAGCGGTTACTAATGGCCTCATTAACTGGAGGTCATGAGCCATGCTGACGCAGACCGCAATCCGGAATGTTTCCCAGAGGCAGCCGGCAACGCAACCTCGTCGCGCGCCAGTCCCGCGTGCCGCCATGCAAGCCGGCACGATCGAGCTCATGGGTGCGTGCATGTCGTTTGCCGCCAATGCCGAGATCTACGGGGAGAACGAGCCCGCCGATTACCTCTACAAGGTCGTCAGCGGGACGGTGCGCACCTACAAGGTCCTGGTGGACGGGCGCCGTCAGATCGGAGCCTTCCATCTGCCCGGCGACATTTTCGGTTTCGAGACGGGAGACGAGCACACGTTTTCGGCCGAAGCGATCACCGACTGCAAGATTATCGTGATCAAACGCAGCACGGTGATGGCGCTTGCGGCCAGGGACAATGATGTCGCCCGCCAAATGTGGGAGCTGACCGCCTGCGAACTCCGACGCGTGCAAGAGCATTCGCTGGTGCTGATCAAGAGCGCGGAGGAGCGGGTCGCGGGCTTTCTGTTGGAAATGGCGGAGCGCGTGCCCAGCGGCGGGGCCGTCGAGCTGCCGATGTCGCGTCAGGATATCGCGGATTATCTCGGCCTCACCATCGAGACCGTTTCGCGCACGCTCAAGCATTTGGAAAACGCGGCGGCGATCGAGGTGCCAAAGCGGCGCCGGATCCTGCTGCGCGATCGTTCTGCGCTGCGTCGGCTCAACGCGTAGGAGAGCGACGCTCGAATTGGCAGGGAGGTTGCTATGTCTCGCTCGGCTCAAGCAAATGAACTGCCCGGCTTTGGTCGCCTGCTTGCGCATTGGTGGCGAAGCTGGAACGGCAGACGCAGGACGATGGTGGACCTTGACCGTTGCGGTCCTGCCGAGACGGAATGCATCGCCCGCGACGTAGGCGTTAGCGGAGCCGATCTCTCCATTCTCGCCGGCAAATGGCCGGACGCCGCGGATTTGTTGTATTGGCGGATGAACGAGATCAACCTCGATCGGAAGGAAATCACGCACGCCGACCCGCAAGTCATGCGCGATCTTCAGCGCGTATGCACAGTCTGTGGAAGCAAACGCCGGTGCGGCCACGAGCTCGCAAACAACCCGTCCGATCCGGCTTGGCAAAAATATTGCCCCAACGCGACCACGCTCTTGGCATTGGCGGTCGGGCGAGCTGTTAAAACCGGTGCGAATTAGATGGTACAAAAGTCGCTTGGTCGCGTCCCAGGGCTCGTCATCGCGCTGGGTGCGCTTCTTTCGATGGCGAGCAGTCCCGTTTTCGCCCAATCGCCGGCGGCGCAGCGCGGCCTGACCTTCGTGCGCGTCCATTGCGCGCAATGCCATGCCATCGACAAGGTCAGCGACAGTCCGCTCGCCGTGGCGCCCCCGTTCCGCACATTGCATCTCAAATTCCCGATCGAGAGCCTACGCCGCCGCTTGGCCGAAGGTATTGTCGCCGACCATCCGACGCTGCCGCAATTCCGGCTCGATCTGGATCAGCTCGCGGATGTTATGGCATATCTGCAGACATTTGAGCCCTGACGCCAAGCCGGTGGAGTCTGCGCCAGCGCCGTTTCGCGACTCGCTGCATCTCACTGAAAATCGGCTCGAATTTGACCTGGATCAAAACCCAAGGTTGCCATCTGCACAACAGTACAGGAGAGGGAGGAGTAGCGTTGTACGCAGCCCATGACCGATGAGAGGAGGATGCGATGCGCGCGTTTTCGCTCCGACGAAGGCACCGGTCTCTACCGAACGTGTTTGCGCAATTATGGCGGCGCTGGATGGCGACGCGGGCCGATCTGCTGCTCGAAACCGCTCGTCTCGGCTCCGATAAGTTGGAATACCTCGCGCATGATCTAAGAGTGTCTAAGGGCGGCCATGCTGATGACTTGTTGCGGCGCCGCATGCTCGCCCTCGACCTCGATCCCTATGAAATGGCTCTTTCGGACCCCGCTTTGCTTCGTCACCTGAAGAGGCGTTGCGCGCTGTGCCAGAGCCGGGAAGATTGTGCGTCGGATCTGGCGCGGGCATCGACCGGTCAAGCTTGTCAAGGTCGCGACGACTGGCGCGACTATTGTGAGAACGCCTTGGCGCTCGAGATGCTCATCGCCCTGCGAAGCCGTTCGAAGGTCGCGTCGAAGTACCAATGTCCCTACATCGACTGAGAGAAGGGTATGCGACATGAAAGCCGCCGATGTGATGGTTTCTGCCGTCATTAGCGTTCGCCCGAATACGCGGGTCGAGGAGGTGGCCAGTATTCTTCTCGCCAACCGCATCAGCGCCGTGCCGGTCATCGACGAGCAGGACGAGCTTCTTGGAATCGTGAGCGAGGGCGACCTGATGCGGCGCGCCGAGGCAGGAACCGAGCGGAGCCGTGCCTGGTGGCTCGAATATTTGACCGGCAAACAGGTGCTCGCCGCGGAATACGTGAAATCGCATTCGCACAAGGTCACCGATGTGATGACGCGCGCTGTAATCACCGCGACGCCGGAGACGCCGCTCGGCGAGATTGCGGTGTTGCTGGAAAGAAACCGCATCAAGCGGGTGCCGATCGTGCAGAATGGAAAAGTCGTGGGGATCGTCAGTCGCGCAAACCTGCTTCAGGCACTCGCCGGCATGCCGGCAAAGAACGCAGCCGCCGCAAGCGCCGGCGATTCGCAAATCCGTGACGAGGTGCTTTCCCGATTGAATGCGCAATTGTGGCGGCCATCGATGCTCAACGTGACGGTGCGCGACGGCACCGTCGACCTGTGGGGATTTGTCACTTCGGATGATGAAAAGAAGGCAACCCGAATCGCCGTGGAAAGCATACCCGGCGTCAAGACGATCAACGATCATTTGACAGTTCCGCCACCCGAGATCGCAATGGTGTGACGGCCTTTCGCTCTCATCAGTGCCTCAAAATCGATCCTGGAGCACAGAAATGAAAAGACGAAACTTGACACCAGCCGCGATCGCGTTTGGCGCTGTTTGCTTGGTGATTGCCGACGTGTCGACGCCCTCTGCTCAGTTGTGCGCGGCGGAACCGCAAAGCTTCTCCGAGGACATATTGCCGATTCTCACGGGCCGATGTGTAAGCTGTCACCAGCCCGGCGGCGCGGGCTACCAAAAAAGCGGGCTCGACCTCACGACCTATGAGGGGTTGATGAAGGGTACCAAGTTCGGCGCGATGGTCGTCCCCCGCGACCCGGAGAGTAGTAACTTGATGTGGCTCCTCGATTGGCGTGCCTCACCGGAGGTGCGGATGCCCCACGGCAAGAAGAAGCTATCGATCTGCGACAGAAATGCCATTCGAGCGTGGATCCGTGAGGGCGCGAAAGACAATTGAGATCGCGGCGGTTCGTTCGATAGCGATGTTGCCGGTGGCGCAGCCCTCGGGGAGGGCCGCGTCGTGCTCGCTGCAGCTACCGCGAGGCCGACCCCACAGCGAAGAGTGCGCGCGCTGAAGCGCGCCTGCCAACGGCCGGCGCCCCTGAAACGGGAGCCGGTTCTTGAGGTAGATCAATGCTGGTGGTGAGGGGCAGTCGCATCATTCGGGCCAACAACAACATTGCAATTCATTAAGCCGCAACGAAGGGACCAGGTCCATGACCCAATCCACGATCGACCGCAGTTTCATTCTCGTCTTCCGCCTCCTCATGGCGTGGACGTTCCTCTATGCCGCATCGCATCAGGTATTCAATCCGAAATTCAGTGCGGCGGGGTTTCTGAGCCACACAAAGACCTTCCATGACGTCTACGCAGTGCTCGCCACGCCCGCGGTCGACCCAGTTCTGACGTTCCTGGTCAGCTACGGTCACCTGCTGATCGGGCTTTCCCTCCTAGTCGGATTGATGGTTCGCGTGAGCGCCGCATTCGGCGTTGCGCTTCTGGTGATGTATTGGACGGCGCACATGGATTGGCCGTTCATCGAGAACACCAACAACTTTATCATCGACTATCACATCGTCTATGCGGTGCTGTGCGTCTATCTGATCGTCTACCGCGCCGGACACGTGTGGGGTCTCGACGGCTGGGCGGAGAGGCTTTCATTCGTCGAGCGGACTCCGTCGCTGCGGTTTTTAGTCGCCTGATATCGAACGTGCGGGTGCGGTGGTCGTGCGCACCGCCGCACCAAGGCGATGATCAGCCGTTGTGCGGCTTCGCACAGTCAGGAAATTTGAGGGAGGTGCAAAATGTACAAGCATATCCTGATCCCTAGCGACGGATCCGAGTTGTCGAAGAAAGCCGTCGACCATGGGATTGGACTGGCAAAAGCCCTCAGTGCCAAAGTCACCGCAGTAACTGTATCGGAGCCTTTCCATATTTTCGCGGTTGAGCCGGGCATGGTGACGGACACGCCGGATGAGTACAAAAAACGTGTTGCGGCTCTTGCCGCGAAATATCTCAAGGCGGCGAAGGATGCTGCCACGGCGGCTGGCGTGGCCTGCGATGTGGTGCAGGTTGAACACGAGCACCCCTACGAGACGATTATCGATACGGCGAGAAAGAGAGGATGCGACGCAATTGTGATGGCCTCCCATGGCCGCCGCGGCGTCTCAGCGGTCGTGCTCGGTAGCGAAACAGTCAAGGTGCTCACCCACAGCAACATACCGGTTGTCATCGTTCGTGCGTGACGCAGCAGCGTACTGTCGCGCATCCTAAGGCGCAAACCCAAGGCCGTCGTCGAGCGGCCACGCCGCTGCCACGCCGCCGAGTGCAGCCAGCAATTCCCGCCGTCCGATGGTGACTGTCATACGCCCCTCCCGTGCGAGGTGCGTAAGCGGAACGATACCACGACACCAGCGTGCAGTCTTCACGATCGCGCGGCGAACGCCGCGTCAATCTCAGGGTCGGTACGCACCTTCCCACCTGCTGAAAGAGACTGCCAGGGCGATCTCAACGTTGCGCAGCTCGGACTGGGTCAGTGCGCTGGTCGGATTCATCCAGCGTGACGACGAGGGCGTTGAGGACCAATTCGTGCAGTAGCTCTTGCGGGCAGGCCGGACCGGTTGCATTACCAGCGCCCCATCGCGCTATATGATGGATGAACGCCGGCGGAAAACGTCGTCATGCTTCGGGGTTGGAATGACCAGGCTGGTCAATGAGTAGAACATTCGCACGCCTCAGCGCATCGAAAACCGCGCTTGCAATGATCCGAGAATCCTCGCGACTGATATGAAGCCGATCTCCTGCAGCTTGCCTTCCATGCATGTGATGTGCCTCGAATACAGCATCAGAAATTAGTCTTTTTAGGTGTGTCTCATTCGGCATTTGGCGCCTCTATCGTTTACGCCATTCCTCCTCAGCTTTCTCGCTTGACCGGCAGTTTCGTTCGCCGCGAGCGGCCACGCGGCTGCCGCGCCGCCGAGCAGGGTGATGAACTCGCGCCGCCTCATGGGGCGTACCCCCAAGGCCAGGGATGACGGGCTAAGTATAGCAGGTCAGGCCCGTGCATCGCAGCAAAAGCAACCTGCTCATGTCCGAGTCGGACTGAGAAGTCACGGCAGCGTGGTGACACGGCCGGTTTACCTTCAACAGCGGACATTCCAATAACGACCGAAAGCGGTGCAGCAATCAACTGGCGCTAATCTACCAATTCGTTGGCAATGGACCCCCGAGGAGCGCGAGCAGCGCTTGACGCTCGAGCGCCCGCCGAGCGCGCCGACGGTGGAGGCGAAGAAGTCGCCCGCGGAGGCCCCCCTCGCGGAGTTAGTGAGGGTCACGAGACCGGGCTCTTGCCTTTCGCCAGCGCCGCCAGCGCGTCGACGACCCAGGGGGCGCGCTGCAGCGCCTCCACGTAGGCGCGCTCGGTTCGGCCACCGCGCGCTTTGATAACGTCGAGCAAGCCGCGGCGCTGCGCGGGGCTCCAGTGCGAGACGCCGGGGAGCGAGACCACAATGGCGCTCCACTCGGTGAACGCGTCGCGCTCGTGGCCGCGCAAGCCCTCGCGCGCGTCGCGCTTGCCGCCGAGCAGAGCGGCGACTTCCTCGCTGGTGCGCGCGAGCCCCTCGCTGCGCAGGC
>Ga0306925_10005391_pt1 | contig 11712 bp, 14 predicted proteins | sample flu12Cox44000176_FD_203755 | JGI IMG/M metagenome (GOLD analysis project Ga0306925, IMG submission 203755) | Lab enrichment of tropical soil microbial communities from Luquillo Experimental Forest, Puerto Rico - flux8day.12C.oxic.44.000.176 (v2)... | ecosystem: Environmental > Terrestrial >...
GGGACGTGCCCCCGCTCGCGCGCCTCTTTGAGCAGGCGGTACACACGCCGCATGTCCGCGCGCCCCATCGAAGGGATCATTCCGGCGCTGAACAGCTTGTAGCCGACGCCGCGACCTGTGATCGGTTGTGCAGCCTCGGCCGCGGCGTACATCGCCTCGATCAAATCGAGGGATCGCTGCGCCATGCCCCGCCCGCGACCCTTTTTGGTACTGGGTTCAAAATGCTCAGTCATCGCGCCGGCTCCCGATCGCGATGTTCACGAGACAAATTTCGAATGACGCGCATCTGGGCTCGCCGTCGCTCCTCGTCGCGCTTGACCTTCGTCCACTCGGCATCGGAGAGCTGGGCGAGCGCCTGGGCAGCCTTCTCGATCGCGTCCATCATTGCGCCGGCTCCGGGCGTCCGAAACGGGCGGCGATGGCGTTTGGCGCGTTTCGCGCCACTGGTCGAAGGTCGGGGGCGCTAGGCGCTGCTCCCGATAGGCGGCCTCGGCGTTGGGTGACGGGCGCCCCCGCGCCCGACGGGGCAACAAAAGGTCGGTCATCGCGCTGGCTCCGGGTCGGCGGGGGTGCGCAGGGGGCTTGCCTGGCTGTCCCTGGTAGCGACCGCCCCCGCATCGGATTCATCGCCTGCACGCGCGGACCACCCGGCGGGAAACGGCCTCCATTTTCGGAACCTGGGACCGTCCGACTCTTCCTCGACCGTCAGCTTGGCGGCCTCGCCGACCGTGGAGGTCATGGCGATGGTGGCTGACCCCTTATGCTGCATGGCGTTGGAGGTTTCTGGCGGGACGCCCTCGGCCAGGAGCACGCGGGCGGTGTCGAGAAGGGGTTGGCGGCTAGAGGATAGGAGCTTGCGGCCATCAGGCAGGTGGGCAGTATGCTCTCTCCTCCCTACGCCTAGAAAAGCTCGAGCGCGCCGGACGACAACTCCTGCCCGCGCGCGGCCACCTCGAGCCCGCGCGCGCCCCCGACCGTGGACGCAACATGCCTGCAACACGACTTGGTAACACCTTGTAGTCATTGTAGTCATTGGTAATAACTGGAGATTGGCAGATACGTAGTCTGCTTGTCAGAGTCCAAAATAAGAGCGATATTCACCGTCATTTCTATGGAGCAAAGCCCCCTCGAGGGCGTCAAAAATTCGAAGCCGCGCCGCAAGCGCGCCGACTTATCGGTGCGCCAGCTTCGGAGTGCCGTTACAAACGGCTCGCACCTTTTTGTCCATATCGATCACCGTGGCGCCACCATGCGGCGGCTGCGCGATCTAATTGCCCTCTACACATCCGACGTGGGTGGCGAAGACTTCGTCAGTGAGGCGGTGCGCTGCCTGATACGCCGCGCCGCCATGCTCCAATTGCAGTGTGAGCTTCTGGACCAGCGCTTTGCCCAAGCCGGTGGGGAAGCGACTTCGGCGCAGTTGATCGACTACCAGCGCACATCGAGTGCTTTGCGCAGAATTTTGGAAAGCCTTGGCCTCGAGCGCCGGGCAAAGCCGGTGATGTCGCTCGAGCAATACATTGCCCAAGAGGAGCCGGCTGCGTGACAAACATCATTCGCGCCATCAACGATCCGGCCGTGTTTGGCCGGTACTTCCGCGCCGAAAGTTGGACGGCTTGGCGCGTCTTCCTTGCCGCCTTGTTCGGTCTGCCGCTCGTCTACGATCAGAAATTGCTTTTCGAGCGCTACACCGGCCGCAAGGTCGCGCCCTCGAGCCCGTTGCAGGAGGCGTGGCTTGTGGTCGGCCGGCGCGGCGGTAAGAGCTTTGTGCTTGCCGTCATTGCCGTGTTCTTGGCCTGCTTCCGCGACTGGAAGCCTTATCTCGGCCCGGGCGAAGTCGGCACGATCATGATCATTGCCAAGGATCGCGCCCAAGCGCGCCATATCAAGCGGTTTGTTTCCGGCGTGCTGCGCGACACCCCCATGCTTGCGCCAATGATCGAGGACGAGACTGCCGAAGAGATTCGGCTCAAGAATCGCGTTGCCATCGAAATCCACACCGCTTCTTTCCGCTCCACGCGCGGCTACACCATTGTCGCGGCGTTGCTCGATGAGATTGCATTCTGGGAATCCGACGAGACTTCGGCCAACCCCGATGTCGAAGTTGTCAATGCGATCAAGCCCGGCATGGCTACCGTCCCCGGCGCCATGCTCCTATGCGCAAGCTCGCCGCACGGCCGTCATGGCGTGTTGTGGAAGGCATACAAGAAGCACTTCGGCAAGGACAACGATCCGGTGTTGGTGTGGCAAGCGCCCACGCGGGCGATGAATCCGTCAGTGCCGCAGTCTTATATCGACGCCCACATGGGCGACGATCCGGCACTGGCGCGCGCGGAATACTTTGCCGAATTCCGTGCCAATGTTGCCGGCTTCATTACTCAAGCAGTAGTTGACGCTGCCGTTGTCCCTAATCGGCTCGAGCTTCCATACGTTGAGGGTGTGCACTACATCGGCGCCGTCGATCCGAGCGGCGGCTCGAATGATCCGATGACGTTGTCGCTTGTCCACACCGAGCGCGGCGCGGATGGTACGCGGCGCGGCATTGTCGACCTTGTCCGCGAAGTGAAGCCGCCGTTTAGCCCTGACGCCGTTGTCGCCGAATTTGCGCAAATCCTGAAGAGCTACGGCATCACTACCGTGTGGGGTGATCGTTATGGTGGTGTGTGGCCGCGTGAGCGCTTCGCCGTGCACGGGATCAATTACCAGGTCCTCGATAAGCCGGCTTCTGATCTCTACAAGGAGCTTCTCCCCGCCCTCAATAGCCAGCGCGTCGAATTACTTGATGATGCATGTTTGATTGAGCAACTGTTGCAGTTGGAGCGCCATGTGGGCACCGGCGGTAAGGACACGATTCAGCATCCTGCCGGTGGCCATGATGACGTCATCAACGCCGTGGCCGCTGCCCTTGTGAAGGCATTCAACGCGCCGCAAGAGTTAGAGACATTTCCGATGCCTTTTGTTGCTGGCACGCCTCGCTATTTCCCGGGATCAGACGAGTTCACGGGCGCGGGCGCGCCGACTTCGCTATCTGTGCCCGCTACTTCGTACGATTACAATCGGAATGATAGTTGGAAGGCGTATGTCAACACTGACGGCAGTATCCGCTCGACGCCGCGAACACGATGGGACTTTTGAACATGAGCAAAAAGCCCGACACCCGTCCCGGATGGCTGCGCCACACGAAGCGACGATGGCGAAAATGGATCGCGCTAACGCTGAAGCTAGAGCGGCGGCTTTCAAAATTATGAACGAGTCGGCCAGTTTGCGTCCACGGCGGCTCCGGCGCCAGCTTCGGGGTGCTGGAAATGCCCGCCAAATAGGCGCTTGCAGAGAGTGGTAGTCGTCCGGCGCGGATGATCTTTTCTCGTCATTTGGAGCGGTCGTTCGGGCGCGGCGCAGCTGGTTGTCGCCGGGCGCGGACGATCTTTTCTCGTCATTTTGGGTGATCGTTTGCGGGTGGGTTAGATCAGCATGGCTTACGCGTCTCCGATAGCGTGCAAGTTGGGGATGTTGGGGTTTCTGAGCACTTTTCAGCTATCCTCTATAGAATGTCATTTTCACCTCCTGACAGTTTCCGCGCGTTGGCTAAAAAGTGCTCAAAATCCCCAACATCCCCAATCTAGGCCCAGCGCTTTGTCAGCGTCCAAAGTGGGTATCCATGGTGGTTTCCGTCTGGCATCAATTTGAACCCATTCACGATTTTGCCTTTCACCTGATTTAACCACCGTCCAAGACGGACATTGCTCAACATCCCTCCGGAGTGTGCCGCAACGACGCTCAAGGCGGCATGGAAGGCGGCGGAGCTCACCGCAAGATCGATAATCTGCTGCACGGTGTGCGCCCGATTGAGGCCCAAATTCCTTTCCCACTGCATCATCACCAAGAGTAGCGCCTCGCGACCCGGATCGCTCTCACGCACTCGCAAAGCCGTCTCACAGGGATCGGCGCAGCCGAGCCAAACCAGTGGCTCACGCACCCGTTGTGACCATTGCTCGAAAGAACCGAACGGCGACAAGGACAAGCGTTCCCCCGCAACATGCCAAGCACGTAAGACAGTGAGCGCCGCGGCAACGAACTGCCCGCGGCGGCGCCGGATCGTTTCGATCACGTTGGTATCGAAGGAGCGTAGCTCGGGACGCTCGCATTCTGCATCGAGGGCGCACAGCAGCGTGTGCCGGGTAAGATCACCGGCCACTGCCAAGTTATTGCCGGTTGCGAAGATCAGCGCGTTGACAAGGACGTCGACATGGCGGCTATGGCCAAGGACGCGAATTTTCATGCGCTGCTGCGTGAGCGCCTGGCACAGCGTTGAGCTTTCAAGCGGGCGCTCACAGTTGTCGATCGAAATGATGCCGTCACCGCCCATGAGTGCTGTTTCCAGCCGTTTGTCCATTTCCTCATCCTTGCGCCCCTGTGCAATCACCGGCGCGATCTGGCCGGTGGCGAGCATCGCGACGACGTCGACGAGGAGCGACTTGCCGGTTCCGGCAACCGGCGCGGTAAGTGCGTGCAAAGGCGCGGTTGCCATAGAGCGGCGGTCGAGCGCGGTGAGAATGCCAGAAAGTGCAACGGAGCGATCGAGCTGGCTGACGAACGGGAAGGTGTCGATCAGGTCGCCAAGCTCATTAAGTGCTGCGCGCGCGTCGTCCTTGCTTGGTGCCTGCGGGATCGGCAGAAAATCCTGGCCGTCAGGCTTGAATAGCATGCCGCTCGCGGTGTCATAGCCCGGTTGCTCGCAGATCGAGCCGTCGGTGCGCAGAAACGGCGTGGCAACGATGCCGGTGAGGATGGGGAGCTTCCAGGTGCCTTCGCGAGCGAGGTAGGTGTCCGCCACGCTATTCGGCGCGTCGATGGGGACAAACTTCTTGCTGCGCCCGTCCCACTTCAAAAAACGAGCGGCGCAGGTCAATACTTCAACGAGGTGCGGCCGGGTAACCGGGATCAGTCTCCAGCCGAACGTGTCGCGATCGTCGGCGGCTTTGAGCCTCGAGAGCACCGGCCGCATGACGAGGCCACCACGTTGGTACATTTCGCGCTTGAGCAGGAGAAGAGCCTCTTCGGCTTCGTTGACGACGCGCGGTAGCTCGCCGGCGATGACGAAAATCTGCGGCCAGGAATCGGTGATCGGCGCGGCGTCTCCGGTTGCGGCAGTGTGTTTTTGTTGGCGCCACTTCTCATAGGAGCGCGTCACCTCTTCGTGCAGCCGATCGGCGTATTTCTGGCCAATGCCGTTGGGATGGCGGGCAAGCGCATCGACGATCTGCTCGATCGAATAGCCCTTGGCGGCGAGGTGCCAAACGACGCTTTGAAAAACTTCACTACGTTGTCCCTCCGGCACACCGTTTTTGATGATGACGTCATAGTCAATCTCTTGCCGGCCGGTGACGTCGTTGAAGTCTAAACCACCGCCGGCCTTGCGGTTGGCCCTGCCATCAAAGCGCGCCAGTACGGTGTCGATGAAGCTGTCGAGCGGTGGCAACTCGGGGCAGTTACCGATTTCCAAGCCGCTGACGGTGATGTAACGCGCGGTGTTGCGATAGAGCTCGATCCCGGCGCGAGTTTTGCGATCGAAGGTAAACTTTCGATGCGTTTCGGGGCCGCTGACTTTACCGATTAGGCGCAAGCCAGAGCCAGAAACCGTAACCTCGCAATAGGCGCCGTTGGCCTCGGCTTGAAGATCCTTAGCCCAAGGATCGATCGTGCCGGTTTCGGCATTGCGCGCATGATCAAGATCGCCGGCGCCGATATCGCTGTTTAGCAACATGAAGCCGATGCCGTCGGCATCACCGTCGGCAACGCGCTGCACAGCGGCGGCATAGGAGCCCCAGGTTGCCGGATCGTTGCTCTTGGCATTCTGGCTCGGATTGCGCGCCTGGCGCGGCGGCTTCGTCCATTCCACCTCGCCGTTCTTCTTGGTGCGCGGCTCCCACGGCCACACCACCCAACGATCCTGCAACGTCAGCGGTTGCAACGCCGGCGGAAGGTTCGCCAGATTGCCGCTATGGGTTTTCGGCTTCTCGTTCATCTTCCTCTCGCGTAAATCGAGCGGAGCCATTTAGCTTGCTTCTTTGTCGGTTCGCCGCCGTGCAGGGTCCAGCGCACCATGTCGGCTACAAATTTTCGCTCGCGCTCGTCACGCAAACGCGCGCTGCGTGCCTCGCATTCGCGTGCGATATCGTGCCAGGACGGCTCGTCGACGTTGCGGAAAACCGGCTCATGCTCGGCCGCCTGACGGCCATCGGCAACACCGCGCTGGTAGATTTCGCGGGCATCTTCCTCGCTGAATTTCTTGTCACTACCCCCGATGTTGGCGGCGAGGGTGTGGACATCGAGGCCGGCATTGTCGAGCGTGCGCACGATTGCGCGTGCGGCGTTGAGCACGTCGCCGTCCTGGTTGGACGACAACATACGAATAAGCTTACCGAGCCGGTCGGCGATGGGATCGAGCACGCTGCTCATGGCTCTTTCCAACATCTATCCTGGTGGCTGCACATGACGCAGCGCCAGTCGCCAGCGTCATCGGTGAAGCGCGGCAGCAGTTGGCCGCCACGGCTAGCCTCGATGATCGCTACCGCGCGGTCGCTTGCGGCTTGTGCACGCCCGGCATCAAACGGGACGAGAAAATGAATGCGTTCGCAGGTGTCGGCGTTGAGCGCGGTAAAGAGTGCGGGATTCGTGACGTCCAAATAGCTTTGATAGAGCGCGACTTGCACGGCGTATTCGGGAAAGGCTTTGATCAAGCCCTCGCGTTCGAGCTTCTTCCAGCCTTTCGAGCCGAGCGCCTTGTGCTCCCAGATCAGCGGGTAAATTAGATAAACACCAGGCAGATCGGGCCCCGCGATGATGATGCCGTCGGCATGTCCGCGGAGCAGTCCGCCAACGGCGGAGAAAGCAAGCATCTGCGGCGGAGCAAACCGAAAGCCGGCAGCGACTAGGTGTTGGCGCGAGCGCTGCTCGAAATAGTGACCGCGCTCAAAAATTTCGTAGGTGCGGCCAGCATGTACCGGATCGAACCAATCGTACTGCACCCGCCTCGGACATTCGTGCCCGATGATCGAAGCGCCAAGATAGGGGCGCGGCTGCCGGATAGTGCGCTGCGCAGCCTGTTCGATCGCCGCGTTGATCGCGCCGCTGATCGTCGAAGCCGAGATGTTGGCGCGGTTGAAGTCGAGCACGGCAAACTGCTCATTGACTGTTAGAATCCAATTGGATCGTTGAGCTCGTCGCTTGTCATTAACGGTCCGCCGCTCGCCGCATTAGTTTGGCGTGCAAGCTGGGCTGCACTGGATTTGCGGGTGATGGTAGCGCCGCTGAGATCGCGAGCGATCATGCCCTTGCGGATCAAGGCAAACGCCGCAGTCAGAAGCACTAGCATCTCCTCGCGCGACCAATTGGCGAGCGGTTTCGTCCAATCGATGCCGGAGGTTTCGCTGAGATCGGGCAGGATGGCGGCGATGGCGCCAACATCCCACGGGTTCGGATCGTATCCAACCGCACGGATCGTCAGTTCGCTATCGATCTGTTCCGCAACTGCTTGCTCGCTGCGCACCACGATCCAAGCAAAGAGGCAGCTGGAAAAAATCCAGCCCCATTCGGTATCGCTCAACCGTCCCACCGGCGCCGCCGGGTTGACGGCGCCACCCTCGACGACTTTGCGAGCGGCCGCGATGGCGGCGGCCGTCGCCTTGCGCAGCCAAACGTCTTCCATCGCGCTGTCCATCAGTGGCTCCATGCCGGGCGTTGGACGACTTGGCCGCCGCCGCTTGTCGGCCCGGTGCTCGCGCTACTGTTGGACTTCGTGAATGGCGGCTGTTGCTCGACGCTATACCATTGTTTGTGGTCGGGGGTGATTGCCTCGAGCAACACGTTTTTGTCCGCATAGTTGCCGGTGCCGTCTGGCTTCGGCTCGCCCTTCTTGATGCCGATCTTGGCGATGAAGCAGAGGCCGTCGAAGTCGCCATAGCTCTCGACTTGCCGCGCTTGCTTCGCCGCCTCGCTCATGTCCTTTGGCATAATGCCGCGGGCACTCTCGAGGATCGCACATAGCAGCGCGCGGTTGGTTTCTCCCATCTGGCCATGGCCGTCAGTCGTGCCAGCCAGAGTCAGCAAGCCCCAGAATTTCCGCCGTGCGAAGTCGCCGTCGATAACGGTGAATTCGCAGTCGAGCGCTTCGGAACGTCCGTCCTTGGAGCGCTTGAGCCAACCTCCGGGGCCGGCGTTGCCGCCACGAACGTGCATTGCGACCGTGGCGACGGTGTTGGCGGGGATCAGATCAGTGCTACGTTGCTTTCCAGTTGCGTCGTTGAAGTCCATGTTACTCTCCATGTTAGTCATGGCTGTCTCCTGTAGTTACGGGGGGTTGGTAGGTGAACGGTTTTCGCTCGGACGGCGTGACGAGCTTCGTCAGCAATTCGCCGAGATGCGGCTTTTCGAGTAAGTCCAATTTCCCGGAGCGATCGCCGGCGGGGAAACGCCAGACATTGGGTTGGCACACAAAGCAGCGTGTTGGCGGCTGCTTGTCACCGAAGTCGACAAAGTTCAGCGTGACGATCTGATCAACGATACCGGGCAACTCGCGTGCAGTCTTTTGACCCTCGAGTTGAATCGTCCATTCGCCGCGTCGAAATTCGTCAGTCATCCATTCGAGGATGGCAACGAAGATCACGTTCTTTCCACGTGCGTGTTGCAGTTGAGTGAGCCAGGCGATCATCTCGCGAGCGAGAAGGCCGTAAGCCCCGCGAATATCTTTCCTGCCGCTGCGCTCGCTAAAAGCTTCTGGCTGCTGTTCGCTCCAGGTGAAGCAAAGGCGAGCGGCGACGGTGATGCTGTCGATGAAAAATGTGTCGTACTTGTCGAGCGACAAGCTGTTGAAGCTCGAACGGATCGCATCGAAGTGCGCCTGGCTATAGCAGGCCGTCGGCGGAAGCGCCGGGTTGGGGCCGGTGAGGAAGCACGCGAGATCGCGACATTCTTCCCAAGTCTGCGGCCGCAAGGCATCGACCGGCACATCCTGCACGGCGAGGTCGCCTGCCTCGAGATCGAGAAACAACGTCCGCTTCGAATCGAGCGTGCGAAGTTGAGTCGTCTTCCCGATCTTGGCCGGGCCGACGAGAAGCATCTTGACGCCAGACTTCTCGCGCAACCGTTCGTCGGCGGAAATGATTCTCATGACATCCTCCCTCGCAAAAGATTCCACGTCTGCAGTTGTGCGATGGCCTGTTCGAGGCCAAAGGCGACATCAACGGTAGCGCCGGCGCGGCGCAGGCGCTCATGACAAACACGCTGCACGCCTGTGAGCTTGCCGTGTTCGCTCTTAAGCTCTAGGCAGAAGACGCGGCCTTCGAAGATGATGATGATGTCAGGCACACCGGCGATGGTGCCGATCGATTTCAGAATCGCCGCTTCAGTCTTCCTGCGATAGCCGCCGAGCGGCACGTGAAAAGCAAAAGCGTCCGGCCGGCCGTCCCACGCAAGCAAATCAATGGTCGCGCGCTGAATCTGCGCTTCGGTCGGGACCTTGACGGTGCGGGTATGATGAAGGCGCTTCATCTTAGTGCCGCACTGCCATGGCGTTGTAGATGACCCGCTCTTTGATGCGCTTCATGCGGGTGTTCGGATTTTCTTGCTTGAGGTGACTGACAGTGAGGCCACGGAGCCGATCCCCGATCCGATCACGGAAGCCCTGCGGTACAACTGGCCAGATCGCATCAAAGCCGATCCCGGCCAGTGCCTCAGTTCGGTCGGCGGGGGAAAGTCGCTTCCAAGCCGTGGTAAAGGCCGCCACCGCGCCGGGTTTCGGCTTGGCAGGCTGCGATGTGCCCTTGGCCTTTCGGATGAGCCTCAAGGCCGCATTGATGCTCAAATGCGAAACGCGTTTCGCATTTGCCTCGACCAGATCCCGGTTCTCTGCCAGAGTGACGTAGATCTGCGCCATGCGCACCGAACCGCAGGTGCGGAGATAGAGCGCACTCCACTGGCCATGGTTGACAAGCTTGCGCTGCGCGATCTCGATCAAGGCGTCGCCTGCCTTCATCGCGAGCCGCAGTTTCTCACTGCCGAGACGGGCAGCCTCGTTTTCCAGGCGCTCGATACTGGCGTGTGCCGCGATCGCAGCGCGCTCCAACTCATCCAGGCTCGCCTTGACAGCTACGTTGGCTGAAACAATATTGCTCATTGTCTCTTCTCCAGTGCTCGGGACGCGCCAACGTCCCGCTTCGACGACAAAAACCCCGGTGCCTCGCGGTGCCGGGGTTTTGCTAGGCGGTGACTGCTAAGTGCGCGAGGTGGTTGCGCAGGAGTCGACGCCTGGTCGACGTCCAGATCTTCCCGATCTGGTCAGCGTCCAGGTAGCCGCGCTCAAGCATGTAATACGCACGCCGTGCATCAGGCTCGCCGTTCTCGTCAAATAGTCCGAGAACTTGCGCGATAGGGCCGGCGCCGTAGACGGGAGTGTCGAGGTCTTTGTCGAACATAGGGGTGCTCCGGGAATGAACCGGGCACCCCAGTTATTAGATGCAATCAGTTGACGAAAGCGCGAAGCAATGAAATTGGGAGAAAAACCAGTCTCGAAACTCAAGACTTCCGAGACTACTCACTGGTTGCAGGTTGGTGGTACTTCTCACATTCGCGAATCGCCTTGAGTATTTTGAACGCTCGGCCGCGCGAAATGCCGTAGCCATTCTTGAGCGTGCGCAGCACCGTCTGCTGACTCTTTCGCTCATGTGGCGGTAGCTGATCCCAAACGCGAAGGAGACACTCGGCCGTGTGTTCCGCAATCTCTCGGCTCAAGGTCCTAGGCCGGTGCGCCGGCCGTATCTTGGTCTTGGTGAGTAGATCAGCCGCAAGGTAACGCTCCTCGTCCGTCAACACGCCCCTTTGCACTCGTGCCGCCAGCAGACGCACTTCTCCATCGTGCGCGGCGAGGATCGCGGCGGTCGCGGCCTTCAACTCTTCGAAGAGATCAGGATCTTCGTCGCGGGTAGCCACGCGGGCCAACTCCCGCAAAGGTACGGACGGTATAGCCCCGTCCCGCCTCGGCAAGTCAAATGGCGTCGGCCACGGCTTGAAGGGCTTGGGCGAGAGATCGATCGCCGGCTCGTCATACGGCGGTAAGTGGCGTTGCCGGCGCAGATTATTGTAGGCGGCACGAATCGGCGCCGGCAGTTGCGCCCATTGTTCGGGTGTGAAGGTGCGAAGGGGGCGGGGCTTCTCGTCCATGGTGTTATGTCACGAAATGTGTCGCGCGTAGCTGCCCGATATCAGTCGCACCCATTGAAATCAAATGGGAAATTTTTGCAACACGCGCGACATAGAAACGGCCCACACTCGAGACGAGGCCGTTTGCATTTCGCGCGAAATATCAGTTACTTATCCCGGCAACTTGCCAGATCAGAGCCAGCGAGATCAAGAACATCAGCAGATAGGTGATCCGGTAGAACAGCTCGGTCGGCGTCCTGCGCGCGAGCCAGAGGCCGAAAAAATTGGTGGCGACCGCGAACGGCAGAAGCACGGCCGATGTCGCCAGCGTCCGCGGCGAGAACTGGCCAAGGGCAAAATAAGGCACGAGCTTCATCACGTTGACGAGGGCGAAGAAGATGATGGTCGTGCCGATCAGCGTGAACTTGTCGAGCCGCTGCGGCAAAATGTGCACCTGGTAGGGCGGCGCGCCGACCTGAATGATGGTCGAGGTGAAGCCCGCGAGCGAACCCCAGA
>Ga0306925_10005396_pt1 | contig 11707 bp, 17 predicted proteins | sample flu12Cox44000176_FD_203755 | JGI IMG/M metagenome (GOLD analysis project Ga0306925, IMG submission 203755) | Lab enrichment of tropical soil microbial communities from Luquillo Experimental Forest, Puerto Rico - flux8day.12C.oxic.44.000.176 (v2)... | ecosystem: Environmental > Terrestrial >...
CGCGAGCTGCAGGAGATCATTGCGCTGCTCGGTATCGAGGAGCTGAGCGCCGCCGATCGCACCACGGTCAAGCGCGCCCGACTTTTGATGCGCTTTCTGACCCAGCCCTTCATGGTGACCGTGGCCTTCACCGGAAAACCCGGCCGGGGTGTCGGGCTCGACGCCACTCTCGACGGCTGCAGGGCCGTCCTCGACGGTGAGGCCGACGATTGGGCCGAGAGCTCGCTCTACATGGTCGGCGACTTACAGGAAGCCCGGGAGCGAGAAGCTTCAGCCAAAAGCGACACGCCGTGAGACTCACCGTCACTACCCCGCTCGCGATTATTGTCGAGGCCAGCGATGTTGTTCACCTTCGGGCCGAAGATGATACTGGGGCGTTCGGCATTTTGCCTGGTCACGCCGATTTCCTGACAGCGCTCGCCATATCTGTGGCGAGCTGGCGCGACGATCACGGCGCTGAGCATCATGTCGCCATACGCGGCGGCATGCTCGAAGTGCGCGATGGTCGCGCGATCGCTATCGCGACACCGGAGGCGGTAATGGGTGGTGACGACCTGCACCATCTCGAATCCGAGGTGCTCAACAAGTTCCGTTGTCAGCTCGCCAAGGAGCGGGCGGCCCGAACCGACGCCCAACGCCTCTACCTCGCGGCGATCCGCCAGATCGCGCGCTTTCTCCGCGCGGAAAGCGCTCCAACGACGGCCGCGGCGCCCACGCTCGGGCTCGGTGATGAGTTCGCGCCGTGACGGCGCCTGGCGCAGAAAACCGGTCTGATCATCCCGAGCGTCTCGACGAGGCCGTCCGGCTCCGGCGCAGCCGGCAAGAGCGCTGGCAGCGGGAAGGCGAGCGATCGGTCGGACAGAACCTGGCAATGATCGGGGCGCTCGGCTGGACCATCGTGACGCCGACCCTGATCGGCATTTTTGCCGGCCGCTGGCTCGACCGTGTCTTCGGGTCGGGGATCTTTTGGACGCTGGGATTGCTCGTTGCCGGCCTAGCTCTGGGCTGCACACTGGCATGGAAGAGGATCCATCGGGAATGACCGGCGTCTCCCTTGCGTCCGCGGCTGTGCTTGTCGGGCTGGTTTTCGGTCTTGTCTATTTCGCGGCGTTGCGGCGGACTGTCCAGCTTTACACCAAAGGCCGCAGCGGCTTCACGATGATAGCACTCACCCTGGGCCGTATCGCCGTAGCGATTGCGTTTTTCAGCCTCGCCGCGAGGCTCGGTGCATCGCCGTTGCTGTCGTCCTTTCTCGGCTTTTTATTGGCACGCATGCTTGCATTGCGCGTGGCGCGGCGGACTGCGTGATGGGTTCCTCGCCGCTCGCCAGTACAATCCTGTTCCATCTCGGCCCGGTCGGGATCACCCGACCGGTGGTGACGACCTGGGCGATCATAGCGGTATTGACTTTGATCTCCTGGCTCGTGACGGGGCGGCTGAGGCTGCATCCGGACCGGCGCCAGATCGTGCTGGAGCTGCTCGTTACGGGGATCATGGCTCAAATCGACGAGGTGATCCGCAAGAACCCGCGCCCGTTCCTGCCATTGCTTGGCACGCTCTTCATCTTTCTTGTTGCCGCCAACCTATCCGGGGTATTGCCCGGTGTCGAAGCGCCGACCGGCAAGCTTGAGACGCCGGCCGCCCTGGCGCTGATCGTCTTTGTGGTGGTACATTATTTCGGCGTGCGCGCCCGCGGGCCGTTCGGCTACCTCGCAAGCTTCGCGAAGCCGAAGCTAATCATGTTGCCGCTTAACATCGTCTCCGAAATCACGCGCACCTTCTCGCTGATGGTCCGCCTGTTCGGCAACGTGATTAGTGGGGAGTTCGTCATCGGGCTAGTCGTGGCGCTTGCCGGGCTCTTCGTCCCAGTCCCTCTGATGGCCCTCGAAATCCTCGTCGGCTTGGTGCAGGCCTACATTTTCACGATCCTCGCCACGGTTTTTATCGGTGCCGCGGTCGATAACTTCGAGTCCGAGTGAAGGGGTCGTGGACGTTAAGCTCATTAGCATCATTGCCGCGGCGCTCGCCGTCTCGATCGGGTCGGTTGGCCCCGCCTTGGCAGAAGGGCGCTCGGTCGCCGCCGCTATGGACGCAATTGCCCGGCAGCCCGAGGCGGCCGGGACGATCTCACGCACACTGTTCGTCGGCCTGGCGATGATCGAGACAATGGCGATCTACTGCCTGGTTGTCGCTCTCTTGCTGCTTTTCGCCAACCCCTATGCCGGGTGACCATGCATTTCGATTGGTCCACCTTCGCGCTGCAGACGGTCAATTTCGCCATCCTCGTCTGGCTGCTGCATCGGTTCCTCTATCGGCCGGTACTGCGCCTGCTCGATGCGCGGCGCGCCGAAATAGACAAGCAGTATGCCGAGGCGCACATGGCCGAGACCAAGGCGAAGGACGAACTGGCCGCCGTCGAGAGCCAACGCGCCGGCATCGCAGCCGAGCGGGCGGCAGCGCTGGAAAAGGCGGCCGCGCAGGCGGTGGAAGCGGCCGCAGCGCGGTGTGCTCAGGCTGAAAGCGAGGCAGCAGAACTCATCGATGCCACGCGCAAGTCGCTGGCTGCTGAACGCGGCGTGGCACTGGCGGAGGCGAGGTTCGCTGCTCTCGATCTTGGCTCGGACATCGCCCGGCGACTGCTCGCCGAGGTGCCTGTAAAACTCCGCGCCGAGGCCCTGGCTTGCACGCATCGAGGAGCACTTGGCCGGGCTGCCTAGGCCAGAAAGGGACGCACTTGAACGCCAGCTTGTCGAGGGCGGTCAGCTGACGGTCGTGACGGCATCGGCCCTGTCCGCCGACACCGCGGAGGCCTGGCGTGCGCGGCTCCGTAAGACATTCAGCGAACGGGTCGCTATCGGCTTCGCCACGGATCGGCATCTCGTCGCCGGCGCGGAGCTGCATTTCCCGAATGCTGTTCTGCGTTTCTCCTGGCAGAGCGCACTCGCTGCGATGCGCGCGGAAATCGTGGGCGATGGTAACGCTCGCTGACGACCTGCAGGCCTGGCTCGGTCAAAGCCGCCGGCGCATCGGAAATTTGGCGCTCGAACCGCGACTGGAGCAAGTGGGTCATGTCGCCCAGATTGGCGACGGGGTGGCGACGGTTAACGGCTTGCCGGAGACGCGGCTCGACGAGCTCCTTGTCTTCACCGGAGGGGTGCGCGGTCTTGCAGTCGATCTCGGTGAAGAGACGATCGGCTGCGTGCTGCTAGGCGACACCGCCGGAATTGCCGCGGGCAGCGTGGTCCGCGGCACAGGCGAGGTGGCACGGGTACCGGTCGGCGACGCTCTGCTCGGGCGCGTCGTTGACGCGCTCGGGGCACCGCTTGATGGCGGCGCGCCTGTTGCTACCCAGACCTTTGCCGCGGTCGAGCAGCCGGCACCAGCAATCGTCGACCGGGCATTGGTGACGCGCCCGTTGGCGACCGGGCTTCTCATCGTCGACGCGATGATCCCGCTCGGTCGCGGTCAGCGAGAACTGATTATCGGCGACCGCGGCACCGGCAAGACGGCAATCGCTGTGGATACCATCATCAACCAGCGTTCGACTGACGTGATTTGTGTCTATGCCACGATCGGGCAAAAGGCGTCGTCGGTTGCGCAAGTCATCGAGGCGGTGCGCCAATATGGCGCACCGGAACGTTGCCTCTTTGTGATCGGCGAGGCCGATGCCCCGCCGGGGTTGCAGTGGCTGACACCCTATAGTGCCTGCAGCATGGCCGAGCATTTCATGGCGCGTGGTCGTGATGTGTTGTTGATCCTCGACGACCTCACCAAGCACGCCGCTGCATACCGCCAGATCTCACTGCTGCTGCGCCGGCCGCCGGGTCGCGAGGCCTATCCCGGCGATATCTTTTTCATTCATTCGCGCCTCTTGGAGCGAGCGGCAAAACTCTCGCCCGAGCGGGGCGGCGGCTCGCTTACGGCATTGCCGATCGCCGAGACCCAGTCCGGCAACATCAGCGCCTACATCCCCACAAATCTGATCTCGATCACCGACGGCCAGATCTATCTCGATCCGCGTCTCTTCTACGAGGATCAAAAGCCGGCGGTCGATGTCGGCAAGAGCGTCTCGCGCGTCGGCGGCAAAGCGCAAGCACCAGTCTTGCAAGCGCTCTCGGAAAGTCTGCGTCTCGAGTACGCGCAGTTTCTCGAACTCGAAGTCTTTACCCGCTTCGGAACCATGGTCGACCAGCGCACGCGAAAGGTCATAGAGCATGGACGGCGCATTCGTGCGGTGCTGCGCCAGCCTCAGTTCGCGCCGCTGACATTGGGCGAACAAGTGGCGCTTCTGCTCGCTGTATCCGGGGGTCTGCTCGACGAGGTTCCCCTCGACAGGGTTGATGCCTTCCGCGCTAATCTCGGCGCCTGGCTTGCAAAGCACTGTCCGGAGGCACTTTCAGTCGACGATCGGGCGACAGCGCTTTCCGAGGATCTGCACGACCGCCTGGCGAAGACACTCGAGGCGCTCGCGCATTCAGTCGCAGTACCGGCGACCGGCCATCCACAATGACCCGGCTTGTCGAAATCGAAGCCCATATTCTCAGCATGGGCGAGCTGCTTGATATTGTTGGCGCAATGCGGTCGCTCGCGAGCATGCGCGTACAGGAAGCGCAACGCGCGCTTCCAGGTATACGCCGCTATGCGGAGACAATGGCGGCCGCGATCGGTGGCGCTCTGCTCCTCCTGCCCGAATCGGGAACCGATAGCCGAACAGCAACTGCCCGCCGAGCGCTCGTTCTGTGCACGGCTGAACACGGGTTTGTCGGCGGTTTCAACGAGCACATCCTCGACGCCGCCGAAAAACTGCTTGCTTCCGACGATGCGCTCTTTGTTCTCGGCAGCCGAGGCGCTGCGGCGGCGCGGGAGCGGGGCTGGCCGATGACATGGGTTCACCCAATGGCGACCCGCCCTGAAGGCGTGCCCGAGACGATCAGACATTTGACGGCAGAGCTCTATGGCTGGATCGCGCGCGGCGAGCTGGCCCGCATCGAAGTGATGTTTGCACGCCATCGCCAGGGGACTGGTACAACGATCGAGAGGAAGCTATTGTTTCCGGTCGATCTGCAATCGCTCACCCTGGCGCAGCCGCAACTGCCGCCGCTACACAACCTGCCGCCAGCTACGCTGCTGGAAAAGCTGATCGCGGATTACGTGTTGGGGCTGCTGACCGAGGCGGCGGTCGACGCGCTCGCCAGCGAAAACGCAGCGCGGTTCGCGGCAATGGACTCCGCTCATGAAAATGTCTCGAAGAAGCTGGAAGAATTGCGCCAGGATGCGCGTCGAGAGCGCCAAGACGAGATAACGATGGAGCTGCTCGACCTGGTCACTGGCGCAGAGGCGATTCAAGGAGACTGATCCTGGAGCGTCAAGCTCGCAGAGGATTTCGCGTATTTCTCTTCCAGTGCCAAGTTCAAGGCCAGCACATTGATGCGGGGTTCGCCGAAGATCCTGAGGCTACGGCCGGTGATGTGGCGCTGCAGCAACCCGTTGATTTCCGCGATCGGGATGCGGCGTGCCCGCGCGACGCGAGCGACTTGCAGGGCCGCATCCGCTGGACTGATGTCCGGGTCCAGACCAGGCCCCGATGCCAATCGGTGTTGGTGATGAAGCTGATGGCGGTGTTGAATGCCGGCACCGGCTCCATCCCGGCGAGCTTCAACGGGTTCAGCGGCAAATAATCCTGGAACACGAGGATCAAGTAGATCAACAGCACCATGAGCAGATTGGTCGCCAGCAGGTGAAAGGTGTAAGCCTTCCAGTTCATCGGCCGGCGTATGGCGTCCCGGCCGATCAACCAATATATGGCCCCGTCGACCGGGTCGAAGACCGGATCCAACCGGGTCTTCCGATCCATGACGATTTTGCGCGGTCATTGAAGCACGCTCCGGCCGCCAACTTTAAAAGCGCTCCGGGTGGATCACCGCATAAAACAAGTAAATCCCCACTAAGGCCAGTAACACCATTAATACATAGAGCGCCATATCCCACCCCGTCGCCGTGGCCGACTTGGCCTTGGGACCCGATAACGCGCCCCGCGAAGCCAACGAGTGCGGCGCAAGAGAGGAAAGCCGCGACCAGGAGCAGTACCATCGCGAGACCGAGGAAGGCTTCGCCGTCATGCCGCCTTGATCTACAATATACCATACCCCCGAAGCACCCGGGATGCGTTGATCCAGGTCAATTCGCGCAATTTCCCAGGCATTAAAGTCTGGCATGGGCGATTCCGGCTCGCTTACCGCGGGAGACTGTGTGCGAGGACAAGCATGAAACACCGATGGCGACATCCATGAGTTCTTACAGAATTCCCATAGCTACAGAGTGCCCATGGCCTCGATCGCGACAAGCTGCCACGCTCCGCTGCTCGCATTCGACGGTTACGCAGTTAATCGAGTCCGGCACCCTGGGCGAACGCTCGAGTCCGCGTCTTGAGAAAACAATAAGACCCGTTACCAACTTCCGAGCCCGACTCGGCACCGCATTCAATGCGAAAGCCGATAAGATTTCGAGGCGAAAAAAGGCCCTCAATCGTAAAGGGCGCGTAAAGAGTCCCCAGGGATCGACCGCGTCGGCGTTGGTCCAGACTGCCGCGGAGGGGATGCGGCTCAGGTCAATTGTTTATTGGGTTGGGAACGACATCCACATCGAATCTTTACGGCCCACTACCCAAATACAGGGCGCACGCGGTGGGTGCCGTCTGAGCTGGCCGGTTTGCGTGCCGCACGGCCTCTAGAGCAACTTTCATGGCTATCGCGATCCTCAAATCGTTTGACCGTGGCCACGGTCTTGCCGTTCTGGAACTCAACGACTCGCAATCCGAGCTCGCGGCCCGTGTGACGGGTAGCGACCGCACAGTCATGTCGTCTGTCGTGCCAGGCCAAAGAATTCGCTTCGACGTCGGCCATGATCGACGAGGAAGAACCCTCGCGGTTGATATAAGACCAGCGGGCAGCATTGCGGATTGAGCTTCGCGTGGCCGCGCACCAGTCCGCTGAGATCGTGCCGCGTCAGGGCGCCGAGCACCCCGTTGCCGGGCTTGAGCGCCTCCGCAGTCGGGTCCTGGTGGTCACGACGGTAGGTTATATCGGCTGCTTTGCGGTATGGACGATCTTCGCGATCATCGGGGTCGAAATCCAACGACAGTACGGCCTTTCGGACACGGAGTTCGGGCTGCTCCTCGGCGTCCCGTTCCTGTCAGGCTCACTGATGCGGGTCGTGCTTGGCGTGTGGGCGGACCGGCACGGCGGCAGACGGCTTTTTTTCGGTGTGATGGCTGTCGCGGCGGTCGCGACCTGGTTCGTCGCCAATGCCACCACCGTGTCGATGATACTCGTGGCGGGACTCGGCACCGGCTTTGCCGGGGGTTGCTCCGCCGTCGGACTGTCGTACATCACGCGATGGTATCCGAGAGAACGTCACGGCACGGCGCTGGGTATATTGGGCGCGGGCAATGCGGGTTCAGCGATCACCAAGCTCGGCGCCCCATGGGTGATGCTCGCTTATGGCTGGCAGGGCGTCGCTCGCTTGTGGGCGCTGATGCTGCTTTGCACTGCCGCGATCTTCTGGCTCGGCTCGGCTGAAGATCCCAAGCAGACGGCACGCCGCGCAGCAGGCGAGCCAGCGGCGCTGCTGAAGAGGCAGATCGAGCCGCTGCGCCGTCTGCAGGTTTGGCGCTTCGGCCTTTACTACTTCTTCGCCTTCGGCGGATACGTCGCGCTCACGGTATGGCTGCCGCGGTATCTGATCGGCGTCTACAGCCTCGACATCCGGATGGCCGCGGCGATCGCTGTCGCCTTCTCACTACCTGCCGGCCTACTTCGCGTGTTAGGCGGGGTTCTTTCCGACCGCTACGGCGCTCGCACGGTGATGTACTGGTCGTTCATCGGCTCGCTCGTCTGCACCTTCATGCTATCCTACCCGGCAACCGATTACACCGTCCACGGCCTGCACGGCGAACTTCGCTTCACCATCGCCACCGGACTCCCGGTGTTCATTATCATGTTGATAGTCCTGGGCTTCTTCATGGCGCTTGGTAAGGCAGCTGTCTTCAAGCACATCCCGGTCTATTACCCGGATCAGGTTGGCGTCGTGGGCGGTGCTGTCGGCGCGATTGGCGGGCTCGGCGGCTTCGTGCTGCCGTTGGCTTTCGGCCTGATGACCGACTTGGCCGATGTGTGGACGAGCTGTTTCATGCTGTTGTTCGGCATCGCATCGGTGAATCTTTTTTGGATGCACTTCGCGATCAGACGCCAGGAGCGGGCGGCGGCACCCGAGATTGCGGATTTCCGATTCCTTCCCGAATTGCAGCCGACCTAGGAACTCAGTGAGAAGCAGCCTTAGGGCCGAGAATAGCCAGATCCCACATGTGGCCGACGGATCTTCACGATCGGGCTTCGACGGGGGATGACTCGGTCTCCGACGTATCGGACCTTTCCGCTACATGCGGCCGATTTCGTAATCCTCCAGCGAGTAACCCAGCTGCGACAGCCCTTCCTCGAGGTAGTCGGCAAGCAGCGGGGTGCCAATCAGGTATTGGGTCTCCTTTTCGTCGTGAATCCGGCGTGCTTCTTCGACGGCGTCGCGCCATTCTTCCTTTGCATAGTCGCCCCGGCCCAGCCAAGTGAGCGCCAACAGCTCGATGCGCGCCGGGTTGCCCAACCCATTGATCGCGTCGACGAGTTCCTGATAGGTCGCATTGTCGGCGCTTGCTTGTAGTACGTCCCATTCGGCGTCGTCGGACGGGTTGGAGCCTGAATCCTCGTCGACGGGCGGCACCTCGGCGTCGAATTCTCGCGCCTTGATGATGATGAAGGCCAGATTTTCCAAGGGGATGGTCAGCATGAGAGCTCCTGAGAATCGATTGGACGGGCTCGCACATGCAAAAGCACTCGCGTTCCGCAATCAGAGGCTGGTAAACCGCACACGGCGGGCCGGCGTTGATATGGATCAAGGAACGGGCTTCGAGCCGGGCGGCTCGTCGGATTGACCTCTATCAACACCGGTTTCGGGTTTCTCGTTCAATGTCCGCTGCGCGCGGCTGTGGCGAGGATCGTCATGAATTCAGCCCAGAGAATGACGAAACACATCATCCAGGAGTCGGAACGACTGAGAGCCTCCCAAAAGTCTGTTGCGTGCGGCGCCGCGTTGCGATTCACGGTCGCGGGACTCACCGTGATGGCGAACGGCTATGTGGGCACAGGAGCACCCCCGGACTTATCGGCGGGAGGGGGAAGGTTAGCTGAGCGATCTGGGGGATGCGGAGTCGGCGCGGCTGGAGCCGCTGATCCCGCAGGCATTGCCCGGCGGGCGTCTGCGCAAGACTGACGCGCGGGCGGCGATGAACTGCATTTTATACCTGCTGCGCACCGGGAGGCGATCTGGGCTGAACTGCACATGGCCTTGCGCGAGCAGATAGGGCGCGAGGCCATCCCCTCGGCTGCGGTTCTCGACAGCCAATCGGTGAAATCGGCGGAAAAGGGGGCGGCAAAAACGACGCGGTGGGTTACGACGCCGGCAAGAAGGTGAAGGGTCGCAAGATCCACGCACTGGTCGATACCGAGGGGTTGCCGATGCGGGTCGTCGTCCACTCCGCCGCCATTCAGGACCGCGATGGGGCCGGCTTGGTCCTCGAAAATATACGCCGGCGTTTCCTCTGGCTCGATTTGATCTGGGCCGATGGCGGCTACAACGCGTGGCAAGTTGAAACGGCCGTGGCCAAGGTGCCAGTGCTGCGCGTGGAGATCGTCAAGCGGAGCGACGACATGAACGGTTTCGTGGTCGTCCCTCGTGGGTGGTTGAGCGCACCTTCTCTTGGTTCGGGCGAAATCGCCGCCTCGCCAAGGACTTCGAGAACCTTGCCCAGACCCCGGCCGCCTTCGTGACCCTCGCGTCCATCCAACTCGCTGTCAGGCGACTCGGCAGGGTGAAGTCTTAAGATTATCGTCGCCATTGAGCTGGATCAATGCTGTACAGCCCGAAAAATAGTCCTGATGTAAAAGAGCAGTAGCAGGTATTTCGCCGCTGACTAGCCGCCCGGTGGTCATGCTGCAGCGTATGTGGGGTGGGACGCCTAAGGCAGGGCCGCCGTGACACACATACCTCGGGAGGAAACGATGCCTGTACGTGCAAAATTCGCCGGTCTCGCAATCGGTCTACAGCTGCTTGCTCTCGCCGGCGCTGCTACTAGCCAGCTGCTGACTGGAGGCGCGGATAGCGAATATGTCGCGAGGGCGATGACTGCGGCTCCGCCGGACATCGCTCAGGATGCGACCATTGTGCGCATGGTGAACGGCGCCATGCAGACCGTGAAGAAGGGAACCAACGAGTTCACCCGCATGGTAGCAAATACCGGGCCGATGTGCATGGCTCGCATCGCAATGGAGTGGGCACACGCGTGGCAGACCCACACACCCCCACCCGATAAGCTCGGATTTATCTACATGCTCAATGGCGACACGGGGATGAGCAATATCGATCCCTGGGCGACAAAACCAACGCCCGGCAATCATTGGGTCAAGACCGACGCTCACATCATGATGGTCGGTTCGGCCGTTAGAATGATGACAGGCTTTCCCCGCACGCCCGACCCCGACCCGACAAAGCCCTACGTGATGTGGTCGGGGACACCCTACGAGCACGTTATGATCCCTATGAAAACGGTAAATTCGCGCTGATATCCCGGGATGGGCGGAACCTCATTGCCGGCCCCGCGCCCATCTCGGCATCAGGCGGCTCGCCAGGACATGGGCTTTTGAGCCAGCTCTGAGGACGAAGGGCCGCCGATCTGAAGTTGCCGACCGATACAGTAGAGGTCGTGCCCGTGTGCGCTCCCTTGCTGGGGGAGCGCTTGGAGACTCGAGCGCTGGAATGCGACAAGCCTCTCACGGCGCCGGACATTGACCTATGCCGAAGGATACCCTAGTGCTCAGACGCATTCAGACAGTACAGGAAACCGGTCGAGTTTGGCGAGGATCGCGTCGGCGGATTGGGTCCAGACAAAGAAGCTCTCTACCGCATTGAGCCAGGAGGCGAAAGTCGGGGTGAAGTGGAAGGTCCAGCGAAAGTGGCGCAACAGCCAGGCCAGCACCTTGGGATGCTTGTGCGGGGCATAGTTGTCGAGCACCGCGTGTATCCGCTTCCCGGCTGGGACTTCGCGTTCGACGGCATTGAGGAAGCGGATGAACTCGCTGTGACGGTCGCGCTGCATTCAGCGCCCGATCACCATCCCACCGAGCACGCTGAGGGCAGCGAACAGGGTGGTGGTGCCGTGGCGTTTATAGTCATGCGTCGTGGTCTGGCAGCGCCCGGGCTTGATCGGTAGACCCGGCTGAGTGCGGTCGAGCGCTTGGATCTGGCTTTTTTCATCGAGCGAGAGCACCGCGGCATGGGCCGGGGGATCGACATAAAGGCCAACGATGTCGGCGAGCTTGGAGGCAAAGCTGGGATCGCGCGAGTGTTTGAAAGTGCGGAGGCGATGCGGCTGCAGTTGGTGCGCCTGCCAGATGCGTTGCACCGAGCGCAGCGAAATGCCTGTCGCCTTGGCCATCGCGCAGCCAGTGCAATGGGTGGCCTGGTGCCGCGGCGTGGTGCAGGTCAGCGCCACCACCCGTTCCGTGCTCTCCGCGGCGATCGGCGCTTTGCCGGGTTTACGGGTCTTGTCGCGCAACAGGCCTTCAACCCCAGCCTCGGCGTAGCGCTGTTGCCAGCGCCA
>Ga0306925_10005403_pt1 | contig 11704 bp, 10 predicted proteins | sample flu12Cox44000176_FD_203755 | JGI IMG/M metagenome (GOLD analysis project Ga0306925, IMG submission 203755) | Lab enrichment of tropical soil microbial communities from Luquillo Experimental Forest, Puerto Rico - flux8day.12C.oxic.44.000.176 (v2)... | ecosystem: Environmental > Terrestrial >...
TCGGCATCACTCAGCTGCGGATAAAAATCACGTAACGCAAGCCGGCCGAAGGCGACATGCCGCGCCTCGTCCTGCATCACATAGGCGTTAACCGCGGCGGCGAGCGGGTTCTGCGCTTGGTCGCGGATGCGCTGAAATGCCGCCAACGCCAGACCCTCGATCAGGATCTGCATCGTCAGATAAGTCATATCCCAACGGCTGTCGGTGAGCCCGTCCTCCAGCAACGCCTTGAGCCCCGGGGTAATCGGATAGGCGAGCTCAAACTTTTCGTGCAGTAGCCGCGAATAGGCTTCGACGTGCCGCGCCTCGTCCATGACTTGCGTCGCGGCATAGAACTTCGAATCGAGGTCCGGCACCGTCTGCACGATCTTCGCCGTGGCGATCAGCGCGCCCTGCTCGCCATGCATGAATTGCGAAATCTGCGCGGCCTGCAGGTGGTGGCGGACCCGGCTGCACTCCGCCTTGGTCAAGCGGTCCCACAGCGGAGTGCCGAAGATGTGCACGACGCGGTCGTCGAGCATCATCGGATTTTCGGGATCGAGATCGAGCGACCAGTCAATCCGGTCGGCGGCGTCCCACTGCTGCTTCTTGCCCTTGGCATAGAGCTGCAGCAGTGCTTCGCGCGGCTCGTCATACTCCCAGGTGAAAAAGGTCTCCGTGTTGCCGTCGAACTTCCACTCGGTCTGCTCTACCGGGAGCACATAACGGTAAGTTGTCGACATCGCAGCCTCCGCCCCAGATCGCCGATATATGGGGTTTCAGGCCTCGCGATTGAGGATCTCGACAAATCCGGCGGCAGGATCGAGGCGCAGCTCGTCACCGGTGCGAAAGATCCGGGTCACATCACCATCGAAGCGATCGACCAGCGCCACATTACCGAACGCCGCGCCTTGCACGAGGATCGGGTTGACGCGGTTGAAGATCAGTGCGCGCGGGACGATGCCACGCGCCATCATGTCATGCAGCATCCAAGCAGTGGCGACGCCGCCCTTGGCGGTGTCAAGAACGAGAATGCGGTCGACATAGCTATGTCCGACGAGCTTATGGCTCGGCCGCGAGAAGACCCCTTTACCGCGGTCGAGATCGTATCGCGCGCTGAAATTGTCGGCGGCGACGAGCGCCGTTCCAGTAACCGTCGGCCCGATGCCGTTATGGCAATGCAGCAGGATGGGCACCAGTATTCAGACCCATTCACAAACGCATTGGGCGATGTCTGACCAATACTTTCGCCACAACTCCGTCACACCGGCGGAGGCCGGTACCGATGGCTGAGATGGGTCCCGGCCTTCGTGTTTCGTGTCGGAAGATTGGCGCGACGGTGCGCGGTTGCGGCAAGCTGTGTGCTTCTTGCGGGAGCAGCTGATGCCGGCCGCGGCGCAGCTCGTCCCGGTAGTCCATAGGAGGGACCCGCGCGCCCGCGTCGCGACCGTCACGCGTCTGGCGGCGCGGCGCGCGGGAGGTTCCTGTGGACCCACCGGGGCGAGCGTCTCGGCGACGCAACAACGCCGCTGCCGCAAGCCGACTGCGGGGAGCGCTTGCTGATGCATCTGCGACTGCACGCCAACGCCACCACGACGCCGCGCACGCGCGCTTATATCCAGAACAGCACCCTGTCTACTGAGGCGCTGGCCCGCGAGCTCGGCATTCATCGCCGCACCGTGGCGCGTTGGCGAGCCCGCCAGGACGTCGCCGACCGCTCCACCCGCCCGCATCGCCTGGCCACCGTGGTCACCGATTGGGAGGAAGCGCTGATCGTCGAACTGCGCCGCAGCCTCGCGTTGCCGCTCGACGACATCGTCGAAGCGATGCGCCGCTGCATCAACCCGAAGCTGTCGCGCAGCGCTATCCACCGCTGCCTGGTGCGGCACAATCTCTCCGCCCGCCTCACCCCCGACAAGGCACCGGCCGCCGCTTTCCGAACCGACGCGCCGGCCGGCTTTATCCACGTCGATGTCAAATACCTGCCGCCGCTCGGCCGCCGGCGCAGCTACGCCTATGTCGCGATCGATCGCGCTACTCGCTTTGTCTATCTCGAAATCCTCGCCGATCGCCGCGCCGCCACCGCCGCGGGTTTTCTCGCGCGCTTCCTCGACCGCTTCCCGCTTGCGGTCCACACCATCCTGACCGACAACGGCTCCGAATTTACCGACCGCTTCGCCGTCGACAAGAAAGCCAAGCCCCACGACAAACCCTCGGGCACCCATGCCTTTGACCAACTCTGCGCCGAGCGCGCGATCACTCACCGCCTCACCCGGCCCTTCCGACCGCAGACCAACGGCATGGTCGAGCGCTTCAACCGCCGCCTCGGCGAGCATCTCGACCGGGTGCCGCAAAACCATGTCGCCCACCATCGCCGCTTTCGCGACCACGATGAACGCGACGCCTACCTCCACACCTTCATCGCCGACTACAATCGCACCCGCTTGCGATGCCTCGACTACCAAGCACCCGCCGAGCTCCTCGCTAAACTCGCGGGACACAACACTTCCGCCGGGGCAGAGTTTTACCGTATCGCCGTCGGTGAACTATCTTGTTTCTTGTTAGGAGCGTGCTGCGCGACGAAGCGATCCCGAGCGGCAAGCGCGCAGTGGCCCGAGATCGCTTCGCTTCGCTCGCAATGACAGTCCCAGATATTCTCATCTTGTCACGGTATCGGTCGCGGAAACGTCCGGTTCTGCCCGGCAGCGTTTGCCGCACCTGGTGCTATCTCCGAGTAGGACGGTTTTGACCCCGTCATTGCCGATTAGGTTGATGACGCGGCCGCGCCGTGCTTCTGCATGATCGGCAGATCCATGAGGATTCCCGTAGATCGATTACAGCGATGGAGATTTATTAGGGTCTGCCGGCTAGCACGCTCGTCGTCACCTCGCTCGGCACGGTTGCGCGGCCATACGTTAATTGCTGCGGAACAGATCCTGCGGGATGCCCGCCGCGGAGAAGACATAGTCGCGCGAGGCTTCGAGCTGCTGCCGCAGATGCGGCAGATCGACGTCGAGCAATTGCCCCTTCCACTTGCGCACCTTGCCCGCGACGATGACGGTCTCGACATTCGTGCGGTCCATCAGCGACACCACGGCCCCCGGCACCTGATTGAGCGGCGCGACATTGATCCGGGTGGCGTCGAGAATGATGATGTCCGCCTCCTTGCCCGGCGTGAGCGAGCCGGTTTTGCTGTCCAGTCGCAATGCTTTGGCACCGTTGATCGTACCGAAACGCAGCACATCGCGCGTCGTGAGCGGCGCGAATGTGCCGGCGGGCGGCGTCGGCCACGGGTTGCCGTTTGGTACATCCGGTGGAGGTCCGGGAAGTCCCCAATCAACCGGGTCTGGCGCCGAGTCCTGATTGAGGATCATCTGATTCAGAATCACGCGCTGCAGGTTCATGCAGGAACGCATCTGGGTGAAGAAGTCGGCCGTTAACGTGCACTCGACATCCACACTTAGCGACGGCTCCATGCCCAGGCTTTGCAGTTTGAGGATGGGCGGCATGCCGTGCCGCATGTTCATTTCGATCGGGAAGGCGATCGAGACCTGGGCACCCTTGTCGTGCACCGCCTGCCATCCGAGGTCGGACATGCCGGTCATATGAATGAACAAATTGTCGGGCCCGATCCCAATATCGTTGTTGACCCCGCCTTGGCCCATCGCGAGCTGGTTCAGGATCGGACGTATCCCAAACGGCGAGAGGATGTGCGCCGCGATCTGCAGACCAAGCTGGCGCCCGATCGTCCAAGACTGTTCGTAGATCGCATCCCCGAGATAGACCTCGCCGCCCATGATCATCGTGACGAGCTGGTCGGTCGATGAGAAGTATTTCTGTTTGATGCGGAACGCATCCTGAGGATAGGCATAGTTGGGCGGGTTGCTTCCCGCGCCCTCGAAATAGCCGAACGCGGAACGGCGCCCCGAATCGAACAAAGCTCGGATGGCCGCGTCGGAGTGCTGCGGCGTGTGGTGGATTTGCGAGACGTCGTGGACAGTCGTGACGCCGTCATCGAGCTGGCTCAACGCACCGAACAGCTCATTGATGTACACGTCCTGCGGCCGGTACACCGGAGCGAACTTCTGCAGAATGTATTCGTAGTAAGTGATCGTCCCAGCGGCCGTGCCCGAGCCGTCGTTGATCAGGATCCCGTCGGCAAGAAAGCTGCGCAGCACTGTCTCGAACTGATGATGGTGCGTGTCGATGAAGCCGGGCATAACGATGCGGCCACTCGCGTCGATCTCCGCCGCGCCTCCGGCCTGCAGGTTGGGTCCGACCGCGAGGATCTTCTTTCCATCGACAAGCACGTCGGCCTGCGGAAAGTCACCGATCTGTGGGTCCAGTGACATCACCGCGCCGCCGCGAATGATGTAGCGCCGGCCCGTCCGGCCGCTATCCATTGGCGGGTCGTCCGCCGCCGCGGGCCGCGCAGCAAACAGGTTGAGACCCGCAGCGGCAGCCCCGGTCGCCACCGCGCCTTTCAGAAAATTGCGCCGCGAACCGAAATGGTTCCGCGGCTTCGCCTCATCGCACAATTTGCACATCTTGCGTCTCCCTCCCGGTCAAAATAAATTTTCGTCAAGATCGCTCTTTCGAGCATTTTCGGCAACGGTAATCCCGCGTTGCGCGATCTCTAGACGGGGTCCCACCGTCGCTGTCCCGGCGGAGGCCGGGACCCACGCTTCCGTTACTCGGGACTTCCCTAGGCGGCGTCGTGTGGCGGCACAATGGGCCCCAGCTTTCGCTGGGGAAGCGGATTTGGTTGGTCCTTACGGGAGACGAGCCGCCTATTCGGCGGCGGCCTCGAGCGGGGCATCGAGGGTCTTCATGAACTCGATCAGATAGGGCTTCCACACCTCAGCGTAGAAATGCGTGAAATGCCCGTGCGTCTTTGCGCCCGCCGGGACCAGCACGTAACGGCCGTGGCGCACGCGCTTCATCGCGCGCTCGACAGTGCCCAATTCGGGCGGGTTCGCCTCGTCCTCCTCGGCGTTGATGAGCAGCACCTTAGCCCTGATCTTGTCGAGGTCGGGCTCGGGGTTGTAGTCCATGATTGCTTCGATCGCCCAGAGCGAGTCGTTGGCGTCGCCTTTCGCGGCCTGGGCGAGACGCTCCTCGTAGAGCTCGTCGGCGGCCGCACGGGTCGGTGCGATTTCCTGAATGCGCGTGGCACTCTCGGTGCGCAACGAGTTTGCGGCCGCGGTCCAGATGTAATAGCTCGGGTTCTTCTCATAATTGCCGTTGTTCCATTCCGGATCATGACGGATCGCCTCGGCAGCGGCGCGGCGGCTGATCCAGTTGCGCCCGCTGATTTCGACCGGCTGGCAAGAGATCGGCACCACCCCGTCCATCAGGTCGGGGTACATCTCGGCCCACATCCAGGCATGCATGCCCCCCATCGAGCTGCCGATCACCAGCCGCAGATGGGCAACCCCGAGCCCTTCGGCGACCAGCCGATAACCACTTTCGACCATGTCATGGTAGCGGTAGTGGGGAAACTCCCCCCGGAGCCCGTCGGAGGGTTTGCTCGAGCCGCCCCGCCCGATCGCGTCCGGCATGATCATGAAATACTCCGTCGCATCCAGCGGCTGGCCGGGCGCAAACAGCTCGTCGGCGAGGCTCGGGCGCAGCCAATTGGCGCCGGTGCCGGTGTTGCCCTGCAACAGCAGCACGCCATTGATGATCTTGCCTGCCGCGTTGCGCTTTGCTGTACCGAGGGTGCGGTAGTGGAGTTTCAGCTCTGGCAGGGTCTCCCCACTGCGGAACACGTAGTCTCGGATCACGAAGTCGCCTTCCTGGTAATTCGGCCAGCTAGCGTGCGGGGAAGCAGCAGCGGCATGGTCGTCAGCAGGCATTCTCGGATCCTCCAATTCGGTTCGCGGGATGATAGAGGCTCCGCCTGGTCGGAGGAAGTCGTAGGTCGGAAGAAGGTGCGGGAGGAGAAGCGCCGATGAATAGCGGGACGTTGTTCGGGCTCAGCATTCTGATGAACTTTGTCGCCTCTGGTATTGTCACGAGGCTCTACATCTGGCCGTGGCTGCGCGTGATGACCCGCGAGGAGGCGCTGCTGCCCCTGATGGTGCCCCATATGTTCCGCTTTCTCGGCCTCAGCTTCCTCGTGCCGGGAGTTGTTTCCGCTTCGCTGTCGCCCGATTTCGCCCGCCCGGCCGCCTACGGCGATCTCGTTGCTGCTCTGCTTGCGGTCGTCGCAGTGCTTGCCCTGTCGGCGCGCGCGTCCTGGGCGCTCGCGATCGTATGGGTCTTCAATCTATGGGGCACAATCGATTTATTGTACGCGATCTACCAAGGTGAGATTGGCGTCCGCATTGGTCCCGGCTCGCTCGGCGCCGCGTTTTATATACCGACCGTTTTGGTGCCACCGCTCCTCGTGACGCACGCGCTTATTTTCCGGTTGCTGCTCCGACGACGACAATAGCGGGCTGGCGAGCGGTCGGATTATTCGAAGGGAGCGATCACCCCGTCATTGCGAGCGCGGCGACGCAATCTGGGGCGGCTGGATCCCCCCTGAAATCGGGATTGCGTCGTCTCGCGTCGAGCCGCTCCTCGCAATGACCACGCGGCCGGTCTAGGCCATCAAGCGGCGATGGCCTCGGCCTCGCGGAGGAAGCGTCGGTTGGGGCCGCTGCGAGGGCGGGCTGCGAGGCGCTCATGTGCCAGCGACAGCGCTACGTCGCGCTGGCCGGCGCGGATGGCGGCCTCGGTCAGGGTCCAATCCACGACGTCGCGCTGCGCGTAGCTACCGCCGATCTGCCATAGATCGAAACGCACCGGCAAAAGCACTTCGACCGCCTCGGCATAGGCGCCGCGATGGAACGCGGCCAGGCCCTGGACGATCGGGATGCCGACAGTGCGATAGAGGCCAGCCGCTTCGACGCCATTGGCCGCAGTCCGGCGCATCGCCGCGAGACGCCGTTCGACTAAAGCTTCCCGCCCCGCGCGCAGCTCGGCCATTGCGGCATGGATGTCGGCGAAGACGAGGCATTTCCCGTCGGCGTGGTTCTGCCACAAATCCGCCTGCTCCTGCCAGCGGTCGCCGATGTCGCAGCCGATGGTATCGAGGCGCCACAGGAGCGCCGTGGCATTGGTGAGGCTGAGGCTCACGGGGCGCTGTGTGGCACGGATCGGACCGTCATACAGTGCGAGTGCAGCGTCGCATTGCCCTAATTCAAGGTGGAACAGCGATTTGTGCCACCAGATGTGGACCTGGTTCATGTGGCCGGGGGTCGACCATAGCGGCTCGCGCGCCGCCATCCAGCCGAGGCCGTCCTCGGGACGCCCGGTCATTTCCATCACGTGCGAGACCGTGTGATGCGGCCAGAAACTCGATGGTTCGAGTTCAGCGGCGGCACGTGACTCGTCCTCGGCACGGGTGTAGTCACCGGCTTCCTCCGCCCCGAAGGCGTGGAAAGCGAGCAGAGTCGCGTAGCCCGGTTGGTCCTTGGACCAGAACGGCAGGGCTCGCGCCGAGCGGACCCGGATCCAATGGAAGCGTCCGAGAAACCCGTCGCTGAGTGCCGCACCCTGATGCGCGACAAGGTCGAACGGGTAGCACATCAGGTGACGGTCGAGCACTGCAACGGCAGCAGCTCGCGCACCTTGCATCAAATGAGTTAGCGCGGCGAGGTGTGCCTGTTCGCGTTCGTTCACTGGCAGGGGCCGCGCAGTTTCGACCAACGCGGCGGCCTGGGTCCGCAAGACCGGATCGTTGGCCACCATGAACACCCAGGCTTTTCCCAAATGCGCCATCGCGAAATCGGGTGCGGCCTCGCGCGCCGCGTCGAACAGGCCGACCGCATCGCCATGGACGAGGTTGAACGCCCGCACTGCCACATCGTAACTCGCGACGGCTTCGGCCGTCGCACCGGAAAGGTCATGCCCTTGGGCGTCCTGTATCATGCTTGCTCCTCTAACCCGGTGTGTTCCCCGTCGCGTCATTCCCGCGAAAGCGGGAATCTAGGGCGGCCAGGGCAGGGCGGTTAGCTCTGGGCCCCCGCTTCCACGGGGGCGACGAGAAATGCTGGTCGGAAAACCACCATTCAATAGGTGGAAATCTCAATCGAGTTCTGGTCCGGGTCGTCGATATAGACGGATTGGATCGTGCCGATTGCCCCGGCGCGCGGACCCTGCATCCGCACCGGCACGCCGCAGCTTTCGAGATGGGCTGTGACCTCGCCCATCGGCGCATCGGTGATAAAGCAGATATGCGCCGGCATCCGTTTCTCGCCGCCCATCGCCATCGGACCGCCTGCGGCATCGAGATGGATCTTTTGCTGGCCGAAATAGAGTGCGGCACGGCCTTCACCCATGCTCTCGGTCTTCATGCCGAGCACGCGCTGGTAGAACCCGACGCTGCGGTCGATATCGGCGACGGTCAGATTGAGGTGGTCTATGCGCTCGATCTTCATGCAGGCCTCGTCGGTTTGAGGAGAGTGAGAGCTTGCCATGGTGTGAAGCCTCGCGCCACTATCGCTTGACACCGACTGTTTTGAGAGGAGCTCGGCATGCCCTTCAGCCTGAGGCGGATAGGACAGATCGCGCTTGCCGTTCGAGACGTTGATCGGGCCGAGGCCTTTTACGAGCGCACGCTAGGCATACGAAAGCTGTATCGGTACGGGGATCTGACTTTCTTTGACTGCAGTGGTGTGCGTTTGCTCATCGAGAAGGCGCACGATCCGGACAACCTGCATCACGGGTCGCCGATATATTTTGCCTGCCATGACATAGCATTGGCGGTCAGAGAACTAGAAGCGCGTGGCGTATCGTTCAACGCGGCGCCTCATCTCGTTGCAAAGATGGACGATCACGACCTATGGATGGCGTTTTTCACGGACCCTGATGGTCATACCCTGGCGTTAATGCATGAGGCGCCGAAGGGTTACCGTGCACCGGCAGCCTAGGCTCCACTTCGCGATTGCTGCGGCATTCGTGCAGGATTTCGGGAATGCTGTCTGACCAGCAAGTGCGCTTTCTGGCCAGTTGCAGGGTCGGTCATCTTGCCACCGCCGACGCGCGGGCAGCGCCCCATCTCGTGCCGGTGTGCTTTGTGGTGAGCGAGGGCGCACTCTACATCACGATCGATCAAAAGCCGAAGGGAGACCCGCGCGGCCTGAAGCGTCTTAGAAACATTGTCGAAAACCCGCTCGCCGCCTTTGTCGCCGATCGCTATGACGAGGACTGGGCCCGGCTCGGCTGGGTCATGCTGCGCGGCCCGGCCGAGATCCTCGTCGACGGCGCCGAACACGACCGGGCGCAGGCGCTGCTCCGATCGCGCTACCGGCAATATCAGGGGATGGCGCTCGACGACCTCCCGGTCATCGCCCTTCGCATTGAACGTGTGACGAGCTGGGGGAACCTTTCGGTCGGCTGATCCGCCCCATCAAAGGCTAAGTTTTGCGGTACCATTGTTCGTTCTGATGGATCGATTTTTAGACGATGATTTCTCTGTCAATTCCCGGTATTCCCGGTTCACGCTATTCAATTCCCGTTTAGGGGTGCAACGGTAATTGTCTCGCAACAGCTTGGTTTGATTGATTATTTTTGGATGGCAAGGGGCATTTGAAGGGCAAATCGGTGAAAATTCCCGCTTCAACGGGAAAAACCGGGACCCCCCGAATGGGTGAGAGGCTGGCCGGCGGTGACCGATCGCAGCTAAATTCGACCACGACGGACCCAAGACAGCGAGCGAGGAGACCAAAGATGGATTTTGGCGCGTCGATGTTCTTTACCGATTACTCGATGACCCCGGCCGAGCTCGCCCAAGCGCTCGAGGCGCGCGGGTTCGAATCAGTCTGGGCGCCCGAGCACTCGCATATCCCGAGCTCGCGCCTGACGCCGCCCGCCGGAGGCGGTGAACTCGGCAAGCAATACTACGACGTGATGGACCCGTTCGTGACATTGACCGCAGCGGCAATGGCGACAAAGACATTGAAGGTCGCCACCGGGGTTTGCCTCGTCATTCAGCGCGACACGATCCAGACGGCCAAGCTTGTCGCCTCGATCGACCACGTATCGGGCGGGCGGTTTCTGTTCGGCGTCGGCGGCGGGTGGAACCAAGACGAGATCGAGAGCCACGGCACCGTTTTCAAAACCCGCTTCAAGAAGATGCGCGAACAGGTCGAGGCGATGAAGGAGATCTGGACCCGGTCCGAGCCCGAATATCACGGCGAGATCGTCAATGTCCCCAAGATGCGGACTTGGCCAAAGCCGGTGCAGAAGCCTAATCCGCCGGTCATTGTTGGCGGCGCGTTTCCGCACAGCGCGCGGCGCGCGATCCGCTATGGCGAAGGATGGGTCCCCAATGCGAGCCGGCCGCAATACACCGACGTCACGGAGTTCCTCCCAGAGTTTCGCCAGATGGCGGCAGACGCCGGCCGCGATCCCAAAACGATACCGGTCACGATTTTTGGGGCGCCCGAGAACCTCGATCGGTTGAAGCGTTATCAAGATCAGGGTATCGCCCGGGCGGTCGTCACATTGCCCTCGGCGCCCGGGGCTGAGATCCTGCCGGTGCTCGACCGTTGGGCGGGACTAATTCGTCAGACCGCGCACTGATCTGCAACCACAACCGTAAGATGCCTCACAATTAACCATTAAATTATAGGTTGATGTTCCGCTAAAGTTAGCATATTTAGATCCTGACACACATCTTTTCGGAGATATGCGTGCAGGATCATACCGCCCTCGCTCATCGGATCGCCGCTTCCCGATTTGCGATTGGCTGTGGCCTCAGCAGAGATCCTGCCGACCCCGCGCGAGAGTGCGCGCGAGGAGGATGACGGGGTGGCCGCCCGGCGCCAACGCGCGGAACCAACTCGCCTCCGGACGGGAGGCTGGGAATAGTCGCGGAGGGCGTGCCGGGTCTGAAATCGTAGACTGGTTCGACGCGACCTGGAACCCGACAGCAGGCTGCTCGCTGTACAGTGCCGGTTGCGAGCACTGCTATGCTATGCGGATAGCAGCTCAGCTTGCCCGAATGGAGGGCAAAACCGGTGCGCGTTACACCGGGCTCACAACGCCCGAGAGGTCCGGCCCGACATGGACGGGCGAGATGCGGGTCGCCGAAGATCAGCTGGGTTGGCCGCTCCTTCGGCGTCGTCCCCGCCGCATCGCGGTCAACCCAATGTCGGAGTTGTTTCATGAGAATCTCGCTACCGAGAGCATTGATCTGCTGCATGCGGTGATGAGGGCGGCGCATTGGCATCAGTTTCTGGTGCTCACCAAGCGCAGCGAGCGGATGCGAGCCTATTACAGCGACCCGGAGACACCCGACCGTATCGCCGACAAGTCCGCTCTGCTGTCGTCGCTGATGGCCTCCACCGGTCGCCGCCGGCCCTCGTCTCGCATGATCGAGCGGACAAGCCCCGCCGAACGGCGCGAGTTCTGGCCGTTACCCAATCTGTGGCTCGGCGTGTCTGTCGAGGATCAAGACCGCATGACCCGCATCAGCGATCTGCTTCAAACCGATGCCGCGTTACGATGGGTCTGCTTCGAACCGCTAATCGGTCGGGTTGAGCCGGAAGCCGTCCCAGTCGCCGATCGTCTCGTTGATGCGTTCCGCGGTACCCACTACATCGTGGACGGTCGCGGCCGGAGTGTCGCCGTCGACGCGCCGGCTTGGCCGCCTCTCGACTGGGTTGTCGCTGGCGGTGAGATTGGCGTTGGGGCTCGCCCGATGCAGGCAAGTTGGGTGCACAGCCTACGA
>Ga0306925_10005406_pt1 | contig 11700 bp, 11 predicted proteins | sample flu12Cox44000176_FD_203755 | JGI IMG/M metagenome (GOLD analysis project Ga0306925, IMG submission 203755) | Lab enrichment of tropical soil microbial communities from Luquillo Experimental Forest, Puerto Rico - flux8day.12C.oxic.44.000.176 (v2)... | ecosystem: Environmental > Terrestrial >...
GATCACGCCGTTCTCCTTCCGCGGAATCATCGATCGCATAAAATTCATCTGCACAGCTTACGATCCCGGCGCGCGTCGGTACCGTATTGATTTTGGCCTCCTATTCGGAGCCGTGATCGCTGCTTTATCCCTGTTGGCCATGGCCGGTTTGATCCTGCGAGAATGGATTCGTTCGGTCCGGGCAAGAGCGGTCTGACCGGAAGAGACGGGGGATGATATGATCGGCGCCATCCGCAGCGCGCTCCGCACCGGCTTTGCGCTGATCGAGCAGCCTTTCGACCGTCTGTTCGGGCCAACACTCAATCCTGTGGCGCAGCTCGGCGCACTCGGCTTCTTCTTTTTCTGGATTGTCGCGGTCAGCGGGATCTATCTCTTCATTTTCTTCGATACCGGCATCGAGCGCGCCTACCAATCGGTCGAATATCTCACGCGCAACCAGTGGTTCCACGCCGGCGTGATGCGCAGCTTCCATCGGTACGCCTCCGATCTGATGGTGGTGATGGTCGCCGTCCATCTGCTCCGCGAGTTTGCTTACGATCATTATCGCGGCGTCCGTTGGTACTCGTGGTTCACGGGTCTGCCGCTCATTTGGCTGCTCTACACATCCGGCATCACCGGATACTGGCTGGTCTGGGACAAGCTCGCACAATATGTCGCGGTCGTCTCTTCGGAACTGCTGGATTGGTTGCCGATCTTCGGCGAGCCGATTGCGCGCAACTTCATTTCCACGGGCACGCTGACCAGCCGCTTCTTCTCGCTGATGGTGTTCATGCACGTTGCTGTGCCGTTGTTCCTTTTGTTCATCATGTGGGTGCACATTCTGCGCATCTCGCGGCCGAAGGTGAATCCACCGCGTACGCTCGCGCTGCTGTCGCTCGCGGCACTTGTCGCGGTCTCGATTTGGAAGCCGGCGATGTCGCAAGGGCCGGCCGATCTCGCAAAAGTGCCGGCCGAAGTCGGTCTCGACTGGTTCTTCCTGCCGCTCTATCCGCTCACCAATATCTGGAGCAACGGGACAGTTTGGGCATTCCTTGGTGCCTTCTCACTGATGATCGCGGTGATGCCATGGCTGCCACCGCTGCGGCGGGCGAAACCTGCCGAGATCGACCTTGCGCATTGCAATGGCTGTGCACGATGCGCGGAGGATTGTCCCTACGAGGCGATCCGTATGGTGGGACGTACCGATGGCATGCCGTTCCCGACGCAGGCGCAAGTCAACCCGTCGCTCTGCGTGTCCTGCGGGATCTGCGTTGGTGCGTGCCCGTCGTCGACGCCGTTCCGCCGCACGCAGGATTTGCGAACCGGGATAGACTTGCCCGAGTTCTCGCTGAAGGAGTTGCGTGAGAGGGTCGTCAAGGTCGCGGGCGGACTCACCGGGGCGGGACGCGTGCTGGTGTTGGCTTGCGAGCACGGCGCGGCGGCCGGACGGCTCGAAGGAGCGGTGGTGCTTCCTTGCGTCGCCATGGCGCCACCATCGCTGATCGACTTTGTGCTGAGCCGGGATCTTGCCGATGGGGTGGCGGTCGCCGGATGCGCAGAGAGTGCCTGCTACAACCGACTGGGCGTCATGTGGACCGAACAGCGCTTTGCCGGAACGCGCGATCCGTATCTGCGCGCGCGTGTCCCGCGCGAACGGATTGCAAAGATCTGGGCGCCCGCGCTGGCTGTTAAGAAAGCAGAGGCTGAAATCGCCGCCTTCGCCGCGCGCCTTGCTCTTCTTCCGCCGAAACGATTGCGCTCTCCGTTGCCGGTGAGCCCCGCGTCACGGCCGACGAAGGCCCGCGAGCCCGCTCAGGTCAGGGGGGAGCCATGACCCGAGCGCTCCGTCTGACTGGTCAGTTTGCGATAATCGCCGCGCTGTTCGCTGCGATCGCCTGGCTGTCCGATCGTCCGATCTACCGGCAGATCCCCGAAAGGTCGGCCGTGATGATGCTGACGTTCGTGCACAGCGCCGACCGCCGGGGCGAGTGCCGCAGGCTCAGTCCGGAGGAGATCGCAAGGCTGCCGCCTAACATGCGTCGCGTGCAGGATTGTCCGCGTGTGCGCCGCCCGATCTATGTCGAGCTCGACGTTGACGGTCGCAACGTCTATCGCGCAAACCTGCCGCCGACGGGAATCGCGGGCGACGGTCCTTCGCGGGTCTACCAGCGCTTCGTGCTACCAACCGGAAGATATGACGTCGCCGTACGCATGCGAGATACCGCTCGAGCGGAGGGTTTTGATCACGAACGGCACGAGACAATCGATTTTGCGTCAAACCAGTTATTCGTGATCGACTATCGACCGGAAAGCGGCGAGTTCATCTTTCGCTAAGGATGAGATCATGAGCCTGTTGCACTGGGAGGATCGTTACAGCGTCGGCGTTGCCGCGGTCGATCACGAGCACAAGGAGTTGATCGAGCTGATCAACCGACTCTACGCGGAGGCGTCTGCGCAAGGGTCGAAGGACGCCATCGTCAACTTCTTCGGCGACCTGTTCAAGGCGATATCGTCGCATTTTGCATTGGAGGAACGTCTGATGCGCGAGCGCGGTTATGACCAGTTGACTCAACACAAGAACGACCACGAGCGCCTGCTTGATGAACTGCGCGATATCATGGAGGATTTCGAAGCAAGCGATCGGATCGACGAGACGCTTCTGGCGCAAAGCCTGGATGCCTGGTTCTCAAGGCATTTCGAGACCCATGACTCAAGGCTGCACAACGTCCTGGGAGATCACTAGGGACGTCGGAGATCAACGCGGCTTTGCCGCATCGAGATTTCAACAAGGGAGATGATGAGATGAAGAGGATTTTGTTCGTAGCGGCGATTGCGGTGTTATCTGCAGGTGCTGCGAAGGCGGAGGACCTGGCGGCCGGCGCGACATCATTCAAGAAATGCGCGCCCTGTCATGACGTCGGCCCAACCGCCAAGAACAAGGTCGGTCCGGTGCTGAACGGCCTCGATGGCCGAAAGTCGGGATCGGTGGCGGGGTACAGCTATTCCGACGCCAACAAGGGGTCCGGCATCACCTGGAACGACGCGAGCTTCCTGGAGTACATCAAGGATCCCAAGGCCAAGATTCCGAACACCAAAATGACCTTCGCAGGCATCAAGAACGAGGACGAAGCGAAGAACCTGTGGGCCTATCTCAAGCAGTATGACGCCGACGGCAAGACCAAATAACAATGCGGGTAGTTGACTTCGACGCGATGTGCGTCAGCTTGCTTCCTCAAGCGCAACGCCATCGACCGGAGGCGAACTCCAGCACCACTCGCGGTCGTCGTGATCGCGCGCCCACGCGATGACGCCCGTCACGCGCGGTAGTATCGCTCTGATCTCATCGGCCGAGGCGATATAGAGCGCGGTCGACAGCGCGTCCGCGATCGCGGCTGAACGATGATGGACGGTTACTCTTTTCCATCGCGCGGCGCTGCGGCCGGTGCGTGGGTCGAAGAGGTGGTGCACCGCGCCACCGGCGCCGAGCACACAGCCCGAACCTTCCGAGGTTGCGAGCGCGCCGTGCGTGAGGCGAAATGGGGCGGCGCCTTCGCGCGCGACCCGCCAGGGTTCGCCGTTTTGGCGCGGTGCCAACGCCCGCTGCTCGCCAAGATCGACGAGAATGTATTTCAAGCCTTGCGTGGCAAGCAGTTCCGCGACGCGGTCGGTCACGTAGCCCTGGCCGAGGCCGTTGAGTGTCAGGCGTTGGTCCGGTCCGCTGCGGATCGCGTCCGGTTCGAGGCTGATCTTGCGCCAATCGACCGCCGCGCGGGCCGGCGCGATGATCGAATCCGGCGGCAGGCCTGCGCCGGGAGATGCGGTAAACCAGTCGACATAAGTTTCCCAGAGCGGTTGTACGGTCGGATCGAACGAGCCGTCGCTGATTGATGAAATGTTGAGTGCGATGTGGATCGCGCGCCGCAGATCGCCGCTAGGCTCAAGCAACAAGCCTGTGCGATTGAGCCGGCACAGTTCGGAATCCGACCGATAGAGGCTCAGGGCCCCCTCGAGGCGGTCGATCTCGGCTTCAACCATGGCGATTGCGGCACGGGCCGCTTCCGGTTCGATCCCATTGAACAGGATCGTCGCGTCCGCGCCCATCGCGACCCCGCGCCACGCGTAATCCGCTCTGGCGGAGCGCGCAGGACCGCCAGCCATCGCGCCGGCAGCCGCTGCGGCGAAGATGGTGATTGCGCGTCGTCGTGTCGGACTGTCGGGAGGCATCGGCATCTCCTATGCCTGCGGGGCATTGCTGTTGGCGGGTCGTGCCGCCGGCAGCGGCTGCCGCCGTTGTGCGCGTTTTTTCAGATGCAGGCAAACCTCGTGGTCGAAATAGTTGGCCTGACATTTGAGACAGTAGATGCATTCGTTCGGATTGATTTGTCCCAGCGGATGAATGGCCTGCACCGTGCAGCGCCGAGCACACACCTGGCATTCAGAACCACATTCACGATAACGCTTGAGCCATTCGAACATCCGCATGCGCGCAGGGATAGCCAGTGCGGCGCCGAGCGGACAAAGATAGCGGCAATAAAACCGCTCGATGAAGAGCCCGGCGAATACCAGAAGTCCAGCGTAAAGGACGAACGGCCACTCGCGTGCGAACTTCATCGTGATGGCGGTCTTGAACGGTTCCACCTCGGCGAGCTGGAAGGCCAACAGGATCGAACGCAGCGACAGCGCGAGGATACCGACGAAGACCACGTATTTGATCATCCAGAGCCGCTCATGCAGTCCGAACGGGATTTCGATCTGCTTGATGCCGAGCCGTTGGGCGAGGTGATTGGTCAGCTCCTGCAGCGTGCCGAACGGGCACAGCCAGCCGCAGAACACGCCCCGTCCCCAGAACAGCATACTGACCGCAACAAAGCTCCAGAGCGTGAACACCATTGGATCGAGCAGGAACAGCTCCCAGCGAAAACCGGACAGAAGTGCGTGAACGAAGGTCAGCACGTTGACGACCGATAATTGCGCGTTGGCGAAGAAGCCGAGGAAGAACAGCGTGAGCAGCATGTAGAAGGTGCGCAGCCGGAAATAGAAGACGCCGTGCGCAGTGACCGTGTCCTGAAACACCAATATTCCGGCAAGAACCGTGAGCATTGCGCCGAGCACGGCGATCTCGTACCTCCGGGCCCACCAGATCTCTTGCCACAGAGGAGGTTGTGTGGAAGCCGCAGATGCGACGGCTCGGTCCAGTGAGGGCTGGACCTCGGCAGCACCGATCAGGTATCGGTCCGGTATGCGGTAATCCAGCGTCACGACGGCTGGCCCCGCGGCCTGTGCCGGGGTTCCGAGATCAACATCGAGCCGGAACGGTTTGGTCGAGTCAAAGCCGCTCGAGCGTGGGATACGAAAGACCGCGATCTCGCGCAGTTCCGGCGCGCCGGCTGCATGCAAGGCTTCGACCGGCGTGTAATCGGCCGCCTTCAGGCGGATAGTGCGACTGCCCTGGACGATCTCAAAACGTTCGAACGAACCGGACTGGCGCCATTCCGTTCCCTTGAACGAATAAAGTCCCGATGCGCCGATCAGCACGAGATCGTCGTCAGGGCCAATCTTTGCCAGTTCGCTTTCGTAAATGCGTTGTCCGAGCAGGCTCTCGCCGATTGGCGGCGGCGTGGCGAGAGCGAGCCAGAGATCGATGAATGGCTTGTCGGGCTCGTTATCCTGGGTCCCAAGCAGCTTTGACGCCTCCGCCCGCAACACCAGCCGATGCTGAACCGCTCCCTCGGCCACGAGCGATTGCCACGACGACCGACGCAGGGTCTCGCGGTCGAGCCGTACAGTGCCGTCAGGAGCGTTGTCCCGGCTGCGCAGCACCGCACGCGATGAGCGCACGATCGCATCGCGAATGACGGTGCTGGTGATTGTTGCGCCTGCGACCGCGTGCGGGCCGCGGGCAAGGTCGTCAGCCGGTTTGAGACCGGCGCCGGCGCGGATATCGAAACCTCCGAAAGCTGCCACATAGGCGGCAAGCGCGTCGCGTGGAATGCCGATCACAAGGATCGGCTCTTCGTGCGCGACGATCCTGGCGCCGGCTACGATGCCTTCTGGCGTGACGGCCGCAACAATATCGAGGGGGCGCCCGGCATATCCGACTGAGCCGGACACATCGAGCGTGGAGAATGCGAAACCAAGAATATGGCCGTCCGATGCCCGCACGATCGCGCTGGGGGGACTTCCCTGCGGCAGCTCCACGGTCACCGGACCAGTGGGGGAAAAGAATTGGGAAGCAATCGTGAGGTCGGCTGCTTGCGCGGCGCCGGCCGTCAGCATGACGATTGCGAGACCGCGCAGAAACCCGAATAGCGCGGAAAGTCTGGTCCGGCCAGCAGTGCTTTGCATCGTCGGATCAGGCAGCGTCCCGCGACTGCCGCATTGAGATAGGTCAAGTCGCTACTTAACCGCGGTCAAGGCAAGAAGGCTCCCTTCGAGGCATAAGCCGAATCCAAATTCTTATGCTGGAGGGATGCGATGCGGAGTCGCGCGGTTATGCTTGCAATGCTCATGGGCGGCATGGCCGTCGCGAGCGGGTTCTATCTGGCGCCATCGGGAACCGCATACGCACAAGCGCAGCCAGCAGCGCCGGCAACGCCAACACCTGCCGATATCGAAAAACACAAGACGACACCGGGTGGCCAGTACCAGCCGAGCCTGGACGTTCTTGGAGAAAAGCCCACCGAGCAGCCCGGCACGAAACCGGGCGACCCGAACCTCACCAAGACGGAGTTCGACCAGGCAAACCGGATTTATTTCGAGCGTTGCGCCGGATGCCACGGCGTGTTGCGCAAGGGTGCGACGGGAAAACCGCTCACCCCCGATCTCACCAGGAAGCTAGGCTTCGAGTATCTCCGCGACTTCATCACCTATGGGTCACCCGGCGGCATGCCGAACTGGGGCAGCTCCGGCCAGCTCTCGCAAAGTGAAGTGGAATTGATGGCGCGCTATCTCCTCAACGAGCCGGCGCAACCCCCCGAATTCGGTCTCAAGGAAATGAAGGAGAGCTGGAAAGTCCTGGTGCCGGTCGCGCAACGGCCGACCAAGAAAATGAACAAGCTCGATATCGACAACTTGTTTTCGGTGACGCTGCGTGATGCGGGCGAAGTGGCCTTGATCGATGGCAACACCAAGAAAATCGAATACATTCTGCAGTCCGGCTATGCCGTGCACATCTCGCGCATGTCGGCTTCGGGGCGTTATCTCTACATCATCGGGCGCGATGCGAAGCTCAACGTGATCGATCTCTGGATGGACCCGCCGCAGACGGTCGCGGAGCTGAAGATCGGAACCGAGGCACGCTCGGTCGAGACCTCCAAGTTCAAGGGCTACGAGGACAAATATGCGATCGCCGGTGCCTACTGGCCGCCGCAATATGTGCTGATGGACGGCGCGACACTCGAGCCGCTCAAGGTCGTCTCGACGCGCGGCATGACCTACGACACGCAGGAATATCATCCCGAGCCGCGCGTCGCATCCATCGTCGCCTCGCATTACAAACCGGAGTTCGTCGTCAACGTCAAGGAGACCGGGCAAACCCTGCTGGTCAACTATGAGGATATCAAGAATCTGAAGGTGACAGCGATCGAGGCCGAGCGCTTTCTGCATGATGGCGGCTTCGACAAGAGCGGCCGCTATTTCCTGGTCGCGGCAAACGCCCGTCATCGCGTTGCGATCATCGATACCAAGGAAGACAAACTGGTTAGCGTGATCAACTCTGGAGGGCAGACGCCGCATCCTGGACGCGGGGCCAACTTCATTCATCCGAAATACGGGCCTGTCTGGGCCACCAGCCATCTCGGCAGCGAGACCATTTCCTTCATCGGCACGGACCCGGAAAAGCACAAGGAGTATGCCTGGAAGGTCGTGCAGACGGTCGATGGCCAGGGCGGCGGCTCGCTATTCATCAAGACGCACCCGAAGTCGGAGAATCTTTATATCGACACGCCGCTCAACACCGATGCCGAAATCTCGTCTTCGATTGCCGTGTTCAAGATCAAGGATCTCGCCAAGGAGAAGCCTGAATACAAGGTTCTCCCGATCGGTCAGTGGTCTGGGATTTCCGAGGGCGCACGGCGGGTGGTGCAGGGCGAGTTCAACAAGGATGGGACTGAAATCTGGTTTTCCGTGTGGAACAACAAGGCGCAGGAATCCGCGATCGTCGTGGTCGACGACAAGACACTGGCGCTGAAGACGGTGATCCGTGACAAGCGGCTGGTGACGCCGACCGGAAAGTTCAACGTCTACAACACGCGTAACGACATCTATTGATGTCGCTCGACTCAAGAGATGGTGCGGGAGACCTCCGCACCATCTCGATCTGAAGAATGAAGCGGCCGGAGCGCGGTAATGGGTGCTGGAAAGGTCTATCTGGTCGGGGCGGGTCCGGGCGATCCCGAGCTTCTCACGCTGAAGGCGGTGCGCGCCATCGGCGAGGCGGATGCGGTCGTGTACGACCGTCTGGTGCCGCAAGGCATCCTGGCCACGATCCGCGACGGAGTGACGCGGATCAATGTCGGGAAGCGTGCTGACTTCCATCCGGTGCCGCAGGCGGAGATCAATCACATCTTGGTTCGGCTCGCACGCGCCGGGCGCATTGTGGTGCGGCTCAAGGGCGGTGATCCCTTCATCTTCGGCCGCGGCTCCGAGGAGGCGGCGGAGCTTGAGGCGGCCGGCATTTCGTACGAGATCATTCCGGGCATCACGGCGGCGCAGGGCTGCGCGGCGTCAGCGCGCATCCCCTTGACGCATCGCGGGCTCGCCAGTGGCGTGCGCTTTGTCACCGGGCATCGCAAGGCCAACGAGCCGCTTGATCTCGACTGGGACAGCCTCGCCGATCCCGACACCACACTCGTTGTCTATATGGGGCGCGCGAATGTCGAGGAGATAGCGCGTAATTTGATGGTGCGGGGGTTGCCGGCGGACACGCCGGTCCTTGCGGTGTGTCAAGGAACGACCGAGCAGGAGCGGCGAATATGCACCCGCCTTGAAGGGCTCCAAGGGAGCGTGCGGGAGGCAGCTTTCAGCGGGCCGGTGCTATTCATTATCGGCCGGGTCGTCGCCATCGCCATGGAGCGGAGCGAGCTTGAAAATGCAACGGATGCCGCTGCGATGTCGACCGTGGCCTAGTGTCGCGTTCGCTGTGATAGCCGCGACGACTTCGGCGTCGGCGGGCGAGGCTGCGCCCGATACGGCGAGACTATCGAATTTAGTGCGGCAGGACTGCGGCTCGTGTCACGGGCTCACCCTGAAAGGGGGGCTCGGCAAGCCGTTGACGTCCGAGTATTTGCGTGCCTGGAGCCGCGAGCAACTCATCGGCATTGTGCTGGATGGCGTGCCGGGCACGCCGATGCCGCCATGGCGTCCGGTGATCAGCGAGGCGGACGCGCGCTGGATCGTCGACCGGCTTCAGCAAGGAAACCTGCCATGAGGATTTATGCACGCCTGTTATTGGCCTTGCTGTTGATCCTGCCGGCGATGGCGCGCGGCGACGGATTGCGCGGCACCGGCAATCTCGGGCTCGTGGTCGAGCGTGCGACCGGTTCGGTGCTTATTGTAGATACGACCAGCCGGAAAGCGGTGGGCCGCGTCGAGGGCCTCGGCGATCTCTCCCACGCTTCGGCGGTGTTCTCGCCGGACCAGCGCTATGCCTATGTGTTCGGACGCGATGGTGGGTTGACCAAGGTGGACCTGCTCACATCGTCTATTGCCAAACGCATCGTGCAGGCGGGAAATTCGATCGGCGGCGCGATCTCCGACGACGGCGAATTGATCGCCGTTTCGAACTATGAACCGGGCGGTGTGCGCATATTCGATGCCCAGACGCTTGACGCCGTCGCCGGCATTCCTGCGATCGGCGTCGACGGAAAGGCCTCGAAAGCGCTCGGTCTCGTCGATCTTCCGGGGCGGCGCTTTGCCTTTGCACTTTATGATGCCGGCGAAATCTGGATCGCGGATTTGTCCGCGCCCGAAACTCCGGCGATTACCAAGCTGACCGGGATCGGCAAGCTGCCTTACGACGGTAACGTCACGCCGGACGGCAGGCATTACCTCGCCGGCCTGTTCGGCGAGGACGGCGTCGTGCATGTCGATACCTGGCAATCGCCGTTGCACGCCGAGCGTATCCTCAACGGCTACGGTCGCGGCGAAGAAGCGTTGCCCGTTTACAAGATGCCGCATCTCGAGGGCTGGGCTGCGGTCGGTGACAAGCTCTTGCTCCCCTCCATTGGCTATCACGAATTGATCGCGGTGGATTTGCGCAGTTTCACCGAAGCCGGCCGCGTCGCGACCCATGGCCAACCGGTGTTCGCGGTGGCGCGACCGGACGGGCGCTACGTCTGGGTCAATTTCGCGCATCCGCTGAACGACACCATCGATATCGTCGATACCGAAAGCCTCAAGGTCATCCACCGCTTCGCGCCGGGTCCGGCAGTTCTGCACATGGAGTTCACCCCGCGCGGCAACGAGGTCTGGGTCTCGGTGCGCGATGCCGATCGCGTCGACGTCTACGATGCCGCGACATTCGCCAGGAAGGCTGAAATCCCCGCGCAAAAGCCGTCGGGAATCTTTTTCACCGCGCGCGCGACGAGGATCGGGCAATGACGCCGACCCCGCGCGAACTTGAATTGATCGACCGCTGGCAACACGATTTCCCGTTGGTCGAGCGGCCCTTCGAAATCGTCGGACGCTCGGCGGCGCTTGGTCAGGACGAGACGATCCGGGTTTTCCGTCGGATGCGCGAGCACAATGTGATCTCGCGCATTGGCGCCGTGGTTCGGCCGAACACCATCGGAGCCAGCACGCTGGCGGCGCTGCAGGTACCCCCGGAAAGGTTGAACCGGGTTGCCGATATCGTTGGCAGCGAACCGTTCGTCAGTCACAATTACGAGCGCGAACACGCCCTGAATCTCTGGTTTGTGATTGCAGCTCTCGACCGTAAAGCGATTGTTGCGACGATCCGGACCATCGAGGAGCGGACCGGGCTCGACGTCATCGACCTTCCGATGCTGCAGGCCTATCATCTGGGCCTCGGCTTCCCGCTTGGTGCAGGCCGACCGCCGCGGCGAACGCCGGTCAACTTCGCCTGGCACTACAAGCCGAATCCGCTGGACCGGAACATCCTTGCCGCGATCGAGAACGGGTTGCCGCTCGTTGCGAATCCCTATCGGGCGGTGGCCGACGCGCTCGAACTGGAGGAAGTCGATGTCATCGCGCGACTGGAGCATCTCATCGCGAGCGGCGTGGTAACGCGCTTCGGCTGTGTCGTGCGCCACGACAAGCTCGGCTACAAGGCCAATGCGATGGCGGTGTGGGACGTGCCAGACAAGATGATCGACGCTGTCGCCGGAACGTTTGCGCGCCATCCGAGCGTCACGCTGTGCTATCGGAGGCCGCGCCACCGGCCGATCTGGCCCTACAATCTGTTCTGCATGGTGCATGCGAAATCGCGCAGCGACGCCTATGCTGCGATCGACGACATCAATCTGCAAGCCGATACGGGCTTGATCAAGCAAGCCGTGCTGTTTTCAAAGCGTTGCTTCAAACAGCGCGGTGCGGTTTTCTCCGATCTGAGGAGAGCAGGCTGATGTCCGTTATCGATCCGACAGGGCGTGCGATCATCAACGGCCTGCAGGGAGGATTTCCCCTGACGCAGCAGCCGTTTCGCGATGCCGGCGCGACGCTCGGGCTTAGCGAAGGCGAACTGATCGACGGCGTCGGCGACCT
>Ga0306925_10005407_pt1 | contig 11700 bp, 10 predicted proteins | sample flu12Cox44000176_FD_203755 | JGI IMG/M metagenome (GOLD analysis project Ga0306925, IMG submission 203755) | Lab enrichment of tropical soil microbial communities from Luquillo Experimental Forest, Puerto Rico - flux8day.12C.oxic.44.000.176 (v2)... | ecosystem: Environmental > Terrestrial >...
GGCGCGAGCTGCCAAAAACAGTAATGATCTTCGAGCGTCCTTTCATGGCTGCTTGGGCGTCACCCGCCCGGTTCCCAGAATTTCGACCATTGCCTTGGCGATTTCATCGATGGGCGCCGCGCCTTCCACACCCTTCTGCGGGTTGTTGTTATAGAAAATAGAAAAAATCAGACGTTCGCCCTGTAAAGTGGTCGCATAGCCCGAGAGTCCTCGCATGTGCTCGAGCTCGCCCGTTTTCGCCTGAATACGACTGGAGGCGACCGTGTTGGCCATTCGATTCTCTAAGGTGCCGTCCACTCCGGCGACGGGCAAGGTTGAAATGTAGTCCGGCCCCCACGGCTGCCGCACCACATACTCGAGCAGGGCCACTGTGGCGCGCGGAGTCACCAGATCATCTCGGGCCAGCCCCGAGCCATCGCTGAGCAGAACGTCACCATCGGGTATTCCGGCTCGGTGCAAGAACTCGCGCTCGACCTTCAGCCCCGCCGCCGTTGAGCCCAAGCCGAGTTTAGTGCGGCCCACGGCCCGCAACAGCAGTTCCGCATGCGTGTTTTGGCTGACCTTGTTTGTGATGCGAATCGCTTCCAGTACCGGTTCGGAGACGTGTTCTGCGAGAACATGCCGATTCGAGTTCATCTCCGGTTGCGAAGCTCGATCGAGGATGGGCTCGCCCGACGCACTCGTCTTGGGAGGCGGCGCGTGGCGCACCTCGATTCCGCCCATGACGCGAACGCCGCGCGCTTCCAGCAGTTGGCGCAGAGCACGCGCGGCGGTTTCCGAGGGATCGGACATCGCCAGATCAAGCGTGGCGGCTTTACGGCCAAGCGGTACCGTCCCGCGGAGCTGAATGAACTTCTCGCCTGGTTGCCGCACAACGGCTAGATCTTCTTCGGCGTCGCTTGCTGATGTGGTGATCTCGGAAGTGAACGAGTCAAGTGCAGTCACAGGCTCGGTCAGAATGGCAGCGGAGTCGCCGATTCGACGGCCGGGCAGGACATCGACCCTCACTGAGTTATCGTTGAACGCAATGGCGCTCACCGGCGCGGCGAAGCGGAAAAATAGGTCACCTACGCCCCAGCCCGCGGGATACGGATCATAGGGAAAGTAGGAATCATCGGCAACGATGTTCCCGTCCACCTCTTTGAGACCGGCCCTGACTGCGGCGTCCGCCATTTCAGCGAGAACTTTTTCCGCAACTCCTTCGCGTTCAGGAGCGGTCGTGTAGGGGATTTTTCGATTCGATAAGTCTGGATCGCCTCGGCCGACAAACCAAAGATCACCAGCAAGCCGGCCGTCGGTCCCCAAGGTCGCCTCTGATTCCAAAGTCGTGTGGAATCTGTAGCCGGACCCGAGTGTTTGCAGTGCGAGGGCGGTTGTGAACAGCTTTGCGTTCGAGGCGGGCGCAAAGAAATGATCGGAATTGATTTCGCACAGCAGGGCGCCTGTGTCGCGGTCAACAACCAGAACTCCCCAAAAAGCCCGTTTCGAGCTGGTGGCGGTCCCGATCGCCAGCACGCGCGCGCAAAACCTGTCGGCGTCCGGACGCGCCGTCTTGGGTATCGCCTGAGCGGGAGCGGGCGGACTGAAAGCAAAGAGCGTAGCGAAAGAGAGTGCCAGGCGAAGCCGCCCAAAGCGGCAGAAGGTTGGCGCACCGTCGAGGCAGTGGGTCTGAGATCGTTTCAACCCGCTCATTATAAGGCAGGGAGGCTTCTGACCGGACGGTGCAGTCAGGGTTGCGCCCGAATGCTCTCAGAACGTATGATTTAGCTACCAGCCTGGGGAGAAAGCTCACATGCTCAAGAAAATCATGCTCTTGGTGCTTTCGGCGGGCCTTATCGGGCTGCCGCCCCTGTTTGCTCCAGCGCCGCTCTCAGCCGACAGCAAGGAAAAAGATGAGGATCGGCTCCAAAACGCAGGACAGGTCATGAAGGAGATCATGAATATACCGGACAACATCCCGCAGAGCCTGCTGGACAAAGCTGACTGCGTGATTGTTATTCCTTCGGTCCTCAAGGCCGCCTTTATCGTCGGCGGCAGTTACGGACGCGGTGCGATGACCTGCCGAAGCGGCGAAAATTTCCAGGGTCCCTGGGGCGCACCGACGATGATTGCGCTCGAAGGAGGGAGTTTTGGATTCCAGCTCGGGGGCCAAGCGACCGACTTCGTCCTGCTGGTTATGAATAGCGACGGCGCGAAAGGCATTCTCAGCAGTAAGGTAAAGCTGGGAGCCGATGCCTCGGCGGCTGCCGGACCGAAAGGCCGCGACGCAGAAGCGGACACAGACGCGACGATGCGCGCGGAGATTTTAACCTATTCGCGCGCCCGAGGTTTGTTCGCCGGCATATCCCTTGAGGGTTCTACGGTGCGTCCCGACAATGACGCAAACGAACGCCTCTATGGACGGAAACTTTCCGCCAAGGAGATCGTCCTGCAGGGCGCCGTTCCGGTTCCCGCCGCAGCGCGAACCCTCACCGCAACGCTAACCCAGTACAGCCCGAAGCAGAAATCGTAGCGCGATCCGATCCGCTGCGCGGGAGCTCCGCGCTCCCGCGCAAAGACCGTGATCTTGTCGCGGTTCGCCCGGAAGGCCGGCTCCAGTCAGGAGTTTGACTTAGACCCGAATCATGACCTAGAGTCATTCTTGGTTTAAGGTCATCGAATAAAGTTATGCCAGCGCGCAATGCAGCCGTCCAGGGCATGGGCGGCGTTCCCGCCGGACGCCGCGAAAGGCGGCGCGCAGAAATTCGCGAGCGGATCTTCCGCGCCGCCCTTCGGTTGTTCGCCGAGCACGGCTATCTGGAAACCACGGTCGAAGACATCACCGAGGCAGCCGATGTCGGCAAGGGAACATTCTTCAATTATTTCCCGACCAAAGAGCATGTGCTGGCCACCTTCGGTGCCGAGCGCTTGGCAGTGATCGAGCGCGCTCACCAACGCGCGCAAACCGGCCCCGTACTGCCGGTGCTTAGAGAGTTGGCCATCGAATTGGCTGGCCATTCCTCCGAAAGCGCTGCCTTGCTTCGCGCGATTTACGCCGCGCACGCCTCTTGCCGGCCTGTTCGATCTGAGCTCCTCAAGCGGCTTCAGGCCGGGCGCCGCCTACTTGCCGAGATCTACCGGATGGCCCAAGAACGCGGGGAGGTGCGCGGCGACAGATCCCCGCCAGAGCTGGCCCGGCTGATGCAAATTGTCTTCTTGGGGGTCATTCTGGCATGGGCGATGAATCCTGATGCTTATTTGCACAAGACAGCAGAGCAGGTGTGGAACCTGTTCTCGGCTAGTCTTCGTCCGGAAAAACACCGATCCGCCCAAGGGCGGAGGAGCGGCGGCGGTGAGGGCACCAAACTGCCAAAAACCTGAATCTCGCCCCGCCAGCATTCTCATCCAAACTGCAACTGGTCCAAGGAGGTACGCGGTGACACGGCGATTCGCACTCGCACTGGTTCTACTGGCAGCGGCGACCTTATCGGTGTGCGCCGATTCATCCGAGGCTCAACAAGCTTCTTCTTCTGGTGCGGTCAATACGCTGCCTCCGGCAGCGCAAGGCGCCTACGGCTCGAGCGTCCCCGAGAATCTCGTTCCGGGCGTCCTGCACCTCTCGCTCACCGATACCCTCAGCCGGGGCTTGAAACAAAATCTCGGCGCGCTGCTTGCCAGCGAAGACGTTCGTTCGGCGCAGGGCACACGCTGGCAGCAACTGAGCGCCCTACTTCCTAACGTAGACACCACCAGCTATGCGCAGAGTTCGAAGGTCGATCTGGCGGAGTTCGGCTTCACTTTCAGGTTTCCACCGAGCCTTGGCATTACTATTCCCACTGTAGTTGGGCCGTTTGAATATTTCGATTCCCGCGCTTTCGTCACGCAAACGGTTTTTGACTGGAAGGCGATTAACAGCGTCCATGCGGCGTCGGAGAGCGTCAAGTCGGCAGAGGCGAGCTACCAGGATGCACGTGATCTAGTTGTGCTGGCAGTGGGCTACATGTACTTCGAGACCATCGCTGATCAAGCTCGCATTGATACCGCCGAAGCGCAAGTCAACACCGCGCAGGCGCTATTTAATCAGGCGACCGATCAAGTCAATGCGGGGACTTCACCCGCAATCGATGCGCTCCGCGCACATGTGGAGCTGCAGTCGCGTCAGCAGCAGTTGATCCAAGCGAGGAACGGCTTCGCCATCCAGAAGCTCGCCCTTGCACGGGTCATTGGACTCGCTCCCGGTCAAGAATTCGATCTCACCGATAAGTCTCTGTACCAGCCCTTCGTCGGGCTGCCGCTGGAGGAAGCCCTCGAGCGCGCATATCGGTCGCGCGCGGATTATCAAGCTGCTCTCGCGGATGTCCGTGCGGCAGAATATGCCCGCAAAGCGGCCGTGGGGGGCTATTTCCCCTCGCTGGCCGTGAACGCCGATTACGGGGTAGCCGGCACCATTCCGAGCTTGCAGACGCATGGCGTATACGACGCGCGAGGAACATTGACCATACCGATTTTTGAAGGCGGAAAGGTTCGCGGCGAAGTGCTTGAGGCAGACGCACGATTGAAGCAAGCGCACGATCGCGCACAGAATCTGCAAGCCCAAATCGACGCGGATGTTCGCACAGCCCTGTTCAACGTACAGTCGGCTGAGCAATTGGTGGCCGTTTCTCAGAGCAATATTGGCCTTGCCGAGCAAACCTTGGCGCAGTCGGAGGATCGCTTCCGGGCGGGCGTAACCGATACCGTCGAAGTCGTGCAGGCGCAAGAAGCCGTCGCCAGCGCCCACGAAGACTACATCTCCAGCCTTTACCAGGACAATTACGCGAAAATCTCTCTCGCCCGAGCGTTGGGGCTTGCCGAACAAGGCGTCAAGACATACTTCAAAGGACAATAAAGATATGGCACAGAGAACTGACGTCGAAACCCCAGCGAGTCCAGCTGTTGAAAACCATACCATCCCGGCTGCCCCTGATTCCGAAACGCATTCGGCCGAAGCGCCTCCCTCGCATCGCGGATCGGAATTCTTTCGTCGGCGGCCGCGTGCTCGGATGTTCATTATTATCGCGGCAGTCGTCTTGCTCGCTGGCACCTATTTCGCCTGGCGCTATTTCTCAAGCTATGAGTCGACCGACGACGCGCAAGTCGACGGGCACCTCATGCCTCTCAGTTCCCGGATCTCCGGCTATGTTTTGAAGGTCAACGTTGACGACAACCAAGAAGTGAAGGCAGGCGACGTACTCGTGGAGATCGACCCGCGAGACTATCAGGTAGCGGTGGACCAAGCGCGTGCCGACGCAGCCAATGCAGAGGCGACCGCTAGATCCCTGGGCGTTGACGTGCCGGTCACCAACGTGAACACGGTCAGTCAGATTTCTACCTCTGAAGCGGACGTGGCCAACGCGGAGGCTGGCATCGCTGTCGCCCGGCAGCAACTGGACGCGGCGCGCGCCCAGCTCTTGCAGGCGCAGGCCAATGATGTGAAAGCGCAGAACGATCTCACACGCTACAAGCAGCTGGTCGAGAAGCAGGAAATTTCACAGCAACTGTACGATCAGGCAGTTGCGGCTGCGGCCGCCTCGTCAGCCACCGTCTCCGCGACGAAATCTGACGTAGCCGCAAGCGAGCACCAAGTCGCCCAGGCGCAGGCACGTCTCGCCCAGGCCCAGGCGAACTACCGCTATTCGCAGACCGGCCCCCAGCAGGTCGCCTCCATACGGCACCGCGCTCAAGCCGCAGCCGCGCTGGCACAACAAAAGCAAGCAGCGCTCGAGCAGGCCGAGCTGAATTTGGGCTACACCAAGCTGATAGCCCCTGTAAATGGCGTCGTCTCGAAGAGCGTGGAAGTGGGAATGAATGTTCAGCCAGGTCAGCAGCTGCTAGCGATCGTCCCGCTCGACGATATTTGGGTGACCGCCAATTTCAAGGAAACACAACTGAAATACATGCGTGCTGGCCAGCGGGCAGAAATCAAGGCGGACGTTAACGGCCGCTCCTACAAGGCCCGCGTGGATAGTATCGCGGGGTCCAGTGGTTCTCGGTTGAGTTTGCTACCCCCGGAAAATGCGACTGGAAACTACGTGAAGGTTGTCCAGCGTGTCCCCGTAAAAATCATTCTGGAGCCCGGCGAGAACAAAGATCATTCGCTACGGCTGGGGATGTCTGTTGAACCGAAGGTGTTCGTCAAGTAAGCCGGTCCCTGACGCGTATAAGACCACATGCCGCTTGCTTTTTTCAGGAATAGTGTGAAACTCGGGCCCCTTAGCGGTAGATTAAATCTGGGGAATGCCGGGGTGGCCGATGCAGGTACGGGTCATCACACTCGAGCGCGAATATGGAAGCGGCGGCGCGATTATCGCGCAACGGCTGGCTGCCCGGCTTGGCTGGAAGCTCTGGGACCATGAGATTTCGTGCGAGATCGCCCGCCGCGCGAACGTGGATGAACAGACGGCTGCGCGTTGTGATGAGCGCGTCGATTCCTTCCTGTATCGCTTGTTCAAAGTCTATGCCCGGGGTAGCTACGAGCGCTCTCTAGCAGTCGGAGGCTCGCGCTCTTTCGATACTGATCGCATGGTGGCCATGCTGGAGAAAGTCATCGCGGAGTTTGCCGACCAAGGCAATTGCGTGATCGTCGGACGTGGCGCGCCTTACTTTCTTCGCAACCGGCCGGACGCCTTTAGTGTTTTCATCTACGCCCCTAGGGAAGAGAAGGTTCGCCGGCTCAGGACAATCGGCCAATCGGAAAAGGAGGCGCTCCGCCTCATTGAAGAAGTCGACCGTGAACGCTCTGCCTTTATTCGACACTATTTCGGCAAGGATTGGCCTTATCGCCCGCTCTACAATTTGATGGTCAATTCCAAATTCGGCGACGAGCATGTCGTGGAAACGATACTCGAGCAAGTCGCCGCTCACGAGAAACGTGCGGCTACACCGAACGTCACCGCGAGTGCCTGAGGTCGTTTCTTTCGCGCTTGCTGACGAATCCTTCTTCCCGTAGCCTGACTAGCAGCGTCAGTGGGAATACTTGTGGCTCCAGTGTCCTGCCCTATCTGCGAAAAACGTCCGCCGAAGCGATTCTGCCCAGCCAAGGGCGAAAAGATTTGTCCGCTTTGCTGCGGCCGCGGGCGGGAAGTTACCATCGATTGTCCCATCGATTGCCCGCACCTGATCGCAGCCCACCGCTACGAGAGGGAGCACGCCAAGCCTATCGGGGCCGAAGATTTGCCGTATCGTGACGTTCAGGTTCGACCGAATTTTGTGTACGAGCGCTGGGATGTGATCGCCGGTTTTGCCGAAGCGATCTTGCAGTTTCAAATTCAAAATAACGAGCTCAACGATTCAAGCACGGCTGCCGCTCTCGAAGCACTCGCGGAAAAGTATCGCGCCTTGGGAGCGGGAATTTACTACGAGCGCGAGCCCGCTTCGCTGCTGGCTCGTGCACTGTATGGGCAGCTAAACCAGTTTCTCCAGGAGTTTCGCAAACAGAGAGCTGCACGGATCTACTTTGCACCTCTCCAGGACGACGACATCTTTCAGCTGCTCGTCTTCCTTCTGCGCGCGGCAAAACACGAGACCAACGGCCGGCCCCGGTCACGCGCGTTTTTGGATTTTCTACGCGCTAACTTCCCGCCCTCCACGGCTCCCACCAAGGAGGCTTCCCGAATTGTTCTTCCCTGATGGAACACCAGAGGTATCTGATCGGCCGTGCCCGGAGGTCCCGCGGCCGCAGCCGGCGGGCGGCCCGCCGCAAATGCGGCCACGCAGAAAAGGGCAAACAGCAACACAAAATTCGAAACCGTCTTCAGTCTCCAGCCTCGCACGGGTTTCATTTCGAGCCGAGCGGCTCCGCTCATACCGTTTTGTATTCGAGCAGCCCCTCGGGGGATACGCTTGCAACGGCGCCTTTTTGCGCGAGGCATCGCTTTCCTCCGTCTCTAAGATCCCCTAAATCAAGCTCCAGTTGTGGTGAGCGCCAAGATCGCCCTGTTTCAGGTCTGCTCGGCCGCGATCCCAGTCCATATTTACGACGCAACTGCTCGACGCGCTGGGAAATTTCCCGGCGATAGCTTTCCGGTGCGTCGCCATAACCCTTGAACCATTGGCGATATCGCTCGGCCAGTCTAGGAAAGCTCTCATCCACAAACGCCATCCATGACCGCCACGATGCGGGCATGAGGAACACCACATTTGCGGCAATCCATTGCGCTCCCGCGTCGCGTACTGCCTTAAATAGCGCATCAAGATCGCCTTCACGATCTGTCAACCCGGGCAGAATCGGCATCAGGTTGACGCCAACAGCGATCCCTCTATCGCGCAGCTTTCTAACCGCGGCAAGCCGCAAGTCTGGTCGCGGTGCACGTGGCTCGAGCTGGCGCGCCAAACGTGTGCGCAGAGTGGTGATGCTCATATGGATAGTGAGCGCCGAGCGTTGGGAGATCCGGTGGAGCAGATCGATGTCGCGCACAATTTGGTTGGACTTCGTCGTGATCGAAAGGCTCAAACCTTCTCGTAGCACCATTTTTTCAAGGATGGCGCGGGTTGTTTTGAACTCGCGTTCAGCAGGCTGATAGGGATCCGTCGCTGTTCCCAGAGCGATGTGTTCGCCCCAGACCGGTTCTTGGGAGAGATCACGCTCGGCCAGCGCACCGGCATTTTCTTTCACATAGATCTTGGTCTCGAATTCAGTCCCGTCGATCTCCATGTATTCGTGCGTATAGCGAGCGTAGCAGTACTTGCATCCGAACTCGCACCCGCGATAGGGATTCACCGTCCATCGAAAAGGGACGCGCTCGGAATGACACTCATTCAAAATCGACTTTACGGGGAGGAGGAAATATTCGGTTCCCCGCTTGGCTTCGCTGAGAGGGGAGGATGCGGCGAGACGCGCAATGCCGACCAGTTCCGTCGCGGGCTTCTCACTCCGGGCAGGTACCGGAGGGGGCGCGGAAGCACCGTTCAGGGGCTCACAATTGCCGTGGCGAGCGGCTTGGGGGAATAAGGTGAGACTGGTTTGCCTCGCCCGAGTCGGACGACGTCGAAGCGTTGCCGGTCTCGGGTGAAGGATCGGATAAGTGGCCACTGGCAGCCTCGCCGCACGCTTACAATATATTCGCTTTTTATTCGCTATGTCAAGTGAAAACGTTCGCCCCATATTCGCCCTGTCCCCTGGTACAAGGTCTGATCTGGAAACCGCAGCCAGGCCGCTAAGCTGGCTGGGACCCGGATCGGTATACTGACTCGGTGTCGCGCGGAGCCACCCTTGCCTGAAGTGGGCATTCTCATTGTCGATGCTGATCCCGCCAACCAGCGTGCCCTCAAAAGCATTCTCGATTCCGAAGGTTGGCGGGTTCGCATCGTCCAGGCAGAGTCTCGCGCGCTGGCCGAGCTGGCCAGCGGCACTTGGAACTTAGCGATCGTCAATATCGCGGCAACTGACGCCCGAGGTCCTCTCTTCGCGATACTCAGAGAGCTGTCGCAGGTGGAAGCCCCGCGCCCTGGTAGCGGCGAACCGCCCCGCCGGGGTTTCCGATCCCTGTTCCTTGTACCGATGACTCTCGCGCAGCAGGTCCAGCCAATGCTTGAACGAGAGGGTCTACCGTACTCACTCATGCCTTACCACCTGAATGATTTCCTCGAAAAGGTCAGCGATCTGTTGGTGGAGGCAGGCGCAATCGCCCAGCCGATTCGCAGTATCGGCGGCTTCGGCGTTCGCAACAGCGCACGGCGGGACTCGCGTTTTTCACGTAATTCCCGACAGGTCAGGATGTTCGCCTCTCGCGACGACTATCAAATGACCGAAGAAGAAATGACTGAATTTGAACGCCAGGAAACGGAAGAGCGCAAGAGACGGGAAAAAGCCCTCAAGAATCGCGAGCGCCTCTAGGGCCGCGCTCGAAGCTCACCCTGCCCCTTTTTCGTCCGGAACCCGCATCCGGCCCCATACTGGCATGTGGCGCCCCGCGCTGCCGCACTTCATTCTCACCGAACCTTTTCGCCTAGGACTGCAAGAAATCGGCGGCCGATCGTTCTCCTGGTGGACACGCCCCGAAGACTTATCTGCCGTGCTTAGGGGGAGAGAGGAGGTTTCATGTGGCGCAAGCTCCGAGTATGTAGTTTGGGCGGGGGCGTACTGATGTTCTTGAGCCTGGCTCTTACCGTGTTCGATCTCGGTCCCCGCGGGTCTTCCTCTCGAACTGCCGGCCCCGGCTCGTCTGGTTGGCAGATCGTGGGGCCCATCCGTTACCAGAATCTGACGATTTTCCCGGTCGTTTCATCATAAAACGCGGATACCAGCGGGTTTGCGACTCTCGATGAAGCCTTGGCGCACGGCGATGTGATCATTTCCGAGCAAGGCGATTATCTGAGGCGGACTCGTGGCGGTCGAATTCCGCCGGGATTTTCAACCGGCCCGCAAGTGAATCAACTCGTCCTCGTAAATCGCGGCAAGCGGCCGGTGCTTCTCCTCGCGGGCGAAGTCGTTTCAGGCGGTAAGCAGGACCGCATCATCGGCAAGGACCGGATTGTGCCCACGGGTGCCGCGCCGCTGCCGCTCGACGTCTTCTGCGTCGAGCACGGACGCTGGACTGGTGAGTCCGATCAGTTCTCAGCCGCGAACTTGATGGTTCACCCGAGCGTGCGGGTACAGGCTGCGCTTGAAGAAGATCAGAGCCAGGTTTGGGCCGCGGTTCGCGGCGAAGCCAAGTCTGTCGGCAATTCTGAATCGGCGACCGTGCGAACGACAGCGCCGACGATTTCTCGCCAAGCGCTTGCGGGAGCCATCGCAGCCGCCGGCACGCAGGACTATCAAAAAATCTACAAGTCTTCTCCGATCGGTGCTTCCGTCGAAAGCGTTACCGAGGAGCTTGGTCGGCGATTCGATCGTGCTACTTTGCTTCTAAAAGGCGAGCGGGTTGTCGGTGTCATCGCGGCGTTTGGAGACGAAGTCGCGTGGAGCGATCTGTTTGCCTCATCCGAACTGTTCCACAGTTATTGGCCGAAGCTGCTTCGTAGCTACGCAGTGGAAGCGATGACGCGGCCCGGCGCCGGTAAAACAGCCTCGCTAAACGATGCTCGCGATTTCCTGCGCCCGATCATCGGACATTTGGAAGAGGAGTCGGAGCCAGGCGTGTACGAGTGGCGCAAGGAATCTGTCGATCGTCTTTGGGAAATTCAACTCACGGCACTTTCACCAAGGCCTGTGACGCTGCACTACCTGCGCGCCCTGCGCGGTGGTCAACAGGATTTTATCGTTCCTTAGTGCTCCCGTTCGGAATTACGGTGACGTATTTGGATAGGTCAGGCCGCGGGAGCAAACCGTTTGTTTTCGATTTTGGCAAGGAGAGTAGCCAGATCTTTGCGAGTGAAAGTCCACTGAAACGGAGAAGCGGTTTCCTCGTACCGTCGCTGAAAGGCTAACAGGCGCTGTTCCAGTTCGCTGAGAGAATGAAAGTCATTGGGCGTGAGTACCTTCCTCTGGACAATGGAGAAGTAAATTTCAATTTGATTGAGCCAACTGGCATGGACTGGGGTGTGTACCAAGAGCAGGTTGGGCCATTGAGAGCGGAGGCGGTCCACCGCCCGTTGGCCGCGATGAGCAGAGCAGTTGTCCATAATCCAGAAAACGCGCCGTGCTGATTTATAGGGCTCTTGGCTCATGACTTCGTGAATCAAGCGATCGACTGGGGCAATGCCACTTTTTATTTCGCAGCGGCCGAACACCTTGGCCCGATG
>Ga0306925_10005410_pt1 | contig 11697 bp, 9 predicted proteins | sample flu12Cox44000176_FD_203755 | JGI IMG/M metagenome (GOLD analysis project Ga0306925, IMG submission 203755) | Lab enrichment of tropical soil microbial communities from Luquillo Experimental Forest, Puerto Rico - flux8day.12C.oxic.44.000.176 (v2)... | ecosystem: Environmental > Terrestrial > Soil...
TCTAGCTAGCTTTCACAAATACCCACGGCTCTGTGACTTGTGCGAGGAACTTTCATTCAGCGATAGATCGCGCTGTCATGGCGAGGGTAGGGTCCGATCTCCGAGCGGACCGTCGATATTGGCCGCGCATAACTTACGACCTCACCGTAGGACCGGCCGGCCCGGAGATCCGGCTCTACCAATCCAACCGAGTTGGATGTCTAACTCTTTGCAAATCAATAGCTTCCACCACTAGTTCCTGGAGAGCTTAGCCGGTTGCGCCCTTCGAGCACGAGCACGACGACGAGCACGAGGACGATTGATCAGGGAAGCAAAGCAATTCTCGGGAAAATCTCCGCAGAATCATGCTCTCCGGACGAGATCCGGTCGGTCCACGCGGCATGTTCTCTGATCAATCCCAGCGCCTTTTTTGTGAGAGACTTCCCGGGTTCAATTCGATGCCAGGGTGAAGCTCCCGAGGGATGAGGCAAAGCAATTAGATCGAACGAGTGTCCTAGCTTTTCCATCCGGAAAGCCTGTCCGACAATTTCCGTGAGCGGTGGTACATCATCGAGGAATTGGGCAAGCGCTAGTTTACCGACGGTCAGGACAAGCCCGGGCCGCAAGATCGAAAGCTCGGCTCTAAGCCACCTGCTGCAAAGAGATATCTCGTCGCGGGACGGCACCCGGTCTCCACCGTTTGCATTTTTTCCGGGAAAACAGCGGCAGACCGCAGTCATGTACACCGATCGCCTGAATTGGTCCTCGTCGACGCCAAGTTCCTTCTTAAACCACTTGAACAACGCTTTGCCGGCGGTCCACGCAAATGGACGTCCCAGTTCAGGCTCCTTGGCGCCAGGCGCCTGGCCGACCAGCATGACCCGACTTATTACCGGCCCCCCAGGGACAGGTGGCGATCGCATTTTTGGACAACTTCGGCAGGCTCGCAGGGAGTCGAGATGCCGTTCCAATAGAAGACGCCGCTGGTCTGCCTGGTTTTTCATCGCAACGAATGGCATGTTATTTCGGCCACAGCACACCGGGGACCGGGCGCGAAACCGTTTCTTCAGAGATCCGGCTTGCACGTTGTTTGAGCGCCAGCCTAACATAAGCTTTAAGCTGAACAAGGAGACAGGATCTTTGGAACTGAAAGACATCAAAGCCATCATCGACTTGATGAAAAAGAATGACCTCGCAGTCTTCAAGCTTGAGAAAGAAGGCATGAAGATTGAGCTGGAAGCGCATCGCATCCAGGTCCCGTTGGTGGCGGCCGCCCAACCGGTGGTCCAGTCCGCGCCGGCGATTGCTCAGGTCGCAACGCCGAGCACCGTTCCAGTTGCGCCGCCGGTTGAGCCAAAAGCTACATATAAAGAGGTCGTTTCTCCGATGGTTGGAACATTCTATCGGGCTCCTTCGCCCGATTCCGCTCCCTACATTCAAGTGGGCCAGGAGATCACCAAGGATACTGTCGTCTGCATTATCGAGGCCATGAAAGTCATGAATGAAATCAAGGCCGAGGTCCAAGGGGTGATTGCTGAGGTTTTAGTCGATAACGGAACTCCCGTCCAATTCGGTCAGCCTCTGTTCCGGGTGAAGTAACCGTGTTTAACAAGATCCTGATTGCCAATCGGGGCGAGATCGCCCTGCGGATCATACGGGCGTGTAAGGAATTGGGGATAGCAACCGTTGCGGTTTTCTCCGAGGCAGACGTTGACTCTCTCCACGTGCAGTTGGCAGACGAAGCGATCTGTATCGGACGTCCCCCGAGTTCGGAAAGCTATCTAAAGATCGATCGCATCATCAGCGCGGCGGAAATCAGCGACGTCGATGCCATTCATCCCGGTTATGGGTTTCTGGCTGAGAACGCTCATTTTGCGGAGGTTTGCGCCAGTTGCAGGATAAAGTTTATCGGACCTTCACCAGGTGCTATTCGGGCGATGGGTGATAAGAATGCAGCCCGCGAACAAGCTAGAAAAGCCGGAGTACCGATTTCACCAGGAAGCGATGGGGAAGTGGCTACCGAGGACGAAGCGCTGAAGATCGCCAAACGGATCGGGTACCCCGTGATGATCAAGGCCATCGCCGGTGGAGGGGGACGCGGAATGCGCGCTGTCCACAATGACGGAAGCCTCGTACAAGGATTTCATGCCGCCCGGATCGAGGCGGAAAAGGCTTTCGCAAACGGCGGCGTTTATATCGAAAAGCTTATTGAATGCCCGCATCATATCGAGTTTCAGATTTTGGGCGACAGTCACGGACGACTCGTCCATCTCGGCGAGCGCGATTGCTCGATCCAGCGCAGGAATCAGAAGATCGTCGAAGAATGTCCTTCTCCCTTGATCGATAAGAACCTGCGGAAGGAAATGGGGGATTGTTCCGTGCGGCTAGCTGGATCCGTGGGATACGAAAACGCCGGCACGATTGAGTATCTCGTCGACAAGGATGGTCATTTCTATTTCATGGAGATGAATACCCGAATCCAGGTGGAGCACCCCGTGACCGAAGAAGTGTATGGGTGCGATCTGGTGAAGGAGCAGATTCTTATAGCAAGCGGTGCCCATCTTTCCGATCACGTCGCCAATGCTCAGCCGCGCAGTCATGCGATTGAATGCCGGATAAATGCGGAGGATCCGGATAAAAATTTCCAACCAAGTCCCGGAATGATCGACTTGTACTACGCTCCGGGCGGCCGTGGCGTTCGCGTCGATTCGCACGTCTATTCCAAATACACGATCCCGCCGTACTACGACTCAATGATTGCCAAGTTGATTTGTGTTGGTTCCACACGAAGTTCTGCAACCCGCAGAATGGCACGGGCGCTGAGCGAATATTTAATTACGGGAATCAAAACAACGATCCCGTTCCAAACAAAAATTATGCGGCACGCTGACTTTGTCCGAGGGGACTTTGACACCAGTTTTGTCGAAAAAATACTGGATCCGAAACCGCTCGAGATGAAGCAGTGAAGCGGATTGCGAACTGTTTCCTGTACGGGATCGTCGATCTCGGCTACGTGCTGGACCGGAACGTGGGAGTGGTAACGAGCCAGCTTGTGGCGGGTGGCATTGACGTTCTTCAAATTCGGGCTAAGGGCCGTTCAAAGCCCGAAATTGCCGATCTGGCGCTGGCGATGCTGCCGATTACCAAACCCGCCGGCGTTCTTCTGATTATTAATGACCATCCCGACCTGTTGCGCGAGGTGGCCGCAGATGGATGTCATGTGGGCCAAGAGGATTTGGGCGTTGCCGAAGCGCGTGATCTCGCCGGCCGGCCATGTATCGTCGGTAAATCTACGCACTCGCTTCAACAGGCTGAGTCTGCGGAACGGGAAGGGGCCGATTATATTGGATTTGGGCCTTTGTTTCCGACTGCAACGAAACCTTCCGCTGTCGCTGTTGGACTCGACCGGCTGGCCGAGCTTCATCGTACGATCAACTTGCCGGTTTTTTGTATCGGCGGCGTGAAGCTCGGGAATTTGCGCGAGGTGGTTGGCGCGGGAGCAAGGCGTGTCTGTATAGTTTCCGATCTGGTTTGCGCCTCGGATGTCCAGGCTCACACGGCAGCGGTCAATGCCGAGTTGGATATGCTTAACGAATAACTGGAGGGGCGTCGCTTGCGACTCCTTGGGCCCGGAGTTTGGACATTTTTTAGCGGCGAAGGCGTGACGTCAGGATAGCCTAGCCCGCAGGGTCCCGCAGGGCTAGGAACCGTAGGATAGGACAATCAGCGCTGAAAGCGCGCCTTAAGGGGGATTATATTTTCCACCTCAAGCCACGGATCGAGGGTCTTTTGCAAATTGGTTACCTTGTGTCGCGCTTTCAGCGCTAGCCCTTCTTTTTTTGCGTTTACCTAGGGCTGCGCTACGGGCCGAAACCGGCCTTCGCTTGCCCTAGGCTATTTTGTGCTATTTTGATAGCGCGCCTTCGGCGCTTGAATCCCGAAAGACGAAACTGTAAAGGTCCAAACACCAGCGGCTGGAGGGGACTGCAGCCCTGGGCGTTGCCATGACATCTCCAGAATTTCGCTGCGAGCCGTTGTTTTCGGATTGGTCAGTTGTGCCACTTTATTCTTAACGCTCACGGAAATTTAGCGTGCGATCGGACCTGGATGTGCTAAACGGGGTCTGGCTTCGATCAATCAGCTTATGTCCGTCCTAATCGTTGGTTCCATCGCCATTGACAACATCAAAACGAAGTTGGAGGAGCACGAGAATTTGCTCGGCGGTTCAGCGTCATATGCGTCCGTCGCCGCCAGCCTCTTGACCACAGTCAACCTCGTCGGGATCGTCGGCACAGATTTCCCGAGGCGACACATCGAGCTGCTTCGATCTCGCGGGATCAACATCGATGGTCTGCAGATCGTCGATGGGCGCACGTTCAGATGGTCTGGGGAATATGAGTGGGACATGAATCAACGGAAAACAACAAGCGTTGAACTCAATGTGTTTGAAGATTTCTCGCCGAAGCTTCCGGAAAATTATAGGAAAACGCCGATTATCCTTCTCGGAAACATCAGTCCGGTTCTTCAACACCGTGTGCTTGACCAGGTTGAGAAACCCCGCCTGGTCGTTGCAGACACGATGGATCTCTGGATTACCACGGCTCGACCAGAGTTGCTTGAACTGCTCAAACGAGTGGATCTGCTTGTGTTGAATGACAGCGAGGCACGCCAATTGACTGAGGAAACCAGTTTAATCAAGGCGGGGAGAAATATTCTCCGGCTGGGCCCGAAATACGTAGCGATCAAGAAGGGAGAACACGGTTGCTTGCTCTTGGGTCATGATGAATTCTTTAGCTGTGGTGCGTTCCCACTTGAGGATATCCATGATCCGACGGGCGCTGGAGATGTTTTTGCCGGCGGATTCACCGGCTATCTAGCCAGTCTTAACAAAGAGAACACCGATTTCGCCGATTTAAAAAAGGGTGTGGTCTACGGGAGTTTGCTTGCCAGCTTCTGCGTTGAAGCATTCAGTCTCGAACGGATCGAAACCCTTGAGTGGAAAGAAATTCAAGAACGCTACGAGCTTTTCAGGTTAATGAGTCATTTTGAGGTTATTGAGTAGGCGATCTTTTCGAGCGCCTCTAGAACCCGGTCGACCTCTTCGACTGTATTGTAATGGACGAAACCCACGCGTACCACGCCTCCGCTCTCGTCAAGGCCCAGGCGCTTGATTAAGTCGACCGCATAGAAATCACCGCTCCAAACGAAGATCCCGATGTCGCCGAGTTTTTGAGCAACAAGATCGGGTGGGACCCCTTCCAAGCGAAGAGCAAAAGTGGGAGTTCGCCGCATCGCCTTGAGCGGATCGGTGATTCCGTACAAACTCAATCGCGGTATTCGAACTGCGCCAGCGAGAAAACGCTGGCTCAATGTGCACTCGTAATTTCGAATTAATTCCATCGCGTCCGCAAGCGATGTCTTGTTCACGGCGCTCGCCAGATTCCGCATATAGCCCAGCGCGCCCAGCGTTCCCGCAATATTTTCAAAACTTTGAGTACCAGTTTCCCATTTTCCCGGCGGACGGTTTGCTGCCGGCCGAACCTTAAAACTTTCAAGGTGTGAAAGCAATTCCTCGCGTCCCCAAAGTACTCCAATGTGCGGCCCGAAAAATTTGTAGGCGGAACAGGCGAGGAAATCACAATCCAAGGACTGAACATCAATCTGTCCGTGAGGCGCGAAGTGGACCGCGTCCACAAATACTTTCGCCTGGACCGATTTTGCAAGGTCCGCGACACCGCGAACATCAACATGTGAACCGGAAGCGTTGGACGCCAGCGTAACAGCAATCAGAGCGGTTCTTTTATTGAGCAACGGCCGCAAATCTTCGAGATCAAGCGAACAGGTCTGCTTACACACCTCCCAGGTCTTAACCGTAACCCCGCGTTCAGCCGCCGCGAGACGCCAGGGCGCAATATTGGCATCGTGGTCCAGCGAGGTTACGATAATTTCTGAATCAGCCGACCAGGTCCGGGCAAGCGAGCGGCTCAGTGCAAACGTCAGGCTGGTCATGTTTTGGCCAAACACGATTTCTCGCGGCTCGCGGGCGTTGATGAATTCGGCTAGCGCGATTCGTGCCCGTAAAACGAGCTCGCCTGTCTGAGTGCTTGTCACGAACTTTCCGCCGAGGTTGCTGTTGGAGGTCCGTAGATAATCGGCAATCGCGTCGATGACCTGTTCAGGGACCTGTGTTCCGCCCGGACCGTCGAGATAAATGACAGGCTGATTCCCCTTGCTCCGGCGGAGCGCGGGGAATTGGTCTCGAACCCAGTCGATCGGAAAAGAGAGAGGTTGTCTGCTGATCATTTACTTTCAGCCGGAGGTTGAAGCTTCCAGCTTATGCAGTCATCACAAACACGTCTCGAATACCGTCTCCCGAACCGGCAGGCTTTATTCCGCTGGTGAAATGGTAAAGACGCCGATCATTCACCAAAACGAATTCACCGGGTTGCAGTTCTTTCGCGAAAATGGGCGGACCAGACGGACTTTCATAAAGGTGCGTCTCTGCGCCAATGAGGTTTTCGCGTTTGACGCAAAATATGCCGACAAAATCGAATCCATCCTGATGAATTCCTTCCGGGGCCGGTTCGCCCACCATGTTTTTCGCAGCCACAATTCTGATCTGATGGATGCCGATCTCTGTTGTTGCCGGATCGATTTTGGAGAAATCAACAAATCGAGCAACCAATGTTCGAAACTCAGCAAGATTTGCCAGTTGATCTTCCAATTCGGCAAAATCGCGTTTGACGCCGCCAGCGAGCTTGTTGACGGCCGCACTCTGTTCAAAATACTTATGTTCCAGCCGCTTGAGATCCTCAGGTGGCCCCTGGAATCGTGAAAAGCGGCGTCGTCGGAATTTTTCTTGTATGTACGGGTCGAGGGGGAGATTCAGGAAGTATGGGTCAAATACCGCGAAGCGAAGACTCGAAATACGCTGTAACTTATAATCGAAATCAATGTTCCGAGGGACATTCATAAGGCTAGCCTAGTCCCTCGGTTTGATGAATCAAATCGCAAAGAGCCGCCTAGGAGGCGCGCCGCATAGAAAGCCTGGGGTGGAGCGAAGCGAAGAGCCAAGCGGAGCCCCAGGAATCGGCCACCGATGCGGCCAAGCTCTGAAGGAGCGCGCGGTCGTGTCTGGGAATGGAAACCCGCTCGACTCATCTGTCGCTCCTACAGAGCTTGCTCGATTTTTATACATTTCCTGGGGTTCCGCTTCGCTCACCGCTTCGCTCACCGCTTCGCTCCACCCCAGGCTGTCATCCTGCCGCGCCTTCGGCGCTTAAGAGCAACCGGGATCTTTGCGGGCTAGCAGCTCTCGCATCTTGGCAAAATGCGAACGTGCGGTGCTCTCGTTCGCGGGTTTCGTGGTTAGCTCATGAAAGTTAACGATTTCCGTACAATGCGGATCGAGATCTTGCAGAAACGAGCTTGGATAGCAAGGAGTCGGACTGCCATATTTCTTTCGATTAGCACAGTAGCTTATCGCCAATGTACGCATCGCGCGTGTGATCCCGACATAAAATAACCTGCGCTCTTCGTCGATGCTTCCTTCAAGTTTGGATCTTGCGTGCGGAAGAATCGACTCTTCGATGCCAACCAGAAATACGTGCGGGAATTCCAGACCTTTCGCCGCATGGAAGGTAATAAGTGTTACACCCTCCTTCCCTGGATCCGAGTCTTCCTGGCGATCGCGGTCCAAAGAAGTTTCGGCCAGAAAACCCGGAAGTCCGTCGCCTCCGCGTGATTCGTATTCAGAAAGAGTGCGAATCATTTCCCGCACATTTTCCTCCCGATTCAGAGCCTCTTCCGGTGAATTGCAGCTTCGGCGCAAATTCTCTATATAACCGATATCGCGAACTAACTCGGTAACAACATCTGCGATCCTGGTCAGCGGCTGACTCAGTTTGGTCTCATACGAATCTATAAGCTCCACAAATTGTCGAATGCCCAGGCTGGAGCGTTTTGTTAGTTGTGCCTGGAAACTATCTGACCGGAAAATTTCGCAGAGGCTTTTCTTCTCGCTGTTGCTAAACGCGAGTGCTGATTGGATGGTTGACGGCCCGATCCCGCGCGCGGGTGTATTGATTATTCGAAGCAAACTTATGTCGTCCTGTGGATTAGCGATGCATGAAAGGTAGGCTAATAGATCCTTTACCTCCCGACGATCGAAGAAGCTGCGACTTCCCACGATACGATAGGGGATCTGTAACCTGCGCAGATTTGCCTCAAGCAGACGCGATTGCGCGTTCATGCGAAAGATCACCGCAAAATCGGTCCAGGGAACGTGCTCAGATAACTGAAGCCTCTGAATGTCGCTCGTGACAAAATTCGCTTCTTCCTCATCGTCCGGAACCTGTACGACACGGATCCTGTCACCGTCCCCGTTTTCGCTCCAAAGAGATTTTGGTCTTCTGCGCGGGTTGTGACGAATGACGCTGTTAGCAACGCCGAGAATAGCATTGGTACTCCGATAATTCTGTTCGAGTTTAATAATAGTCGGCCTGGAGAAGTGATGCTCGAACTCGAGTATATTGGAGATCTCCGCTCCGCGCCATCCGTAGATGCTCTGATCATCGTCTCCCACAACACAAACGTTTTGATGGACTCGGGCAAGGTGATGAACCAATTCCATTTGCAATTGGTTCGTGTCCTGAAATTCATCGACCATGACGAAATCGAAGCGCCTTTCCCATTTTGCCTGAACGTCCGGGAATTCCTCCAGCAAGCGCGTGGCGAGAACTAATAAGTCATCGAAATCGACGGCGTTATAGTTCTGCAAATCCTGCTGGTAGCGGTGGAAAACCGCTGCCGTCAAATCCTTTTCGGCAGGAGCAATTTTCAAGCGCTGATTTTTCGCTTTGCTGATATAATTGCGCGCAAGATTCGCATCCAGCTTTTCTATCGGTGTGGCCAGGCATGAAATGGCCTTGCGGATGAGATCCAACTGATCGGTTTCGTCATAAATGGCAAAATTAGTCTTGTAGCCAAGCTTATCGATGTCAGAGCGCAGGATCTTCACGCACAGAGCATGAAAGGTGCAGATCGTTAGCTTGCGAGAGTTCGCTCGTTCGATCATGGAAGAGACGCGCTCGCGCATTTCCTTAGCTGCTTTGTTGGTAAATGTTACGGCCAGAATTTTTTCCGGCTCGATCCCTTGGTGAAGCAGATAGGATATCCGCGTTGTGATTACGCGAGTCTTTCCGGTGCCGGCACCCGCCAGGATCAAAACGGGGCCGGATGTCGTTGTGACAGCCTGCAGTTGCTGTGGGTTGAGATCGAAGAGGCGGGCCATGAAAAAGAGTGGCTGAGGAGGCGCTCAGGAAGCGACTCGGATTGAAAATGGGATTTGAGCAAGAGGCACCTTACTTGGCTTTCACTAGAGGCTTGCATAACGGTTTCCGAGTTCGACGATAAGTGGGGCAGGGACGCATACCTCGGATACCAAACCTGTCCTTGCCTGATCAGTTAGGAAAACGCGAAACGGCACCTTTCACCCGCATATCGCTAAGCCGTCCGTTTCGCCCAGGCATTCGCGACCAGTCTGCTCCTCCGCGTTCCGTCGCGTCCTCTGCGTGAGGCTATTTCTTTACGCCCTCCGCGTGATCAGGCTTTCTTTAAGGCGTCTGCATAGCGCGCAGCGGCGTAGTCCCAATTGATGACGTTCCAAAACGCTTTAACATATTCGGCGCGACGGTTCTGATATTTGAGATAATAGGCATGTTCCCAGACGTCGATGCCGACGATTGGTATTTCTTTTTCGTTCGGTTTTGAAATAGGTGAATCCTGGTTCGGTGTTGTGCTGATCTCCAGATTTTCCTCATCCAATACCAGCCAGGCCCAACCGCTGCCGAAAACTTTCAGCGCGGCTTCGGTCAGTTTATTCTGGAAAGCTGCAAAATCGCCGAACATTCCGTCAATAGCCTTGGCAAGTTCGCCGGTGGGCTTGCCGCCCTCGTTTTTTTTCAGGAGCTTCCAAAAAAAGGAATGATTGTATTGCCCGCCGGCATTGTTGCGGACGGCGGTCCGAATGTCGTCCGGTATTTTGTCGAGGTTTAGCAAAAGCTCTTCCAGGGTCATTTTCTGAATGGCTTCCGGGGCCTGTGCGAGCGCTTTATTAAGGTTTTCGACGTATGCGCCGTTGTGCTTGTCGTGATGAATCTGCATTGTTTGAGCGTCAATGTACGGCTCCAGCGCGTCGAAGGGATAGCCGAGATCAGGCACCTTAAACGGATACACTGAACCGCTCGCGCCCGCACCGGTGCTCTGCCCTTCAAGAATTGAGGGAGCGACAGTGAAAGCGCCCGCGGTAAGAGCAACAGCTTTAATTGCTTCGCGTCGGGTCATCATACGCTTACTTAGCATTCCCGGAGGCGATGGGCCACTCAGGATCGCAACCTGGAAAACTTTGAGTCTCAGACTTGATTTCTTATCGATTGATCCCAGCGCACTCTCCACTTATAGTACGCCCCGCTAATTTTTATATGAAGACTTCTACCACCAACGAATCGGCCATTGCGCGTCAGGCTCCTGCACGGGGCGAAACGATGAACGGCGCCGAGATTCTCGTCGCTGCCTTGGAACGAGAGGGTGTAGAGGTAATTTTCGCTTATCCGGGGGGGGCTAGCATGCCGATCCATCAGGCGCTGACGCGATCGCCCCAAATCCGAACCATTCTCCCGCGACACGAGCAGGGAGGCAGTTTTGCTGCCGAAGGGTACGCTCGAGCGACCGGAAGGCCAGGCGTCTGTATGGCAACTTCGGGACCTGGGGCGACCAACCTGGTTACCGGTATCGCGGACGCCTATATGGATTCCATTCCGATTGTGGCGATCACCGGACAGGTTCCGCAAGAGATGATTGGGCGGGGAGCGTTCCAGGAGACCGATGTCTTCGGTATGACTCTCCCGATTGTGAAGCATAGTTACCTGGTGATGAATATCCTCGATATTCCGCGCGTGGTAAAAGAGGCCTTCTATATCGCTCGAACCGGGCGTCCGGGACCGGTTGTCATCGATATTCCTAAAAATATTCAAAATCAGGTGGCTCAGCCGGTTTTTCCGACCGAGTCAACTCTGCGGGGATATCAGTTGCCGCCAAAAGCGGATCCGGTCGCCCTCAACGAAATTATTGGGCTCATCAAATCAGCCAAGAAGCCGATGATTTACGCTGGAGGGGGCATCATTTCGGCAGGCGCCTCTGATGAGTTGCTGGAGTTCGCAGAACGGACCCAGATTCCGGTTGCGACAACGCTCATGGGAATTGGCGGTTTCCCGGAGGGGCATCCGCTCTCCCTGAAATGGCTCGGTATGCATGGTACGGTGTACGCGAACTGCGCCGTCAATGAGTCGGATTTGCTCCTCTCCTTTGGGGTTCGTTTTGATGACCGGGTTACCGGCAAAGTCGAGAAATTCGCGGAGCACGGTACGATCGTGCATATCGATATCGATTTCTCGGAGCTGAACAAAAACAAGGTGGTGAAACTGCCTGTTCTAAGCGACATCAAATACGCGTTAGGAGAACTCAATCGACTCTTGCAGGCTGGGGGATTTGAAAGGCATTCAGGTGGTTCGGCTCATTTTCCGGATTGGATTCAAAAGATTCATCAATGGAAAGAACGTTATCCTCTGGATTTTAAAGATACGGATGATGCGATTCTCCCTCAGCACGTCATTCGCCTGTTGTACGAGCTGACCAAGGGCGAAGCGATAATCACGACAG
>Ga0306925_10005412_pt1 | contig 11696 bp, 12 predicted proteins | sample flu12Cox44000176_FD_203755 | JGI IMG/M metagenome (GOLD analysis project Ga0306925, IMG submission 203755) | Lab enrichment of tropical soil microbial communities from Luquillo Experimental Forest, Puerto Rico - flux8day.12C.oxic.44.000.176 (v2)... | ecosystem: Environmental > Terrestrial >...
GGCCCAGGGCGTCGACCGCGCCCCGGTCGACAGGCTGCTGGCCGAGGCCGACGCCGCCATCGGCGGGCTGGCCCGCAGCCTGGCCTGGACCGCGCTGCTGGAGCTGGGCGCGCTGCGCGGGCTGACCCAGCGCCAGGGCTCGGAGCTGACCAGCGAGCTGATGCTGGCCTGGCACGCGAACGGCCAGCCCCCGGTGTGGGACTTCGCCGCCCGGTGGCACCAGGCGCGGCTGAGCGCGGCCGAGCGGGCCCGCCAGGACGAGGCCGACCTGGCGCGGTGGGAGGCCGACGGCGGCGCCTGAGAGGCGCTCACAGCGAGCCCGGGGAGCTGCGGCCCCCGGGCTCGCTGCCGTCCAGGGCGGGCGCCCTGCTTGCGTTTGACCGGAGTCAAGCCGGGGACTAGACTGGCCGCAGGCCAGCCCACAGGGGGCGGGCCCCGGATCACAGGGACGGCACCACATGAGCACCATCACCCTCACCCCCGCCCAGGCCATCGCGCAGCAGGCCGCTGAGCTGCTGTGGGCCATCGCCACCTGCGAGGACAGCGCCGTGGCGCGCTTCGACAGCGGCCCCTACCGCGCGGCCGAGCTGGCGTTCAGCACCGCTGTCATCGCCGCCTACGACCTGGACGCCGCCGAGGCGGCCGAGGCCCGCGACCTGCTGGCCGAGTACGGCCCGCACGACGCCATGACCGGCACCACCGGGCGCGGCATCTACAGCTACGTGCAGCTGGCCCGCGACCTGGCCGCCCGGCACCTGGCCGAGGAGGTCGAGCGCCAGGCCACCCGCGAGGTCGCCTGGGACGGCCCCGAGGTCCGCTGGGACACCTTCCGCGCGGACGGCGCCCAGGTCGGCACCGCCTGGCTGTGCGAGGGCCAGGTCGGCGCCTACCTGCGGCTGCTGCCGGCCGGCTGGTCGGTCCGGGTGGCCCCGCGTGACCCGGCCGAGTCCTGGCGGGACGCGGACGACGCCCAGCTGTCCCGCATCGAGTCCTCGGCGTGTGACCGGTGAGCACCGCGACCACCGCACCGCAGGCCGGCCCCCGCAAGGGGCCGGCCTCGGTCGCGTACTCGGGCATTCCCTACGCGCCCCGCGTGCCGGTGGCGGAGGGGTTCCTGTATGAGGGCGAGGTGACCGTGCTGGCCGGCCCGGGCAAGTCGGGCAAGGGCCTGACCATGGCCGGCCTGGCCGTGCTGGTCGCGCTCGGGCTGCCCCGGCCGGGCGAGGCGCCCGGGACGCGCCACGAGCCCGCCCGGGTGCTGTGGGTGGCCGGCGGCGCCGAGGACGACCCGATCCACGACCTGCGCCCGCGCTTCGAGGCCGCCGCGCTGCAGGCCGCCGCCGACCACGGGCTGAGCCCGGGCGAGGCGCTGGCCGGGCTGGCCCGCATCCACGACCTGAGCAGCTGGCCGGACGGCACCCCGGTCGAGGTGCCCCAGGACCGTGACGCGCTCGCGGCCGAGATCGCGGCCCTGGGCGAGCTGGACGCGGCTAACCGCGCCCCTGGCGCCGAGGGCTACGCCGGCCCGGCCTGGCCGGTGAGGCTGGCGGTCCTGGACCCCATCAAGGGCCTGCTGGGCCCCGGGCACAACCTGAACGCCGGCGCGCGCCGCGTGATGACGCCGCTGCAGCAGCTGGCGCGCCGCACGCGCGCGGCGGTGGCGGTGATCATGCACGTGACCAAGGCCGGCAGCATCCAGGGCAGCGCCGACGTGACCAACGCGGTCCGGCTGGCCTTCACCGTGCAGGCCGGCCAGGGCGGCGCCCCGTCCGCCCTGGTGCTGTTCGCGTCCAACATCGCGAGCCCGGATGACCTGAGGTTCGTGATCACGGGCGAGGGGCGCGACGTGCGCGCGGTGTTCCTGCCCCCGGACGGCGCCCCCGGAGCTGCGGCGGAGGGCACGCTACGGCGCCGGATCGCGGACCACGAGCGCGCCGCGCAGTGTGACAACGCGGCAGCCGCGAGCCCGCCTGCGAGCCCGCCTGCGAGCTCGCAGGCGGGTGACTACGCCGGCCGGCTGGCCGGGCAGTTCGCGGTGCTCCGCCAGGCCATGCGCCCGGACGGCACCACGGCGGACGCGGCCCGGCTGCCGGGAGGTCCCTGGCCGCACCGCGCCGCCGCTCGCAACGCCGCGGAGCTGGACGCGGGCGAGGCGCTGAGCTGGCGCGCGAGCGCGGCCCACGCCGACGTCGACGTGGCCGCGTGCCAGCACCCCGGGGGCGGCGGGACCAGCTACGCGGTCTGGCGGCCGGAGGGCTGAGAGCCGGCCAGGGAGGGCACCAGGGGGCGCCGCCAGGCCAGGTCCCGCAAACCCCAGCGGTGACAACCGCCCCGGGTGAGGTGATCGCGGGAGAGCTGGCGAGCCCGGCCCGGGAGAGCTGGCCGGGGTGCCCCCCGCTGGTGATGCGCGGGACCTGGTGATGCGCTGAGCCGGCCTGGCCCGGCGAGGTGACGCGGTGCCCCGTGGCCGGTGATCGCGCGCGCTGGTGATGCGCTGAACTGGCCCAGTCCGGACCGTGACACCAGACCAGGTCAGAGGCTATGCAGGCCCCCCGCCCTGGCCAGCGCGGGAGCTGGCACCCGGGAGCTGGCACGATGCCCCGTACGGCCAGGCCAGGGCCCCGCATGCACAGCGATGGCACTGCAGGCGCCCCGCATGCACAGCGATGGCACTGCAGGCGCCCCGCATGCACAGCGATGGCACTGCATGCACAGCGATGGCACTGCAGGCGCCCCGATGGCACTGCAGTCGCCCCGATGGCATTGCAGGCGCCCCGATGGCATTGCAGGCGCCTCGCATGCACAGCGATGGCGCCCCGATGGCACTGCAGGCGCCCCGATGGCACTGCAGGCGCCCCGATGGCACTGCATGCGCCTGTATGGCGCTGCATGCGCCCCGATGGCACTGCATGCGCCTGTATGGCGCTGAGAGCAACGCTGAGGCGTTTTCAGCGGCGCCCCGGTGTGACCGGATAGGCCAGAACGTCACCTGCAGGAATGCGCCAGGATGCCCCTAGAACGCTCTCAGAACGCCGTAGGCGAGTTTTGCCAGCATGCGGCGCCCCGCAACAGCGGCGCCCGGGCCAGGCGCCCCACGGGCCCGCACAGCGGCGCCCCGGGCACAGCGGCGCCCCGCACAGCGGCCAGGCGCCCGGGCCAGGCGCCCGGGCCAGGCGCCCCGGGCACCATGCGCACAGCGGCTAGGCGCGCCCCGCATGCGGCGCCCCACGGGACAGGCGCCGGCGCGTGCCAGGCGCCCCGGGCCATGCGGCCAGGCGCGCCCCGGGGCGGGGCGCACAGCGGCACCCGGGGCGAGGCGCGCCCCGGGCACCATGCGCACAGCGGCCAGGCCAGGCGCCCCGCACAGCGGCCAGGCCAGGCGCGCACCGCGGCGCCCCGCACAGCGGCCAGGCCAGGCGCCCCGGGCGCCGCATCGCTGCAGGCCAGGCGCCGCGCCCCGCCGGCATGCTGGCCGGGCGCCGGCCGGCGCGGCCCGGTCGCCCGGGTCCCATCAGGTCCGGCCAGAGGCCCGGCTCCGGGCGGCCTTCGTCTCGTCCCCCCGCGCGCCGGGCGGAACATATATCCCGCGCCCGGCCGGGAAATAATCCCGGGCCGATTAACCGGGCATGACCGTCCACGTGCAGTGCCCCTCGTGCGGGGCCTGGGGGATCACCGACAACCACGCCTTCCCGGACCACGCGGTGACCTGCGTCAGCCCCGCCGGCAGCCCGGAGGGCAGCGTCGAGGGCAGCTGCTGCACTGCCGGGCGGACCCACTCCGAGCACCTGGAGTGGGCCGAGCTGAACCAGGACTCGGCCTGCCGCCCGGTCGTCATCACCGTCATGGGCGCCGCCCCGCCCGGCGGCGGGGGCGGCTCCTGGGGCATCGCCCCGCTGCCGCCCGATCCGGAGGAGGCGGCCCGCGCGCTGCCGCCGGAGGTGCTGGCCGCCGCGGCCCGGCTGGCCGGGACGGCGGGCTGAGCCGTGCTCGACGCGAACCGCGCCACCTCGCTGCTGAACTCCATCTTGTGCGGGAGCACCTGGCCGGTGGTGCCGGCCGGCTGGCGGCTGCGGCTGATGAGCGCCAGCGGCACCAACGCGGCCAACGGGACCGAGTGCACCGCGGGCAACTGCCCGGGCTACACCGCGCTCGGCGCCCCGATGACCGCCTGGACCACGATCTCCGGCACCACCGCGAACATCACCGGCCCGGCCGCCGCCGTCTCCTGGACCGCCACGGGCGGCTGGGTCCCGGTCACCGGGATCGAGATATGGGACACCGCGGGCACCCCGCTGCGGTGGATGCAGGGCGCGCTGAGCGGCGGGTCCGTCACCGTCAACAACGGCAACACGCTCCAGTTCGCGATCGGGTCCATCGGCCTGAACTCCACGGCCTGGTAGCCCCGTGTCCGGGTACCAGCCCATCGGCGGCGAGCTGCTGTACGCCTCCTACGCCCTGGCCACGACCAGCGTGCCGGCCGCCGCGGCGGCCACCATCACGGCCGGCCAGCCGCCCGTCGTCGTGCCGCCCGGGTACTTCAAGAACACCGGGTCGTGGTCCAGCTCGCTGCGGCTGATCATGGGCGGCACCATGACGGTCACGGCCACGATCCCCACCTGGGCCTGGGGCCTGGCCGCCGCCGTGGCCACCACCAGCGCGCCGGCCTTCTCCGCCGCCGTCCCGCTGGGCGTCTCGGCCGCCGCCGCGCCGCCGTCGGCGGTCACCGCCGTGTGGTTCACCGCCTGGTTCGACATCGGCCTGCGCACCCTGGCCGCCGGCGCGGCGTCCACCATCGTGACGGTCGGCCAGGTCCAGTCCACCGGGGTCAACGCGGCCGGCGAGGTCACCGTCCCGGCCGCCAACACCGCCCCGACGATGGCCACCTGGGACACCACCCAGGGGTACGTGCTGTGGCCCTACGTCACCCTCGGCGCGGCCACCGCCGGCAACACGGTCACCGTTCACTTCGCCAAGCTCTACGGCGAGAGCTAGGGGTTGCCCCGGGAGGCGGGTGAGGCCCCGTGGCCCCGACTCTGGCCTACTCCAACTTGCAGACCGTCACCACGTCGGGGACGCTGACCTCCACCAGCTTCACCCCGCAGACGAACGACATCATCGTCGTCAAGGCCATCTCCGCCGACGTGGGCGCGTCTTCCGCCTTCCCGGCTCCTACGGGCGGCGGCTGGGCATACACGCAGCGGGTCGCCGACAACACAGCCTCCCACGTGCGGGCCGCGCTGTGGACCGCGCCCGTCACGACGGGCGGGACAGCCCAGACCGTCAGCCTCGTCTACACGGGTACCGGTATCCCGGCCAACATGGTCGTGGAGCTGTGGCGCAACGCCCAGCTCGCCGCTACCCCGGCGACTGTCGATACGCGCGGTTCCGGTGCTCCGTCCACGACGCTGACCACGGCGGCGGCTAACTCTTTCGTCTCCTGGGCCAACGGCGACTGGGCGGCTGTTGACGGCGCGTCCCGCGCGTACAACACCACGTCCGCGACCCCGACCGAAGACGGCTACTACTTCCTGACCAGCCAGGACACGGTTGAGTTCGCGTACCAGCCGGCGGCTGCGGCAGGGTCGCAGACCCTCGGGCTGACCGCTCCGGCCGGGCAGACCTGGACCATCCTCGGCATCGAGATCCAGGACGCCGGCGCCCCGGCCGCAGGGCCCCCGGCCTGGACCCCGCAGCGGACCCGGGACCGGGCCGCCGCCCGCCGCCGCCGGGGCCTCCAGGCGCTGCCCGCGCCGCCGTCCGGGCCGCCGGCCGCGCCGGCCGGGATCACCCGGGTCAACACCGCGTCCGTCACCGGGAACAACACCGGTTCCCCGGCCGTCATCACGATCCCGGCCGGGACCGGCATCGCAGCCGGCGACCTGATCGTCGTCGCCACCAACTCGGTCGGCGTCGCGTCACCCGCGGTCACGGTGCAAGACTCGGTTAACGCCGTCAACTACACCCAGCTCCGCCAGGACCAGGCGTCCAGCTCAGCGAACCGGTACGGCACCAGTTTTTACTACCTGACCCCGCAGGCCATCCCGGACGGCTCCACCATCACCGTTACCAGCGCCGGGGCAACCCAGGCCGGCGGCGCGGCCGACGTGTTCCGCGGCTGCTCCGGCGTGATCGACCAGGCCGCGACCGGGCAGGCCAACGCCGCGACGTCGACGTCGTGCGCGGCGCCGGCGCTCGGCGGCAACGCCACGGCGGGCGCGCTGGTGGTCACGCTGGCCTGCGCGAACTCCACCGTGTCCTCGTTCACCGCCGGGTCGCCGTTCACCACCGGATCACACGACACCGCGTGCTGCGCCGCCCTCGGGTATGCGCTGTCCGCCTCCGGGTCATCGGCGTATGCCTCCACCTGGACGATCGGCAGCAGCACGTCATCCGGGCAGACGGTCTCGTTTGCCGCCGGGCCGCCGCCTAGCGGCATCGTCCAGTCCGCGCAGGGCAGCTCGGGCACCGCCTCGCTGACCATCACCCTGGGCCAGCCGACCGGGACCGGGAACACGCTGATCGTCCTGGCCGCCGCGTCCGGGGTGACCACCAACCCGACCGCCATCGCCTGCACGCTCGGCGGGGTCACCGGGAACTTCGCCCAGGACGGCGCGCTGTTCGGCAGCTCATCCGACGCCGCCGTGGGAGCGGTGTGGCGGGATCAGCCGGCCGCGTCCGGGCAGACCACGGTCGGCATCACCGCGACCGGCGGAGCCGGCGCGATCGCGGTCACGGCATCGGCCTGGGAGTGCTCGGACCTGGCGGCCAGCCCGCTGGACAAGGCGGCCAGCTCAGTCAGCGCCGGGGCCGCCACGTGGACCTCCACCGCCACCGCCACGACCGCGCAGGCGTCTGAGCGGCTGTTCGGCGGCACGTTCTGCTCGGTGTCCGGCAGCCAGCCCGCCGTCACCGGGCCGGCCTCGCCGTGGGCGAACCTGGCGCAGGTCAACCAGGCGCAGGGGTCGTTCTCCGACTCGTGGCTGGCCGGGTCGCAGGACGTCGCCGCGACCGGAGCCTACGCGTATAACGGAACTGTCTCGCCGTCCAGCCAGTCCGTCACCAAGGTGGTCACGTACAAGCTGGCGGCCGGCGGCGGCACCCAGGCCGGGTCGGCCTCGCTGAGCGGCACCGGGACCATGAGCTTCGGGGAGATCGACCAGCAGGTCACCGCCGCCCTGTCCGGCGCCGGCACGCTCAGCACCGCCTGGGTGCTGGCGCCGGGCGCGTCCCTGAGCGGCGCCGGCACGCTGAGCGCGGCGGAGGTCCAGCGGGTCACGGCCGCGCTGGCCGGGACCGGCACCATGACCCAGGCCGGGACGCAGATTCCCGGGGCCCAGCTGAGCGGCACGGGCGCCCTGGCCGCCGCGGTGACCCAGCAGCCGGGCGCGGCGCTGGCCGGCACCGGGGCGCTGAGCACGGCCTGGGCGCTGCAGCCGGCGGTGTCCCTGAGCGGCACCGGGACCGGTACCGCCGGCCCGCCCGTGGTGGGCATCCTGCCGTCCGCGGCCCTGAGCGGCACCGGGGCGCTGGCCGCGGCGGCCACCCAGCAGCCGGGCGCGGCGCTGTCCGGCTCTGGCTCGCTGCTGGCATCCGTCACCTGGCAGCCGGCAGTGTCCCTGGCCGGCACGGGCGCGCCCGTCACCGCGGCGGTCCAGCTGCCCGGCGCGGCGCTGGCCGGCTCAGGAGCCCTGTCCGCGGCCCCCAGCTGGCCGCAGGGCGCCTTGCTGGGCGGTTCCGGCACGCTGACTACCGCGGTCACCCAGGGGCCCTCAGCGGCGCTGTCAGGCTCGGGCGCGCTCAGCACCGCCTGGGCCCTGCAGCCGGCCGTGCCCCTGGCCGGCACCGGGACGCTCAGCACCGCGGCCGTCCAGCAGGCCACGGCCGCTCTCGCCGGGACCGGCGCGCTGACGGCAGGCGCCGTCCAGCAGGTCACGGCCGCGCTGTCAGGCTCGGGCGCGCTGGCCGCCGCGGTCACCCAGCAGGCCACGGCCGCGCTGAGCGGCACTGGCGCGCTGACCACCACCATCGGCGGCACGGTGTCCGGCTCGGCCTCGCTGAGCGGCACCGGGACCCTGTCCGCCGCGGTCACCTGGCAGCCCGGGGTGAGCCTGAGCGGCAGCGGGGCCCTGGCCTCGGCGGTCAGCCAGGGCCCGGGCGCCAGCCTAGCCGGGACCGGGGCGCTCGGCACCTCCGTGACCCAGCTGCCCGGCGCCCAGCTGGCCGGCACCGGGGCCCTGACGGCGGCCTGGGCGCTGCAGCCCGCGGTCGCGCTGGCCGGCACCGGGACGCTGGCCGCGGCGGTCGCCCGGCAGGTCACCGCCGGGCTGGCCGGCACCGGGGCGCTGAGCACCTCGACCGGCGGCACCGTGAGCGGCTCGGCCGCGCTGAGCGGGACCGGCTCCCTGTCCGCCGCGGTGACCCAGGGCCCCGGTGCCCTCCTGTCCGGCTCCGGGGCGCTGAGCACCTCCTGGGCGGCCCAGCCCGGGGCCTCCCTGGCCGGCGCCGGGTCACTGGCCGCGGCGGTCACCACGGGCCCCTCGGCCCCGCTGGGCGGCACCGGGTCACTGAGCGCGGCGGCGGCCCAGGGCCCCTCGGCCCTCCTGGCCGGCACGGGCTCGCTCGGCACAGCCGTGACCCAGGGCCCGGGCTCCCAGCTGGGCGGCGCCGGGACCCTGGTCACGGCCTGGGCGCTGCAGCCGGGCGCCCTCCTGGCCGGGTCAGGGTCGCTGGCCGCGGCGCCGGGCATCGTCATCCGGCCCGGCGTGAGCCTGGCCGGCACCGGCTCGCTGACCACCACCCTCGGCGGCACCCCGGTCTTCGACAGCGACTCCTGCCATGCCGAGGACTCGGGGTTCTCGTTCCTGTCCGACTCCGACGCCTGCGCCGCGGCCGAGGCCGGGCAGCTGGCGGTGCGCGACTCGGACCGGGCCTCGGCCGCCGAGAACGAGCTGAGCCGGTGGCCGTCGGACTCGGACAAGTGCGCCGCGGCCGAGGCGGGCGGCCCGTCCGGCCCGGTGGCCGACACGCCGGACTCCTGCACCGCGGCCGACGGGCACGAGAGGATTTTCCTGGGAGATACGGAAATCTGCGCGGCGGCCGACCTGGCCGTGGTCGACGTCTATACGTTCGTGCCCGCGTGGGAGTACGGGACCTGGGGCGGCTTCCGGCTGGTGCTCGATCACCCGGTCCTGGGCGAGGTGGTGGTGGCCGAGGCGCCCGCCCCGACCCGCGCGCTGCTGGAGCTGGCACATGCCGTAAGCACCGCTAGCACGGTGCGGTACATCACCGACGCCGATGCCTGCCGGGCGGGAGAAGCCCAGGTGGACGCCATAGCCCTGACAGCCAGCGTAGAGCCTGCAATACAGGTGACCGCAGAGCTAGCGATAGCACCATCGCTAGCATAGCGCGCGTAGTTGAATGCGCTAGCCTTGCATTAGCATTCGCTATCGCATACAGTGAGTGCATGAAGACATTCATGCTCCGCTTGAGTGACGAGGATCACAAGGCGCTGATCAATGCGGCTTACGATGCGCGCATGTCGGCTGCCCAGTTCGTCCGGGAGGCGATCGAGCTGAAGAAGACGACTTCCGAGGCTCCGCTGCCCGGTTACGAGGCTACGAAGAGCGCTCTCAGGCTGCTGGTCAATACCGTCCAGAAGCTTTACGACGACGCGGCCCGGGTATCCCCGGAGCCAGGCCCGGAGACGGCAGCGGAGGAGGCGGATCATGGCTAAGAGCTGGGATGACCTCCTGAACGGCGCCGCCCCTGCTCCGGAGGTGACGGCATTATGCTGACGTTCAGGTTTCCTTCAGGCATCTCTCATCCACGTATAAAAGCTCGTCTTTGCCCGGGGCTGCAGGACAGGAAAACCCCGCGCGCATGTGCAGGCTGGCCCGCCCGGTCAACGTCACCGGCCGCGCCCTTTACCAGCCGCCGGGCCCGGGTAGCTCACCCGGGCGCTCATCAGCCCGGCCCCGCTCGCGGGGCCAGGGACGGTGCCTCGGCGCAAGGTCTCCCGCCGGCCCGGCCGCTCATTGGGCAGCCGCGCCGGCGCTACACGGGAACCTGCCGGGCAGGCCAGCCCCTTCATCTTTCATCCTTTCCTTTCATCCTTTTCCGCTGTAGTAAGGACCAGGAGGTGCTGCCATGCCCGAGGCGGCGGTGACCCCGGCCGTCCGCGAGGCGGTGCTGCACGGCGTGGCCATGGTGCAGGCGACCCGGTCCGGCTACCGCGGCGACATCCCGTTCGAGGGCCGCCCCGCGGACCGGCCGCTGGTGCCCATGGCGCTGGCCGGCATCGCGGTGGCGCTGCTGGACAAGATCGAGGAGCTGGGCGGCGACCCGGACGAGGAGCTGCGCGACATCAGCGCGGCCATCATCATGGCCGAGGAGGCGTGCGGTGGCTGAGAGTGACGGGAAAGATGAAGGGCCGGAGCCTCCGGTTTCATCTTTCCCGGAGCCTCCGGGGTACGACGTGGAGGCGGGCCTGGCCCGGTTCAGGGCCTGGATGGAGACAACCGAGAGGGAGGCACCCGAGCATGGACGCGGAGAAGACGATGGCGGCGGCCGGGCACCGGCTGGCGGACCCCCAGGCGGGGCAGCCTGAGCCGGAGTACGTGCCGCTGGCCCTGATCGAGGGGCCGGGCTGCACGACGGGCTGGGGCTCGCGCAAGCTGTTCGCGGCCGGCCTGGCCGAGATCGAGCGGGCGCACCGCGAGGAGTACCCGGAGGAGCGCGCCGCCGCCGCGGCCATGGCCCAGGCGTACGCGTTCCTGGCGCTGGGCCGGGCCGACCCGACGGTACAGGAGCAGCCGCCCGCCGCGCGCGGCCCGGCGCCGGTCACCCCGGACCAGGTCCGCGACTGGCTGCTCGGCTTCCAGGGCGAGTCCGGCGAGCCCGAGGTGATCGCCCGGGTGCTCTACCTGATGGCGGAGGCCGGCGCGTGAGCGGGCGGCACGATAACGACCGCGAGGAGACGTTCGGCCGGGCGGCCCCGGCCAACCGCGGCGGCCCGGTGCGGGTGTCCCGGTACGACCCGCCGCTGCCGCACGGGGAGTTCACCGTCGGCCACTCGGTCATGAGTGAGGAGCAGGTCCGGGCGCTGATCGCCATCCTGCGCGCCGCCGTCGGCGACCGGGACGAGTCCCCCGGCCGCGCCCGCGGCCTGGCCGCGGTGCGGTTCCTGGCCTCGCTGAGCGACCAGGACCTGCGCGAGGCGCTGATCATCTGGCAGCACGAGCAGCCGGACAAGGCGCGGCTGCTGCGGGACCTGCTCGCCGGCCGGGCGCGCCCCCGCGTCACCAGCGCCGTCTGGGACCGGGCCGATCCGCCTGAAACCCTTCCGGAGGTACCCCGTGGCTGAGCATTCGTTCGTGATCCTGATCGCCGTTCCCGGCGGCCGGGAGCTGACCGAGGCCGAGACCGACGCGCTGTATGAGGCGGGCCTGGATGACGCCGCCGTCGAGACCGGTCCGCTGTACACGCTGGCCGACTTCGACCGGGAGGCACCCAGCCAGGGCGAGGCGGTGGAGTCGGCCTGCGCGGACATCCGCAAGGTGCCCGGCCTGGAGCCGGCGCTGCTGATCGAGCGGGCGGCGTCGATCCGGCCGCTCGGCGCTCACATGCCCACGCCGGCGGAGGCGCCGTGACTGACCCGGCGGCGCTGCGGGCCGGGCACTGCCTGCTGAAGGGCCGCG
>Ga0306925_10005417_pt1 | contig 11691 bp, 12 predicted proteins | sample flu12Cox44000176_FD_203755 | JGI IMG/M metagenome (GOLD analysis project Ga0306925, IMG submission 203755) | Lab enrichment of tropical soil microbial communities from Luquillo Experimental Forest, Puerto Rico - flux8day.12C.oxic.44.000.176 (v2)... | ecosystem: Environmental > Terrestrial >...
CGCTCCTTTTGCAGCTGCTCCATCAACTGCTGAAGCTGCGAAACGAATCCGTCGTTCGATTGCGCGCGTTCCTTGCGAACCCGCTCCAAAGCCGTTCGCAGCCGCTCCTCGCTGAAGGGTTTCAGTAAATAATCGAACGCGTGCACTTCGAACGCCCGCAGAGCAAACTGGTCATGCGCAGTCACAAAAATCACGCGCGGCATGTTCTCCGGCGGAATCCCTGCGACCACATCAAAGCCATCAGCACCCGGCATCTGCACGTCGAGAAAAACCAAATCCGGCTTGTGCTTGCTGATCGCCGCCAAGGTCGCTTCTGCGCCATCCGCTTCTCCCACGACTTGCACGTCCGGTTCTTGCCGCAGCACACGCAAAACCTTCCGGCGCGCGGGCGCTTCGTCGTCCACCACCAGCACGCGAAGTTTGCTTGCAGAAGTCATCGCAGGATTTGTGCAGAAGTTTCGGCCAGATGGAAAGGGAAGCGCAACGTCACTTCAGTCCCGCCGGCTGTGCGGTTTGCGATTGAAAACTCCTGCCCCGCGCCATAAAGCTGCTCCAATCGCCCCCTGATATTTGCCAGCCCCAGGCCACGATTCAGCGCCGCCTCCGGGTTCACGGCGCCGATCCCAATGCCGGTGTCCGCGACCCGCAGAATCAAGCTTGCATTCTCACGCTTGACGCCAATTGAAATATCAATCCCGGCGGCGCTTTCCTTCAACCCGTGCCGCAGCGAATTCTCCACCAGCGGCTGCAGAATTAATTGTGGCACCAAAGAGTCTTCCAACCCTGCATCAACGACATACGTCACCCGCAGCTTGTCTTCAAACCTTTTCTGCATGATATCCAAGTAGAGCCTTGTGATTTGCAGCTCCTGCGAAAGCCGAATCTCATGGGAGTTGGCGGTTCGCAGCGTCAGGCGCAGCAAGTCGCTTAACTGCGTCACCATGGCGTCCGCTGCCCGCACGTCTTCGTACATCACCGACGAAATCGTGTTAAGGGTGTTAAACAAGAAATGCGGCTGCAACTGTAGCCGCAAATTCTCCAGTTGCGCTTCGGCGAGCTCAGTCTGCAATTCTGCCGCGGCAAGTTGCTGTGCCTGTGCGATCCGCAGCCGCTCGAAAAGGTAGAACGTCGCCACAGTAATGGTGTAAAACAAAAAATCGACGGAAAACTCCATGGGATACCGGAACCGCATGATCCCGTAGTCGTAGCTGCCCAGCCCCACCACCGGCGCAATCAACCACCGACTCATCGCCATGAGCGTGGTGTGTGCTGCCGAAAATCCCACTGCTCCGCTGATGTGCAGCGCGACGGTTGGTATCCATCTGACAGGCCGGACCACATAAAAACCTGCCCACCAAAGGACGAGGGGCAGCAGAACAAACGCGGTGTATGAACCGGTGCTTTCCTCCAGCAGCCGCATACCCAGTGTCCCCATCCGCTGGCGCGCCAGATCGTCCAGGTATCGGTAGTTGAACAGAAGAAAAAAGGCCGCGGTGTAAACGAGGAATAGAGTCCCCCAGACCTGAACGCGAGTGAATCCCAGATATTCCGCTCGGTCCGCGTCTTTCTGCTTACGTGATTTGTTTCGCGGAAATGCTTCGTCAGCCATGTTCGCTTCTGGAGATTATGCTCCAACGCGCGGGCCACGAAAAGCATGCGAATTCGCAGATTGCAGCCTTGGAGCGACCGAGTTGCTTAAGTGGCTGCCGAAGATTGCAGAAGGGAGGTTTTCGCACTTGACTGCACGTACATCACCGCGGTGCGTTTGGACCGATTGTTTAAGTGGCGCTTACGACGGCGTTATCGCGAACATTTCGAGCGGAAAGGCATTTCCTTCGGCGACACAACCCGCATTGTTGGGATGCAGGTGGTCTCCACTGTCATAGGCGGGAAGCAGTTGCGTGGGGTGACTCGGATCCCGCAAGACCGCATCCAGATCGACGACGCCGTCGAATTCGCCACTGCCGCGAATCCAGTCGTTGACCTTCCGTCGCACGGCTTCTCTCTCCGGAGTGTAAAACGCGGTTACCAGTCCCTCGAAGGCAGAGTTCTCAAAAGGCGGATTTGTCGTGCCAATGACACGAATGCGCTTTCGATGCGCGCGCGCGATCAGCTGACGGTAGCCCGAGATGATGTCTTCGGCACTCGCCGTTTCGGCCGGAGGAGTGAAAGGAAACGCCGGGAAGAGAATATCGTTGATGCCCAGACCGACGATCACGTACCTCACTCCTGCTTGAGCCAGCACGTCGCGTTCGAACCGCGTCAGGCCCGCCTGCCCCAGGCCCTCTCCAAAAGGGTTGCCAGAGCCTTTGGGGCTGTCGTACAGCAGCCGATTGCCAATGATGCCCTCATTCAGGACGCCAATCCCGGCCTTCATGCCGGCCTCCTTTTCTAAACGCTCGGCCAGCACATCGGGCCAGCGCCCATTTGTATCCCTCGCAGTTCCATCTCCATCCGTAAGCGATGATCCAAACGCCACGATGGCAGCCGCGCCCGGCGAAGCTTCGACGTCCACTCCTGTGAGGAAGGGCCAAGAGTGAATCTCTTTGGCAACGGTGAATTTCACGGAGGCGGTAGAGTCCCCGGTTTCGGGGGATAGATAGCTGGTCTGCATCGCCAGACTGTGCGACGTCTTGGCCTCGGTATGCTGGGGAAGAAACAGGCTGATCGCCAGATCTGCGAGCGGCGGCAGATCGAGCTCGACGGGGTCGCTCATCCCGAGCGAGCCCGCCGGGATTGTCACAGTGGCTTTCTCGTGGAACTTCAGCGCCCGGTCGGAGTGCGGATCGATCTCCGCTCCGGCGGTGCGGCGGGCAATGTGTGCCCCGCCAATGAGCAAGGGACGGTCGCCATAGGCGTTGGAGACCTTGATTCTGACTTTTTTCCCGCCGGCACTCGTGTGCACGATGAGGCGCAGGGTTTGATTGTGGTAGGTCTCGAGGGAGTGCGGGAGAAACGGCTGCGCGGCCGTGGCCCAAGTTCCGATCCACCGTGCGCTGCCGCGATCGTCGTCCGGGCCCGCGGCGATCGCTTGGGCGGTCAAGAGCAATAGAACGGCACCGACAGCCGGTACCGCAATGGTCCAGCCGTCTGGCCCTGGCGGCGTTCGTTGGTCATGCAAGCTCATGCTGCCTTCCTTCCTTGGTTCTATCCGCTGGCGCCGCGCGTGCGGCTATCATAGACTATAAGTCAGTCAACTGACTATAAGACGGTAGGATGCCAAAAACGAAAGCAGACAGCCGGACGCGCCTGCTACAAGCCGCGGAGAAGACTACCTATCTCTATGGATTTGCAAGCGCCTCGCTTGCGGACATTGCTAAGGAGGCCAGCGTACCCCTGGGCAACGTCTATTACTACTTCAAGAACAAGGACCAAATCGGCGGCGCCATCGTTGAGCTGCGCGTTTCGCGATTTAGGGAGCTCCTCGCGGAGCTTGGCAAGGCCGGCTCACCCAAAGCGCGGCTTTGCGCTTTCGTGGACATCAAGATCAAAAACCGTGAAGGACTTGCACGCGGCGGGTGCCCGGTCGGCACCTTGTGTTCCGACCTTCAGAAATACGGAGGTCCGGCCGCAAGGAAATCGAGAGTTTTGTTTGCGGAAGCCTTGGCCTGGATGGCGAGGCAGTTCGAGGCGCTTGGTAAAGGAGCCGAGTCGCGAGGCCTGGCTATACATCTGCTATCTGCGACGCAGGGCATGTCGGTCCTGGCCCACACCTTCCACGATCCAAGCATGATTGAAACGGAGGCCGCGCGGCTAAAGGAATGGATTCGAGCGCTCTAAGGCAATCTGTTTCGAGCGCCAGACATCGCCTCGAAAGGTTCAGACGGCTTGCGCCGGAGCATAGCGGCCCAGGACGCGGAAGAAGCTGGTAGCCGCCCTCACCTCATGCAGGGCTTGGTGAAGCCGCGGCGGCTCTTCGGTCTGCACGTCCAGAAAGAACTGGTATTCCCAGGGGCGGCCGTGAATCGGCCGGCTTTCGATTTTCAGAAGATTGATGCCGTGGTTCGCAAAGGGCCGCAGCGCGGCCAGCAGCGCTCCCGGCTGGTGGGCGAGCCGCAACGCGAGAGAAAGTTTGTGGACCTTCGAATCCATGCGCGGGCTCAACAGGGCGCTGGAATGGCTCGAATCCCGCGGAACGAGCAAGACGAACCGGGTGAAGTTTTCGTTGTTGTCCTGAATCGCTTCGGCCAGGATGACGCCGCCATAGCGAACAGCAGCGCGGCGGCCGGCAATGCCCGCAGCCGACAGCTCCCCGCGAGCAATGGCGTCGCGCACGCTGCCGGCGGTGTCTTCTGCGGGAATGCGCTTGATCGTCGGATGTTGGAGGAAGAACTGCTCGCACTGCGCCAGCGCCATCGGATGGGACGCCACTGAGCGCAGCCCCTCGAGCGTCGAGCCCGGGACCCCGATCACGTGATGTTCGATTCTCAGGATCGTTTCCGCGACGATGTCCAGGCTGCTTGCGAGCAGCAGGTCGTAGACGCGAACCACCGAGCCCGCCAGCGTATTTTCAACCGGCGCCAGCAGCGCATCGGCCGCCCCCTCGTCGGTGGCCCGGAAAGCGGAATCAAACGTCGGCCGCGGGACGGTGACGATCTCTTCGCCCAGCAGCTGGATGGCGGCGGCTTCGCTGAACGCGCCGTACTCTCCCTGGAATGCGATGCGCGGATTGCTTTGTGGTGTGCCGGCCATGGTCGGCTAGCGGCCGTGGCGAAGATAATCGTCGGTTTTGGCGAGCCAGTCCGCGCGAGGCGGCGTGAACACATCGAGGTCCAGCGTATCTTCAAGCCCCCAGGCCTCATGCGGCACGTTGGACGGGATAGAAAGCACCTCGCCTGCCCGCACCACGATCTCTTTGCCGTCGATCGCGAACTTCAGCGCTCCTTCGAGAATGTAGGTGAACTGTTCGTTGTGATGATGGTGCAGCGGAACGTGTCCGCCTTTCTTGATGAATACCCGGGCCACCATGATTTCCTGCCCGGTGATCATTTCGCGCTCGATGAGCGGATTGAGTTTTTCGCGTTCCACGTCTTTCCACGCGATGTACTTCGGTTCGATCTTTCCCGTCGACGGTGTTGAGCTCACTTGGCACCTCCCGTGCTGGAACCGTAAAGCTTGGCGGCATTGTCGTGCAGATAGAGCCGCGCGAGTTCGAGCGCTTTGTCCCTGGTGATGGCCCGCTCGCCGACCAGCTCTGCGAGCGCTCGGGCCAGTGCCGTGCGGGTCGTGTGCGCGGCTAGCCAGAAGCTTTCTTCCGCGCCCAGCGCTTCGTTGAAAGGGAAGGCGTCGGAGCCGTACATCATCTTGTCGGGAAACAGCGTCAGCAGCTGTTTCAAGACCTCTTTGAACTGCGAGGGATAGAGCAGTTCGGACTGGAAGGAAGTGTCGAGGTAGACGTTTTTTACCGCAGTCAGTAGCGCCGCTTCTTTTTCGTAGGGCCAGCCGCCGTGCACCAGCACAAACGTCGTCGCGTGGTAGCGCGGGTCGCGCAGCGTGTTTTCAAGATTCAGCACGCGGCCCTGGCTGAGGCTGAAGTAGTCGCCGATGCCTACGGCGGTGTGAAAGTGCAAGGGCAGCTTCAGCTTGCCCGCCTGGTCGACCATCACCCGGAAAATGTAGTCCTGAAAGATCCGGTATTCGTCCGCCGACGGCACTCCGCCCGCGTGGTATTTCGCATAGATGGCTTCCGCCTTTTCGCGCGGCGGATCGCCGAAATAGAGCGAGCGGAAATAGGCCGCTTCGAACTTCATGGCCACGCCGCCGCGCCGCTGATTTTCGGCCATGGTGCTGCGCACGAAGGCTTCATAAGCAGTCAGGTCTTCCGGCAGCGCAGCCAAGTTCATTTGTTTCTTGTAGCGCGCCAGCATTTTCTCCTGCAGCGGAATGTACACGCCCATGTCCGGCGTGCTCGCGGTTTGGGCGCGATTGTCGAAGGGATAGAAAAACGAATCGCCAAAAAAGACCCAGTGAAAGCGCTTGGCATCGAGATAGGGCGCCATGAACGCGCGGTTGGCCAGGCAGGTTTCCACATTCAGCTTGTCGAGAATCTGGTCGAAGTAGGCGCTGCCAGGGGACTGCTTGGCCGCGTTCTTTCTGTCGGCCAGCCACTTCGCGTGCTCGGGCTGGAAGTCGTCGTAGGGGTAGGCGAAAAGGGATTTGGCGGCGGTGACGAATTCGGGATTGTCGTCCCGCAGGCGCAAAACGCTGCTTTCTTCGGGCGGAGCCGCCATCGCATCCACATCGGCGTCGTCGGCGAAGCCGGGGTGGGCGTGGTTGTCATAGAGCGGTATGGCGTTAACCTTGCCGAGCAGATCCTGGTAGAGCTTTTCTACATCCGTCGCCGGGTAGGGACTCGACTGGCCGGAAGCAACACTGGCCGAAGCGAGAAGCAGGAGAGTCATGCCAAGCGAGTGGACCAGACGCTTCATTTTCGTCCTTCCCGAAAAGCCGGAGACACGAGCGGAACCCCCGCGCTCTCGCAACCGCGCCTTCGCTCGAGCTTAGGGCAGAGAGTGCGGCCCCTGCGGAAAATCAAGCGGGAACGGCACGCCATTTTACAGAGACACGGCGGATGCGGTCGAGGGCATCTTCGAGAAGGTGACGCGCGCTGACCAGCGAGAAACGAAGATAGCTCTTGCCCTCGGCGCCGAAAGCCGCACCGGAAATCGCCGCGACCCCCGCTTCCTCCAGCAAAATCTTCTGCACCTCTTCGGCGGAAAGGCCGGTGTCCTCGACGTTGACCCACGCATAAAAAGCCCCTTCGGGCGCATGGCAGCGGAAGCCCGGAATCTTGTTGAGCGAGGGAACGAAAAGATCGCGGCGCAGTCGGTACTCGGCGACCATGGCGTCGACCGCATCGGTAGAATCGCGCAGCGCCTCGATCGCGGCGACCTGGATGAACTCCGCAGCGCAGGTGAACGTGTTGAGCACCAGTAGATCCAGGGCGTCAACCAGAGCCACCGGAGCCACGGCATAGCCGAGGCGCCAACCGGTCATGGCAAAGCTCTTCGAGAAGCCGTCAATGATAACCGTGCGCTGGGGCAGGCCGGCGATGCTCCAGATGGATTTGTATTCTCCGCCGAAGACGATGCGCGCGTAGACTTCATCGGTGATCACCCAGAGGTCGTGCTCGAGCGCGAGAGCCGCGATGCCGGCGATGGCGCGATCGTCATAGACCGTGCCGGTCGGATTATTGGGCGAATTGAAGATGAGCACGCGCGTTTTCGGCGTGATTTTGGCGGCGATTTCCGCAAGGTCGGGTTGAAACTGGTTTTCTTCCCGCAACGCGAAGGAAACGGCCTTTCCACCGAGCCCGCGCGTGAACGAAGGGTAGATCGGAAAGCCGGGATCGGGATAGAGCACCTCGTCGCCGGGCTCGATGAGCGCCATCATCGCAAGCGAGAGCGCCATCTTGCATCCGGGCGCCACCAGCACCTGATCGGCGCGCAGTAGCGGTCGCGCCCGGAAGCCACAGCGTTCCTAAGCGAGTCCACCACGGGAGCGGCGGCATGGAAATCCGGCTCGCCCAGTTCCAGATGGATGATGGAGCGGCCCTGGCCCTCAAGTTCCTTGGCGCGCGAAAAAACGGCCAGGGCGCCTTCGCCAGTGAGTTGTGCGACGCGGGTTGCCAGGCGAGTCATCCGAGAAAGTTTAGCATTACTGGCGCGAGCCAGACGTACGTTCGAAAACTTCAACCGCGCTGCCGATCGTATTATTGCGCCAGATACTACGATCCCAGCACCGGCAGATTCGCAGGTTCAGAATTTGGGCGGTTTGCGGGAAGCGTGCCTCAGGTGGAGTATTTCGACCAGGTATTTGTCTTCGCGGAGTTGGTAGTAAACCAGAATTGGGCTGTGCGTCAGTTTTCGCACGCGACGTCTCTTGCGGATTGAACTACCCATGCGAGGAAATCTGGTTAAGAGCTCGATATGGTCAAGCAAAGAAGCGCGAATCGTTCGGCGGCTTGCGCGTCATCTTCGGCAATATAGCCGATGATTTCGGCGAGGTCGTTTAGCGCTCTCTGCGTGAAGAGGAGGCGGAAATCCACTTGGGCAGGAGCTCACGGACTCGTTCGACCGACACGGTTCGACCAGATTTGGCATCTCGAAGCCCTTCGTCGACAGCGGCCAGTGTAGCCTCGTGTTCCTCATCCAGAACGGGAGAGGGATTCTCGAAGTCCGATTCTTTGGTCTTGGCCATGGCTGAATGCTAGCCCCTGCGGCCGACAAGGCGCAATAGCATCGCAAATCACCCGTTTGATCACCCACAAACTATTGGTCGCCCGTCGTACTATCGCGCCAGATACTACGATTGAAGCACCAGAAGGTTCTAATCGAAGACTCCGTGGCTTCCATGGCCGGGCAGGTCGGGAGCCTACATCTGAATCTTGCTCAACGACTGGCGGAGGCAATGAATTGCTTGAAGAACCAACGACACAGCATTTCTGGATTTGACAGTAATTGGGTTTCGAGCCGGTACTCAACGTACCCTGGGCGATGTCGTAATCGCCGTGACTCGGCTCACGACGTTAAAGACCACAGGCCGAAGCAGGTAGAGAAGAACCACCAGGAACATAACCTCAAGCCCCTCGGCAAACGCCCACATTCCACCCGAAGCGTTCTGGCGATCAATGACCTGTGCGATCGAACTGCCGGTGGCGACGGCCTCATACCGGACGATCAGGGCGCGCTGCACAACCATCGCCTCATAGGCGAGCACCCATGCGACTACAAAGCCGCAAATTTCGTAGCCGACGCGCACCAAGCCGTTCAGGTTGCGCACAAACCGGGTATACGGATCGGTCTCGGCAGTCGTACGGTCGCCGAGCATCGCCAGTACGGCCAGGCCAAAAGGCCCTAAAGCCGCCAGAAACAGCCAAGCGGAGGATCGCTTCTTGGAGCGGATCACCAGGAGGCACACCAGCAGCCACAAGACGCTCACAACCGCGGCCGTCGCCCAGATCATCATTTCCTTCAGCAGGGTCAGCAGGTGGAAGTTGCGCTCGTAGTTCGGATGACCGGCCGCAATCTCAGGATTAATCAAACTGAACAGCATTCCCCCGAGCACCAGGACTACGGGGATCAAAAGGAGTAGGACCAGTGCCAAGACCGATTGTTTCTTCATGGCCCTATCGTGGCATAGCCTGCCCGGGCTTTTGCGTGACGGTCAAAACTTGTGTGCGTTCGTTGCTAACTCCGCGCTTTCCGATTGAATCCTTGGCTCGCCGGCTGCTTCTTGATGAAGCGGCTGCCTTGCCGGTCAGATACCCGGGTGAGCCTTAACAAGCCAGGCCAACCTATTTCGCGGCCGGGGGAGGCGTTACCGGAATCCGCAGACCGTCGATGAAGCGCGGGAACATTTCAAAAGCGGCCGCGGTCAGGAAAAGTTCGACCCGTTCGGGCTCCGAAAAAGCTCCGGCCAGTTCGGCGAAAAATGCGTCATCGACCGCGGATGCGCCCTGGTGCAGGCGATCGGCAAGGCGGAAGCCCAATTTCTCCTTTTCAGAGTAGGGGCCGGATTCAAAATGGGCCACGGCTGCGATTTGCGATTCAGTGGCGCCTTTCTGGCGGGCGGAGATGCTGTGCGCGCGAACCGCATAGGTACTGTCCTGGAGCTCGGAAACTCGGACTGCAACAAGTTCTTTGTAAAAACCGGGAAGCGCGCCGTCGGAAAGCAGCGGCTTCAAGAAGCCGGCAACGCCTTGCGCGATTTCCTGACGATGCGCAAGGGCCTTGAACATGTTGGGGATTACGCCGCGAGCGGCGAGAAGCGCATCGTAGATTTTTTGCGCGTCCGACGAAGCGGCTTCGCGCTCGATCAGGTGCACGCGTAAGGAATCGGGCATTGTCGAGGTCTCCGGGAAGAGCTGACGACTCTCCGCTATGGTCCGGCGTGGCGGAGTCTCCTTACTCAGTGTAGCGTTCGCGACACGAAGGGCACAATCGAGAGCGGCTTTCATGGCGCCGGCAGCAGTAAGAATCCGCCTGGTACCGGCGCTCCTAGTCGATTTTTCCGGCTGTGGCGAATGCGCTATTCTTCTTGTCGGTTCTTTCTAGAGCAAATGGAGCAGGCGGGCCGCCTAACATGCACGACCTGAGCTATTTTCGGGAACATCTGGACGTCTTCGCGGACATGGCGAAGCGCCGCAACATCACCTTGGACCTGGAAGCGTTTCGCTCCATCGACAAAGAGCGCCGCGAACTGATTACCGCCAACGAACATCAGAAGGCACAGCGCAACAAAGCCAACGACGAAATCGCAAGACTGAGGAAGGAAAAGCATAACGCCGATGCGCTGATCGCCCTCATGAAGCAGGTTTCCGAGCAGATCAAGCAAGCCGATGAAAAGATCAGCGAGCTCGATACGAGGCAGCGCGATCTGATGCTGGTGGTTCCGAACCTGCCGCATTCGTCGGTTCCAACGGGATTGGGCGCGGAAGACAACGTAGAGGTGCGCCGCTGGGGCCGGCCTCCGCAGTTCGATTTCGAGCCAAAACCGCACTGGGAAGTGGGCGAACGTGCGGGGATTCTCGATCTGGCCTCGGCTACCAAGGTGACGGGCGCGCGGTTTGCGATCTACAAAGGATGGGGAGCGCGTTTGGAGCGCGCACTCGCTAATTTTTTCCTCGATGTACACACAAGCGAGCACGGATACACGGAGATTCTTCCGCCGTTTCTGGTCAACACGGCTTCGCTCACCGGAGCGGGCCAGCTGCCGAAATTTGCCGCGGACCTATTCAAAGTCGAAAACAGCGATTTCTGGCTGACACCGACGAGTGAAGTTGAGTTGCACAACCTGCACCGGGATGAAACGCTGCCCGAAGACCGGCTGCCCGTCAATGTCACCGCATGGACGGCCTGTTTTCGGTCGGAAGCCGGGGCGGCCGGGAAAGACACCCGCGGCATCTTGCGGCAACACCAGTTCCAAAAAGTCGAACTGTTCAAATTCACGCATCCGGATAAAAGCTACGAAGAACACGAGAAACTGGTGGCCCATGCGGAAGCCATCCTCGAGAGACTGGGTCTTCATTACCGAACCATGCTGCTCTGTTCGGGCGACATGGGCTTTGCTTCCGCCAAGACCTACGACATTGAAGTGTGGCTGCCGTCCGGCAAGGAGTTTCGGGAGATCTCTTCCTGTTCGAATTGCGAAGCGTTTCAGGCGCGCCGCGCCGGGATTCGCTTCAAGCCGAAGGCGGGGGGGAAGAGCGAGTTTGTGCACACGCTAAACGGTTCGGGATTGGCGGTGGGCCGGACCTGGATTGCCGTGGTCGAGAACTACCAGCAGGCCGATGGTTCGATCCTGGTTCCCGAGGCCCTGCGCCCGTATATGGGAGTGGACCGCATTCCGCCCGGGTAAATCCCCGCCTGTCATTCCTAACTCATAGATGGATAGGAACTTAGCCCCGGCGAGAGGCCTGAAAAAGGTGGTCGCGCGGTGTACCCTTCCCCTGTGCAACTTATTGAAAGTACACAATTTCGTTTGACGGGTGCTTTTCCGCTTGCATACACTCCCCTCGCCGAGTCTTATGTATAGAGAAGTCCATTCTGGACTTCGGATGGTGTCAACAAAGGGGAAGGTGCCGAGGCACCTTGGAAGCAATGAGTTTTCTGGGACGGATTCTGCGGTTTCTGTTTTGGGTTTTGCTGGTTTCCTGGGTGGTGAAGCTGTTGGGCCGGGCGATAGGCGGGG
>Ga0306925_10005418_pt1 | contig 11691 bp, 9 predicted proteins | sample flu12Cox44000176_FD_203755 | JGI IMG/M metagenome (GOLD analysis project Ga0306925, IMG submission 203755) | Lab enrichment of tropical soil microbial communities from Luquillo Experimental Forest, Puerto Rico - flux8day.12C.oxic.44.000.176 (v2)... | ecosystem: Environmental > Terrestrial > Soil...
CCAACGTGGACCATGAAATTGAGGAAATGCCATGTCGATCGATTTTGAGATTCCGGCCGAGGCCAAGGCGATCCGCGAGAAGGTGCGCAGATGGGTGCATGACGAATGCATCCCCGCGGAAAAAGAACTGGATTCCAGGCCGTTCGACGAAGTGCTCGGCAAGCTGCGCGCCAAGGCACGCGCGCAGGGGTTGTGGTGCCCGTTCGTGCCGAAGGAATATGGCGGCATGGGGCTGGGCCCGCTTGCCAATGCGCTGGTGCAGATGGAGCTCGGCGAAAGCATGCTCGGTGCGCTGTCGTTGAACACCCAGGGCCCCGACGACGCCTCGATGATGACCATTCTGGAGCACGGCACGCCTTATCAGAAGGAGAAATTCTTGAAGCCGCTTCTCAACGGCGAGAAGCGCATCTGCTTCTCGATGACGGAGAAGGCCGCCGGCGCCGACGCCACAGGCATGCAGACATCGGCGGTCAAGGACGGCAACGAGAATTACATCCTGAACGGCGAAAAGTGGTTTTCCTCCTCCGCCAGCGTCGCCAACCTTGCGCTTGTCATGGCGAAGACCGATCCGAACGCGCCGCGTCACAAGCAATATTCGACATTCATCGTCGAATTGCCCAATCCCGGCTACCGCATCAAGCGCAACATCAAGAACATGGCGATCGAGGGCCCGCATTACGACAAGGTCGCCGGCGGGCATTCCGAGATCGAGATCAGGGACCTGAAAGTGCCGGCCGACAATCTGCTCGGCGGCGAAGGCAACGGTTTTGCGATGGGCCAGCACCGCCTCGCCTATGGGCGCCTGCGCCACGGCATGCACAACATCGCGAAGGCGCAGCGCGCGCTCGACATGGCGGTGGCGCACATCACCAAACGCTCGACCTTCGGCGTGCTGCTCGCCGATCGCCAGGCGGTGCAGTTCATGCTCGCCGAATGCGCAAGCCAGCTCTATATCGGCCGGCTGATGCTGCTGCACATCGCCTACAAGGCGGAAAGAGGCCTCGACTTGCGGCAGGAGAACTCGATCGCGAAGGTCTATCTTGCGCACATGGTGCATCATGTGATCGACACTGCGATCCAACTGCACGGCGCGCTCGGCTTCAGCCAGGATACGATTTTGGCGAAATGGTACACGCAGGTGCGCTCGCAGCGGCTGGTCGACGGCCCCGACGAGGTGCACAAATGGAAGGTTGGTCGCAACGTCATCAAGGCATTTCGCGAGCACGGCACCACCGCATCCGCCGCAGGCGGGGATCTGCTGTAATCGAACCGTGAGGCGTCATTCCGAGGCGCTGCGCTTCTGTGCGGCGCCTCGGCTGCATGTGACAGCCGCAAGCGGCAATGTGAGATAGCGCTATCTGGGTGGTGCTTTATCCGGTACGCTCGATGATGCAATCGGGCTCGTCCATCAACAGGGCTGACCATGATTTCGAGACGAACAGTCGCACTGTCGCTGGCTACGTTTCCTCTCGGATTGACCAGGATCGGCGCTGCTTTTGGCCAGACATATCCGGCACGGCCGATCAGGCTCGTTGTGCCATTCCCGGCAGGCGGATCCACCGACGTCGGCGCGCGGCTGATTGCCGACAATCTCTCACGCGTGTTCGGCCAGCAGGTCTTTGTCGAGAACAAATCGGGCGCCAACGGAACGCTCGGCGTAGACGAAGCGGCCAAGAGCCCGCCCGACGGCTACACCATTCTTGTGACGACGGACGCCGTGGCAAGCAATCCGCACGTGTTTCACACCAACATCGACCCCTCGACGAATCTGGTGCCGATCATCCAGCTCTCGCGTCAGCCGATCGTGCTTGCGGCTCATCCCTCGCTCGGCGTCGACACGATCGCCGGGTTGATCGCGCTGGCGAAGCAGAAGCCGGGTCTGCCATACGCAACCGGAAGCGGGCTAGGCTCGGCTCAGCACATGGCGGTTCAGTGGTTCGCCGAGATCGCCGGAATCAAGCTTGAGCAGATTCCGTATCGGGGCGGAGGCCAGGCGATCAACGACCTCCTCGGCGGACATGTAAAGCTCGGGTCGCTCGGGTCGACTCCGCTCATGCCACACTACAAAGCCGGCACGCTGCGTCTGCTGGCACAGACCACAAAGGTGCGCTCGCAAAGCCTTCCCGATGTGCCGACCTTTGAAGAAGAGGGAATCAAGGGGCTCGTGCTTGATCAATGGCTCGGCGTGTTTGCGCCGGCCAGAACACCGACGAGCATCGTCGAACGTCTCAACAGCGAGATCGACAAGGTGCTAGCCGATCCATCGGTCCGCAAGAACTTTCTAGATTCGGCGCTCGAGCCGGTCGGCGGCACCACGGACCAATTCACCGAGTTCGTCCGGGCCGACTACGCGATGTTCGGGCGGCTGGTGAAAGACCTCAATATCAAGGCCGAATGACACATCATGCCGTTCTCGACCTACCTTCCCGAACACATGGGATCGATCAAGCTTGCACCGGCCGGCCCGTTTGTCGCCGGCTCATACGCTGAACTGACGCTGATCTATACGGCCGGAACTTTCGGCATCGACGATACCGGCATGGTCAAGATCTCGTGGCGGACCACGTCGGACATGAGCAAGCCTGAGTTCGACAAGCCTCACGAGGCCAATTTCACGACCGTCGAAGCCAGCAATGGCGCCAGGCTCGAGGTGAGGTTCGACCGGCTTAACGTTCGACCTTATGCGAACACCTTGCTCATCCGCGTTGGCCGAGGCTATCTGCGCGCCGGCGACACCCTGACGATCCGCCTGGGCGATCGCCGACAGGGCTCGCCGGGCTTCCGTTTGCAGACAAATGTCGAAGCGAATGTCGAGCTCAGGACGTCGGTCGACGCGTTTGCGACCTACGAGTTCTGTGAATTGCCCGTACAGCCAAACTTCGATCTCGTGCCAGGACCCGCCACAAGCTGGAAAGCCATTCTGCCGTCTCTTGCAGCCGCCGGCGAACCGTTTCGCCTCGCGATCGTGGCCGAGGACAAATGGGGTAACCCGACGACGGACGCTGAACGGGCCTTCGAGCTCGCTTCTTCGCACCCCCTGCAAGGATTGCCGCAACGCATAGAGGTGAAGCGTGGCGATGCTCCGTGCGTGATCGAAAACCTTGTTTCCGGGAGCGAGGGTGATGTCGAGCTTCGCTTGCTTTCGGACGGCGAGGAAGTCGCCCGCGCCAATCCGCTGCGCGTTGTCGGACAGACCAGGCTGCGGCGGTATTGGGGCGATTTGCATGGACAAAGCGGTGAAACCATCGGGATGGGAACGGCCGATAATTATTTCCGCTTCGCGCGGGATTTGGCGTTCATCGATATCGTCGGCCATCAGGGCAACGATTTCCAGATCACCGATGCTTTCTGGAAGGAACTCAACCGGCTCACCACCGAGTATGACAGGCCGGGCGAATTCGTCTGCCTCCCCGGATATGAATGGTCCGGCAACACCGGCATGGGCGGAGATCGCAACATCTTCTATCGCCGCGAGGGCCGTCCGATCCGACGTTCCTCGCACATCCTGGTCCAAGGGCAAACCTCGACGGAAGCGATCTACACGGCGGACAGGCTGTTTCGCGAGCTTGAAGGCGAAGATGCCATCGTCATTGCACATGTCGGCGGCCGCTATGCGGATGTGAAATTCGCCCATGATGGGCGTCTCGAGCGCGCCGTCGAGGTTCATTCGACATGGGGCACGTTCGAATGGATCCTGCACGATGCCTTCGACAAGGGTTATCGCGTCGGCGTCGTCTGTCACAGCGACGATCACAAGGGGCGGCCCGGTGCGACCCGCCCGGGCGCATCGAGCTTTGGCGCGATCGGCGGTCTGACCTGCTATTTCATGCCGGAGCTGACGCGCGATGCGGTGTTCGACGCGTTGCACCGCCGCCGGCACTACGGCACATCGGGCGTCCGCATGTTCATGGACTTGAGCGGCTCGTTCGACCGCGAGGTGACAGGATTTTCCGAGGACCCGCAGCTTGGTCCGGCCCGGGAATTCGAGACCACGCTGGCGTTGATGGGCGACATCGTCCGCCCAGGTAACGTCCCGATGCATCTGGCAGCCGAGGTGATCGGTACGGCGCCGATCGAGCGACTGGACGTTATGCATGGCATTCAGGTCGCTCGGACAGTCCGTCCGTTCACTGCAGCCGATCTCGGCAGACGAATACGGGTGATGTGGCAAGGTGCGGAGTATCGGGGTCGTGGCCGCGAAACGCTTTGGCAGGGCAAGCTCCGGGTCACCGGCAACCGGATCGTCCGCTTTGCACCCGTCAACTTTCTCAATCCCGAACGAACTGTCCGCGAGACCATACCAGGGACGGCATTGGCCTGGAGTTCGGTCACGACCGGCAATCTCGCTGGCATCGATCTTTGGCTCGACCATGGGCAATCAGGTACGCTTCAAGTCGAAACCAATGTCGTATCCGGAAACGTCGATCTCGCCTCCCTCGCCGAACATGTCGTCTCATTTGACGGCGGTGGTCTCGGCAGGCAGTTGAGCGTGTATCGCCTCCCGGAGGTCGACTGGAGCCGGCGCGTATCGGTCGAACATACGGTGAGGTTTACCGGCGGAAGGGACCTGCCGGTCTATCTGCGCGTCACACAGGCCGACGGCCATCAGGCCTGGTCAAGCCCCATTTATCTCATCGAGTGAGCGGGCTGCGCTTTATCCCCGCTCCTGCTCCACCGCCTGCCAGGCAATGTCGCGGCGGCAGAAACCGTCGGGCCAGTTGATGCGGTCGATGGACGCGTAAGCGCGCGCCTGCGCCTCGGTCACGGTCTTGCCCAGCGCGCAAACGTTCAGCACACGCCCGCCATTGGCGAGAATCGCGCCGTCTTTTGCGAGCGTGCCGGCGTGAAAGATCTCGACGCCATCGATCTTCGCGGCGTCATCCAGCCCTTCGATGCGGCTGCCCTTCCTGTAGTCGCCGGGATAGCCCTTCGCCGCCATCACGACGGTGATCGCCGCCTCCGGATACCAGCGCAGATTGAAGTGCTTCAATTCACCGTCGCAGGCGGCAAGGAACGCCGGCACGATGTCCGACATCATCCTGAGCATCAGCACCTGGCATTCCGGATCGCCGAAACGCACATTGTATTCGAACAGCTTCGGGCCCTGTTCGGTGAGCATCACGCCGGCATAGAGCACGCCGCGGAACGGCGCGCCGCGCGCCTTCATGCCGGCAACCGTCGGCGATATGATACGCGACATGATCTGGTCGTGGATCTCGGACGTCACGAACGGCGTCGGCGAATAGGCGCCCATGCCGCCGGTGTTCGGTCCCTGATCATGGTCGAACACGCGCTTGTGGTCCTGGGCGGATGCAAGCGGCAGCGCAGTCTCGCCGTCGCACAGCGCAAAGAAGCTGACCTCGCGGCCCGCCAGGAATTCCTCGATGACCACTTCGGCGCCGGCCGCGCCGAAGTGGCCTGCGAACATCATGGCGACTGCGTCTTCCGCCTCCCGCAAGGTCTTTGCGACAACGACGCCCTTGCCGGCTGCGAGCCCATCGGCCTTGATCACGATCGGCGCGCCTTGCGCACGCACGTAAGCGAGCGCGCCCGCCTCATTGTCGAAGCGGCGATAGGCGGCGGTCGGGATGCCGAACTCGGCGCAGAGATCCTTGGTGAAGCCCTTGGAACCCTCGAGTTGCGCGGCCATCTTGCTTGGGCCGAACGCCTTGATGCCGGCACGACCAAGGTCGTCGACGATGCCGGCCGCAAGCGGCGTCTCCGGTCCGACCACGACGAACTCTACGGCATTCGCCTTGCAGAACGCGATCACCGCTTCGTGGTCGGCGATGTCGAGCGGCACGCATTCCGCCTCGCGCGCAATTCCTGCATTGCCCGGCGCGCACCAGAGTTTTGTCACCAGCGGAGAGGCCGCGATCTTCCACGCCAGGGCATGTTCGCGGCCGCCGGAACCGAGCAGGAGGATGTGCATGAGGTGTCGGTTGCACGAATCTCCTGTGCCCTGCAAGGGGCGGCCTGCCCCGGAGCCGATAGCACCGGCCCCGCGGGGGGCATTTGCACAAGACAGAAGGTGAAGTCGGCCCGATCCAGGTTTGCGACCAGGGACGAAAATCCCTAACTTGGGAGGGATCCGAAGAGCCCGAATCGATAATGACCGCTGCACCAGGCCTGATCAACGCGCCGGAATTCACGGTATCCGAGCTGTCCAACGCATTGCGGCGGACGGTCGAGGACGCCTACGCGCATGTGCGGGTGCGCGGCGAAATCTCGGGCTTCAAGGGCCCACATTCCTCCGGCCACTGCTACTTCGCGCTCAAGGACGAGAACGCAAAGATCGAGGCGGTGATCTGGAAGAGCGCGCTGTACCGGATGCGCTTCAAGCCTCAGGAAGGGCTCGAGGTGATCGCAACCGGCAGGCTCACCACCTATCCCGGCTCCTCGAAATACCAGATCGTGATCGAGGCGCTGGAGCCGGCCGGCATCGGCGCACTGATGGCGCTGATGGAAGAGCGCAAGAAGAAGCTCGCCGCCGAAGGCCTCTTCAGCGAGTCGCGCAAGCAGCTTCTGCCGTGGCTACCGGAGGTAATCGGCGTCGTCACCTCGCCGACCGGCGCCGTGATCCGCGATATCCTGCACCGCCTCGAAGACCGTTTTCCGCGCCGCGTTCTGTTGTGGCCGGTGAAGGTGCAGGGCGACGGTTCGGCCGAACAGATCGCGGCGGCGATCCGCGGCTTCAATGCGCTGCCGGAGGCGGGGCGGATTCCGCGCCCTGACGTTTTGATCGTCGCGCGCGGCGGCGGCTCGCTGGAAGACCTCTGGTCATTCAACGAGGAGATCGTGGTGCGCGCCGCGGCCGACAGTATGATCCCGCTGATTTCCGCGGTAGGGCACGAGACCGACATTACGCTGATCGATTTTGTCGCCGACAAGCGCGCGCCGACGCCGACCGCGGCCGCCGAGATGGCAGTGCCCGTGCGCAGCGAGCTATTGGTCGAGGTGGACAGTCTCGCTCGCCGCACCTTTGTCTGCTGGCAGCGCGGCCACGAAAGCCGCCGCAACGAATTGCGCGCCGCGAGCCGCGCCCTGCCGTCGGCGGCCGAACTCCTCGCCATCCCGCGGCAGCGGCTCGACACCGCAGCCGGCGCGCTGCCGCGCGGGTTGAAAGCCAACACGCATGCGCATTTCCGCCGCTTTGCCGCGTCGAGCGCCCGGCTGACCTTGCGGGTCTTGCGTGGACAGGTCGCGCAGGCGCGCCAGCATCTGACGGTGTCGGGCGAGCGCCTGCGCCACTGCACCCGCTCGCTGCTGCGCAGCCGCCGCGAGCGCTACGACGCGCTTCAGGCGCGGCTGAAAGCCTCGAGGCTGGCGAATGCGCAGGCCCAGCGGCAGCGCATCGCGCGCGAGCACGAACGCACGCAGCGACTCGCCGAGCGCGCGCAGCGGGCACTCCTGACCGTCATGCATCGGCTCGAGGCACGCGTCGCCCATAGCGGGCAACTGCTCGCCGCGTTGTCCTATCGGAGCGTGCTGGCGCGCGGTTTTGCGCTGGTGCGCGACGAGGCGGGTCACCCCATCCACACCGCGGCCAGTGTCGGACCGGGCGCGCGCATGAGCGTCGAATTTTCCGACGGGCGGGTTGCTGCAACAGCGGATGGCGACCAGCCGGCGGCGGCTCCCGCTTCGGAGCCGAAGACGGCCACGCGCGAATCCCGGCCGGCGACGAAGCGCGCGACCAAGCCCGCCGATCAGGGAAGCTTGTTCTAGCGAGTGCCCTCTTCACTCTTCCCTGAAGGGACGAGTAACGCGCCAGATCACCGCGCGAGCCACTCGGCAACCAGCTTCTGCGAATCCGCGCGCGCTTCGGGATCGCTGCCGAGATGACCGTGCTCGGGCGCCGCGGCGTCGGTCCCGGCGAGTGCGTGTACCGGCAAATTCGCGCGATCGAAATCGTGATAGGCGCCGGGATAGACCACGATCCGCGCCAGCGCGCTGCGCCCCTGCGCGCCGTCGACCATCTGGCGGCAGGCCGGCGGCGAGGACACGTCGTCCTTCGCGCCGATCAACAGCAGCGTCGGCACCCGTGCACTCCAGCCGAGCCCCGCCGAGATGCGACAGTCCGGATAAAACGCGATGGCGGATCGGAAGTCCGGCTCGGCGCCGCGCGACCACAATTGCGGACGCACGGCCCACAGCAGTGCGCTCGCGCCGTTGGCCCATCCGACCAGGCTGATGCGGTCGTGCGCCACCCAGGGCTGTTGCATCAGCCATTGCCGCGCCGCCACGATGTCGGCGACGCGTTCGCGCCGCGCGGTCAGCCGGCGCTCCCTGACCCGGCATTGCGGGCCGAGCCCGCGCGAACCATAGCTGTCGGGCAGCAGCACCGCCTTGCCGTCCTTCAAAAATTGCTCGGCCCAATCGCGATAGCGCGGCAGAACCGGCTCCGAATGACCGGAAAGGCCGCCGCAGCCGTGCAGCGCGATCACCGTCGGAAACGGCCCATCGCCCTCCGGCTTGTAAAGCTGCGCATGCAGGGTCATGGCGCCTGCGGGAATATCGACCGGCTGCGACGCGGGCAGCGATGCCGCCGCGGCGGCCCGAGCCGAAACAAGGAGCGTCAAAATGACGACTGCTGCGAGGGAACGCATCAAGCTTGTGGAGTCCATCAACGTGTCGGGGAATGGCGATCTACCTGCACAAAAATTAGCATGCAGGGGAACGCGCAAAACATCACAAATCGGTGGGTTTCGCGGGCGGACAGCGCGACCTATCTATGCTAGATCGAATCCTGACCCGCCGGATCGGCGGCCAAACGAGCGGAGCATTCAACCGTGCTGAACAAATTCGGCCCGTCCGGCCATGGTGAAGCGCAGGTGCAGTATCTTGACGGCGATTTCCGCGTGATCTCGCCGGGAACCTATGTGCGTTGCGCAGTCACCGATGCACGGATCCCGCTCGATGAGCTGAAATACTGGAGCGTCGACCTGCAGGAAGCTTACGCCCAGCCGAGCGCTGTCCTGCAACGGCACTTTCCCGATGCGCTGAAGAAGCAGGGATGAGAGTGCGCTGTTTTTCCGCGCAAGCTAGCCGAGGCGCGCCTTTTGGCGCGCCCTGAACAACCGTTCGGCGAGGAACTTCTTCAAGTCTTCGACAGCTTGAAATTCGAGCGTGACCTTGAACGGCACGACCTCGCGCAGGAAGGTGCCGACCTCGACGCCCGGGCCCAGCCGCGCAAAATCCTTCTCAGTCGTCACCAGCGTCAGCCGTTTGCGCCTCGCCTCATCGAGGAGCGCCGTGATCTCGCTTTGCGAGAACCGATGATGATCGGCAAAGCTGCGCTCGCCCACGACGTCGAGAGCGCATCCGCGCAAGGTCGCAAAGAAACGCGCGGGATCGCCGATGCCGGCGAAGGCGAGAAGATGCTTTCCTGCAAGCGCTGCAACCGAGGCCGGATCCGCCTTCACGTGCACCGGGAAAATCCGGCCCTGCCGCGCCGCGACCTCGGCGGCAATGGCGTTGCTCGCGGTGCCGTCGCCGACCACGACCAGCGCGTCGGTCAGCGCCAGTTGGGGCGGCAGCGGCGCTCGCAAGGGTCCGGCCGGAAACACCCGTCCATTGCCGACGCCGCGCACGCTGTCGATCACGATCAGCGAAGCATCCTTGGCGATGGCCGGGTTCTGAAAGCCGTCATCCATCAGGATCACGCTGGCGGCCTGCGATTTCGCGAGCGCAACGCCGTCGACGCGGTCACGCGCCACCACGACCGGCACGCGAAGTGCCATCATCAGCGGCTCGTCGCCGACATCGGCAGCGCTGTGCCTTGCGGGATCGACCATCACCGGGCCGTGCAAACGCCCGCCATAGCCGCGGCTGAGCACGACCGGTGCCTCGCCCATCTCGCGCAAATGCCCGGCAAGCGCCAACACGGTCGGCGTCTTGCCGGCGCCGCCGACATGATAATTGCCGACGCAAAGCACCGGGATGCCAGCGTCGAACCCCTTGCGCCGCAGGCGTCGTGCCGCGATCGCGCCATAGAGCGCGCCAAGCGGCCGGAGCAGGTGCGATTTCCAGGACGATGGCCGGTGCCAGAAGGCCGGCTCACGCATTGGCGGCTCCCATCTCGAGCCGGAGCTGCAAGAGATAGGGTTCGAGCGCGGCAAGCGTGCGTTCCAGCGCACCGCCAAGCTCCTGGACGACGCGCGTCGAGGCCGCAACCATGGCTTCGCGCGCTTCCCGGTCGGCAAGCAACTGGCCGAGTTGCTTGATCAGCGCGTCCACATCATTCGCGCTCCGCGCGCCGCCCGAACCGTCCAGCGCCTCGTAGACATCGGTGAAATTGAAGACATGCGGGCCGTGCACGACCGCTGCCCCAAGCTTGACGGCCTCGATCGGATTCTGGCCGCCACGCTCGACCAACGAGCCGCCCATGAACACGATCGGCGCCAGACGGTAGAACAGCCCGAGCTCGCCCATGGTGTCGGCGACATAGATGTCGGTGGCGGTGGTCGGCAGCTCCTCGCGCGAGCGCAAGCCGGCTTTGAGGCCGGCTGCCGCGATCGTCTGCGCAATCGATGCTCCGCGGTCGGGATGCCGCGGCACGATGACGGTGAGGAGCGACGGAAAGAATCCGGCAAGCGCCCGGTGTGCCTCGATCAGAAGCTCCTCCTCGCCCGGATGGGTCGAGGCGGCGACCACGATGGCGCGGCTGCGCGTCAACGCCATCAACCGCTCGAGCTTGACGGGATCGGCGGGCGGAGCAGGAACGTCGAGCTTGAGATTGCCCGTGGTGACGACGTTGGGGCAACCGAGTGCGGAGAAGCGCTCCGCGTCGGTGCTCGACTGGGCGAGGCAGATATCGAACTTGTCGAGCAGGGCAGAAATCGTGCCGACCACGCGCCGCCAGCGCGGGAAGGACCGCTGCGACATCCGCCCGTTGATCAGCACCATCGGCAGTCGCCGCGCGGCACTCGACAGGATCAGGTTCGGCCACAGATCCGATTCGATGAACAGCGCGAGCGAGGGACGCCAGTGATCGAGGAAGCGCGCGACATAGCGCGGCGAGTCATAGGGCACATATTGATGGATGATGTCGGCCGGAAAGCGTTTTGCGACGATGGTCGCCGACGTCACGGTGCCCGAGGTCAGGAGGATGCGGATGTTCAGCGCACGCAAGCGCTCGATCAGCGCGGCGCCCGCCAGCACCTCGCCGACGCTTGCGCCGTGAATCCAGACCAGCGGGCCGTGCGGGCGCACGTCGTGGCTCAAGCCGCGCCGTTCGCCGATTCGTGCGGGGTCCTCCTTGCCAAGCCTCAGGCGCCGCTTGATCAGCGCCGGCGCCAACGGCACCACGGCGGACGACAACCTGCGATAGACGCGCAGCGTCATCGGCAGTGAATTAGCCATGTCCGGCCCCCTCGGGGCGGCCGACCATGGCGTAGGCGCGGCGGGTCACCTCGTTCAGGATGCTTTCCAGTTTCAGGCGCAGCTCTTCCATCTTCGCCTCGTCGGCATCCGGCGGGACATAGACTTCCTCCAGCCCGACCAGCGCGCCACGCCCGAACGGCAGATTGATGGTGGTGCGGTCCCAGTTGTGGAGGCGAATGTAGCGGCTGGTGGCCATCGCAAAGGGCATGATTGGCCGTCCGGATTCTCGCGCCAGCATGATGATGCCAAGTCCCGCGACCCGCGCGCGCTTTGGCACGTCGGCGGTCAATGCGACATTACAATTTTCCT
>Ga0306925_10005422_pt1 | contig 11686 bp, 9 predicted proteins | sample flu12Cox44000176_FD_203755 | JGI IMG/M metagenome (GOLD analysis project Ga0306925, IMG submission 203755) | Lab enrichment of tropical soil microbial communities from Luquillo Experimental Forest, Puerto Rico - flux8day.12C.oxic.44.000.176 (v2)... | ecosystem: Environmental > Terrestrial > Soil...
GAGCGGCGCTGGCAGCTCACCAATGCAAATACGTCACCCAACAAGTTGAACACGACGCTGATGCCGCATAGTATCACTCACGGCGACGCCTGCTTCGCCTACTTCAACAAAATCCGGGGCATCCTGACTACATACTACAGTACTACTACTATACTTAATATCGATAGGACAGGCAAAAGTAAGGTTTTTGATGTATGTCATTGAGCTTCATAGGCGCTGACATACTGCATACCGATGCTACTGTTCTGGCGACCCCGAAATACAAATTAGCGTTCCGTCCGACTGTTGCTCCAGGTGGCCGGTCTGAACGAGCTGGGCGATCATCTCGCGGACTTCGGTAGCTTTGAGCTTGCATCGGATCTGCCGTTGGAAGGTCGTCGTGGTGGCTGGCTTGCCAGCCAAGTTCCGAGCACGGACATAGTTGATCAGCCGATCGATCCATCGACCGCGTTCATTGGTAGGGACAACGCTTTGGGCGCCGGCGTACATCTGTTTTCCCGAAATCTCGGCAATGCCCGCTCCCCATTGTACGTCCTCGACCGTGATCGCCGCGGTCTGATGCCCGTGCCCGGCCGCTCGAATGGTGGCAAGCCGGACGGCGGTTTCGACCGTGCGCGCGAAGAACGGATAAAACGCCGGCTCCTGGTCGATCCGGTCATCGATCCCGTGGGCAAAATTGAGGTATTGCTGCTCCGCCGCTTTGTTCGCCCACGGCAGCCGGGTCACCTGCTGCGCAACCGGACGTCTGATGTCGATCAGCTCGGCGTCGGTGCCGTACCAGCGATAGAGCCGACGGCATTTTGTCACGAGATCGGCCGGTACCTGCTTGGACGGGATTTGTGGCGTCGTGTCCCAAATACGCACATTCGAACGCAGCACCAGAAATCGGTTCAGTAGGCCATTCTCGATCGCCTCACCCTGCAATGCCTGAAACAGTTCGTCGGGCGGGCTGGTGCCGAAAAAGCTCAAGGCGGGCGAATGAATCTGCAGCGCCGTACGATCGGCCCATTCCGGCATCGGGGCTATCCCAAAGGACGTTCCCCACAAGGTACGCATGATCTTGGTCACTTCGCGTTCGTGCCCGGACGCGCCTTTGGCCTGAAGCTTGGCGAGATAGGCCCCAAATTCATCTGCGCAGCACAGCGACAACGGCTGGCGAGAAACAAAATTGCACAACGCCGATCCCGACATGAAGCTGCTAGGACCGAAATGCTCTTGTGCGCCGGCTGCGGTCAGCAATGCGCTGATACAATCGATCGGATGCTGCTTGCCTGCGCCGGTCGGAGCGACCGCGATCACGTAGAGATGCGTCGCCGACCAGGTTGGCCCCGCCACGCGGCGACCGATCAGCGTGCCGACCAGCGGGATCGCCGCCGCCAGGGCGAGCACTCGATTAGGCCGGCGCGCCGTGGCCACGATCCACTCGATCACCTCGCCCACCACACCCGGCACGTTGCGAGTATATGGCTCGAGTTCGTCGGGCACTGCCGCGGATTCAGTATCCGACGTCGTCTCCCCAGTCGTCGGCTCTGCCGGCGTCGCCGGCCGTGACTCCGTCTCCGGCTTTTCCGGTACTGCTGGCGCCTCCAGAGCAGGCTCGGGCACGGTCTCCGGATCCGGCCCGTCAATCCGGACCTCACAGGCCCAACCGGTGTGCTGACTGAGAAATTTAAACGCGGTGTCGAGGTCGCAGTCGCTGGCGGCCATCACCAGGTCGAGCGGGGTATAAGTGAAGCCGGCGCTGCCATTGCGGCCGTCGCCAAAGTCCTTGATGCTTTTGGGCACGATGCTGAGATTGCGTGCCCGCAGCTCGAGCTCGCGACCACTCGAGGACGGCCGCCAATGCGCGACCGCCTCATAGCCACCGCGCGCTGGTCGGCATTTGTAGAGGCGAAGCTTGGGTACCCATCGCTCGAGCCGGGCGAGCGCGAAATTGTTGAGCTGGCGGTGCGGGCTGTCGACGTCGTTGTCATCGACCAGGCCGCCGGTGCCCGGCTTAAGGCGCGTCGCGACAGGTTGCCAGCCGAAAATCTGCAGCACGGCATCGATCTGGCCGATGGTGTCCGCGGGCAGGAACGGCAGTTCCTCCGGCTTGAACGCCTCGAGTGGCAGGTCAAGCCAGCGATAGGGATGGCCAGTATCGGGATGGATCGTCGGCGGCAGCACCGTCTGCCGACCGTCGGCAATGAGATCGCAGACCCGTTTGCCGCCGATGTTCCAAGATCTCGAGGCCGTGATATCCGGACCGTAATAAAACGCCGTCTCGCCCTTCGCGCCGATTTTTCGGACCGGTGTCTTGGGCAGCACCTTCATGATCGCGGTCTTGATCGCTGGATCGTCGGTGTCGATGTCGATGCCGATCAAACCATGCGAAGCACGTCCGCCGACGACGCCAACGCCGGTCTCTCCGTTGCTCCAAAGATCGCGTTCACGCTCGCTCGGTGTCTTGTTCTGCAGGAAGCGTCGTTGCCAACCCGGCAACGGTATCCACATTCCGGCGCACAAATATTCAGGGGTCTTGGTGCCGGCCATGATGGGGACCGGCGCATAGCCGCGCTCGACCAACATCCCGGCACACTGTGCGTACGCGCCCATGGCACTTTCCCGCAGGTGCTCGGTAGCAATTTCAGATCGATCGTCGAATTGATCCGGCTCCTGCACATCGTTGCCGGCATGCCCGCTGCTCTCATGCGCGCTGTTGCCTTGTACGGCAGTCAATACAGGTTTTGGTTCAAGCTCGGGCACAGGTGTCGAGGCTGCAGCGGCTTCGTCGAGTTCTGCAACCGGCGTCGATACAGATACGAATGCCGATGACTCCGCTGCCGGGGTCGCCGCAACCTGCAGCTCCTCCCATGCGTGCTTGGCATCGCCCCAGGTGCGGCCGAACTTGAGATCGCAGCGCATGGGCACCTTGAGCTGCACGGCATCGACACAGAGCTGCGCTACCATTTCAGCCTGTTCACGCGTCGAGACCGAACAGTCGAGGCAGTCGTGCATCTGCAGGAGCGGAACAATGCCTTCGCGCCATACCGCACGCATCCACAGCGCGGTGTGCCGCGCCGCCGAGCCTTGCACTACTGCGTTCAAAGCGTTGTGCGTATCAGTGCGATAGAGCTGCCCTTTGCCGAACCATTTATGTTCCGGATCGGCAAGCCGGCGCTCGGCCTCGTCGCGCTCACATGGTCCGGCGCCCTTCTCCCATTTGCCGCCAGGTGCCCACAGATTGAAATGCCGGCGAGCACCGTCGTACAAGGTGACGTAACCCTGGTGTCGGGCCAGATATTCGTAAGCCTTGCTGAGCGCGTGCAGGAATGGTAGCTCGCGATCGTATTGCGCATAGAGCGCCCGCGCTTCGTTCATCGGCCGGCCAATCATCTCGGCGAACTTGCCGACGCCGGCGCCGTATATCTTGGCGAAGTTGACCGCTTTGGCGTCTTTGCGATCGAGGCCGGTGATCTGCGCCGTCAAGAGATGAAAGTCGGTGCTTGGATCATCGCGATAGCGTTGTACTGCGATCTCTGCCTTGGGCATGTTGTGGACGGCCGCGTAGTGCACGGCGATCCGAAATTCCTGTTGCGAGGCATCCGGCTTGGCCCAAACTTGATGTTCTTCCGGTAGGAACAGACCGCGGATAATCGACGCGAACTCCTCATCGCGCGCGGACATTTGTTGCAGCGGTGGATCGGAATACGAAAACCGATAAGACTTCGCGCCGTGGTTCTCAGTTTGAAAGGGGTGGATCTCAGCGTGAATGCGACCGTTGACCGTATGCCCGAGAATGAATTTGTCGATGAACCTGTCGCCACTGCGGTGATATTTTTCTGCCTCGCAGATTAACTGCGGCAGCCAATGCGCGTGCCCCTCCATCCAATCGCCGCTGAAGCTTGGATTGCCTTTTTCGCTCCTTCGATATGCAACCTTCTCACGGTCGAAGATCTCCGCCTTCCACTTGGCCCGGTTCAATTCATCCATGCCCACAGGCAGGCCGAGCTTGTCAGACAATTGGGCGAGAGCTGCATCACGTTTGCCGAGCAGGAGATCGCGGGCACGTTCGGCAGCCGGAATATCAATGCGAATTCCACGCGCGCGCATCTCGACGACCAAGGGCATCAGGTCGCATTCCAGCCTGTAGGCGGCCCGCGTGTTCTCCTGGTCGAGAATCGGGTCGAGGTGCTCGTACACCAACAAGATGTTGACGGCGTCGGCCACAGCGTACGGCGCGACGTAGCGTGCCGGCAACTGCCAGAGATAATTCTGCGGCCGGAATTGTTTGCGCTTGTCGGCGATCAGGTTCAGCGCCGCGCAGCCTTCACGGAGCAGGCTTTCATCCTTGCCGGCTAATATAATACTAAAACTCGGAGACGCTGACTCATGCTGCCCGCGCCACCACCGAGCCATCGCAAAAACGTCAGGCCGTCCAATGGGATATGGGACGCTTGCTCTGACACAGAGCATGCGCGCATGAGTCAATGTCTCCGCAGGCTGGTATAAGCCACAGGATTTGGACAGCGCGTCGAGCCCGTAGTCGCGTCGGTTTTCGTTGGTCAGTGTCGCAAGCGCGGCCAGCTCCTCGAGCCGCTCGCCTGGCGGCATGCGAATGCCCGCTTCGGTGCGAAACCAACCCCAATCGAATGGCCCGTTGTGAGTGATGAAGCGAAGATCGGAGGCGACGTGATCCTCGAGCCAACGATAGATTTGCTCGGGCGCGAAATTCTGCGTGTCGGGATGGCGTATCGGGAAATAGAGCCCGCGCCCCTGCCCGTTAGCGCGATAGGCCACGCTGATGCCGCACACATGCCCGTCGCCCCACGGCCAACCCGATCCGCGGTCGGTCGCCAGTCCGTTGTCCCTTTCCTCGCTGTCGATCGCAATGAGACCGACGCGCCGAAGATCGGGCAGCTCGCTGGGGACACACCAGTCGGTTTCCATGTCGGCACCTAGTACGGAATGCTGTCGTTGAACTCCGGCCGACCCCACGGGACCATGCGGCGCAGGTTGCCATCGTAGTTCTCGCCGCCGATGCGATAGCCGATGATCCGCCAATATCGGTCACCATCCGGCGCCACGCGGATGTGCGTCACCCCTGCCAGCTCGTCCTGGCGCTGCAGTGCTTCATCAATGGTGCGCGGCACTGGCGTGCTGCCGCTCAAGGCTTGCCAGAACCGTTCGGCTTGGGCGCGGGCATATCCGGTGTGTTGGAGGCACACCCACTTCGCAAAGTTCTGCAACCCACATTGAAAGGTCACCCGCAGCGATGGGATTTCTTTGTGGTGATAGCAATATTCGATGTCTTCGACCTCGAGCCAATCGGACAAGAAGCGTGGCAGACTGAGAATCGACGCGGTGTCGGCGTAGGCGGCATGCTTCGGCTTCTCGTTGCGTGGGAATTCATAACCGCAGCTCGTGCACTGGGTCGCGGCCAGCAATATGATTTCATCGCATTCCGGACAGACTTTGGTCGGCACCTCGCCGTCTCTGCTGCCCTTGTGCTTGATGCGGACACTGTCCACCGGACCGAGGCGACGGACGTTGCCTGCGAAGTCCAGCACGAGGCAATCATCTTTGCCGTTTGCCTTGCGCGTACCGCGGCCAACCTGCTGAATAAGGAGCCCAGCACTGCAAGTCGGACGCAGCATCGCAATGAGATCGACCTGCAGAACGTTGAAGCCGTAGGACAGGACATTGACACTCACCAGCGCGGTCAGTCGGCCGGCGCGGAACTCTTCGATAATCTGGACACGCTCTTGGTCCGGAGTCTCGCCGAGCACCATCTCAGTATTGATGCCGCGAGCACGCAGCGCGTCGCGAACCAGGTCGGCATGGGTGACGCCGACGCAGTAGATCAGCCAGGCCCGGCGCTTGCCCTGGTAGGTGGCGATCTCGTCGCAGGCCAACACAACCGCGTTGTCGCGAATCGCCGCGGCCTCGAGCTGCTCGGTAATGTACTCGCCACCACGCTTGCCGACTCCGGTGACGTCGATCGTCGCCGCCTTGGTTGTCGCCTTGGATGACGGCGGTACCAACCAGCCGTCGCGGATCGCTTCGCCAATCGTGTACTCAAAAACCAGCTTATCAAACAAATGCCCTTCGCCTTCGCACAGGTGCCCGGAGTCCAATCGAAAAGGCGTCGCGGTCAGTCCGACAGCACGAAGGTCGGGTACGAAACCGCGCAAACTGTTCAGGGTGGTGTGGTACATTCCCTGTTCGCCGTGCGGGATCAGGTGAGCTTCATCGACGATGACCAAGTGGCGTTCGCCGAGCGCCTTCGGATTGCGATAAATCGAATTGACCGTGGCAAACAGAATTGGTGCGTCGGCGTTGCGGAAGCCGAGCCGGTCGCAGTTGATGCCGATCGGCGCCGCCGGCCAGATACTCCGCAGTTCAAGAATGTTCTGCTCGAGCAGCTCGCGATTGGGCGCGTTCACCAGCACGCGCATGGTCGGATAGTCGGTCAGCAATTGCTTGATCAGAAATGCGATTACTACGGACTTGCCGGTACCCGTCGCCATCGCGATCAGCGGGTTGCCACCGCCGTTGCGCCAGAAGACAAACAGCTCGCGTAGTGCGTTTTCCTGATATCGGCGTAGTGTGAGCATGTGCTAGGAGTGAGCGGCGATCGCCGACGTGGAGCCAGCGATCGTCCTCACGGCGATCCATCACTTCTGATCCCAAGGACGATCACCTTTCGGCGCCGAGCTTGGTGTCGGATTGGTTGGCGCAGCCCCGGAAGCAGATGGGGTGAAGCGTCCGCGCTTGGGCTCGTAGTCCTGCGGCCGTACCGCGTTCACGCGGTTGCCATCCGGATACAGCCCTTCGGGGTCGCGCTTGATCCCGACACGGATTTTGACGGGCTTGTACAGGAGTACGCCGATGTCCTGCGTCGGTCCGGTGACGCCGCAGGCGAGGTAGACGTCGGTCATGAGCCGTTGACCGATCTCGACCGCCTGTTGGCTTGCGTTGTGGATCGTGATGTTCTGATAAATCTTACGGTGCAGATAGTCTCCTTCGAGGATTTCGAAGACCGTAAGCAGATAGTTGCCATTCCCGTTTGCAGCGTCGCATACCCCGGCCTCGACGATGTGAGCGAGGTACCATCCCACGGGAACGGGCTGGGGGCCTTGAGTGCCCTCATGCGCGCCCGGATCGAACATCTCGGGCAGTTGGTCGTGATAACTCTCAACCATTGCCACTCTCCATGTTTTCCGATGTCACCATTTCGGATGCCATCATTGCAGTTTCAGGTGCCGCAGTAGTACGCACACTTCCCGCTTGCGGCTGCGGGGTCGGGAAGAACTTGCCGAGCGTCGATTGGTAGTCGAAGCGCAACGGGATCATGATTCGCTCGGGCATGCCGAACCGATTTTTCGCCGTGAATGCCGGTCGCGGTTCGCAGTGCAGCCAGCGTGTATTGCCGCCGTCAGCCCGTGCTCGAGTTTTTCCGAAGCCGCTTTGCTCACTCTTGATGACGATGTCGGTTGCAAGAAATCCGATCAGGTCGGCGCTGTCCTCGACCAGTCCCCGTGCCCGCTTGTGCAGTCGAAGCGAATAAGCAGAGTAGGCATTACAGCGCGGGTCATTGATCATGATGATCTCGCTATGCGCGATCATCACGATGGTCATGTTTCGATTGCGTCTCAGCCAATTGCAGGCACGGAGGGGATCAAGCCAATAGCGATCAAGTTCAACGTAACCTTTTCCGAAGCCCGGACTTTCAATTGAGGTATAACCACGATCAGCACACAAGGCAGCCTGCACAAGCGGTTCGAATGCATCGAGGCTGTCGATGACTAATGTGCGATAGTCGTGATCCTCTTTACCGAGATATGTTAGTGCTTCGATGACACTGGGATAGCTTTCGCACAATCCGAAGGTTTCGAGTTGAACACCGATCGGGCAACCATCTTCAGTTTGGATGACGATTGGCCTCGGAAAATTCAGCGCTAATGTTGTCTTGCCAATGCCGGGCTGGCCGTGGATCACGATAATCGGCGGTAGCTTTGCGCTAGTCTGAAAAGGTTTCATGATGTCCTCCATTACCCCTGTCGCCCCGAGCATCGGCTCCGCGGGGTCGCCCAACAGCTGCTGCGCAATATTCCATATCTGTGTGTGACCATGGGCTCTCCGGTTTCAGTGAACGGTGTTGGTCGGCGCCGACTCCGTGGGCGCATCGGCGCCGCGTAACTGGCGCTGGACTTCTGCGCGCCAGGATGCAGGTGCCGCGTCGAGAAATTCCTGAAGCGGGATGTCATCAAGGAAGCTCTGCCGCTGCTGGAAGGAAGCCGACGCCCAAGAGTGGCTATCGAGCGGTGGGATCTTTTTCACCGCCGGCGGCGACTTCCTTGTCGCCGGCGGTGCTGGTGGCGTCGACGAGTGCGCGGCGCGCTGCGCCCGCAGCAGCGCCAGGTCGCGCCCACGGGAAAGCGTCATGAACCGCTCGGCGCGGTCCGGAGAGATGTCGGTGTTAGCGGCGAGCCATTTGTACCAGCGGCTGTGACCGGCCTTTTTCTTGGCAGCGATGAGGATGTCACCCAGATCCATCCCCTGCTCGACCAGGGAGGACGAGGTGAGCAGATACTTGCGATAGCCGTCGTTGATCTGCCCGGCGTAATCGGCGAGCGTCGGCGCTTGATTGCAGCCGATGGTCGGTCTAAATGTCATGACGATCTTGGGTCTCCCTAAGGTCGATTGCGCTTCTGGCAGAGCGCGGGAAAACAAGCGGGCTCGGCATCTCGCGATGCCGGCCCGTTTGGCCTATTCGACGGTCAGTGCCTGCCTCCACGCCGCTGCAGCTTCGGCGGAGATCAGCGTCCTGGCGCCCACCTTCATGATCGCGGGACCGCGGCCCTCGCGGCAAAGCTTGTGGAACATCGACTCGGAGAGGCCGCCGTGCGCCTTGCAGAACTCCTCGATGGAGTAGGCGCCGATGACCACGGCCTCGGGCGGAGCTTGCTGCTGCTGCCGCTGTTGCTGACGCTTGTTCTTTGCGCGCTTGCCGCCGACTCTGCCCTTAATGAATTTTCCGAAGGCTGCGGACTCGACCGCGGGGTCAGCTGGCCGGTTCGGCTTGTCGGCTGCGGGGCGCGGCGACGGAATAACGGCGGTGGGCATTGGCGGTCCTCTGTGCAGCTTCACGCTGCGCAGTGGACCACGGGTAGGTCAGGTCAAAGCAACAACTCTTATTGGCGATCTGGTTTGACCCGACCCGGGACGCACCAGACGCGCTTGCGGGGGAGCTTCCACGGTGACCGCGGCGGACGCGGCGGGCGGGGCTTGTTGGGGTCGCTCTTGGCCACGGGCCTAAACACACCAACCCCCTTGCCTTGGAGCACGTTGCGGATGGTAATGCGAATGCTGCCCGGCGTTCGCTCCACGCCTGCAATAGCGAGGACGGTCCGGACGAAGCGCACGGCCGGTCCGCCGGTCGTGCTGCCCGCTGACCTCAGCTCGCCGCGAAACTCGTCCTGCCAGATTTCCAGCAGGCGCAGATAGAGATTGGCCAGCGCGGGAGAGATGCTCCCCTTGTGCGCGGCGATGGGCATGTCGAATGCCTCGAGCAGGGACATGCTCCGCCTGATCAGGCGCCGCAGCCCGAGATGGACGAGGAAATCTTTGCGCACGCGCCTCCGGCTCCACTCCCCGGCGAGCGCGACATGGAGCTTGACGGTGGATCTTTTGATTGCTTCCCAAGTCGCGCGCGCATCCTTTAGTTTGGCCGGATCCCTGCGGAGCCCGTAATAGTCGTGCAGCGCCTGCTCGACCTCTATCCGCGCCTTCGCGAGATCAGCACCGCCCCGGAGCTCCCCGATGGTCAGCAGTAGCTCGTGCCACTGGTCGTCCGAGATGCTCTGCTCCACCGGCGTCAGCTCTTGCGCGATAGGGGCACGACGTTGCCGGCCGGCCCGATCAGATCCAGTAACCCGCGCCGCGCCACGGCATCGCTGTGATCGAGGATGTGCTGCGAATAAGTGCGTTCGAGCATCGGCACGCTGGTATCGTGCTGAGCGGCGACGACGCGCGTCGGCACCCCGGCGAGAAGCGCGCGAACAATGCTGCTATGACGCAAGCTGTAGAGGGTCACCGTGGTCGGATCGTGCCCCGCGCGGGCGACGGCGCGGATGAACGGCGGCCGATAGTCCGCCTTCGCGGGCTGCCATGGCGTGCCGTCTGCGCGAAGCAGCAGGGCTCGGTTCGACCGCGGTCCCCGGCAGCCTGTCGTAGCTGTGCGGCGAGGCTCGACGTAATCGGCACCGGCTTGCGCTCGATGCGCTTGATGCCTTTCCCCTTGCGGCTCGACGGCATCATCAGGCGCGGGTCGGGGCGCTCCGCTTGCAAGTCCGCGATTTAGAGTCGCGCGAGTTGCGACACCCGCGCGCCGGTGACGGCGGCCGTCTCGACCAGGAGTCCGAGCGCGAAGTCCTCGGCATAGGCCGCCGTGATCAGCGCGCGTACTTGCTCGTCTGTCAGGATGACGTTGCGCGCGTGGTGGGCGTCCGGCAGCGCGGCCAGCGCGGTCCGCCATGCCGCGCCGTTGGTGATTCTCGGATCGTGCGCGGCGGCCAAGTTCAGCGCCGCCTTGAGGCCCTTGAGGTCGCGGTTGACGCTCGAGGGCTTGGCTCCCTTGGCGACAAGTCCATCGCGCACGTGCTTGAGTTCCCGCGCCGCCAGCAACGCGACCGGCTTGGCGAGCATGGTCGAAGGCAGCAGCGTGCGCACCCTGCGGGCGTTGGCGGGTGACGCGCTGCGCGCGATCAGATCAGCCTCGTAGTCGGCGAGCGCTTCGGCAACCGTGGCCGGCCGCCCGCCAGCGTCCTTGCCGCGGGCAAGCGCACGGGCCTTGTCTTGCGCCTGCCACCACGTGAGGATGTGCTCGTCGTCGGTGTCCTCGTGGTCGTCGGCATAGGCGACGCGTTTGGTCCAGTAGCTGCCATGGCCATCAGCGACTTTGACGACCCATCGCCCCGCGCCCTTGCACCGCCTGTAGCCGAGTTGGATTCCGGCCGAGATCGAAGTGAAGTCGTAGGGCTTCTTGCGGACCTTGAGCTTCAAGCGCGCGGTGCGCGTCTCCAACCGAGCGGCGCGAGGGCGGCGGGCCATAGTGATCTCCGTGCAGGCGTCCCCGAAAGTGTCCCGATCATGGGAATAGAGCCGGGTAGAGCGCCGTGTAGAAGGATAGAGCGGAGCCCCAATAATTCAAGGCTCTGCGCAAGCGGGATAAAGCCACGTAGAGGCATGTGCACACGACAAAAGCCCTACAAGGGCATGCAGCCTGCACTCAACGATCTCGCCGGCGGGCATATCGCGATGATGACGTCGCCCATCCCGCTCGCGCTGCCGCTCGCCCATGCCGGCAAGGTGCGAATGCTCGGCGTGACCACGAAAGACCGCGTCGGCGCCATTCCCGACGTGCCGCCGCTCGCCGAAATCGGCGTGCCCGGATACGACGCGGCGTCATGGTGGATGCTGGTGGCGCCAGCCAAGACGCCGCGCTCGATCGTCGACAAGCTCCACGCCGACCTGCGCGGAGTTCTGCGTGAGGCGGATGTCCGCGAAGAGTTCATTCAGCGCCAGGGACTGATCCCGGTCGACTCGCCCGCGCCCGATGAGTTGCGGAAATTCGTGGAAGTCGAGATCGCCCGCCTGGGCGACATCGTGCGCAAGGCCGGCCTCGCAGCGAGCGAGTGACGGC
>Ga0306925_10005430_pt1 | contig 11682 bp, 12 predicted proteins | sample flu12Cox44000176_FD_203755 | JGI IMG/M metagenome (GOLD analysis project Ga0306925, IMG submission 203755) | Lab enrichment of tropical soil microbial communities from Luquillo Experimental Forest, Puerto Rico - flux8day.12C.oxic.44.000.176 (v2)... | ecosystem: Environmental > Terrestrial >...
CAGGTTTTCAGCGGCATCATGGTTCCGACCCTTCGACGTTCGTTACCTCTGCGGTCCGACGGAACCGTGACACCCGGGCCGTCTCTTCTGGACGTGGAGGTGTTTGACGCTTGGTTCGAATAGCAACCCGCAAGCTCCTGTCCGAATTCGTAAATTTTTGCTCGCAACGTCTAACAGCACCTAACGGGCCGACGGGGCTGTCTCGTTTCATAGTTCGGCCAACGGCCGGCGACACGGTTCATTGAATGCGCCGCATACAGTAGGTGCGGAACGAACATGGCGAACAGAATCCTGATATTTTACGGCTCTTACCGCTCTGATCGAATGGGCATCCGTCTCGCCAACTATCTGGTGGCCCGACTCCGCGAGCGCGGTGACGACGCCGAACTTGTCGATGCCAAGGCGCTCGGTTTGCCGATTCTGGACCGGATGTACAAGGAATATGCGCCGGACTCGGCTCCGCCGGTGCTGGAAGCGCTCGCGGCCAGGATACGCGCTGCCGACGCCTTTGTATTCGTGACCGGCGAATACAATTGGGCGATGCAGCCCGGCCTGAAAAATTTGACCGATCATTTCCTTGAGGAGTGGTTCTGGCGACCTGCCGCAATCGCGAGTTACTCCAGCGGTCGGTTCGCCGGAGCAAGGGCTGGATTGCTCTGGCACGGAACGTTGTCGGAGATGGGAATGATCGTGATCTCAAGCACGATTTCGGTAGCACAGATTTCGCAGGCGCTTGATGAAGCCGCCGAGCCGACTGGAGACGGCGGAGCGTCGCTTGAACGGAGCTTTCCGCGCTTCGCCGACGATCTCGCCTGGTGGACAGAGGCCGCGAAAGCACAGCGGGCGCGGAAGAAACCACCCTATTGACGAGGCCGCAAGACCCGTCTTTGGCCCCAATGCCGTCGACCGGCCGACGGGAGAAACACATGTCAGATGAGATCAATCCACCTCATCGTCGCTTTCTCGGCGCCGTAGCTCAGGCAGGACAATTCATACTTTCAAGGAATGGGGAGCAGATCACATGCGAGACTTCCGGGAGTATTTGCGAGCTTATTGGACCTATGTCTCAAGCAACCTTGGCTGGGGCAAGGCCTTGAGACTTGCGCTTGTGTGGCTCGCCGGAATGTTTGCCCCGCTGGGAGCAAAGGCTTTCGCGGAATTTCCGATTTGGATGGCGATCACGTGGATGGTTGCCTGGTCGCTGCTTGGCTATGTTTTTGCGCCGTACGGAATGTGGAAGCATCATCGGGATCAAGTCGCGAAATTCAACAAGCCGGACCGGACGTAGCGCGCTTGTTCCGAAGGAATTGCGTTTTACTCGGGGAGTCAGGGCAAGGCGCGCGGTTCGGTCCATCATCGGACCGGTCTATCTTCCAAGCACGGCGTTGTTCCCCTCGCCGGCGCCCCATTCAGGGTTCCAGCGCCGCAGGCGCTCGCTGGATCTACGCAGCTGCCTTGCAGGCTTGCGGATAAATCAGTGCTTTTCTCGCAACACCTAACAACACCTAACGAGCTAACAGGTCGATTTGGGTGCAGATTGCAGCTCCAATACGCAAATCACAGGTTCGTCTCGCGCAAGATGCGCCAAGTCATGTTCGGAGAAGACCCATGAAATTCGTAGTGGTGAACGACAGAGCGGCCCGCGGAGCGAAATGCGCGCATTGCGCCAAATCGATAAGCGTGGGCTACCTGCATGAAATTTCGTCGCGGCGATTCTACTGCGACCATCGATGCTACATCGCTCATAAAACCCTGGTCGCGCAGATAGGCGCGCGCGCCAATTCAGGCATCGATGAACTGCCGGTTGGCGGTTTCAAGGACCCTTACTCCTTCGTGTTCGGGGCATAAGGAACCGCATCAGCCAGCACGCGGGACGGGCGGTAAAATTCGTAGAGCCGTGAACATGAAAGCAGCAGATCGATTTGGGCACCGGGGACTTCTCGTGACACGACGCCAGCCCCGCACGATGTCGCTTGGTGCCTTCGCCGTGCTCGTCTGCCTTTTCGCAGCCCTGCATTTCGCGTTCTGGGCGCTCGAAAATCCTCACGCCGTCGCGCCTGCGGTCGAAGCGCACCTGCCGAGCGTTTCCTACAATCGGTTTGCCTTAAAAAATGCAGAGGTATCCGAAGCGAGGATCCGCGCAGATCTCACCGCGATCGCCGTGCAGGCCAGGGCGGTGCGCACATATTCTTCGACGCGAGGTCTCGAGCGTGTTCCGCAGATAGCGGCCGAGCTAGGGCTCAAGGTCTCGCTCGGCATATGGATCGACAAGGACGACGCTCGAAATGAACGGGAAATTTCAACCGCCCTCGAGCTTGCGCGCCGCTACTCGAACGTGACGCGGCTGGTCGTCGGCAATGAAACGATCTTTCGTCACGACCAGACCCCGGCCAGCCTTGCCGGGATCATCCGGCGTGTAAAGCTCGAAAGCCCGGTGCCCGTGGCGACCGCAGATCACTGGAAAGTCTTCCTCGATCATCCGGAACTGGTCGACGCCGTCGACCAGGTCTTCGCGCACATTCTCCCCTATTGGGGAGGCATAGCCAGCGAAGTCGCGGTCGATCGGTCGATGGACCTCTATGACCGACTGCTCACCGCTTATCCCAACAAGAAAATCGTCATCGGCGAATTTGGCTGGCCGAGCGAGGGACACAATTTTGAACGGGCCAAGGCCGATCCGATCAGCCAGGCTGTGATTCTGCGGAACTTCGTTGTCCGCGCGAACGCACGGGGTATCGACTACAACATCATCGAGGCGATCGATCAGCCTCAAAAGCTGTTCGAAGGCAATGTCGGTCCGTATTGGGGAATTCTCGACGCGTCCTTGCGGCCGAAGTTTTCCTGGGTAGGGCCGATCGAAGACACCAACTACTGGAAAACGGCGCTGGTGGCGGTTGCGACGGGCCTGATGCTGTCGCTGACGGTTCTGGCGTTGCCCGGCGCGACAATCCGTCAGGCAGCCCTGCTGTCCGGCATAGATCATTTGTGCGGGCACTGGTGTGCTGACCTGCTCGTGTATTGGCAGTCGCATTACCTGCTCGTGGGCGAAGCGATTTCGTTCGCCATGGCGCTTCCGCTTCTGGCCTTGCTTGCACCCGTCGTACGTTCGCGGATGAACGAGATGGCGAAAGTCTCGTTCGGCCGTGGACCGACGCGGCTGTTGAAGTTGGGCTCGTTCTTGCGGGACGCTGCGCGCGCGCCGAAGGTCTCGATCCACATCCCGGCCTATCGGGAGCCGCCGCAAATGCTTCTGCAAACCATCAATTCGGTGGCGCGGCTCGATTATCCGAATTTCGAGTGCGTAGTCGTCATCAACAACACCCCCGATCCGGCTTTCTGGGAGCCGATCGAGGCGAGGTGTCGTCAGCTTGGCCCGAGATACAAGTTCGTTCGCGTCCAGAACCTCGTCGGATTCAAGGCTGCAGCGCTTCGGCTGGCCATGGCCAAGACATCCGAGGATGCCGAAATCATCGGCATCATCGATGCCGACTATGTGGTCGATCGCAATTGGCTCAAGGACCTGGTCCCCGCGTTCGCCGATCCGAGTGTTGGCATCATTCAGGCGCCTCAGGACCATCGCGACGCCGAATATGCCGGGTTCTTCGATATCGGGATGGTCGAGCGCAATGAGGTCAACGCCATCATCGTCCACGGCACGATGTGCTTGATCCGTCGCGCCGCGCTTGAGGCCGCAGGCGGCTGGTCGAGCGACACGATTTGCGAAGACAGCGACCTCGGGCTATCGATCCTGGAACTGGGATGGCGCGCGCATTACACCAGCCGCCGCTACGGCTGGGGATTGCTGCCGCAAGACTATCTGGCCTTCAAAACCCAACGCTCGCGCTGGGCCGAAGGCGCGGTGCAGATTGTCAAAAAGCACTGGCGACAATTCCTGCCAGGCACGCATCGGCTCGACGGCGACCAGAAACGCGAATTCATTTTCGGCTGGCTGTCATGGTTCGGAGCTGAAATCATTGCAGTCGCTGCGGCAATCCTCAATCTGATCTGGGTGCCGTTTGTCGCCTTCCAGATCGTCGCAATTCCGGACACCCTGCTGACGCTGCCAATTCTTGCCGCCTTCCTGGTTTCACTTGCGCACTTTGCCTCTTCATACCGGTTGCGAGTCGCCGTTCCGTACCGGCAGATGCTCGGCGCAATGGTTGTGTTCATGTCAGTCCAGTGGACGGTGGCAAGTGCGGCATTCAGGGCCGCGCTGCCGGCCCGGCAAAGTTATTTCCATCGCACGCGAAAGGGCAACGGTGTCACCCTTCGTGCATCCTTCGCCGCGATACCCGAAGCAATTCTGGGCACTCTTTTGCTTGCCGGCAGCTTCACGATCTATGCAACGAATTTCTATAGATATTTCGAGACTGACCTGTTCGCCACGGTCCTGCTCATCCAAAGCCTGCCATTTTTAGCCGCCGTGGCACTGGCCTGGTTCGAGCAACTGAGCGACCGGCAATCACCAAAGGCTTCTGCCGCACCCGCGATACAAATCTGATTTCACCCTCCTCTTCGGCGGGTCTCCTCGAACAGGTCTTCTGTGGGACTCACTTTCTTCCTGGGCGGCAGCTTGATCGCGATATGCGGCGATCTGCTGATCACGACGTGAGGCTCATCGTCGGAAGAGTGATTTATGAGTGTTTCCAAAAGCAGAATGAATTTCTCGGCAAGCATGGCGATGACCCCCAACTATGCGGTCGACTCGCATTGCCGAATTGAATCACTTGCCCGAGATCACTGCAAATTAATTCGCGAGATATCCTTGGCGATCCCCTAATTCCCCAAGCGCCAAGTTGTCGACGTGGCATCGATTTGGCCAGGCTCACTTCGGTACCGGTTGGACGGTCAGGCGGTACGCCACTTCTGTCGAGCCATCGAATACCTCCAACACCGTGTCGCATAGCGGGCAGTGGTATTCACCCAGCTTTCCTCGACGGCTGACAAGTTCGATGCGCCGAAAGCCAGCGTGGCATTCCGGACAGGTGACATCGTGCTTTTTCATGAACTCACCATGGTTCAGGGTAATCGGCTTGCGAATCCGCTTGGGAATGTCACATCAACGTCACATCGGCGTTGCATCGCATCATAACCTACTCTGCCTAGGACACTGCAAAATGGTGATGTAGCGGAGGCAGACCATGCGCAGGATGAGTGATACTGAACTTGCTCAAATTGGTGGTAGCATCGCCATTCTCGCTTTAGTGGCGCTTGGAACATATATCATGTTTGGCGGCTGAAAAGGTTCTGCGCTTTGGGTGCCTTGCCGCCAAGTGGGGTCCAAGTTGAGCCCGTCGATCACGCCGATCCCGAAGGCTCGTGCTTGTCTTCCGCGGCTCGGCCCTTCGCACCGTTCGGACGCGTCGGCTGGCGGAACCCCTCGGCGAAAGATCGCAGAGGATTTCAACGCACTGCACACGCCATGCGACGCGCGAGGACAACGCGATCCGCACGTTCGAGCGGCTCAAGAAAGGCGGCTCAAGAAAGACCGGAGCGGCTTCCTCGCGCCGGTAAACGACATGGCGAACGAAACGTTCCGTGATTTGACCAACCGCCGAGCGAAATTGTCAAACAGTTGCTCTGGAAAGCCGAAGAGGCTAGGTAGATCAAGCATGCGGACGTGGCGGAACTGGTAGACGCAAGGGACTTAAAATCCCTCGACGGCAACGTCGTGCGGGTTCGAGTCCCGCCGCCCGCACCAGGCAAGGTCTTGCCGCCGGTCCTGCTTGTTTCACGCCGCCTTCGCCAATTCCGTCACCCGCTCCCAGGTGGTTGCCCGCAGGCTCGGGCGCGCTTCCATTCGCTCGAGCCAGGCCACGAGATTTGGATGCGGCCGGCCCAGTTCGCTCCATTCCGGCGTCAAGGCGAAGAAGGCCAAGGGCGGCGCGACCAGAAGGTCGGCGAGCGATAACGCGTCGCCTGTGAAAAAAGCTTGCTCGCCGAGAAGCCGCGAAAGTTCTGAAAATACCGTGCGCGCCTTCGGCATCGCGGCTTCGATCGCCTTCTCGTCGGGCAACAGCCCCATGACACGGGGCCCGACGACGCGATGAAAAACGATGACATTGCCGACGCCGTTGAAAAGATACCAATCGTTGATGTTCATCACCTGGTCCATTCGCGCCAATCGCTCCACATCGGGAGGCGACAGCGCAGGCTTCGGCAGGATCCGGTCGAGATAACGCAGGATCGCTTGCGTCTCGTAGAGCGAAAAACCGTCATGCTCCAGCACCGGCACGCGGCCGAACGGATGTCGGGCGAGATGCTCGCCCGAGCGCATCGTGCCCGGGGCCACCGGCGCAAGCCGCCAGGAGGCGCCCTTTTCTTCAAGCGCGGCCATCACCGAACGTCCGAACGGACTGCCGGGAACCGAATGCACGATGAATTGCGACATGACGACCTCCTCACGATCGGACCTGATGGCCCACCATTATCCTTGCTGCTCGTCTCAATTCCTGCTGCGTTCGGCTTCGCGGAGAAAACGCTCGATCAGGCCCGGCCAGCCGCCATCGACATCCTTTCGCATCGAAGCGCCGGCTTCAGCGCCCATGGTCTCGAACCTGTGGTGCACGAGATCGACGCGCGTGGCCGCTGGCCCTTCCGCGGTGAAGCGCACGTCGACTTCCGATTTCATCGAGAGGTCCGGTTTCCATTGCGCGTTGACCTGCCAGAGCATCACGAAGCGATGCGGCGGTTCCCATGTGATGATGGTAGCGACGCTGGTCTCGGTGCCGTCTTGCGAAATCTCGAGCCAGCGCCCGCCGAGGCGTGGCTCCATCAACACTTTCTGAATCGGCTTCTTGACGACGCCGTGATCGTGCGGCCAACAGCGCGTCAGCCCGCCGGTGAAAACTTCGAAGGCATGTTCGATCGGCGCCTTCACGGACACGGTTTTGCGCACGGGCGCGATGACGGCGATCTCATTCATTCACCTGCTCCCTTTTGCCTTGTGGGATCGTTCGGCCTCGAGCTTGAAAGCCTCCAGCGCGTCATCCCAGAAGCTGTCCAGCCATTCGCGCAATTCCAGGAGCCCCTCGCGCCGCAACGAGTAGATCCGCCGCACGCCCTCGTTGCGTTCCTCCACAAGGCCCGCGCTCTTCAACACTTTCAGGTGCTGCGACACCGCCGGACGGGAGACCGGCAAGCCCGCGGCGATCACGTTCACCGCACGCGGCCCATGACGCAGGCGCTCGAACACCCTCCGCCGCGTCGGGTCCGCCAAAACCGCAAGGGCATTTCCGTAAGCCATGACTAACGGTAAGTCATAGCTTACTAAAATGTCAAGTCACTTTGCCCGTTCTGATCGCGCAGCTTTGAACCGGTAATCCTGCACGGCTCGGCTAGGCTCCCCTCCAAATCGGCGCAGGGCGTTTTCCGCATCGGCTGGAGCGTGAGACATGAACGACATCTCCTTCGAAACGGCGCTTTCCGCGCGTGTCGATCAGATGTGTGACGCCTGCACGCGTTGCGGCAAATGCGTTGTGGCCTGCCCGAGCGTGAAACCGGCCGGAATCGCGGAAGAGAAACCAGAAGACATTATCGGCGGCATCATAGACATCATAGAAACGGGCGAAGGGCCCGACGCCTCGCTCAAATGGGCGCAGTCCTGCATGCTCAGCGGCGAATGCATCAAGGCCTGCGACGAAGGCGTCAATCCACGCTTTTTGCTCGCGATGGCGCGGGCGGCGGCCCTGAAGGCCGGGCACGAGTTGCCGGAGCGGCGGCGCCAGGGCGTGGAAAACTACCGCAATCTCGGCCGCGACGTGACGGTGCTCTCACGTCTGCAGCTCGACGACGAGGTGCTCGAGCGGCTCGGTCAGAAATCGGCGTCGGTGGCGACGCCAGCCGAGCCGCCGGATTTCGTGTTCTACACCGGGTGCAATGTGCTCAAGACGCCGCATATCGCCCTGCTCGCGCTCGATATCATGGACAGGCTTGGCATCTCCTACCAGGTGATGGGCGGACCGAGCCATTGCTGCGGCATCCTGCAGCTTCGCGCCAGCGATATCGAGATGTCGGGCCGCATGGGCACGAGCAGCGTCGAGAAGCTGTCGCATTCGAAGTCGGGCCAGGTGATCTCGTGGTGCCCGAGCTGCTACGTCCAGTTCACCGAAACCACGCTGCCGGCCATCGAGCGCCAGCGCGGTGCGCGGCCGTTCGAGATGACGCCGTTCCTGCGCTTCCTCGACGGACGGCTCGAGCAACTGATCCCGTTCCTCCAAGAGCGCGTCGAGATGCGGATCGCCCTGCACCGCCACGGCGGCGTTGCCGGCGTGATGGAGGCGGCCGAGAAAATCCTGCATGCCATCCCCGGCATCACGCTCGTCGATCTGAACCAGCCGGCCGTGGGCTTGCAAAGTGTCAATCTTGGCGTATTGCCCGCGTACAAGCGCGAGCTTCAGCTTGGAGAATTGGAGGCGGCGCGCGAGGCGAACATCGATGCGCTGGTGACGGTCTATCATTCGGACCATCGCGAGCTCTGCGCCCATGAACGCGACTGGCCGTTTCGCATCGTCAACCTGCTCGAACTCGTCGGCGCGAGCATGGGGCTCAAGCGGCACGACCGCTTCAAGGAGCTCAAGATCCTGCAGGATGCCGACCAGATCGTTGCCGAATGTTCCGACCTGATCGCGCTGCATGCGCTCGATCGCGACAAGGCGCGCGAGGTCGTGGTGAAGTCGATGCTCGGCGACCAGCCGCTGCCGCTCAAGGCCCGCCGCTGAGGCGGCGCGCTGAGCCAGGTCTGAGACGATCGCCGCGCTGAACTGCGCGAGCAGCTGGCCAGCTTCGAAGGCCCGCCAGATGACGAACCACATTATCGAGCAAGTCGAGGAGGTCGACCGTATCTGGTTCGAGCGGCATCCTCGCCGCCGCTGGCGAGTGCGGCCTGCCTTTGTGGGCGAACATCCGCCGCCCGAGGAGTTTTTGCGGGGCATATGGAATCGGCGCTACACGCTGGTCTATCGCTCCATGTCGTCGGGGCGAATGCGGCGATGGCCGATCTACTTCAGCATGTTTTGAAGCGAACGACGCGAGCGTCGGTGACTTGCGCTGGAGTGGCGACGATCGGAGAAAAAGTCAGGCGGAGACTCAAAGCGATCGATCGGCGACGCTTGATGTCCGGTTTCAGGGCCAGACCAGACACCCGGTTTGGCGAACCTGGATTTCCGCGCTTTTGACCGAAGCGGTCATTGGGTCGCAGGGCCGAACGATGGCCGCGCTCGCAATCTCAGGTTATTTTTCAACGCGGTTTCCGTTCAGGAGCACGTCATGTGGCAGCCAGACGGGTGGGGGCAAACACGAATTGGCGTTCTCACGCCGCACGCTGATATAGTTCCAGAGACGGAATTTAACGCGCTTGCTCCTGATGGGATTTCGATCCACGCCACGCGCATTCCGTTCGGCGGTTACAGACCGGGCGGAAAAATGGACCCGACCATCGCCAACGATCCGGTGCGCGCAATTGCCGATCCGCCCGTGATCGACGATGCCGCCGAGATGCTCGCAATGGCTCCCCTGCATGCAATTGTTTTTGGCTTCACGAGTAGCAGTTATGTGCGAGGCGCAGCCGACGATGCAAAACTCAAGTCTCGTCTGGAAGCTCGCACACGGGGCATCCCAGTGGTCATCCCGTGCGCGGCGGCGGCCATCGCACTGGCTGCGCTTTCCGCCAAACAGGTCGCTCTGATCAGTCCGCCGTGGTTCTCGGGTGAAATGGCTCAGCAAGGTGTCCGCTACTTTCAGAGCCAAGGGATGGAAGTCGCCTATAGCGCACCGGCCGATTTGCCATCGGATCAGCAAGCCATTCAGCCGGAACAGCTTTACGACTGGGTGTGTTCTCACGTGCCGAAAAATGCCGAAGCGGTTTTCATCGGCGGCAACGGCTTTCGCGCGATTGGCGTGATCAAGGCGCTCGAGGCTAGCCTGGATCGCCCGGTTTTGACCGCAAACCAGGTTGCTTTTTGGTGCGCGCTACGTCTATCCGGCGCGCGAGTGCCGATTGTCAACTACGGACGGATATTCGAGCTCGATCTGCCGCAGTCATAGGGCGCGATTTACGGCAAGAACGAGGGTTCGCATATGCATGATGAATTCCGGGAGCTCGATCATTCTATTGCAGTTCGTGGTCACCAACCATGCAAAATACCCTCATCGCTCTCGCTCGCGCCTTGACGAGGCCGGTCGATCTGATGGTAGCGACCCGCGAAGAAGATGAGTGGGCGAGAGGACGAGCCCGATGGTCGACCGAGTGCCAACACGCGGCCAACGAAGATTAGATGGTCGCCGCCGTCGTGCAGGGCATAGCGTTCGCACTCGAAATAGGCCAAAGCACCTGGAATAAGCGGCACACCTGTGGCACCGGGGATTGGCTCGAAGCCCAGCCATTTGCCGCCGCCCGATTGGGCGAACCGGGTCGATAGGCCGTCTTGCGTCTCGTGCAGGACGCTAATGCCCCATGCGTTTGCTGCCTGCCAAGCCGACAAGCTAAGCACAGTACGTGCGAGAGAAAACAACACCAGAGGCGGGTCAAGCGAGACCGAGTTGAATGAGCTCACGGTCGTTCCCTGAAGCAACCCGTCGGGCGCACGGGCTGCCACAACTGCAACGCCAGTGGGGAAAACTCCCAGCGCCTTCCGAAATTCAGCGGGCGTGAAGGTCATTTTCGTCAACTCAGCAGACTATTGCCCTGTAAAGCTGGTTTATTCCGCAGCGTCGACGACTTCCTCGTCCAGGTTATAGGTCGACAACAGGTGATCTACCATGCCGCGCGCGGCCCCCCAATCAAAGGTACGGTAGCTGTGACCGGTGGTGACGAAACGAGCACCCGCATAAAACATCTCATACTGCGTGTGCCGCGAGCCAAACTCTGAGCCGACGGCGTCCCAAGCCGCCTTCAGCAGCTTGACCTTGTCCTCGGAATTGAAGTTCGGTGATCTCTGCGTCTTGCGCAAGATAGGCGCGAGCTCGGAATTGGCCCAGTCGCGGAAGGATGATGGCAGCATGATCAGAGACCCCCCGGCGAGATCGCGGATGAGATTTATCAAACGCGGATAGAGATCCTGCGTTATTACCTGCGCCGCATAAAGCAGATGCCGGTTCGGCACGTAGAATTCGCCGCGTTTGCTACCCGAGACTTCCATGCCGGAAAGCATTGCCTCCACCATGCCGGCATTGGCCGCCAAGCTACCGAGCTGTTCGCGCACCTGGGGCATATTGGTGGTACCGATCGCCTCGGTGATCTTGTGCGCCAAGCCAACCAGAAATTTCATCTTCACCGAAAGCCGGATCTGGGCCTGATAGTTCTGGAAGACGTGGCTCGGCGTATCGTGGAATTGGGCGCGACACATGTCAGTGTCGCGATGGACGAACACACGTTCCCATGGCACTTTCACGTTGTCGAAGTAGAGAAGCGCATCATTTTCGTCAAAGCGCGCGGACAGTGGGTTATCGTAGACCGAGATAGCGTGCGCCTCGTAACTTTTGCGGGAGAGTACCCGCAGGCCGGCGGTGTTCATCGGCAGAGCGCAGGAGAAAGCGAGAGCTTCCTCACCGGGTTTGAGTGGCTGCAGATTGGCGACAAACACTTCGTTGGCCATGATCGAGCTAGTGCCCAACATTTTGGCGCCGCGGATCGTCAATCCCGTGGTGTCCTCATCGACGATCTGCGCAACGAGCTCTTCCACC
>Ga0306925_10005431_pt1 | contig 11679 bp, 9 predicted proteins | sample flu12Cox44000176_FD_203755 | JGI IMG/M metagenome (GOLD analysis project Ga0306925, IMG submission 203755) | Lab enrichment of tropical soil microbial communities from Luquillo Experimental Forest, Puerto Rico - flux8day.12C.oxic.44.000.176 (v2)... | ecosystem: Environmental > Terrestrial > Soil...
GGTGGTTTACGGAGCTTGATCGAGAAAGATACGGGCGCCCCAACCAGAAAGGAAAAGGGGAAAGGAAAAAGGCTTCTTGAGGATGATGGACTCGGATCAGTTCGTCCCAGCTTCCGGCACTGTCGACGCCCGCTACATGGCGTTCTTCGAGACTATCTCCACACTTCGGCCGAGTCTGCATCGCTACTGTGCCCGCATGACGGGCTCGGTGATGGACGGAGAAAATGTCGTACGGAGGCCTTGATCGAGGCGTATCGGAAGCTGGATCACTTTGACCAGAGCCGACGTTTGAAAACCGTGGTTGTTTCGGATTGCTCACAACCGCTGCATCGACTTTCTTCGGCGAAAGGGAGTGCGCGACGAAGCCGAGGCAGATGCAGCGATGCCGGAAGCAGTCTCGCCGGCGGAGCCTGCAGTCCTTGGCCTTGGCAATGCAGTTGAACGGCTGGTGATCAGCCTGCCTCCGAAGGAGCGTGCCTGCGTTCTTCTCAAAGATGTATTTGATTACTCGCTGGAGGAGATCGCGAAACTGGTCGATACCACTGCCGGAGGCGTCAAGGCAGCCCTCAACCGCGGCCGCACGAAATCGGCTTCGTCACCTGCTCCGTCGCAGCCGGCTCGCAGCGCGAACCCTGAGTTGGCACGAATTATGCAGCTTTATGTGGATCACTTTAATCGACGCGACTGGGACGGGGTGCGCGAGTTGGTCAGTGCCGACGCACGGCTTGCCGTGGCCGATAGGTTTGCCGGAAACTTTGGGGAGGCACCTTATTTCTTCAATTACAACCGCTGGCCTTGGCCTTGGAAATTGGCCCTGGGTGAACTGGACGGTGGACCGGTGGTTATTATTCAACGTGGCGTGGACACATGGACATGTTACTCGGCCATTCGTATGAACGTGAGCGGCCAAAGGATCGCAAGCATAATGGATTACATACACTGCCCGTGTGTGCTTTCGGCCGCAGGCACTGTAACGGTTGCCAACACCTAGCTTCCTCGCACGAGCGGCCAAACCGAGAGGCTTTGCGGAGACTAGGTACGACTCTAAGTGTCGTTCGTTCGAGCCCGACACCTAGCGTCCCAGCGTTCGCCACGGAGTCAGTCCTTGCCTCTCGGTGGCGTGATGGCTAAAGCGCGGCTTGGAGGATTGCACCACCGTTATGACCGGGCTGCTTAAGATCAGTCGCTCAAGAACTGCGCGCTCAGGACCAATGGCGGGACCTCGTCTGGTTCTGCGAACCGCGAGCGGTGGGATCCAAATTCCAGCGCTTCCGAAGCTTCTATACCACGTCTGCGGGTCAGCGGTCAGGTCGTTCCTTGATCAGATGTACTTGCGGAGTCATTTCTTAGGTTATGACGACTCACAGGATGTCGCTGCGGCCTCTTCCGCTCACTTCATGTCTCGCTGAAATGGCTGATGCCAGCCTCCCGGGCGAGTTTTCAGCCGCAGCCAGTAGGCCGCAATCGAATCGTCGCATCCGCTACCCCGTCCCAGCGCAGCTTGAGCGCGTCTTTCCCACCGTTCGTCACCGCGCGCAACGGCAGCGCAGTTTGGTTGCCTTCACGTGGGTTATTCTGGGCCGTCTCTGTTCCCGAGGTCACCCGCTGATGAACCGTGTGGACAACAGTTGTGACTCTTCGTTTAGCGTCCGCTGTAGCCTCCGATGGCTACTTCTTGTATCGACCTGCGCCGGTTTGCTAGCGACGAATCCGGCCGCAGCCTCCGGCGCCGGCGCCGAGCAGGACGGCAAACTATGGATCGGCACCTGGGCGACCGCTGCGCAGCCGCAACTGCCCGGCAACGGCCAGAGCTATCGGAACCAGACTCTGCGCCTCATCGTGCACACCAGCGCCGGCGGAAAGAAATTCCGGATCAAAATCTCCAACACCTATGGCGAGCGGCCACTGGTTATCGGCGGCGCGCACATGGCACGCCGCAGTGCCGACGCCGACATCGACCCTGCCTCCGACCGCGCTCTGAAGTTTCACGGGCAATCGTCCACCGCCGTCCCTGCGCGATCTATGGTGGTGAGCGATCCGGTCGAACTCGACGCGCCTGGACTCTCGGACCTGGCGATTAGCTTGTTTCTCCTCAAGGCCACTGAGGCGACGACCTCGCACATTCTGGCCAAGCAGACCAGCTATGTCTCTCCCGAAAACGGGGACCACACGGCCGACGTAAGATTCCCGGCTGCCACAAAGATCCACTCCTGGCCTTTTCTGACCGGCGTGGATGTCGCGGCTTCACCCGGCGGAGAGGCCGTCGTAGCCTTTGGCTCCTCGCTCACCGACGGCGACGGTTCCACCACCGATACCAACCGGCGTTGGCCCGACGTGTTGGCGGAGCGATTGCAGAACGACACTAACCGGAAGGTGGAAGTGGGCGTGCTGAACGAGGGCATCATCGGCAATCGCTTGCTGCATGACAGTCCTCAACAGGCTGGCAGCCCGTGGGGGCGCGCCCTCGGCGAATCAGGCCTGGCACGTTTTGATCGTGACGTGCTGGCGCAAGCGGGCGTCAGGTACGTTATCGTTGGTCTCGGCATCAACGACATCGCCTTCCCGGGCTCTTTGACCCCTGCAAGCGAACCGATGTCAGCCGAGAGCCTGATTTCCGGCTATCGTGAACTCATCGCTCGCGCCCACAAAATGGGCGTTCGCGTGATTGGTGCCACCAACCCGCCGTTCGAGAACGCATTCCTCAAGGATCCTCCCACCACTTTTTTCACGCCCGAGAAAGAAGCTGTGCGCCAGAAGGTCAACGCCTGGATACTCAGCGGCGGCGAGTTCGATGCGGTGGTCGATTTCGACGAGGTCTTGCGCGACCCGAACCATCCCACACAACTCCTTCCCGCTTACGACAGCGGCGATCATCTGCATCCCAACAACGCAGGCTGCCTTGCCGAGGGGAATGCTATTCCGCTGGCCTGGTTCGAAGCCCCAGCACCCCGTTCGTCGGTGAAGCCAACAGGCGTGCCGAAGACGCAGACCAAATCCGACTGAAACTTGCCGCCGGTTAGTCCGTGTTACCCTTCCTCCCGAGAGCAGGCACCTTGTCAAACTTCATCCAGATCACCCCGTTCATGCATGTTCGGGACATACAGCAGGCCCTCGCCTTTTTCACCCGTTGCGGTTCGAGGTACTGCATCGTCACGGGAACTATGCCTACATCGAGCGCGAGCAGGTGGACTTTCGGCTCTTGGAGGAATCCCCCGAAGACGCAACTCCGCCCGGCACACGACACTTCGCCTACTACATCGACGTTCGCGATGTCGATCGGCTCTACGCCGAACTCAAACCGAAGCTCGATGCTCTGCCCAAGGGAGATGTCTACGGGCCGGTCAACCAATCGTATCTTCAACGTGAGCTGCTGATACTCGCGCCGGATGGAAACTTGATCGCCTTCGGCCAGACTATCGGCAGACCATAAGGCGGGACGAAACCGGCAGCATCGCCTCTCCGCATACAGCGGGAAGCAGGTTTCCGCCCGGTCACCCGGCGCAACCGCATCGCCTGCGCGGCCCATGCAATTCGGACCTATTCCGCTGCCTGTTCAGAGCCTGCCGTGAGCCATGCCAATCGGTGCCGGAATGCTTCTTAGGATTGTCATCCCGAGGCGACTTCAGTCGCCGAGGGATCTGCTTTCCCGATTCTTCAGCAACCTTTTTCGCCACACTCTCGCGCCTTGCGAACAGGACGCGGGCTGTAGCCTCTCTCATCAGTTCCTACGGTGCAACAGCGTCTTTCCGCCGCCTACACAGCAAAGCGCCACATCTGGTTTGACTCGGCCTGAAGCGGGTTGTACAGTCGGCGGACAGTATGACAACCGACATCGCACGTGATTCTTCCCGCACCACGAGCACGACACAGCGCAACATCCCTGCCGGCCTCATCGACGAGGCGCGCCGGCACGTCTATGAAGCGGCCATCCGCACGCCGTTGGTTCGGCTTAACCTCGACGGGCCGGCCGAGATTCACCTGAAGCTCGAATGCCTGCAACCCATCGGGTCGTTCAAGATTCGCGGGGCCCATAACGCGGTCCGGCTGCTGCCGGAGGAGCGGCGGCGGCACGGCGTCTGGACCGTGAGCGCCGGCAACGCTGCCCAAGGCGTGGCGCTGGCGGCGCGCAAGTCCGGCGTTCCCTGCAAGGTGCTGGTGATGGATACGGCTCCCGCTGCCAAGCTCGATGCGGCACGCCGTCTGGGAGCCGAGATCGTCAAGGCCTCCTTCGACGAATGTTGGAAGGCGCTGGCCGACCGCACCCATCTGGCCATGAACGGAACTTTCGTCCATCCCTTTGAAGACGACGAGTTCATCGCCGGCAATGCCTCAATCGGTCTGGAGATTCTTGAGGACCTGCCGGACGTGAATTGTGTGGTGGCGGCGTTCGGCGGCGGAGGCTTGTCGTGCGGCATTGCTGCCGCCATGAAAGAGCGCGCTCCGCAGGTGAAGGTGTTCGCAGCCGAACCCGAGACGGCGGCTCCGCTGGCACGCTCGCTGGCGGCGGGATCGGCACAGAGTTTTCCCGGCTGGCAGGCGAGTTGGGTTGACGGTTGCGGAGGCAAGTCAGTATTTCCTCGCATGTGGGACTTGGCCCACCATCTGCTCGCGGGCTCGATCGTCTCCACCCTGGAGGAGGTCCGCATCGCTATGCGTCTGGTGGCCGAGCGGAACCGCGTGATCAGCGAAGGCGCGGGTGCCTGCGCCGTGGCTGCCGGGCTCAGCGGAAAATGCGGCCCGGGAAAGATTGTCTGCGTGATCAGCGGAGGCAATATCGACCTGGCGAAGTTCGCGGAACTGGTGACGCGGACCGGCACACCCGCCTAGGTCCCGACCGCCAGAAGTGATTCCTTCCGGCACGGGAGTATCGCCCGACGATTAACTCGTGCCCTCGAATCGCCTTGTCACGGCGTCACCATTTCGTAGGCAATGATCTTCCACTGCCCGCTGTCTTTGCTCCACAGCAACGTCAGCGCTGCAGGATGATCTCCCGGGGTGCGCAGCACAAACAGGGTCGCGTAATAGTTTCTGTAGCTTTTCGGCCGGGTAGTTTCCGTGGGCGGATCGTAAGGGTGGCCGGCCGACTTCTTTTCACACAGAAATGTATCCGCCAGGTAGTCGGGGATTGCCACCACCGTGTAGGCGTCTTCCCCCGCGTGTTCGACGACCTTTAAGCCTTCGTGGTCAGGCATTACCGGCTTCAGGGCGTCGTGCAAGTGGTGCACCGTGCCAATATCTTTCCCCACGGTGGTAATCGCATTGCGAATGTAGGCCGAATACTCGGCGGGTGTGGACGGCTTGCTTTCCCCCGCAAGATTTGTGTCCACACACGCATTGCAGCGCGGCGAGAAGTATGTGGCCGCCTGATCGAAATTGTCGGCCACCAGCCACGAATGCAGGAAGTCATGTAAGGCGTGCAGGAAATCGGGATCGCCTTTGCTGTGCGCGTGCCGCGCGGTAGCCGCCGCCGTGGCCTGGCCTCGCCGGGTGTCAGGCATGGCGCGGGGCTTGGCTTCTTCCGGTTCAAGGTCCCACGCCACCACCTTCCAATACTTGCCTTCCCTGGTCCACAACAGGCTGATTGGGTCACTTCTTCCGCCGGGCGCGTTCAGGCGGAAGACGGAAACGAAGTAGCGTCCGAACTTCCCGGCGGTTCCCGCGACGCGCGACCGATCGAAGTCGTCATAGGCCTGCGTCGGATCGCATTCAAAATCGGCCGCCGCGCCGTTGGACGCCTGGTACAGCGAGAACGTGGCCGTCGGCGGCTGCTTGATGAGCTTGAGGTTCGCTTGCTCGAGGCTCGATGGTTTCGCGGCTTGCTGCAGGTTGGCCGCTTTGCCGATGGCGCGACTGGTCGCCGCCATGTCGCGCGCCGCCAGGTATGGAGCAACCCCTGCATTGATCTCTTTACCGGCCTGAGGCCCGTATTCTTTCAGACAGGCAAACGACCGCGGCGACAGATACGCGGCCGAAATTTCGGGTCTCTGTTCCACTAGCCACGCCTGGAGAAAGTCCTGAACCGCATCCTCCAGTTTTCCGTCGCCTTTTCGCGGGATCGGGGGCACCTCACCTTCCGCGACCGAAACATCCGCGGTTTCGGCGGCATCGGTCAGACCAAACAGGTTTTGCCACCAGCTGGTCAGTCCCTGCCAGCGTTGCAGGTGTGTCTGGGTGTTGTTCCCGGCCCTCACGTCGGAGTTGGCCGCCGTAAGGTGTCCGTTAAACAGACCCGCTGGGAACCCGGAAGAGCGGTAATCCACATCGATGTCGGCGTGCCGCGAGTCTTTCGCTATCGAGAATTGGATCGACGGCGTGCCCTCCTGGCGGTAGCTGAGCGGATAGCCATGATGATAGACAGTGTTGTCGCGGTCACGGAAGAACTCGCTGGAGTTCTTCAGTTTTTGCAGGGCATCCGGTTTGAGCAGCACGTACATGCGGAATTGCAGGTCCCCGCGCGCCCGCGGAACTTTTCCGTTGATGGCCTCTATGGCCTGCACCAGGTCCAGCGCAGTGCCCATCGGCTTGCCCGATTTGTCGGAGAGGTTCGTAGTCATCAACGCGTGCGTCACCGCCTCGAAGGTGGTGCGCGTCGACAGCGAGAACTCGTTGTATTCCTTGGGGTCCGAGTGGTCGTTGGTCATGCGGTTGTACTCCGCGTACCACTCGTCGATCAGTTGCTGTTGCGCGGGCTTCAGCTCTTCATAGGTCCCATGAAATTCCACCGGGGTAGCGGCGGGCTTCTGTTGTGCGGTGACAGGTGTCACTGCTAGCAGAAGCCCCAGCGTTCCCATGAGCCGATTCGACATGCTGCCTCCGAGGTCCACGGCCCTGCCGTGCGCCGCAGCTGTTGGCTTTCTGGATTCTATCGCGCCTTCGGCCGGTGAGCGGCGGCGTTGACTCGCGACCGCATCCGCAAACGGTGTATATTCGTTCGGGCCCGGAAAGCCCAGCCAGTCTTCCACCCTCGAGGAGATCCATCATGCCAACTGATTCGCCGGCGGGCGCTCCGCTGACCCCGACTATCGTCTTCGAAACTCTGCAGGCGTACCAGCGTACCGCCGCACTCAAAGCCGCCATTGAGCTGGACGTTTTTCGCGCCGTGGGCCAAGGGCCGGGTGACGTCGCCTCCATCGCCCGCCACGCCCAGGCCTCCGGGCGCGGCATCCGCATTCTGTGCGATTTCCTCGTGGTCAACGGGCTGCTCGCAAAAGAAGACGGCCGCTACCACCACACACCGTCCAGCGCCGCCTTCCTCGATCCTGCATCGCTCAGTTGCCTGGCTTCCATGGCCCGATTTTTGACGCTCCCGACCATACGTGAAACCTTCGACAGACTCGCCGAAATCGTGCGCACCGGCACGACCGTGCTTCCCGGCCAGGGATCAGTGGAGCCGGAGAACCCGATCTGGGTGGAGTTCGCGCAGAGCATGGCTCCGATGATGGCGCCGCTGGCAGGGCCCTTGGGGGCCATTGTGCTGGACGGCCGCAACGGACCGATGCGCGTGCTCGACATCGCCGCCGGCCACGGATTGTTCGGCATCGAAATCGCCAAACAGAACCCGCAGGCGCACGTGACCGGCCTGGATTGGGCGCCGGTGCTGGAGGTGGCGCTGGAGAACGCGCGCAAGGCTGGCGTCCAGGACCGCTACGACATGCTCCCGGGCAGTGCCTTTGAGGTGGATTTCGGCGGTCCCTACGACACGGTGCTGCTGACCAATTTCCTGCACCACTTCGACATCGACACCTGTGTCGGCCTGCTGCAGAAAGTACACCGCACGCTCAAGCCCGGCGGTTGTGCTGCCACGCTGGAGTTCGTCCCCAATGAAGACCGCGTCTCGCCGCCGATGCCCGCAGCCTTCAGCATGACCATGCTGGCGTCAACCCAGGCCGGCGACGCGTACACGTTCAGCGAATTGTCCGACATACATCGCCGCGCCGGCTTCAGCACGGTGACCAAGCATCCCGTCCCCATGAGCCCGCATACCATTGTCCTGGCCGGGGTGTAAGACAGCGAGTGTCCTACGCCGTGGCGCGGCCTTGTCGCGCCGCCGGACCGGGATGTCTGCAGTGCCTGCACTCCGACATTGTGGGATGCGTCCCGGCAGTTGAAGTCACCACCGTCGATATGCCGTCCCGGACGAGACAGCCGCACACAACGGGAAGTGCGGGTGTTCCGCCCTTTTGCCCCCAGGTGATACATCATCGACAAGGCCGGGGGGCCCCCACCCGGGTCCGCGCGCGGAACTTCGCCTGCCCGGCGCTTTTGATGTGGCCACTTATCAGCTGGCGTGCCGATTACGATCCGTTCTTTTATCGCCAGCTCTCTCGCCGGGCTCGTCGGATCTATCTCTTTCGCGACAAATACATTTTCGATGTTGAGAAAGGCAGTCGTGGTCGAAACGCCTCAGTTAGGTCATGCGACCTACGTCTTCGCCAAACCTCGGAGCATGGACAGCTTTCTGTCCACATACACCAAAATCAGAAAAGACGACGTTCGACGTAATCGAAACAATGCTGCAGAGCGGCTGGGCTTTCTGGGACGAGTTGTCCACGGCACAAACCCGAGGACGTGGCTCAAGGAGATCCCGAAGCCTGAAACCCATGCCATGTTGTTGCCCACTACACAGACGAAGACGTTTGCGGTGATTGGACACCAAGCCGCCGGAAGCGGCACAACCACTCGGGAGAGCGGCGGACGGACTCCGTCTGTTCAGCTCTCCCGATTTTCGTTTTGGAGGAACAAAATGCAGGTAACAAACCTGGCTTCTGGGCTGGGCGACTTTAACCTGCGGGAACTGCTCAGTTGGCTTTTGTCCAGTGTCGGTTTGGCCGAACGCAAAGCCTACCTGGATCGTATCCTGCAGGACAAGCCCAAATCGCTTCTACGAGCGCTCGCTCCCGTTGTCTCAAAGATCCAGAATGATATCGGTGTTTGGCTGGGAACAGCATACGAGGATGTTCCCGGGAGCGGGCCTCTCCAGCGGTTCGGGGTTATAAACAACCGATCCGCCAATCAGACCCGTCGTGCAGGTGTGACAGACTCCAGTCCGGCACGACCATCTGGCCGGAACGTCGCACGCTTCCACCAGTTCAAGCAAGCTCGCAAACTTCGGATCCCAAGCGGCGGTAATCCCGCTCCGTGCGAATGAGACCGGGGGGCCAGATCCGGGCGGCCCTTGTGGCAGGTGAGGAGTGTGATCCACCTGCGACATACCAGGGGTAATAGCCTCGAGAGAACCAAAGATTTCTGTGTGCACATTCCCGGCGAGCACACCCCAGTTTCGCAGCCCATCGCGCATGTTCTGCAAGAATGAAGCGGGGCCACACAGATAGAAGTCACTACACTTTGACACGCCGATTCTCTCCAGCAAAGCTGTGTCAATGTGCCCGGGAGCATCGAAGTCTGTCCCGACTCGGTCGCTTGCAGAGGGCCTGCTGTACACGACGTATCCTCGTCCGCGAGCGAGCTGTTTCAGTAACGAACACGATTCTTCCGCAAATGGATGGTCGACACGGTTGCGCGCTCCATAGATCCACCAGATCTCTCGTTGCGATCTTTCAGCCGCGAGTGTGTGCAGCATCGACATCACGGGCGTCGCGCCCACTCCGGCGCTTAGGAGAACCACGGGATCCTGGCTAGGAAGCAGGGTAAAGTTTCCGCGCGGCGCACTAACATCCAAAACATCGCCTTCTCGTGTACGGTTCCACAGAAATGAACTTCCAATCCCATTCAATTCGTTTTTGACGCTGATGCGGAAATGGTCGGCGGCCGGCAGATCAGACAGCGAATAGCTGCGAAGAACCGGCGGCTTGTCCGGGTCCAGATGCAAGCGCAGAACAACAAACTGACCCGCCTGGAAGAGAGGAAGACGCTGCCCATCGACTGGCGAAAGAACGAAGGAAGTTACGCTATCGCTTTCCTTATGAATATTCGCGACTCGCATCTGTCGAAAGCCGGGCCATGCGGGTGCCTGTTCCTCATTTGCGAGTCCCGGATTTCCCACCGCGGTTTTGGAGCTCGAGTCTTGTTGGAGCATGGCTTGGAACGAACTCTGCCAACCCTTGCTCAGCGCAGGAATCCGTAGCACTCGTTCCAATTGTTCGCGAGAATGTCCGGGCAAGTACAGAAGGGCGTCAACCTCCGCCACAGTGGTTCGCTCCGGACCGTCAGTAATTTTTACGATGTCATCGCCGGCACCAACTTCTCCCTCCTGCAACACACGAAAGTAAAATCCTGGTCTGTGATGTGCTACGAGCAAGGCTGCCATTCGAGGTTCATTCATGCGGATGCCGACGCGGTAGCACGTTACGCGCGGCTGTGTCACTTCAAATATCGCACTGCCAATACGGTAGCGATCGCCAATGCAGACCTCGTTATCAGGAAGTCCTTCGACGGTAAAATTTTCTCCGAACTGACCGGAAGTAAAATCGTTGCGGCCCAAAAGGCGCTCCCAGTAATGGTAAGAATCCATCTGGTAGACGAACACGGCGCGGTGCTCCCCGCCGTGACCGGCGAGATCGGCCTGTGCATCACCATCGATATCGAGCTTACGCACCATTCGCCGTCCATCAACCGGACATTTCCAGACTGACGTTCGGACCGTTTTACCGTTCCATGTCACGTCGCGCGGAAGGCCGACATTTACTGAAAGTAATCGGGGCATGCGTACCTCGTCGAAGTCCAGCGTCTGGATAGAGCCCTGGCGCAGCTGCAAGCAATTCAATATCGTTCCGGCCTACCAACGACGAGCCGGAAGGCACCATCCACGTGGAGAATCTCTCCGCTCACGTGACACGCCTGTACCAGGTAAAGCACGGCATCAACAATATCCTTTACCGTCGTCTTTTCATAGTCGGCTGCAACGTCGATTCGTTGTGATGAATGGCGGGGACGACGGGACTCGAACCCGCGACGGGCTCTGCCGTGACAGGGAACTCAGGGTCCGTAACTGATTGAAAGCAAAGGGTACGGACGGCTCCCTGAGCCCCCCCTTAAAACACCCTCGGAAATGCTTATCGAACCCTTAACCTTAACAATCCCCCGGCCAGTGCCCTACTGGCCAGTGCGGCCACGTGGCAGCGTTGCGTTGATTTCGGTTGCGAGAATCGATCCTTCGACATTCGAAGCCGCTAGCTGTCAGCTTGACCGGGCTACTCGTAACTTCTTCTCGATGCTGAACCCTAGCTTTCCGAGGACCGTTACGGCGCCGGTTTTCCCGGCTCGAAATCACGGGAGCCAAGCCGTTGCCACGCGGCAAACTCATAAGCTGCTCCCAAGACTGCCTTCGGCGGGTAACGGCGTTCCTCCCAGACCAGTTCATAAGTTGTAGTAGGAGCGAAACCATGCTGAGAGAAAAACTGCTCTGGGCCCAGTCGGTCGTACTCGCGTATTGCGCGCAACACGTCACGACGCATCACACGGTTCCATGCCACCATGCGCTTTTCCTCCGCGATTTTTTAACAAATTGCCTCCTTGTTCTGACGGCACGGATGGCTGAATGCAGAGTAGCCCGTATCCGCGCTTCTACAGATGACCATCTTCCTTATTCAAAGCGGGCGATGGCAAAGGAATTGGTTGACGTAATAAACAAGCTCGGCTTTCCGACTTTCGCGCTAATCGGTCATGATCGCGGCGGACGCGTCAGCTATCGCATGGCCTTGGATCATCAAAGAGGTTTCG
>Ga0306925_10005433_pt1 | contig 11679 bp, 8 predicted proteins | sample flu12Cox44000176_FD_203755 | JGI IMG/M metagenome (GOLD analysis project Ga0306925, IMG submission 203755) | Lab enrichment of tropical soil microbial communities from Luquillo Experimental Forest, Puerto Rico - flux8day.12C.oxic.44.000.176 (v2)... | ecosystem: Environmental > Terrestrial > Soil...
TTCGGGCCGCTTTCGCTCTTGATCCTTTTTGCCGTTTGGGCAGCACTGATCATTATCGGCTTCGGCTTGTTGTACTTCAGCTCGTCAGCGGCGGACTCGACCCACCCGACCTTCGAGACCTGCTTGTATTTAAGCGGCACCACCATGTTTACCCTCGGCCTGGGAGACGTGATCCCGCATAACTGGCCGGAGCGAGTACTGGCCGTTATCGAGAGCGGTCTCGGCTTCGGTTTTCTCGCCCTGATTCTCAGCTACCTCCCGGTGATCTACCAGGCGTTCTCGCGGCGCGAGGTTAACATCGTGCTGCTCGACGCGCGTGCCGGCTCGCCCCCCACGGCCGCCGAACTCCTCCACCGTCACGCAGGAACCAGTGGTGCAGTCGCCCTCGAGCAGACCCTTCGTGATTGGGAACATTCTTCCGCGGAGATTCTTGAGAGTCACGTTTCCTATCCGGCGGTAAGCTACTTTCGCTCGCAGCACACCAATGAGTCATGGCTCGCCGCTCTGACGGCCATCCTCGATACGTGCGCTCTCTTGCTGTCTTGCGTTGAAAATTCATCGACGCGACAGGCGCGCCTCACGTTCGCCATGTGCCGCCACACGGTAGTCGATCTGGCTCAGCTTTTTGGCGAGGCGCCCCCGGCGAGCTTGCCCGATCGGCTGCCGCAGCCCGTATTTGAGCGCCTTCGATCCGCTTTGACCGAAAGTGGTTTCGCTTTGCGCCAGGATAGGGAGTCACTCGCTAAGCTATCGATGCTGCGTAGTATGTACGAGCCATACTTGGACGCTTTATCGCACTATCTCTACATGCAAGTCCCGCCGTGGATTCTTGCCACGGAAATTGTAGACAACTGGCGCACCAGCGCCTGGGGCCGCATCTCGGGCCTGGCGCTTGCGGTCAGCAATGCCCCCGACGACCACACGGACTAGTGAATCACCGTGTTTGTGCGGCCAAATTGGCATGGCGGCGCACGATTTCCCCAGACGCGGGCGGTAAGGGCCAAAATCCGTGTGTTATACTTCTCGGGCGATTGCTATCGCGCGCCTTTTAATGGGATTGGAACCCCGATGAGCCTCCCGAAGACTGAAAAGATTTGGTGTAACGGCAAGTTTATTCCCTGGGACGACGCAAAGATCCACGTCCTGTCGCATGTGGTCAGCTACGGCTCGGCAGTCTTTGAAGGCGTACGCTGCTATGAAACGCGGCGCGGTCCTGCGATTTTCCGTCTCCGCGAACACATGCAGCGGCTGCTGAGTTCTGCGCACATTTACCGAATGGAGGTTCCCTTCTCTCTGGACACCCTCTGTCAGACGGGCCTCGATCTGGTGCGAGAAAACAGGATCGGGGCATGTTACATTCGCCCGATTGTGCTGCGTGGCTACGGCGATGCGGGCGTCGATCCGCAAAATTGCCCGGTGGACGTCTATTTCGCATGCTGGGAATGGGGAAAGTACCTCGGCGAAGAAGCACTGAGGAGCGGCGTGGACGTTTGTGTCAGCTCGTGGAATCGCCCCGCGCCAAACACTCTGCCTCAGATGGCCAAAGCTGCCGCGAACTACATGAACTCGCAACTGATACGCATGGAAGCGAAGGCTAACGGCTACTCGGAGGGCATCGCTCTCGATGTCAACGGGTATGTGAGCGAAGGCTCGGGGGAAAATATTTTCGTGGTGATGAACGGCACAGTTTATACGCCTCCCTTCGCGAATTCAGCTCTGCCCGGTATCACGCGCGATTCGGTGATTACCTTGTGCCGCGAGCTGGGTTTCCCTTTAGTCGAGCAAATGATTCCGCGTGAGATGTTATACATCGCCGAAGAAGTATTCTTCTGTGGAACCGCCGCGGAAATCACGCCGATTCGCTCGGTCGACCGCGTCAAAATCGGAACCGGCTCGCGAGGTCCAATCGCTGAGAGCATTCAGGAAGAATTCTTCGCCATCACCAGTGGCAAAGTGTCGGACCGTCATGGTTGGCTTTCGCCGGTGGACGTTCCGAGCGGTGCCGCGGTGCGCTGACAGATTGCTTCTGGTTGTGCGTTGCTTGGCACTGCTGCGTGTTTCTTTGACTGCCCCATTCCCTTCCAGTAGAATCCGCGCGTTTCAATGGGTAGACTCTCACAGAAGCTGCTCGCTGAATTTGTAGGGACGTCGGCCATCGTGCTCATCAGCGTCGGCGCGATTTGCAGCGACCAGTATTTGACCACGACCGGCAAGCCTGGCCTGGGCACTCTGGGCGTCGCTCTGGCCTACGGGATGGCGGTGGCTGCGATGATCGCCGCACTGGGACGAATTTCCGGCGGCCATTTCAATCCGGCGGTCACGGCCGGTCTGTGGGTCACGCGGCGGATGGGCTCGATCGTGACCCTTTTGTACTGTGTCGTACAGCTACTGGGTGCCGGGGCGGCCGCCTACACAATAGCAGCCATCGTGCCCGATTCCGTCTGGGAACAGGTTGCCCTGGGCACACCCGCACTGACACCTGACTTCACACGCACGCACGCCATGGCTCTCGAAGGCGTTGCGGCGTTTCTCTGGGTGTTCGCTTTTTTTGCAACGGCTGCCAGTCAGAGCGCAGTCTCAACGAAAATGAGCGCTCTCGCCATCGGGCTCACGGTTGCGGTTTGTGCACTCTTCGCATATCCCTTCACGGGCGCGGCGATGAATCCCGCGCGAGCTTTCGGCCCCGCGCTTGCCTCACGCCACTGGACCAATCACGGCGTGTATTGGGTTGGATCGCTACTCGGCGGGATCGTCGCTGCATTCATCGGCGATCGTTTCTTTCCGGCCCAGGGAACTCAGTAGAGGGGACCAGCAGGTTTGCCGCTCGCGCAATTTTCGCCGCCGGGGCGGCAGGTTGCGCCTCTAGAAACCTCCTGTCTGCCACGGTTGCGGGCCTCGGGGGTGCGTGCTAGCGTGGCTACAGCTTCAGAAACGGGGACAATTTCACATGGCCGTCAACATTGATGATCTGCTGCGCCGCGCTGTCGAGAGTCGCGCGTCCGACTTGCACCTGAAGGTTGGCAACCATCCCTATCTTCGCGTCGACGGTCTGCTCACGCCGCTCACGGATATTCCCCGCATCACGCCGGAAGAAATGTTGTCCATGGCCTTCAGCATGATGACCAACCGGCAGAAGCAAAAATTCAAGGAAACGGCCGAACTGGATATGGCCTATGGCGTAGCCGGTCTGGGGCGCTTCCGCGTCAATGTCTTTCAGCAGCGCGGCAACGTCGGCATGGTTCTTCGCGTCATCCCGACCAAAATTCGCACCATCGAAGAACTGGAACTCCCACGCATTCTGGCCCAGGTTTGTGAAGAGCAGCGCGGCTTGATTCTCTGCACCGGGACCACAGGATCCGGTAAATCCACCACGCTCGCGGCAATGATCGACCGCATCAACTCGTTGCGCGCCGAGCACATCATCACGATTGAGGACCCGATCGAATACCTACATCGGGACAAGAAAGGCTTCATCAATCAGCGCGAAGTCGAAGTCGATACATCGTCTTTCTCGACAGCTCTTCGCGCCGCGCTTCGCCAAGATCCTGACGTGATTCTGGTCGGCGAAATGCGCGACCTTGAAACCATCGCCACCGCGTTGCTTGCAGCCGAAACCGGACATCTGGTTCTTTCGACCTTGCACACGCTCGATGCCACCGAAACGATTCAGCGCATCATCGCTGTCTTTCCGCCGCCCGAGCAAAAGCAGATTCGCCTGCAGCTCTCCTCGACTCTGAAGGCAGTCGTCAGCCAACGCCTGGTACGTCGAGCCGACAACACGGGCCGCGTTCCCGCCGTCGAAGTGATGGTCTCTACCGGCTACATTCGTGATTGCGTCATCAATCCGGACAAGACGCGCATGATCCGCGACGCGATCGCCGCCGGCACCAGCCAGTACGGCATGCAGACGTTCGATCAGTCGCTCTTTGATCTTTACTCCCGCAATCTCATCACACTCGAAGAGGCTCTCATGCGCGCTTCGAATCCGGACGACTTCCACCTCCGCGTCCAAGGCATTCGCTCGTCCGCCGACGCGGCCCGCGAAGACATGGAGCGCGCCATGAATGAATTCGAGCGCCTCGGCAAGCGATAGTCTAGAAAGAGTTGTCGTTTCCCAGGGTTTGTGAGGAAAACTCCTACCTTGCTTCCCGGCCTCCTCCTCTCTATTCTTTGCCCATGTATTCCCGTTTCTCGCCTGGCAAGGTCTTAACGGAGCAGCAGCTTTACACCTCCGCGCTCCGGGCCCTGACGCGCCGTGCGCACTCGATCCATGAAATGCGCGAATATCTAGATCGGCGGGCCCACAACAGCGAGCAAGTCTCGCCTGTGATCGCACGTCTTTGCGAGCAAGATTACCTCGATGACGCCCGTTACGCCCTCGAATACGCTCGCCAGCACGCCAATTCGCGCCGTCAGGGACGCTTCCGGATCGCACGCGAGTTGCGCGCCCGTGGAGTCCCCGATCGCCACATTGATGCCGCTCTCAAAGCCACCTTTGCAGAGACCAATGAAGCCGCTCTCCTTCGCACTCGCCTGAACCGCCACACGGCGCACGGCCGCACCGTTTTCGATGAGCGAAAAATTGCGTCCTTGTATCGCAGCCTGTTGCGCGCCGGATTCTCTGCGGATCTGATTCGAAGCGAGCTTCAAAATCTAGCCCGCGGCGGTGTGCCGGACCTGCCCGAGGCAGACCCCGAGTAACCAGGTTCTCCACTTCGATGTTCGCCCTGTCTTCGCCTGCCCGATTCGTGTCACCGGTTTTTCTCCGATTGCCTGGCCTGCCATGAAGCCGTAACATTCGAGTTCTTCGGCGAAAGGGGAGCAAATGGCTGCCACATGGAAAGGCGCGCTGACGTTCGGGTTGGTGTCGGTACAAATCCAGCTTTCACCGGCGGCTCGCACCGAGCGCATCAGCTTTAATCAGCTTCACACAGTGTGTCATTCACGCCTGCGGCAGCCACTGTTTTGCCCCACCTGCAATCGTATGGTGGAGCGCAACGAAATCGAAAAGGGCTACGAATACGAAAAGGATCAATATCTTTTGTTCACAGAGGAGGAATTGGACAAGATCGAGCCCGAATCTGCCCGCGTGATGGAGATCTTGGAGTTCGTGAAGCTCGACGAGATCGACCCGCTCTATTTCGACGCCTCCTACTACGCCACGCCGGAGCCCGCCAGCGCGAAAGGGTTCCGCTTGCTTCAGGAAGCTATGCTGAAATCAGGTCACGCCGGTATCGCCAAAGTTACCATGCACAACCGCGAATACATCGTCATTATTCGTGCCCGCGAGGAAGGACTCACCGTCCACACCATGTTCTACCAGAATGAGATTCGCCAGCCTCTCGAAGGCCGCGGCGACAAATTCGAAATCAGAGACCAGGAAAGGGCCCTCGCCTTGCAGCTGGTCGAAAGCCTTTCTTCTCCGTTTCAGCCCGAGAAGTATCACGATCAGTATCAGGAAGGCCTGCGCGTGCTAATCGAAGCGAAGGCGAAAGATGAAGAGGTGGTGGTTGCGCCTCCTGTATCCAAAGCGGCGCCACCCGACCTTCTTTCCGCTCTCAAGCAAAGCCTGGCGCAAAAGGGCCCGCGAGCAGAAAAGAAGGCGCTTTTGCGCGTGGTTCCCAAGGGTGAGCGTCCCGCCGTCCCTCCCGCCCCCGCCGAGGCTCCCAAGAAGGCGCGCCGCAAGGCCGGCTAGCGACTTCCCCAAACGGCCCCCAAAGGCGTCTTTCGAATAATGCCGGCCCTTCTCAGATGGCAGCCAGCTTCAAAGCTCAGCACCGGACCTCGATGGTCTGCACAAGCGGTTCGTCAACCTGGCCGAGGCGATACCTGCAGACAACCACGAGCGTCCGCTCGATCGCCGAAGTCTACCTCACGTTGCGGGGCGAAAATCTTCGCTGGGCTGCCAATCTGCGTCGATTTTCGGCTGCAAAAAGCGTAAAGTCTCTTCCGGCAATTCAGTGCGAGGGGCTCGCCAAATGAACCGTTTGCTGACTATTTTACTTGCTGGGCTGGCTCTCACGCTTAGTGCGGGAGCGGCCCAAGTAGACGCACAAGGCACGGCATTCAACGTCCGCCAAGGGGCCGTCGCTGAGCTCAAGGAGGCGCAAAATGAACTGGTCAGCTTGGCGCAAGCAATGCCCGCCGAAAAATACACCTGGCGCCCCGCCGAAGGCGTCCGCTCGGTCGCTGAGGTTTATCTCCACGTTTGCGCCGGAAATTTCGGTTTGACCGCCATGGCCGGTGCCACTCCCAAAACGGGTTTCCGATTTCAGGGCTTCGAAAAATCGACCACCGATAAAGCCGAAATCGTCAAGCAGCTGAACGAGTCATTTGAGTTTGCCGAAAACGGCATCAGCAATCTCTCCGATGCCGACCTTTCTAAACCGATTAACTGGCAGCAGTATCCCACCGTGGGCGACCTCGTCCTCCATATCGTTGCGCATGCGCACGAGCATCTCGGACAATCGATCGCCTACGCCCGCATGAACGGCGTCGTCCCGCCGTGGACCGCCGGCCAGCAACAGCGCATGCGCCAATCGCCCCCGCCCCGTGCACCGCAGAATTGAAGCAGTCGACACCTGAAAAAAGCAATTGCTGAGAACCTGTCGGTGGCAAGTCTTGCTGGCGATTACAGGTATAATAAACTTAAGATTCTGAGGGCACTTTGACCGGTAGCGAAATCCGCAAGACATTTGTGAAATTTTTCGAACAGCGCGGCCACCGCGTGGTACGCAGCTCTTCGCTCGTCCCGGCGAACGATCCCACGCTGCTGTTTACCAATGCGGGGATGAACCAGTTCAAGGACGTTTTTCTCGGGCTCGAGCAGCGCGATTACCAACGCGCCACCTCTTGCCAGAAATGTGTCCGCGCAGGCGGCAAGCACAACGATCTTGAGAACGTCGGTTTCACCAATCGCCATCTCACATTTTTCGAGATGCTCGGCAATTTTTCCTTTGGCGACTACTTCAAAAAAGAGGCCATCGAATACGCCTGGGAACTGGTCACCTCGCCTCAATGGTTTGGCGTTCCTGTGGAAAAACTCTATTTCACTGTTTTCGGCGGAGCCGAAATCGCGCCGGGAAGCAAGCTCCCCGCCGATTCCGAGGCGGGGGCCGATTGGGCGAAGGTAGGTGCGCCCCAGGATCGCATCGTCCCGATTCCGGGACTGAAGGAAAACTTCTGGGCCATGGGCGACGCCGGCCCCTGCGGCCCCTGCAGCGAGATTCATTACGACATTGGCCCGGGGGCCTCCGATCAGGGCCACACTGACTGCAAGTTTCCTTGCGATTGCGGCCGCTATGTCGAAATCTGGAATCTCGTCTTCATGCAGTTCAATCGTGACGCCGGTGGCGAGCTCAAGGCCCTCCCGAGGCCTTCTGTGGATACGGGTATGGGCCTAGAACGGATGGCGGCCGTCCTGGAGGGCAAAGTCAGTATTTTCGAAAGCGATCTCTTCATGCCCCTGATCCACCAGGCTGAGAAGTTCACGGCCGCGAAGTACGGCCACAATGCTCAGACCGACCCTTCCTTTCGCATCGTTGCCGACCATGCCCGCGCCACAACGTTTTTGGTCGGCGACGGTGTGTTGCCTTCGAATGAAGGCCGCGGCTACGTTCTGCGTAAAATTATGCGCCGCGGCATGCGGCACGTGCGGCTGCTCGAACCGGAAAAGTCCTTCTTCACGGATCTGGTTCTGGCCGTTCGCGAGTTGATGGCTGATGCCTACCCCGAATTGAGGAGTGCAGCAGGAGCAAACATCCCCAGGGTCGTCGCCGAAGAGGAGCGCCGCTTCACGCATACGATCGAAATCGGCCTGAAGAAGCTCGAAGCCGCTTTTCTGCCCATCGCGGCCGGCCGCTCATCCGAGGGAGAAGCTGGTCAGGCCCCTCGCGCTGGGACCCTATCGGGAGAACAGGCCTTCATGCTGTACGACACTTACGGATTACCGCGGGATTTTATTGAGGACGTGACGCGAGACGCCGGGGTGGAGGTCGATTGGGCTGGTTTCGATCGGGCCATGCAAGAACAGCGCGCACGAGCCAAGGCCTCCTGGAAAGGCGTCGGCAAGGAAGTGGCCAATCCCGCCTACGCCAAACTTGCGCAAACTTTCAAAACCGAGCCCGCTTTCTACTCCGGCACCAAAACGCACGATGCACGCATCGAGGCGATCCTCACGAAAAACGGCCCGGTAAACGAAATCAAGCCAGGCACTGACGCCGAAATCGTGCTCGACCGCAGCTCGATTTACGCCGAATCCGGAGGTCAAGTCGCCGATACGGGTGGCTTCTACGACAATTCCGAATCGCTGGAAGTGGCCGTGGTGCGTGACGCCTACTACCCGATTACCGGACTCATCGCGCATCGCATCGTGGCCAAGGAAGATTTGCATGTAGGCGATCGAGTCGCCACCGTCGCCGATCCCCAACGTCGCGCTCGTAACATGCGGAATCACACCTCCACGCATCTGATGAACGCGGCGCTGCGCAACATTCTCGGCAAGCATGTGAAACAGTCTGGCTCGCTCGTCGCGCCAGATTATCTGCGCTTTGATTTCACGCACTTCGCCGCTGTCGATCCGAGCGAGCTCGCCGACATCGAACAACAGGTGAACGAGGAAATTCGCAGGGACCTCGAAATTCGCACGGACATCATGAATATCGACGATGCACTAGCCTCTGGCGCCTTGGCCTTCTTCGGCGACAAGTATCCCGAGGCGAACGTGCGCGTCGTCACCGTTCCCGATCCGGCTTCTCCACGCGGCTTTTACAGCAAAGAGCTGTGCGGAGGCACGCACGTCTGGCGCACTGGCGCGATTGGAATTTTCAAGATCCGGGGTGAGCAATCGACGGCGGCGGGCATTCGCCGCATCGAGGCCATCACGGGCGAGCGTGCTCTGGCCGACTATCAACGCGTGCTCGAGACGCTGCGCGCTGCCGCGGGGCTGTTGAATGCCTCCGAAGAGCAGCTGATCCCCGCCTTAGAGCGGCAAATCGAGCAAGTAAGGGGACTCGAGAAGCAGCGGGAGGCGCAGAGGCGCCAGGCCGCCAGTTCGAGGGCGCAGGAGCTGATCGATGAAGCTCGCGAGGTCAAGGGAGTGCGGGTCATAGCCGCCAAGCTCGACGGATTTGACCGTGAATCGCTGCGCAATCTTTCGGATTCTCTTCGCCAAAAGCTGGTCTCCGGGGTCATTTTTCTCGCCTCCGCCGAGGACGGAAAAGTTGCTCTCATCACGGCAGTTACGAAGGACCTGACCGCCAAGCTCCATGCGGGCAAGATTGTCCAGGAACTCGCTAAGTTTGTGGGCGGTTCTGGAGGCGGCAGACCCGATTTGGCAGAGGCTGGCGGAAAAGACACATCCGGGATAGAAAAGGCCATTCGGTCCATATACCCGCTCATCGAGCGGTTGTTATAATCCGCGCTGCGCCAGAGAGTTACGCCCGCTAGACTTGTGTCCGCAGGCGTAGCAGATTTCAAGAGTACTCGGTGCTTTCAGCGAGCAAACCTTGCCTTCCCCAACGGGCGTGAAGTGAGCTTGCCCGTTAAGGCAGGCGGAAACGACCATGACCAAAGCCAAACCTGCAGTTGCAGTCTTGGCTGTGGCTTGTTGGCTCTCTCTTGCAGCAAGGTCCAACGCCCAAATCACAACCACAGTCAACGAACACGGCAAGCTGTTGTTCATAAACACGGACTCCCTCCCCAAGCGAAATGGGAGTACCATTAGTCCTCCCTCAGCGCCAGCCGACGCTGCTCCTTTCAGGCCCCTCGCGCCTTCCGCGCGTCCGGTGTGGCCAGCACTGCCGCCACCCTCGCAGCCAGCCAGCGAAGGGCATCTGGAGGCCATCGCGGAAGCCTCGTTGGCACAACCGGCGCGATCGGAAGACCGGCTGGATCGCATCATCCGCGAAGCAGCAGAGCGAAACAATATGGACCCGGCGCTGCTCAGAGCCGTGATCAGCACCGAGTCGGGATGGAATCCGAACGCGATTTCGCGCAAGGGAGCGGTGGGGCTAATGCAGTTGATTCCAGAAACGGCGCGGCGCTACGGTGTGAACAACTCCTTCGATCCGGCCCAGAATGTCGAAGGCGGGACGGAATACTTGAAGGACTTGCTGGCACGCTACAACGGGGACCTGTCTAGGTCTTTGGCGGCATACAACGCGGGTGAACGTACGGTCGATCTAAATAATGGGATTCCGTCCATCCCAGAAACGCAACGATACGTGCGTAAGGTAACGGACGCTTACTTCCGACCCGGCTCGGGTCGCAACCCGAACCTCTGGAGCCCTCCAAGGCGTCCAGTGCGGCGGGAAGTCGATTCGAATGGGCGGGTCATTTTCACGAACGAATGAAGAAGGTCGGGCTTCTGGGGGCGCAGTTCGCTGTGAAGTTCGCTTTTCCGATCGCCACCGCGATCGTTCTGCTGGTGTGTCTCGTCGCACCTTCGCGTGCCGATAGAAGGGCCGATGCAGGCCAGCAATTCGAGCGCGCCGTGAGGATGCGGACGACGCTGGAGGGCTATCTCGAAAAAGATCGCGCGCTGGCCGATTACAAGCAGACCATCGCGGCTTATCACAAGGTCTACCTCATTTCCGTAACCGCCGATGAGGTCACCCCTTCCCTCATTGCCGAGGCCGAGCTCTATGAAGAAATGGGCCGCCTGTTTGACTCCAAGTACTATACATCTTCAATTGAGACTTACCGCTTTCTGATCAAGCAGTATCCGGGCAGCCGGTATCGCGGTTCGGCGATGCTCGCTATTGCTCGCGTTCAAAAACGAGATCTGGCAGACCTGGATGCGGCCGCAGCTACCTATAAAGACTATTTGAAGCTTTTCCCGCGAGCTGAGAATGCCGCCGACGCGCGTGCCGGTTTGAAGGAAATCGCCGCGCAGCGCGCTCAGACTCAAGCGCCAAGCGTAATTCAGACCCCGGCCGCAGACCGTGCGGACGATCAGCCCCCCGCGGAGAGCGGTGCGCGCATCGAGCCGCGAGCGAACGCTCAGAGAGCCGCCGTGGTAAAGGACATTCGCGCCTGGAACTCCAGGGATTCTACCCGCGTTGTGCTCACGCTGGATGACACGATTTCCTTCGATGCGGCGCGCATCGCCTCCCCCGATCGCATCTATTTCGATATTTCGAAAGCTCGACTGGCGCCCAACGTCTCAAAGAAGCCTCTCGAATTAGAGGCCGGATTACTCAAATCCGTTCGCATCGCACCGAATAAGCCGGGTGTCGTGCGTTTGGTCCTAGACGTCGACGGTGCGAAAGACTATTCGGCGTTTTTGCTCAAGAGCCCTTACCGACTCGTGATTGACGTGCACGCGCAGGGCCTGAAGACGGCGAAAAATAGTCCCGCGCCATCGCCGGCCGTGGCGGCTGCGCCCGCAAGCCCGAGTCCAGCTGATGGCCCGCATTCAGGCGGAGCACACGAGACGGTAGTCGTGGGCACATCCGCGGGGACTCTAGCTGTGCCGGCTGAGCCAGCTCCTGCCGGTCCGAAGCCCCTCGCGGATCTAGCGTCACGATTGTCTTCGCCGAAGAAGGGCACTGCAGCCTCCAACAAAACCACCGCTCTGACACCTCCGGCCGAACCAAGGCCCATGCGTGACGGCGACCACTCGCTCACGCGCGCTCTGGGGTTGAAAATCAGCCGGATCGTAATCGATGCCGGCCATGG
>Ga0306925_10005434_pt1 | contig 11678 bp, 8 predicted proteins | sample flu12Cox44000176_FD_203755 | JGI IMG/M metagenome (GOLD analysis project Ga0306925, IMG submission 203755) | Lab enrichment of tropical soil microbial communities from Luquillo Experimental Forest, Puerto Rico - flux8day.12C.oxic.44.000.176 (v2)... | ecosystem: Environmental > Terrestrial > Soil...
CCGGCGGCCGAGATCAAGGAGCACTTCGGCGGCTACACCCTGGTCGAGTGCGCGGACCTGGACGAGGCGCTGAAATGGGCGGCGACCCTCCCGGTGGCGCAGGTGGGCAAGGTGGAGGTGCGCCCCGTGGTCCAGGTGGTGGCTCCCGCTGAGCAGCCAGCCCGATAGCGGAGCGCTCGGCGAGGTGTTCCGCGCCCACTGGTGGGCGGCGGTCGCGGCGGTAACGCGCCAGGTGGGCGACCTTGAGGTGGCCGAGGACGCGGTGCAGGACGCCTGCGCCGCGGCCTTGGCCCAGTGGCCCGCCGAGGGGGTGCCGGCCAGCCCGCGCGGCTGGCTGATCGGCACCGCCCGGCACAAGGCGCTCGACCGGCTGCGGCGGGACCGCCGCCGCGCCGACAAGGAGGCCGAGGCAATGCGTGAGAGATGGGGCGGGGTGGCGGGGTCAGGGCCAGCAGAGCCCGCGCCGCTACCGGCAACCGGATGGGCCGCGGGCACCGACGACGAACTCGCGCTGATCTTCACCTGCTGCCACCCCGCGCTCGACCCGGCCGCCAGGGTCGGGCTGACGCTGCGCTGCGTATGCGGGCTGGCCACGGCCGAGATCGCGGCCGCGTTCCTGATCCCCGAGCCCACCATGGCGCAGCGCCTGGTGCGGGCCAAGCGCAAGATCCGCCAGGCCGGCATCGCGTTCCGGGTGCCGGGGCGGGAGGACCTGCCGGCCAGGCTCGGCGCGGTCCTGCGGGTGGTGTACCTGGTCTTCACCGAGGGGCACCTGGCCGCGGGCGGTGACGCGCTCATCCGCGGCGAACTCTGCGACCAGGCGATCAGGCTCGCCCGGGCGCTGACCGCACTGCTGCCCGGCGAGCCGGAGGTGACCGGGCTGCTCGCGTTGCTGCTGCTCACCGACGCACGCCGGGACGCGCGTCTGAGTCCCGCCGGTGACCTGGTACTGCTTGCCGAGCAGGACCGCAGCCGCTGGGACCGCGCCATGATCGATGAAGGAGAGGCGCTCGCCGGGCAGGCCCTGCGGCTGGGACGCCCCGGCTCCTACCAGATCCAGGCGGCGATCGCGGCGTGTCATTCCGGCGCCGCCACCGCGGCGGACACCGACTGGCGGGAGATCGCCCTGCTCTACGGCGAGCTGATCAGATACGAGCCCTCGCCGATGGCGGCGGCGAACCGGGCGGTGGCCGTGGCCATGTCGGAAGGCCCGGCGGCCGGGCTGGTCATCCTGGACACCGTCAGCGGCGACACAAGGCTGGCACGCTGGCCGCAGTTGCACATCGCCCGCGCGGAACTGCTGCGCCAGCTGGGCCGGCGCGCGGAGGCGGTCGCGGCCTACGAGGCGGCGATGGCGCTGGAACCGCCCGCGCCGGAGCGCGCCTACCTGGCCCGCCGGATGCACGAGTGGTGACACGGGGCGGCAAGAATCCCTTGGCGGCAAGGCGGCGGCGCGTGGCAGGGTGGGCCCGTGACAAAGCTAGAGGTGCGCGCGGCCACCGAGGATGACCTGGCCGCCATCGCCGCTGTGGCCGAGGTGACCGGGCAGGTCGAGGAGTGGTCCGGGTCCGATCCGGCCTATGTCCGGCACCTGCTGGCGCACGGGAAGGTTCTCGTGGCCGAGCAGAGGGCCGCCGGGGCGCAGGGCACCGTGACCGGGTTCGGCGCGACGCGGCGGATCGGGGATGGGCCCGCCGCCGTCACGATGCTGTGCGACCTGTTCGTGGATCCGGGGGCGCACGGCCGGGGCACCGGCCAGGCGCTGCTGGCCGCGCTGTGGGAACCCGGCACGCCGCGCATAACGTTCAGCAGCCTGCACGCCCATGCCCTGCCGCTGTACACCCGGGCGGGCCTGGACGCCTGGTGGCCGCTGCTGTACCTGGGCGGCGACGTCGGCTCGCTGCCGCGCGCACCCGGCTGGACGGTGGCCACGACGTCGCCGGAGGAGGTGGCGGCGCTGGAGGCGCAGTGGACCGGGATCGACCGGTCGGCCGACCACCGGGCCTGGGCCGCGCGCCCCGGCGGGCAGCCGGTCACCGCGCGGCGCGGCGCCGCGGTGCTGGCGGCCAGCACCGTGGCCGGCGAGGACGACGAGTACGGGATCGCCCACCTGGCCATCTCGCCGGCCGCCGGGGACGGCGACGCGGTGGACGCGGTCCTGGCCGTGCTCGCCTCCCTCGATCCCATCGGCGGCCGGGCCCGGGTGTGCCTGCCCGCGCCGCACCCAGCGACCAGGCCGCTGCTGGCCGCGGGCTGGCACGTGGATTTCATGGACGTTTTCATGGCGACCGAGCCCGGCCTCCTCGACCCGCGCCGCGCCGTCCCCTCCCCCGCCATGGCCTGACCACCCGCGCTGTCTGAGCACAGAGCGGCCGCACCGGCGCAAGGAGAGGGCGGCCTCTCGATAATCGCTGGGGACAGCGACGCGGTCCTGGCCGTGCGCGCGTCACGATGAGCGTTCGTAGGCAAGCTGGTCGGCGAGCAGCTCATTCTGCAAACACTCGTCGATGACCCAGCTCTCGTACGCCCACTGGAAGAGCAGCGGCTTGCGCAGCTGCCCGGAAAGAGCGGCCGTGGCGCGCGGCGCCTTTGCGCCGCTGAGTGCACGCCGGGATGCGGCTCGTGCCTCGGCAAGGTCAAAATTGACCCCCCGACATCGGCGCGGTCACCCTCGCGCTCCTGTTCGGCCCTTACAGCTTGATTTTCGGCGTGTCGGAGATCGTGCTGGGCGTCCAAATGCGCCGGACCGGGCGTACCGTGCAAGCAATACTGCACGACGCCGCCTGAGCCGCGGCAGGAGCGGGGACATCCAGAGAGCGCACCTATCCAGCGCCCACTGAGCGCCTGCCAAGCCCTGTCCGGCTTGGCAGGCGCGCTCCCGCAAGGCCGCGGCCGGTCCACGGAGGAAGGCACCAAGATGGCCAAGCCCGGCCCGGGCGCAGTGAGCCCAGACGACCCAGCGGCCCCGCGACGCGTTGCCCGGCGAATCGCGCTGCCGATCAAACTCCCGCACCACCCCGTCGTCCTGGAGGAACAAGCCAAGCGAGCCGCCGACAGGCAGTTGCGGATCGCCGACTGGATCACCTCCTTCGCGGGGTCGATGAACTTCGTCTACATCCACATCGCGCTGTTCACCGTCTGGATGCTGTTCATCGAATCCAAGCCGTGGCCGACGCTGACGCTGATCGTGTCGCTGGAAGCGATCTTCCTGTCCACGTTTGTCATGATCGGCCAGAACCGGCAGTCGGCCTTCCAGCAGGCCAAGGCCGACCACGACTTCACCGAACAGGAGCTGGAACTCAAGACCAACACGCAGCTGACCCGCGAGATCGATAGGCTCACGGTCGAACTGCACAACCGGCTGATCCGGGGCTCCACCGGGCAGACCTGAAAGCCCGGGCCGGCCGGCCCGCCCCAAACTAGATTTCCGGGCGGGCAATGCCACCGGTATTTCACCCAAGCGCCGGGCCGCCGGCTCCCCCGGACGCGACCGGCCGCGCACAGTGCCACAATTTCCCCATGGAGCCTAGCCAGGCCATCTCGGGCGGGCCTGGAACTGCCCTCAGTCCCGGCGAGACCGTCACCCGCCGTTCCGGCATCCCTGCGCCGGTCACCGCGCTGATCGGCCGGCGCAAGGAGTGCGAGGGCGTCACCGCGGCCCTGAACTCCAGCCGCCTGGTGACACTGATGGGCCCGGGCGGGGTCGGCAAGAGCAGGCTGGCGCTCGCGGTCGCCGCGCAGTTGCAGGCGCGGTTCGGCGGCCGGGCCTGGTGGGTGGAATTAGCGCCTGTCACCAGGGACGACATGGCCACGCAGGCGATCGCGGACGCGATCGGGGCCAGGGACGCCTCCGGCCTTAATCTGGCCGAGTCCATTGCCGCGCGGGTCGCCGATCACCCCGCGCTTATCGTCCTGGATAACTGTGAACATCTCACCGCCGGCTGCCGTGAGGTTGCCGACCGCCTGCTCACCATGTGCCCCCGGCTGCACATCCTGGCCACCAGCCGGGAGCCGCTGGGCGCGGCCGGCGAGTCGCGCTGGCCGCTGCCGCCGCTGACCGTCCCGCCGCTGGCCGCACCGGGAGCGTGGCCGACGGCGGAGCAGGACGGGGCCATCGCAGCGCCCGGCGCGGCGGCGATGCTGGCCGGCTCCGAGGCCATGCAGTTCTTCCTGGACCGGGCTAGGGCCGTGCTGCCCGGCTTCGAGATCACCGACGACAACGCAGAGCTGATCGGCCAGTTGTGCCGCAGGCTCGACGGCCTGCCGCTGGCGCTCGAACTGGCCGCGGCGAAGCTGCGAGTGATGGCGGCCAGCCAGGTCCTGGCCGGCCTGGACGACGTGTTCAAGCTGCTGGTGGGGGGCAGGCAGGGCGCCCCGGTCCGGCACCAGACGCTGCGCGCCGCGCTGGACTGGAGCTACGACATGCTGCAGCCCGCGGAGCAGGCCGCGCTGCGCCGGCTGTCGGTTTTCGCCGGCTCGTTCTGCCTGGCCGCGGCGCAGGCGGTCGCCACGCTCGGCGGCACGGACCCGGCGGACGTGCTCGACCTGCTGGCCCGGCTGGTCGACCGGTCGCTCCTGCTGGTCGAGCACACCCCGGCCCAGGCCAGGTACCGGATGCTCGCGACGGTGCGCCGGTACGGCGCGCAGCGGCTGACCGAGTCCGGTGAGTTCCCCGCGGCCAGCGAGGCGATGTTCGCCTGGTATGTGGACCTGGCCGAGCGCACCGAAACCGAACTGTCCGGGCGCGACCAGGCCCAGGCGGCGGAACGGCTGCAGGCCGAGGCCCACAACCTGCGCGCCGTGCTCCAGGCCGCGCGCGACCGGAAGGACATCACCGGGACCCTGCGCCTGGCCACGGCGCTCTTGCAGTTCTGGTATCTGCGCGGGCACTACCGGGAGGGCAGGGACTGGCTGGACTGGGCGCTCGCCGCCCCCGAAGGCGCGCCCGCCGAGGTGCGGGCCAAGGGGCTGCAGGGCAGCGGCATGCTCGCGCACCTGCAGTGCGAGTACCCGGCGGCGGTGCGCCGGCTAGAGGGCGCGCTGTCGCTCTATCGCGAACTCGGCGACCGGCGCGGCGCCGCGGGGATTCTGTCGTCGCTGGGCAGCGTCGCCAGGGAGCAGAGCCGGTACGCCCGGGCCAGGGAACTGCAAACGGAGGCCCTCGCCGAGTTCGAAGCGCTCGGTGATCGCCCCGGCATGGCCGGTGCCCGCGATTCGCTCGGATTCGCCGCGTGGCTGGAGGGTGACTTCGCCACCACGACGGCCGAATGCACCCAGGCGCTCGCGGCGTTCACCGAACTCGGCGACGCGGAGGGCGCCGCGGGCGCGGAACTGAACCTGGGCGTGGCGGCCATGTACCAGGGCGAGCACGAGGCCGCCGCGGCCGCGCTGGCGCGCAGCCGGGAACTCGCCGAGCAGGTCGGGTTCCGCGAGGGCGTCGCGTGGGCGCTGCACGAGCGCGGCCTTCTCGCGGTGCGGCGCGGTGAGCCGGGCGCCGCCGCGCTGCTGCATGAGGCCCTGGACATCCACCGCGACCTCGGCGACCGGTGGCGGATGGCGAGCGTGCTCGATGACCTTGCCGCGGCGGCGCTCGCCGGGCAGCCACCCGACGCCGCCAGGGCGGCACGGCTGCTCGGGGCGGCACAGCGCATCAGGGAGGCGATCGGCACCGCCGTCGCGCCCTGCGAGCGCGCGGACCACGCCAGGACCGAAGCGTCGGCGCGGGCCGCGCTCGGCGATGCTGCCTTCGCCAGCCTTGCCCAGTCGTTCGCGGCCGAGCCACTGGACGACGTGCTGGCCCGCTCCCCCGCGTCCGCGGCGCTCCCGCACGATGCGAGCGCACCGGCCGTCCCCCGCACCGATTTCTCAGCCGAACGCACGGCCCCCGCTGACCGGCGCCCAGCGCACCAGCCTGTTCCAGTGGGTGAGGTGCTGCGGCTCAGGCTGCTCGGGCAGGCGGCCGTGCACCTGGCCGGCCGCCTGCTGGCGCCCGCCGACTGGGGCTACGCCAAGCCCAGGGAGCTGCTCTGCCTTTTCGCCAGCTCGCCGCCGCTGGCCAGGGAGCAGATCGGCCTCGCGCTGTGGCCCGAGCTGACCGAGGGACAGTTGCGCAACGCGCTGCACAGCGCGCTCCGGCAGTTGCGGCGCACCCTGGGCGATGGTGGCTGGATCGGTTTCACCGACGGCCGTTACGCGCTGGATGAGTCGCGGCCGCTGGACTGCGACCTGCGCGACTTCGAGCAGGCGCTCGCGGCGGCCAGGGCCGCGCAGCCACCGGCGGCCGCACTTCCGCATCTGCGCCGCGCGATCGCCGCCTACGGCGGTGACTTCCTGGCCGGCAGCACCGCCGGGGACTGGGCCACGACCAGGCGCGCAGGGCTGCGCCGCGCTTACGAGCGCGCGCTGGGCGCGGCGGGCCGCCTGCTGGTGGCCGACGGCCGGGTGCGCGAGGCGATCGAGGTGTACCGGCAGGCGATCGCGCACGAGCCGCTGGACGAGGCGGCACACCGCGCGCTGATGGAGTGCTGGGCCGCGGCCGGCCAGCCCGCCCGGGCAATGCGCCACTACGAGGAACTCCGCGACCTGCTGCGTACCGAGGTCGGCGGTGCCCCGGCCGCGCAGACCACGGCGCTCTACGCCCGCCTGCGCGACGCGGCCCGCTGACCTGCCCCTACCGGCATCCCCCCGCGTTTCCCACAGCGCCCCCCGCGATTCCCACCCAAGCCGCGCGTAGCGTCCCATCCAATCCCGGCTGGCTGCCCGCTGAGAACATGCCGCTGCCACCATTCAGCATGGCCATCCGGGTTAGAAAGCCCGCTGCGGTGCCCTGGACCAGCCACCGGGGTACCGCAGCGGTTCCATGGCCAAGGCCCCGCGACGAAGTCGCAGGGCCGCAGGACAGCAGGGGTCCGGGGGTCGCCCCCCGGGACAACAGGGCCAAGGCCCCCGCGAAGTCGCAGGGGCCGCAGGACAGCAGGGTATGACAGGGTCGGCCGGGCTTGAATGGGAGGGGCGGTTGACCGAAGCACCGGATCTGATCGGGCCCCCGGCTGCCCGCGAGCCGGCCGAGGTCCTGCTGCTGGCCTGCGCCGCCCTCACCGATGGTGATCTTGAGGCGGCGGTGGCCCTGTACGAACCGGACGCCATGCTGTCCTGGGGAAAGGACAACTCGGCGGCCGGGCACACGGCCATCCGCCAGGTTCTCGCCGGGGTGATGGACATGAGGCTGCCACTGCGCGCGCGGGCCGTGCGGGTACTCCAGGCCGGGCGGCTGGCGCTGATCACCGGTGAACGTACGCTCACCGGGACCGGCCTGGATGGCGTGGCGGTCACGCTGACCGGCCCTACCGCGCTGGTCGCGCGGTGCCAGCCCGACGGCACCTGGCTCACCGCCGCCGACCAATGGCTGCCCTACCCCGGCCCCGACGGCGCGGATACGGCGGGCTAGACCGCGTGCGGCCAGCCCCAGCGCCGTGGTCGGCCGCACGCTCCGCAGCTACCGCCCCGGACCGGCGGCCGGGGCACCCGCGGCCGTCACCGGGCCGCCAGCGCACGGCCCGGGTCGGCGGCAAGGCGAGTACCACCGCGGAGCTCAGCACGGCCCAGGCGGCGCCGGCACCGAGCACTCTGGTGATCCCGGCCACCTGGGCGACCGGCCCGGCCAGGGCGAGCCCGGCCGCGCCCAGGCCGAACGCGCCGAACGTGACGAACGACGACACCCTGGCCAAAGACTCGGCGGGCACCTGCTGCTGCATCGCGGTCAGGCAGAACGTGAGGAACACCGCGCCACCGGCCCCGGCCACGAACGCACCGCCCGCGATCGCGGGACCGGGCGCGCGCAGCGCCAGCAGCAGGCACGGGACCGGGTAACCGAAAGTGCCCAGGGTCGCCGCCAGCATCGGGCGCCTGGGCTTGCGGCCAAGCAGCCCCAGCCCGGCCAGTAGCGCACCGGCGCCGCTGGCCGCCGAGATGAACCCCCAGGCCCGCGCCCCGCCAAGGTAGTCCCTGGCCAGCACCGGCCCCAGCACCAGGTAGGGCGCCCAGGTGATGAGGTTGAACAGCGCGAACTGCACGCTGGTCAGCCACAGCCAGGTGCGGCCGGCGAACTGGCGCCAGCCCTCCCCCAGTTCGCCCAGTAGCGAGTGGGCCGGTGCCGGCCGCAACCCCGGCAGCCGCAGCATGCCGAGCGCCAGCATGCTCGCCCCGTAACTGGCGGCGTCCACGGCGATCACCGGGGCCGGGCCGGTCAGCGCGACCAGGATTCCCGCGAGGGCAGGCCCGGCGATGCTCGTGGCAGACGACGCGGCGCCGGTGAGCGCGTTCGCACTGACCAGCGCGTCCCGCGGCACGATCTGGACCTTGAGCGCGTCGAGCGCGGGATCGAACAGCGCCTCCCCGGTGCCGACGAGCGCTGCGAGCAGCATGAACAGCCAGATCTGCGGACGGCCGAGGAACAGCGCGGCGGCCAGCGCGGCCTGGGCGCAGCACCGGAGCGCATCCGCGCAGAGCATCACCGGCCGGCGGCCGAGGCGGTCGGCGAGCACCCCGCCCGCAAGGATGAAAGCCACCTGCGGAACGATCCTGGCCGCGGCGACGTAGCCCAGATCCGCGGCGGTCCCGCCGCTGCCGAGTACGGCGAAGATGATCGCCACCCCGGACATCGAGGTACCGAGCAGCGACGTCACGTAGCCGGCATAGAAACGGCGGAAATTCCGCTCCTGCAGCGGCGCCAGGCGATTTACTGCGAATTTAGTTCGGCGCATAGCGAGCGATTTACTGCGCTTGCTAAAAGGGACCCGGTAACCAGCTAACACATTATTTACGATGCCATCAGACTGCACATATTGCCAAATTAATCTTGCATTGAGAGGGGAGTTGAATTCCTGCGCGCCGTACTGATGGAGAGATAGTTTCCGCAGTAAATGTACTCGGTAGAAACGCTACGATGATGGGGCAGGGAGGCGCGGGCGAGGCGCCCGCGCCACCGCCACAGAGCAATGGAGGGCAGGCCATGGGCACAGCGTCATCCGAACCACGGGACCGGACCCCCGCGCCGGTCGAGTACGCGGCCGCGGTCGACCGGTACCTCGGGCAGGCCTGCCTCGGCCCGGCGTCGCGGAGGGTGTACCGGATCTCGCTGGCCGCCTGGGCCTGGCCGCTGGTGGGCCAGCGGGCGCCGCGGGGAGAACGGCGGCGCGGGGCGGCGCCCCCGGTCGTGCCGCTCGCGCTGCTCGATGACCAGGCAACCGGTGCCAGGCTCGCCGCCGCGCTCGCCGACCGTGCCGCCAGCGCGGACGCGCGCACGGTCAACCGTGAACTCTCCGCCCTGCGCAGCGCCGTCGGCTGGTGGCTGGACCAGGAGTGGATCCGCACCGACCCGACAGCCGGGCTGCGCCACCTGGCCACCTCCGTGGCAGTGCTGCCGCCGCTGACCCCCGGCCAGATCGCCAGCTTGTTCCAGGCCACGACCAGCCTGCGCGAACACGCGTTCTGGCGGATGCTCTACGACACCGGCGGCCCCGTCGGTGACGTGCTGCAACTCGACGTCGGCCAGCTCGATCTGGCACGGCACCGGGTGCACCGGAGGCCGGAGCCGGGCACCCGGCTGCAGTGGCGCGAAGGCACCACGCAACTGCTGTGCTGGCTGCTGGCGGGCCGCCCTGACGGGCCGGTGTTCATCACCGTGCGGCGCGCTCCCACGGGGTCAGCGCCCGCGCACACCTGCCCGGTCACCGGACGGGCCAGGATGTCCTACCGGCGGGCCGCGGAAATCTTCACCTCGGCCACGATCCCGCTCGACCCGGCGGGCCGGGGCTGGACCCTGCACCAGCTCTGCCTGGCCGGGCAGGACCGCACAGCGCCCCTCACCCACCGGTTGTGACCGGGACGAGTGCGATGTGACCCGGGTCCGGGGCAGGGGCCCGGCCTGGCGGGCCGGCGTAAGGCAATGAATTCAGCCGAAGAAGACCTCGGCCTCTGCGTAGCGCTCCGGCGGCACCAGCTTGAGCTCCCTGGTGGCCTCGCCCAGTGGGGCACGGACGATGTCGGTACCGCGCAGCGCCACCATCATGCCGAACGCCCGGTCGTGCACCGCCTCTATCGCGTGCACCCCGAACCGCGTGGCCAGCACGCGGTCGAACGCCGTGGGGGTGCCGCCGCGTTGGATGTGCCCGAGCACCGTGGCGCGCGCCTCCTTGCCGGTGCGCTTCTCGATCTCATTGGCGAGCAACTGGCCGACGCCACCAAGGCGGACATGGCCGAAGGAGTCCAGCCGCTGATCGGAGAGCGCCAGTTCCTCCTCTTCGGGCCGGGCGCCCTCGGCGACCACCACGATCGGCGCGTACCGGGTCTGGAACCGGTGTTCCACGTACGCGCACACCTTTTCCAGGCTGAACGGCCGCTCCGGGATGAGGATCACGTTGGCACCGCCGGCCATCCCCGCGTGCAGCGCGATCCAGCCCGCGTGCCGCCCCATGACCTCGCAGATGAGGGCACGGTGATGGCTTTCCGCGGTGGTGTGCAGCCGGTCGATCGCCTCCATCGCGATGTTGACCGCGGTGTCGAAGCCGAACGTGTAGTCGGTCGCGCCGAGGTCGTTGTCGATCGTCTTGGGCACGCCGACCACCGGCACGCCCTCGGCGTGCAGGGTTGCGGCGACCCCGAGTGTGTCTTCGCCGCCGATCGCCACCAGCGCGTCCACGCCGAGCCCGGTCAGGTTGGCCTTGATCCGCTCCAGGCCGGACCGGCCGCCCGCGGCCGCGCTGTCGGCGAACGGGTTGGTCCGCGACGAACCCAGGATCGTGCCCCCGCGCGGCAGTATGCCCCGCACCGCCTGAATGTCCAGCGGGATCGTGTCGCCCTCCAGCGGCCCGCGCCACCCGTCGCGGAACCCGAGGAACTCATAGCCGTACTCTGGGACTCCCTTACGGACCAAGGCGCGGATCACGGCATTCAGCCCTGGACAGTCGCCACCACCGGTCAGCACTCCGATTCGCATGGGAGCAACATTAGCCGCCATGAGTGTCCTCGCGATTGACGCCGGTACAACGGGTGTGACCGCTTTGCTCGTGGCCGCGGACGGATCCGTGGCCGCCCGCGGATATGAGGAGTTCCGGCAGTACTACCCGCACCCCGGCTGGGTGGAGCACCTGCCGGAGGACATCTGGCAGGCCACCCTCGCGGCCTGCCGTCAGGCCCTGGAGCAGGCCGGCCCCGGCCAGCCGGCGGTCGCCGCGGTCGGCATCACCAACCAGCGGGAAACGGCGGTGCTGTGGGACCGGGTGACCCTTGCCGCGCCGCGGCGCGCCATCGTCTGGCAGGACCGGCGGACCGCGCGGCTGTGCGACGAACTGCGGGAAGCCGGGCATGAGGACCGGGTCAGCGAGCTGACCGGCCTGCGGCTCGACCCATATTTCACCGGCACCAAGCTGACCTGGCTGGCCATCGAGGAACCGGCCACCTGGGCGGGCCTGGCCGACGGCTCGCTCGCGGCGGGCACCGTGGACTCCTACCTGATCGCCCGGCTGACCGGCGGAAAGCGGCATGTCACCGACGCGTCCAACGCATCAAGAACGCTGCTTTTCGACATCACCGCGGGCCGGTGGTCGGCCGAGCTGTGCGAACTGCTGCGGGTGCCGGCCGCGGCACTGCCCGAGGTGGTGCCGTCCACCGGCATCGCC
>Ga0306925_10005439_pt1 | contig 11671 bp, 8 predicted proteins | sample flu12Cox44000176_FD_203755 | JGI IMG/M metagenome (GOLD analysis project Ga0306925, IMG submission 203755) | Lab enrichment of tropical soil microbial communities from Luquillo Experimental Forest, Puerto Rico - flux8day.12C.oxic.44.000.176 (v2)... | ecosystem: Environmental > Terrestrial > Soil...
CGGCTGGTAGCCGCCGATGCCGATGGCTATCTCCACATAGCGAACCTCCGTTTGCAGAAATCGCGACAGGGCCCTGATCTTCGCGTCGAAGGTGGTAGCGGCGGCCGTAAGTTGCTGTACCTTGGCGGCAATATCAGGATTGTTCGCCCTGCGTCCGTCGGTAAGATGGTAGTACCAATCGCCAATCGCCTGCCAGGTGCCCAGATTCGTGCTGCCGGCGGGTGGATAGAAGGCCAGCTCTAGATGTCCGGCCAGTGCCTCCTGCGCCGGGCGCCGCTTCTCCTCAGGAATGCCCGGCAGGTCCGACCAGCTCCACTGCCAGCGATTGGGTCCCGGTTGGACAGGTTGTAAGGCCGAGTGGTTTGCCCAACTCGCCTTGTATTCCCATCCCGCCGGTAATTGCAACGTTAAGCGCGCGTCAGCCACCGGAATATCTTCCTGGAAGAACCAGTGCAGCTGATCCATCCAGGTGTGCTGGCGAACGGTGTATTCAAATGCAATCGCGCTTCCCGAGTTCGCTGCCGCTGCGTCGGCCGAACGGAGTTTGATGTCGGTGTAGAGCGCCTCCGAAAATGGACTCACCTCGATGAATTCCTTGTCCTTGATTTCGTATTCGCGGCCATCGCGGTCGATTGTCCAAGCGTGAATAGCGAGAAGTTTGTCGCCAGCACCAAGATAGACCGAGAGTTTTCCCTCTTTGCGTCCTTCCGGCCGCAAGATACGGACCACGCGCCGCAGCGAAAACTCCATTTCTCCGGGTGCCTTGACGTTGGCAGTCGCATCGTTGAGCAACACCACCGCATTCGTCTCCGCCGGATACCTGGACGAGGGCTTTGCAGCAGCTTGCCGCATCCAGTCGGGTGCAATCGAGCACCAGGTCGTGAGCGGCGACAGCAACACCAGAGCCAATAGCCAGGACTGCCTATTTTTGCGCGACATCGGCCACTCGCTTCAGGAGTACTTGTTGATCGTCGTACTCCTTGACCTTGTCGTAAAAGCCTTTGAGCGCCCTATAGTCAGACAGTTTGATGGCAAAGCTCGCCATGGCAAGATCACGCGATGAGATAATCACGTTCTTATCCTGCTTTCGTTCTGCCTTGTAGAGGGCATAGTCCAGATTGGCAGACTCGCTGGCAGGCAAACTCTCAACCTGCAAGCTGTCGGGCAGCGTGATTCTCACCTCGTCGACCGCACGGGTGGGAAATTCGAAGTATACGGAATGGACGCGATCCGTATGGGCAAACATCGCAGGCTGGTTGTAGTCAAACACGTTGCTCGGCATCAGTAGCCGTTTGCCTGCGGAAATGAGCATCGGAGACGACACTTTGTACTCGACAACCAGTGGAGCATCAACGGCATTCCAGTCCGGTCCCTTGGAGACGGAGACTTGCGCATCCGCAGAGAACCAACTCTTGGCTTCATCTTCGAGGATTTTTGTGCGACCAACCTCATCGGTTTGCAGACCCTCGAGGCGGCGCTGCAAAGCCTCCTGCCCGAAGAAACCCGCAGCTAGTGAGCCTTCTACCTGGCCGTGCTCGTCCATGCGCAAGCGGGCCACGCGCTTGGCAACAGCTGCCATGTAGTCGGGCGGCGGAGTGGACGCAATCGCGGTGCTGCCGTTCGCGGTCTGCCGGATTCCCTGTGTCCCGGAATACTTCCAGTACAGCATGCTGTAGGGACAGTACCTTGTACCCGGATCCAGGAACACGTCCTTGTCAGTCAATCGGACGATGGCAATCTCTGCGCTGAACTGGTGCATGCTCAGATACTTAGGCTCAAAAAACGTTTCTGAGCGGTCGGTCACGGCCATCACCCACGCTGGAATGCCGGCTGCTCGCACCATGGTCACGAAAAGCATCGTAATTTCATCGCGATCCCCTAACTTCTGGCGAAGCACGTCTTCGGCGCCCCGGTTCTCGCGCTGCCCCAGGACTTTCTGCTCCTGCTGTGTCCGCCTGGGGTGATAAGTAAGATTGTCAATATTGCCCACATAAGCGTAGATCTTCCTTACTTTTTGTTCCGGCGTGTCGCCGGGGGCGACGACACTTGCGACTGCTTCTGCTACGCCTCCCTTTTTCCCCATGAAATGCTCGACATCCTTGCTCCAGTACTTTCCTTCCTCATTCCAGTACTCATCGGAATTCGAGACGGAGACGTAGTAGAAACGCACATAGTACTTGAACGGAAGCGACGGCGGCATGTGCTCTTCTTCCACGAACGGCGGCACGTTGAGCGCTTCCAGGTCGTACCGGTTGCGGGTGTTCTTCACTTCCACGCCTTTGGGCAGCATCGCAACCCAGGCCAGACCGCGCAGGTTCTCGCCGTGCCGTCCCACCAGTTCGGAAGTAGTCGATATGAAGGCGAAATGCTCCTTGCGCTGGAACATGTCCTCTTGCAGCACCCATTGCGGCGCCCAATGGAAGTAATCGTAGTGGATTGTGTATGTGTACTCCAGGACGCTGCCCACCTGCACATCGGGCAGACTGAACGATTTCACTTTTTGCCGGAAATTCTTGCTCTTGACATAGTCTTTGTTGAAGGGCTTCCCCTGGAATTCGACAATGCTGCCATCGGGGTGAATCGTCCGGCCATGCACATCCGAGATGCTGAACTCGTCTGCGTAGTAGGGGATTTGTATGTCGCCGAATTTTCTCCCTGCCTCGGTCAATACCTTGATGCGCATGTACACAGCCAGGTGGCGCTTTTCATCGTTGGCGTTTTCTTCGTGGTCCAGGATGAAGGCCGGTGCTCCAGGTTGCTCCGGTAAATCCTTCATCTGTAGTTCATCGGGACTGATTGCCGCCCAGTCCGCGCCGGCGAAGGCAAGGTTCGAACTGCATGGAATGAAGACCAGGAAAAAAAGAAGAAACCGTAGTCGACCGCGCGTTGCAAGCGATAACAAGGACCGCCTCCCCCTCTGCCGTACTGAGCGATCTATGGATCGAAGCTGAAGGACGATTTGTAACCCAGTTTTGCTCCTGACTGCAAGTAGTAATCTCACTATGATGCGGGTTTCTTTAATGGATTGCGAAAACCACCACGATTGTGACGGCAATCGATGAGAGAGCGATTGATGGCGGTGAGATCGATTCGAAGCCAAAAAATTTGGAGCAACTCGCAAATCTGATACGGGGTGGGGCCGTAACGATCAGCAACTTGCTCCACAGAGGTGCGGGTCATCAAATCGCTAAGTTAACCGCGCAATTCAAGCCTACCCGTCTGGCACGAGGTTGCGCAATAGCCGAAACCTACTAACCCGGGATGTCCTATTCTTCCTGGTCCCAGAGCGCCTCGGCGTAAATCTTGTAAGCGGCAGAATTTAATAGACTTACATCGGAAGAAGTTAGGGTATGTTGACCAACCCGTTGCGGATCGCGTACACCACCAGCTCAGCAGTCTTGTGAATTCCCAACGCATCCATAATATTTGCGCGATGCACGGCTACAGTATTCGAGCTCAAGTTAAGCTGCGCTGCAATTTCCTTGTTCGACAGTCCACCGACGATGAGTTGCAGAACCTCCAGTTCCCGCACCGTGAGGCCAGTCACCCGTTCGCCTCTCAGAGTAGCCCGGCGCGCGATCTGAGGATCGAGAACTTCTTCCCCTGCCGCCACACGACGGATGGCTGTAACCAATTCAAGATCGACCGCATTCTTCAGCATGTAACCGCGGGCACCGGAGTCGAGGGCCTGCCGTACCCACGTGTCTTCCGAGTGCATGCTCAACATCAGCACCGCGGCTTTTGGATTGTGCTCGAGGATTTTTCGCGTCGCCACCAACCCGCTGATGCCCGGCAAGGCGCAATCCATCACGATCACCTTGGGCTGCAACTGATGCGCCAGGTGCACTGCCTCCTCGCCGTCACTAGCCTCGCCCTTAACAACGATGTCTTCCTCGTCTTCCAGCATGCGCCGAAAGCCCCGGCGCACCAGGGCGTGATCGTCAACCAGCAGTACTGAGATCTTTTCTGACATACGCTCCTATACACCGACCTCCGCGACTGCTTTGGGCACGGAAAGACGGACCAGGGTGCCACCACCATGTGGCTGCAGAAATTGCAGCTTCCCGTTCAGCAACTCGGCCCGTTCCCGCATCGCCACCAGTCCAATGCCCCTCTTGCCGTTCGAATGAAACCCGCTACCGTGATCCTCCACGTCGAGTTCCAGCGACTGCTCCAGGAACCGCAGCCTGACCCATAATTCTCTCGTGCCCGAGTGCCGCGTGGCGTTGTTGAGGGCTTCCTGCAGCACTCGATATACATGGATGCCGGCGCGGCTCTCCACCGCGAAGGGTGCTCCAGTCTTACTGTAGTGTATGACGACGCCGTTCTGCCGTTCGACTACAGGGAGGTACCAGTCTACGGTACTCTCCAGCCCCGCTTCTTCCAGGGTCACAGGATGCAGCGCCTGGGAAAGGCTGCGCACCTTGTCGAGCGTCGACTGTGCAATCTCCGAGACTTCTGCCAGGTCAGCGCGCAAGGGCGATCCCTCCGGCGCCTGCCGCCCCGCACGCCGCAACATCGAACCAATGGCGGTAAGGATCTGTCCGAACTCGTCGTGGAGTTCACGCGAAATGTGCAGCAGAGTTGACTCCTGCGTGGCTATCAACTTCTGCGCCAGTTCGCTCCGTTGCTTCGACAAGTCAGAGAGGCGCTGGAACAGCAGCCGGTTCGACCGAATGAGATACAGACTGGTCAGTACGATGGGTACCAACGTCGCGAGCAGGAACAGCAACACCTGTCGCTGGACGCGAAAGTAAATCTCCTGGATCCGTTCTCCGGCCTGTTGTTCGGCCTCATTATTGGCGACGAGTTGGCGCGCCACCGCGATGCTAAGGGCCGCCTGGTGGGCCTGCAATGACACCTGGACCTCACGGCGAGCCTGCTCTTCGTTGCCTGCCGACGCCAGCGCAAACATATGGTCCGCGGCGCCCCAGAACTGCGCCAGTGATTCCTCCATGTAATGCCTCTGCTCCGCGGTACGGTACGCCATCGACAGTTCGGCTTCCAGCCGCATCGCGTCACTCAGGTCCTGCCGGATCCGTTGGAATTGCGCCGCCCATGCGCTCAGCGGATATGGCTCATTGGCATCGAGCATGTCGCGCATGGCTATGCCAAGGGAGTTCAGGTCATTCTGAATGCGCAGCAGTTGCAGGGAATCTTTACGGTTGCGATCGATGATGTTGCTCTGTAAATCCCGCAGTCCCTTGATCTGATGGGTGATGTAACCCGTGTATGCCACCACGGCTGCGAGCGTGACCACCAGACCAAGCAATAATCCAGCAGTCGGCGAACGTCCAAATTTCATGGAGTTTGCCACGTTTCGAGCATACAATGCGCCGCTCTCACCCGCCAGCGAGGATCGCCTTTCGTCAAGGGCCAGAGACGGCTGTTGCGCAAGTTTCCGGTCAGTTCAAGCCGAGACGCCCTGCACTTACCGCGCGAATTCCTGGTGTTCTGGCGCGCTAGCATCAAGCGAAGCAATCGCGCGTGCATAAAGCTCGATACTGGGCCTGGCACTCAGTCCATGCCCGAAGATGCTGATCACTACCGTCAGAATAACCACGAGACGAATCGTCGCTTCGTCGGGCAGATGCATCTCCTGCTCGAGATAAACAATCCCAGAACGATGAACGCCAGGCCGCGCGGCCCGAACCATCCCATGAAGACCACACTGGGGCGGCTCCAGCGCGTACCAATAAGCGCCATCGCCACTGGAAGCATCCGCACCACAGAAGGCTCAGAGCCGCGTACAGCGCGCATCTCGGGTCAAATTGCGGCCAATCCTTCACCACGATCAAACCGAACAGAAAGAACACCGTCAGGTTGGACAGTTGCCTCCGCTCCTCGGCGAATTCGACACTGTGCTTGTCCGCCTCCTTGAACCCCACTTGCACCGCGCGTAATGCCACAAACGCCGCTATGAACATGCTCGCGCCAACCAGTTCGGACACCCCCATGCAGATAAGCGGCAGAGCGACCACGCCGATTTGCTGAAACGATTCCGCCATCCACCCGTTTCGGCGCGCGCCGCCCAACAGCCAGCCGCCCGCGAGACCAATCCCAGTCCGACGAGCACCCCACAGCCAAATTGTTCAACGATGAACTGAGTCAGGCTGGCCAAACCGCCTTCAATCTTGGCTGCGGCCAAGGCGATGAAGAACAGCATGAACGGGACGGAGAGGCCATCGTTGAGACCGGCCTCTACACTGAGCGCCTGACGAATGCGCATCGGAACTCGCGGGCTGTTCACTATGACTCGTCCAAGTCCAGCATCGGTTGGCGCAAGGATCGCTGCCAGAATTCCCGCCTCCCAAGTCGACGGTGCTGGAAATACCAACTTCGCAGCTAGTGCTCCTAAGGCTGTGGTCAGCAGCATGCCGATGCTCAGCAATCGCGCCGGCAGGTTTTGAATGCTACGAAGAATCCGCAGCTCGGTGCGGCTCGCGTCTGTAAAAAAGCGGCAGAATCGGACCGATTTCCGCAATCCGTAGAAACACCACCGAGCTGAGTCCGGCGCTGCGAATCGCCGGCAAGGGGGAAACATCAGCATCCCAGGGGTGGTGAAAATGATGGGAGCGGTGACGGCCGACTGCTCGATCCAACGGGAAAGCAGGCTGTATCCAAACAGCAACAGCAGGAAAAGGATAAAAGGTATCATCGCTAACGCAATCCCAATGCCCGCAACACACCTTCGTCCTCAATCGTGGTGCCGTTTTTCTTGGTCACGACGCCGAAGCCGCCCTGGTAGTCCCACATCGTCCAACCGATCTTGTTTTGTTCCAGCGCGGTCCGCACAGCCTGCAGCCAGCGCATACGATCGTCTGGATTGGCATATGTGCGGTACACGCCAAACTCATTGCAGGTCAGCGGAACATGTCTGCTGGCGGCCCATTCGGCGGCAAAGCGGATTTCACCTGCGATGTGTTGCGCATCCCAGTGTTCCAACCCGAACTCGGTTAGCTTCCAGCGCGCGAAGTCATCCGTCTGCTTTGCGATGGCGGCCGCCACCAACTCCGGGGTCCCCGGAAACGGCACCTGCCGCAGGGTGGACCAATAGCCTTCGCCCCATGACGCACCCTGGTGGGTGAAGATATGCGGGCTGTAGTAGTGGAAGTTAACGATGATGTTGTCATCAGCAACCTGCGGCATGCGCGCCAGGTCATCGGGATTCGAGTACTCGCCACCGGTGACGATGATCGTGTGCAGCGGAGCGGCGCGCCGGATCACGCTGACCACACTTTGCTGGATGCCGGCCCAGCGATACAGGCCGACCTCAGGCTCATTCAGGACTTCGAAGAACACCAAATCCGGATTGCTCTTCGCGTAGTACGACGCAATCTGGTTCCATAGCATGGTGAACTTCTCAGCTGCACTGTCGCTGCTCGCTAGTTGCCGCTTGTATTCATCGCTGGGATGAATGTCGATAATCACCGCAAGATCCAGCGACAGGGCTTTGGCGATCACCTCATCCAGCAACTGCACCCGCTCACATTGGCTCCATGGACCATCACATCGGAAAATCGCGGGATCGATGCTCAGGCGCACGTGGTCGAATCCCATGCTGTGCATCTTCGCAATGTCGTCGAGTGTGATGAATGCGCGCAGCCTTTGCGGGCTATAGTCGCCTGACTGCGCCATCCATTCGCTGGCGTTGATGCCGTGCCTCAGGTGCTCGACCCGCTTCCAGGCAGGCGAGGCCGCTTGCGCAGCCAGGTTCAGGCAGGCGAACAACAAAGTCCCCGCAAGCAGCAGTCTTCGCGTCATGGTGGACTAGTATCCTCGATAGCTAAGTATTTCAGCCGACGTTCGCAAAAGGTCATGTTATCAAGTCGTCGGGACTATGGCCCGTGACGAACGTTGTACTGCGATCGTCCATTACACTTGCTAAACGAGTTGATTTGATCTTGACCGAGGGACCACATGATTGATGTCGGGCTGGTTGGATTCGGATTCGCAGGACGGACGTTTCACGCACCTGTGATAGCTGCGGTCGAGGGCCTGCGACTGGCCGCGATACTGCAGCGTCACGGCTCCGAGGCGGAGCAAGCTTATCCAGCGACTCGTGCCGTCCGGAGCATCGATGAACTTCTCGCGATCAATACAATCCGCCTGGTCGTCATCGCTACGCCCAATACTACCCACTTCGAACTTGCCAAACAGTGCCTGCTGGCCGGTCGCGACGTGGTCATCGACAAGCCGTTCGCCACCACCTATGCCGAAGCCGGAGAGTTGTTCGCAATCGCGGACGAGAAGAAGCGCCTTCTTTCCGTCTATCAGAATCGCCGTTGGGACGGAGACTTCCTCACCGTTAGGCGACTGCTGGCTGATGGCAAGCTAGGACGCGTCGTGCTCTTCGAGTCGCACTTCGACCGGTTTCGTCCACAACTAAAAGCCAATGCCTGGCGCGAGCGCGCCGAACCGGGCAGCGGGGTGCTCTTCGATCTTGGACCCCACCTGATCGACCAGGCGATGGTGTTGTTTGGAACACCCGAAGCCGTTGGTGCGGATGTGCGCATCGAGCGCGATGGAACCTCCGTGGACGACGCCTTCGATGTCGTTCTACATTACTCCCGAATGCGCGCTCTACTCCGTGCTGGTGTCCTGGTGAGCACGCCGACACCGAGGTTCGTCATTCACGCGACGCAGGGCGGCTATTTGAAGTATGGGCTCGATCCACAGGAAGACGCCTTAAAGCGGGGCGAAACGCCCACCGGGGAATTCTGGGGCTTCGAGGCGCCCGACCGTTGGGGCACGCTGTTTAACCGGCAAGGCGATTCCTTCCTCAGCGAATCCCTCGCCACTTCCCCCGGAGATTACCGCCAGTACTATCAAAACGTTCGAGACGCGATGCTTGGCGACGCTCCTTTGGCAGTTACGCCGGAGCAGGCGCTGCAAGTCATGCGTGCGCTGCAGCTGGCCTTCGAGAGCAGCCGCACTCGCTGCGTGATTCCCTGGAAAGCTTGAACGGTCCTACTGCTTGGGCTGAGGGTTACTCGCTTCGCGCTTCTGGGCCTTGATCTGGCGGTAAACTTCCAATTCCTTGTCGGCGTCGGCGGTGCGGCCGGCTTTGCGATAGGCTGCCTGCAACTGGTAATGAATGTAGTCATCTTGGGGATCGAGTCGCGCCGCAGCCTCGAGATGCTGGATGGCCTCTTGCTTATTGCCGGAAATCAGCATCTCCTTCCCCATCTGATATTGTGCCTGCGCGTGATCGGGATGGGCGGCAATGAGGTTTCGCAGGATGGCCAGCGCTTGCTCCTTCTGTGATGTCTCGAGCAGCGCGTAAGCAAGATTGTATTGCGTGTCCGGGTCGTCAGGACTCATCTTCAACTCCACTTCGAACTCCGGTATCGCCTCCGACGGTCGTCCCAGGCGAATGAGGGCCACGCCCGCGAAGTAGTGCGCCCGCTCCATGTTTGGATCCAGCTCAATCACTTTCCGGAAACTTCGCAACGCATCTTCTTGATCGTCAACTTGTGTATAGAGGTCGCCGATGGCCAGCCACATCTCTTTCGGCAAAGGCTTGGACGTGAGGTTGTTCAGAACCTCAATTGTCTTTTGCGGATCGTTCACCCTGGCCAACGAGAACGCCCACGCATAGGCCATTCGGGGGTCGCGGTACACGCCCTCGCCAACGTTACCGAATGCCTTCGCGGCTTCGGCAAACCGCTTCGATGAATACAACGAGATCGCCAGCATCGCGCGGGCCGATTCATCCTTGGGGTCCTTGTCCACGGCCACCTGAAAGGCGCGTGCCGCTTCGTTAGCATCGCCCAGCTTCAGCGCAGCAAGGCCGATGTTGCGCATGAGCCCCGGCGTGGAGTCGTCCCATTTCTCGGCATCGTGGAAATGCGTTAGCGCCATGCCATATTGGCCCTGCTTGGCCTCCGACGCCCCCCAGTCGTTGTAGCTCGTGCCCAGCACGGCTCGCAAGTCCTTAACGCGCTTCTCAGCCTCTGCGAACTGCGCAGGAGTAAGGCGGGCATGTTCCAACTGCGAAGCCCCAATGTCCGCTGTGAAATCCACTTCTTCCTTCCCGGGCGAAGGCAATTGGGGTTTGGGTGCCGGCCCGCTGGGAATGACCCCGGGAGCCGAATCCTGGTTGCTTGCCAAATCAGAAGCGATGGCTTCCGCACTCGAATGAAGCGCCAGGTCGCTCAGTTCCTTGGCTTTGTCGAAGTAGGGCTGGGCCTTTTCCTTCTTGCCTTCACTCGCCAGGATGCGGGCCAGCGCAAGGTATCCCCGGCGAATGTGATAATTGTTACGCGATACGTCGTCTCCAGTTAGTGTGATTGCCTTGCGCAAATACGTTTCGGCGGTCGCGTTGTCCTTCTGTTTGTATGCGTTCAGCCCCAGATAAAGCCACGGATCCGGGTTGTTCGGATCGGCCTTTGCCGCAGCCATCAAGTGTTTATTCGACGGTTCAAGCTGGTCGGATCCAGACTCCAGCCCCCCCAGGCTGTAGTTGCCAAAGAAGTCGTCCGGAAACTGCCGGACCTCTTCTTCGTATTCCTTGATGACCTCCGGAGTGGGCCCGTTGTTGTTCTGTTCCAGCAGAGTCAAACCCAGAAAATAGTGCACGTGGGGAAGGTTGGGGTCGAGCGCGATGGCCTTTCTGAATTCCCCGATCGCATCTTCCAGGTAATTCGTATCCTTGTATACCCCGCCGAACACGAAGTGCCAGATCGCGCGATCGCCGTAGTCCTGCAACATCTGACGAAAGACGGCCTGTGCCTTGTCCTTCTCCTTGAGGCTGAGCAGGTCTTGCGCCAACAGCACTTGCGCATTGGCGTCGCGATGCAGTTCCAGAGAGTGAGCCACGGCGTCGGCACTGCCCCGGTAATCCTGCCTGGCCATCAGGAGCTTCGCCTTGACGTGCCACGCCTGCGCATTCTTCGGATCAGCGGCCAACACTTTGTTGATCTCGGCCAGGCCTTCGTCGTATCGCTCGGCCGAAGCGCAGGCAGCCGCGAGTTCGAGCCGGGTAGCTGAGTCGTCCTCCAAGGCCAGCGACTGCCGATAAAGCTCGATCGCCTGGGGCCAGGCGGCTTGTAGCGACCGGATCTGGGCCACACCTCGCAGAGCGAACGCCACCAGGGCGCGGCTGCTCGTCTCCACCGCTGCCGGTTTGCCGGACTGGATGGCATCGCGCTGCGCCTGCAAGCGCCTCTGCAGCTCTTCATACGTCGGGGTTGTGTGGCTCTCACGTTGTGGTTTTTTTCGGGGCGCCTGGGCCGGTGCAGACACGCCGGACGCGGCTAACGCCGTGGCCAACAACATCAGGATGGCGGCAAATCGACGGCGGCAGGGACACCCAACGGAGATCACGGCTTTGGTGCTGGTGCTAGGGCAAGCGGCAATGGGCCAACCAGGAAAATCCGAATTAGGTTCATAAAAATGCAACCGGCAGTACCTGATTGTAGCAGGCACTGCCGGTCCCGGTTACGAGTTGACGCTCAGCACAGTTAGAAGATGATCTTCATGCCGTACTGTAGTTCCCTTGCGTTATGGACGCTGGTCGCCTGTCCTTGGCCCAAGTTGTACGTCTGTCGCGTAATGATGTTGTTGGACGGGGTGCAGGGCTGATACAGGCCAGCCGAGTTCGCCGGCCCGCAGTTGACGTTCTGGAAGGTTGTGTTCGAGCCATTCCAACCTATGCCATTTACCTGAT
>Ga0306925_10005444_pt1 | contig 11668 bp, 11 predicted proteins | sample flu12Cox44000176_FD_203755 | JGI IMG/M metagenome (GOLD analysis project Ga0306925, IMG submission 203755) | Lab enrichment of tropical soil microbial communities from Luquillo Experimental Forest, Puerto Rico - flux8day.12C.oxic.44.000.176 (v2)... | ecosystem: Environmental > Terrestrial >...
AAGCCGCGCAGAAAGGCGGCGGTGTCGAGCGGCGCCCGGCCGGGCCGCTGCATGCGCGGCGGTCGGAACGCGCCCTCGGCGCAGGCGATCGAAAGGTCGTCGTTGAGCACGGTTCCCGGCATGCTTCCCGGCTCGGCCGGCAGGGCGATGGCAGCGAGAACCCGGATCCGCTCGCCGGCGCCGCGGCGTGCCGGGGACTCGAAATAGACACCCGGCCAGGGGTCGAGCGCCCGCACCTGGCGTTCCAGAGACACCGCCGGCTGGCGCCAATCGAGCCGGCCGTCTTCGCGGCCGATCTTGCGCGCATAGGTGACGCCATCCTGCGGCTGCGGTCGCGCCAATAATGTGCCGCCGGCAAGGCCGTCGAGCGCCGCCAGGAGCACCCGGGCGCCGAGCACCGCGAGTTCGGCCGACAAACCGACGGCGGTTGCTCCGGGCGCGATCGGCAGTGGTTGCTGCAGCAGAATCGGTCCGGTGTCGAGCCCTTCTTCCATTTGCATGATCGTGATCCCGGTCTCGTTGTCGCCGGCGAGCAGCGCGCGCTGGATCGGGGCGGCACCCCGCCAGCGCGGCAACAGCGAGGCGTGCACATTGAGGCAGCCGAACCGGGGTGCCCGCAGCACCGGACCCGGTAGGATCAGCCCATATGCGGCCACCACGGCGGCATCGACGGCGAGCTCAACGAATTCGCTCTGCGCCTCGGGGGTCCGCAGGCTGACCGGACTTCGCAAGGTGAGCCGGTGCTGCGCGGCCAGCAATTGGACCGGCGCAGGCTGCGCCCGGTGACCGCGGCCGGCGGGACGCGGCGGTTGGGTGTAGACGGCGAGGATGCGGTGCCCGGCCGCGATCAGTGCCGCGAGTATCGTTGCGGCAAAGGCCGGTGTGCCCATGTAGACGAGGTCGAAGAGCTTTCTCGGGGGCGCGGCGGTCATCGCTCAATTGCCGCGAACGCTGGAGCTAGGCGGTCGCGAGCGCCCGGCTACGCTTTGCCTTGGCGAGCTTGCGCAGGATCATTCCACGCTTGACGAGCGAGAGGTGGTCGACAAACAGAATGCCGTCAAGGTGTTCGATCTCGTGCTGCACGCAGGTTGCGAAAAGCCCTTTGGCGTGCATCTCGCGGATCTCGTTCTCCTGGTCCAGGTAGCGCAGCCGTATTTCGGCCGGACGGGTGACGTCGGCATAATGCTCCGGCAGCGACAGGCATCCCTCGCTAAAGGTCGCCATGTCCGCCGAGGACCACAGGATCTCCGGGTTGGCGAGCTTGATGGGCTGCGGCTTCTCGCCCTCCCGCGCGACATCGAGGACGATGACGCGGCTCGACTGCCCGACCTGCGGGGCTGCAAGCCCGATCCCGATAGCTTGGTACATCGTCTCGAGCATGTCGTCCATCAGGCGCCGGACCTTGGCGTCGACCGAAGCGACAGGCCGCGCCTTGAGTTTGAGCCGCGGGTCGGGAGCCGTGATGATCGGGAGGAGAGCCATGCGAGCGGGCTTCTACGTAGGGTCAGGGGCGCCTGCCGTCAATATGAGCTCCACGAGCAGTCAAGAGCCTCCCGGCCGTCGATCAAATATTAACCATTGAGCGAAATAACTGAAGCTCACGGAGCTTCTCTTCTGGGATTGGAAATCGATCGATGGCTTCCCTGTCAACACACCCTCTGGGAAGGCTTTTCGTAATTGCCAGCGTCGCGCTCGGGCTCGGCGTCAGCTCGCCGCTGCGGGCGGGATCGGTGTTCGACGGGCCGGCACCGCCACCGCAAAAAGGGGTGAACATCGCCGGCGGCCCAAAGGCGCCGGCGGCCGACGAGCCGGTCGCGCTGTTGCAAATGGCCTCCACCCTCTTCTCGGTCGGACACAACAGCAGGGACCCCCTGGTTCTGATCGTTGCGGCGCGAATAACCAAGGTGCTGGGCGGTGTCGAGGTCGACCTCAAACCGGACAGAAAAGGGGCTGCGCAAAGCACACCAAAACCGGGCCCACCGATATCCGCCGACTCGATGCTCGTCGAAGCCCACGATCTCGCCAAAGGCGAGAAGATCACCAACCTGCTGATCGACGAAACCGCAGCGATGGGAGCCGCCACCGGAGAGGGGCAACCCAGGACCCATCACGACACCGTCCAAGCTGGGGCCACCGACGTCTATAGCGTCGTGTTCGGCGGCGGGCAGCTGGCCGAGGCGGGCATCGCCGGGGACGGCAGCGGCGATCTCGATCTGCTCATCTATGACGAGAATGATCATCTCGTCTGCCGCAGCACCGGGAGCAGCGATCGCGAATATTGCCAATGGTGGCCGAAGTGGACCGGGCCATTCCGAATCGAGATCCAGAACCTCGGCACTGCCGCAAATCTCTACCGTCTCGCGACGAACTGACGAGTCGATCGATCACGCCGGGCCGAGGGCGTCGAGAAAAGCGTCGATCACCTCAGGGGTGGGGCGGCGTAAGAGGGTCTCGTTGGTGAACAGCTCGAACTCGGCCGCATCGACCGAAGCGCTGAGTGCGGACCGGATCTTCACACCATGCGTGAGTAGCCGCTTGGGCAGGTCCGCGGCACCGCAGCCGCGCACGCGCAGCCGTGCGACGTTGGTCGCCGCCGGCGCCCGCACTATTCGGCACCGTTCGCTCCGCCGTAAAGCGGCGAACAATTCGTCGGCGGCCGCTACCGCGCGCCCGAACCGCTCGCCGAAGCCCTCGAGATAGTGCAGTGCCACCGCGGCGTAAGGCCAAGCCTGCCGCAGCCCGCCGCCGAACATCCGCCGCTGGTGGTAGAGGTTTTCGAGCAGGTGGCGGGGTCCGGCGAGCACCGCGCCGCCGGCGGCGTTAAAATATTTGTATAGTGATACGTAGACGGTATCGAACAGGGCTGCATAGGTCTGCGGCGCAATTCCGGTGTAGGCGGAAGCGAGGAACAACCGGGCCCCATCCAGATGGCGCCCAATTCCGTGCTCGCGAGCAAACGCCGTAATGCGTTGCATCTCGGCGAAGTCGAAGACCTCGCCGGCAACCCGCCGCACCGGAGACTCGATCGAAATCACCCCGACCGGCGTCGAAACCCGACCCTCCTCGGCCCGCGCGACTTCGGCCGCGACATCGTCCAACCCGAAGGTCGCACGCTCGGGGGCGAGTGGGATCAAGGTCAGCCCGCTCAACTCTTGCACGCAGTCGCCCGAGTCGTTGTAGATGTGGCTTTCCTGCTGCACCAGCGCGCGACGGCCGCGCCGCGCGAGGAGGCGGAGCGCCAAATGGTTGGCGAGCGTCCCGCTGGGCAGGAAGACCGAGGCCTCTTTGCCGAGGATCTCCGCCATCCGCTCCTCGAGCCGGGCGACGACACCATCGCGCGAGAACTCGTCCGCAGCGATTCCGTCCCTCGCCGCGAGGCGGACCAGCAAGTCCGCATATTCGGCCGGCTTCAGCGCCAAGCCATCGGAGCAAAGATGGATGCGGCAATTTTCAGCGCTTTTCGGGTCCTCGCCCTCAGCCGTCACGCTCACCTCCTGCACAGAGCTCGCGGCGCCGATGATTTGCGGACAGCGGAGCCGGGGCGATGCTAGCATAATGTCCCGGTCCGCCCGTTAGCGTCCGCCGCCGTGGAGATCGCGATGTACCGGTCTCGTTGTTATTTTGCCAGTCTCTGCCTTGCGGCGATGGGGTGTTTGCTGACACCCGCCGAGAGCCGGGCTTGGAGCGCGGAAGGCCACATGATCGTCGCGCTTGTTGCCGATCGGCTGCTGCAAACCCAGGAGAGCCCGGCGGAAAAAAGGCTCGCAGAGCTGCTCGCAAGCGACAAGTCCAACAGTTGGACCAAGACCGACATTGCCGGCGAGGCTACCTGGGCGGACGCCCTGCTCGAGAAAAGCCAGGAAGGCCGCTTCGCCACGACAAAATGGCATTATATCAAGTTGGATTCTAACAATCCCGACGTGACCAAGGCGTGTTTCGGCAAGCCTGCCCTGCCCTCGATGGCACCGGCGAGCCACGGGCTGCAGGACGACTGCATCGTCGATAAAATCGATCAGTTTTCCAAAGAGCTTCGCGATCCCGCCACATCGGAGACAGAGCGGCTGATGGCGCTGCAGTTCCTGCTAAACCTGATCGGCGACATCCACGATCCGCTCAACACTATCGAGCACAATGATAAGGAGGGTCGTTGCACCGCACTGCTGCCGCCGGGAGCAAAGACCCCAATCCGGCTCAACGCTTATTGGGACGACACATTGGTCGTCGAGGCCGAAGGGAAAGACGCGGCCAAGGCCGCCGCCGAGATTGTCGCGGGCCTGACACCGGCCGAGGTTCGCAAATGGTCGGGCGGCACGCCGATGGATTGGGCGCAGGAATCCTACAAGGTGGCGAAGGAGATCACCTATAGCCTTGTCAAGGATGCCCCTAAGGACGCGGTGGTGCCCAAATACACCTTCCCCACACGAAAGGGCGAAAGCGACCCCTGTGGCCCGGTCCACGTATATAGGGTCGACGACGCCTATCGTGACCGCGCGCTCGCCGCGGTCAAAGAACAGCTGGCAAAGGCCGGTGTGCGTCTCGCGTTCCTGTTGCGCGAGGATCTGCAGTGAGGATCACGCGGTTGCGCATATCGAATGCGGGCGTATCCTGCTGTCGTTTACCGCGACGGGCGTGCGCCGATCAGCGACACCGCGATTTCGACCGGATCGTCATCGACACCGGCCAGGAACTCGACTGCACGCAGCACCGGGTCGCGCAGCCGCGCGCTCAAATCGGCGACTTCCGAAATCCGCACGGCACGTCCGTCGAAATCACCTGCGCACTGATCGAGCACCCTTTCCAAAACAAAGGCCACTGTGACCCGGCCCGAGGACATCGAGGATGCCACGCACCCTCTGGCGGATATTGCCAGTTCCCGCAACGCCTCCAAGCTGCCGAACCGGCCGCGTTGCGTCTGATAGAGGAATTGGCGGCGCAGATGTGCGGCCGCCAGATCGATGACCGATCTGGTCAACTGAAGTCACGCCTCGTGAACAGGGCCTCGAAGGTGATTCCTGCCTGGCGAAAATTTTCCGCGGCCCCTTCGAGGCGGTCGACCACCGTTATCACCTTTACTATCGTGCATTGAAATTGCCGGGTCTGGTCGACCGCCTGCATGACCGAGCTCCCGGTGGTCGTGACGTCTTCGAACAGAATGACACGCGAACCCCGGTCGAGCAGGCCATCGACGCGCTGGTCGGTGCCATGGCCTTTGGCCTCTTTGCGGATAAAGAAGCCTTTGATCGGTTTCTCCGGCCAGCTGCGCATGCACAACGCAGCGACGATCGGGATCGCGCCTGTCTCCATTCCGCCGATACAGTCGACCTTCTCGGTCTTGATCATGTCGAATAGCAGGTCCGCGAGCAGCGATGCCCCTTCCGGATCGAGCATGGTCTTTTTCAGGTCGATAAAAAAATTGCTTGTCCCGCCCGAGGTCAGGCGAAATTCTCGCCCATGCAGCAGCGATGCACGGCTGATGATTGCGAGAAGCTTTTGCTTCTTGCGAGAAAGATCGAGGGTTTCGCGGGTTTCCATGGGCGCCGCCGCATCGTTCCGAGCCGCGACCCGGAATTAAGCCTCAGGGGTCGCCGCGAGACAAGCCTCCTCGCAGGAGCGATGCTTGACGCGCCTCGGCGCGGAGGGCTACTCCTCACACGCCCGTCATTGCGTCCTGAGCTACGCGTCGGGAGCGGTGAGCGGGAGGACTATCAGTATAACGGGACCCGTTAGGGGAGGGGACAATGCTCGATCTGGTGGTCACCGGGGGGACAGCAGTCCTGCCGACCGGCACGCAAGCAGCGGATATCGGTGTCGCCGCCGGCAAGATCGCCGCGATTGGCGCGCCCGGAAGTCTGCAGTCCGCCGATGCCGCGCGGACCGTCGACGCCAGCGGTCAAATCGTCATACCCGGCGGCATCGACCCGCACATTCATTGCAGCATGCCGATCCCGTTCCCGGGTCGCAACGAGGACCTGCTGAGCGCTCCGCCCGAGCAAGTCAGCCGCGCGGCATTGCACGGCGGGACGACGACATTGCTGGATTTCGTCCAATGCCCGCCGGACCAGCCATTGCAACGGTCGATTGAAACGCGCCAGCGCGAATGGGCCGGCGCCTGCTACTGCGACTACGGGCTCCATCTACTGTTGCACGGCAAACTGTCGCAAGGCGTGCTCGATGCGCTGCCCGAGGCGATCCAAGAGGGCCATGCCTCGGTCAAGATGTTCACCACCGACATCCGGCCCAATCGGCAAGGCCGGATGGTGCATTTCGGCGATATCTGGGAGGTGTTGCAAATCCTCGCGGCCAAGGGCGGCATCGCCGCAATTCATGCCGAGGACAACGACATCGTCATGCACATGTACGAGAAGCTGTTCCGCGAAGACCGCGTCGGCTTTGAGAACATGGCCGAGGTGCACAATACATTGTCGGAGGACCTGTCGTTCAACCGGGTGATCCGGCTCGCCGAGAATGTCGAGGGTGCGGCACTCTACATGGTGCATGTTTCGGCGGCGACCGGGGTGGCGGCGATCGCGCGGTCACGAGCGCAGGGTTTCCCGATCTATGGCGAGACCCTGCACCAATATCTGCTTTACACGGCCGAGGACTACAAGCGGCCGGGCGGACAGATGTATCACACCTATCCGTCGCTCAAATTCGCCAAGGACCAGGAGGCGCTGTGGGCGGCGACCGGCCATGGCGCGATCCAGGCGATCGCCACCGACGAGGTGTGCTGCCCGCTGCAGGTGAAGTTACAAGGCCGGCGCATCGACGACACGACTGGCGGCAATTCCGGGGTCGAGCCGCGGCTGTCGCTGATGTACACCCACATGGTCGAAAAGCGCGGCTACAGCCTCGCCGATTTTGTCGGCCTCGTCTCGTCGAATGCGGCGCGCATCATGGGGCTTTATCCGCGGAAAGGAGCGTTGGCGGTCGGCTCGGACGCCGACATCGTATTGCTCGACCCGCGCGCGCATCGGGTATTGCGCAAGGAGGATCTGCACGAGACCGATTACACGCCGTGGGAAGGCCACGAGGTCGCCGCCTGGCCGAGCATGACGATACTGCGCGGCAAGGTAGTGGTCGACAACGGCCAGTTTCTCGCGAGCCCCAGCGATGGCCAGTTTCTGCCGCGCAAGATCAGCGACGACATCCGCGCGCGCCCAGCGCTCTGAGCGCAATCGGCCTTTGCCGCCTCGATCGGGAGGAACGGGATGGTGACCTCAGCAATCTGGCCGGCGCTCGACTACAGCCGAGTACCCTACCGCCTCTACCACGACGCCGAGCTCTATGTGCGCGAGCAGGACCGGATCTTTTGCGGGCCCGTCTGGAGCTTTCTCGGCCTTGCGGCGGAGATTCCGAAACCCGGCGACTTTCGGGCTAGCTATGTCGGCGAGACTCCGGTCATCTTCAATCGCGATGAGAGCGGAGCGGTCAAGGCGTTCGTCAATCGTTGCGCGCATCGCGGTGCGCTGGTGCGGCGCGAACTCTTCGGCAACGGCGCCAATCACATCTGCATCTACCACCAATGGTGCTACGGGCTCGACGGCCGCCTGACCGCGATACCTTTCCGCCGCGGGATCCGCGGCAAGGGCGGGCTCGACCCGAGCTTTGACATGGGGGCGCACGGGTTGCGCCCGTTGCGGGTCGGCGAGGTCAACGGCGTGCTGTTCGGCACATTGGGCGAGGATGCCGAGCCGCTCGAAGATTACCTCGGCGCCCCGATCCTGGAGCAGCTACGGCGGTTGTTCGACCGGCCGGTCAAGGTGCTGGGCTACAATCGCCAGCGCATCCGTGGGAACTGGAAGCTCTATGCCGAGAATACCCGCGATAATTACCATGCCAGCCTGTTGCACGAGTTTCTGGTCACCTTTGGGCTCGACCGCTCGACGCAAGTGGGCGGCGTCAGGATGGATGCGCGCCATCGCCACAACATCACCTGGGCCGAGGCCGACAGCGACAGCGACGAGCTCGCGCATGAGGCTTATGCCGGCGCCGGCGTACGCAGCAATTTTCTGGCGCTGCAAGAGCCGGCGCTCGTAACCTTCCGTCCCGAGCGCGCCGACCGGCTCAACATTGCGATCACCTCGGTTTTTCCGTCGGCCGTCTTTGTCCAGATCAGCAACAGTCTGGCGGTGCGCCAGATCAGGCCGCGCGGCGTCGACGAGGTCGAGGTCTTTCAGACCATGCTTGGCTATGCCGACGATACGCCCGAGATGACCCTGCACCGGCTGCGTCAGGTCAACCTCGTCGGCCCGGCCGGCCTCGTCTCGATGGAAGACGGCGAAGCGATCGAGCTCGCCCATCGCGCCTCGAAGCCCGATCCCGACCGCACCACGGTCATCGAATTGGGCGGCGCCGGTGTCATCTCCGACCGCGATTACCGGGTCACCGATGTGCCGCTGCGCGGCTTCTGGTCGTATTACGCCGAGCTCTTAGGCATCGAGCCGGCGGGGGCGGTGCGATGAAGATCGACCGCGCATCCCTTTACGATCTCTTCGCCGAGTACGGCGCCCTGATCGACGCCTCACGATTTGACGAATGGCTGAGCCTCTTTGCCGGGGAGTGCCGCTACCGGATCATCCCGCGCGAAAATTTCGACCGCGGCCTGCCGGCGGCGCTGATTTTTTGCGACAGCCGCGCGGTGCTCGAGGACCGCATTCGGGCATTACGCGAGGCGAACAAATACAACATCCATACCGACCGCCATGTGATCGGTCTGCCGCGGCTCAGCGATGACGGGCTCGCCGAGGCGCCCTTCGCCGTCTACCAGACCGATCAGGAGGGCGAGACCCGACTGTTCGCCACCGGCCTCTACCGTGACCAGATCGAGGCGGTCGGAAAGCACCTGAAATTCCGCGACAAGCTGATTTTGCTGGATACCTTTGCCGTCCCTAGCCTGCTCGCCACACCGCTGTAGATCGGTAGCTCGATCCGGGTGGCTCGACGCAATCGCGAACCGGCGCGACGTCGAGCGTCTCAGCGTATTGGATGACGACCGGACGGACCAGACGCAGAAAGAAACCATGCAAGTGTTATTGAGACAGGGCACTCCCGAGGATGCCGAATCTTGTGGTGCGATCTGTTTTGAGGCGTTCAAATCGATCGCTGCCGAACACAACTTTCCGCGGGCCTTTCCGTCTGCGGAGGCCGCGACGGCTCCGATGACGATGCGACTAGCCCATCCCCGGCTTTACTCGGTCGTCGCCGAAAGCGACGGCAAGGTGCTCGGGAGCAACTTTCTCGACGAACGCAATCCGATCGCCGGGATCGGCCCGATTACTGTCGATCCTGCCGTGCAAAACCAGACGATCGGCCGCCAGCTGATGTTCGATGTACTTGCACGCTGCGCGCAACGTGGCGTCACCGGCGTGCGGCTCGTGCAAGCGGCTTATAATAATCGGTCGCTCTGTCTTTATACAAAGCTCGGCTTCGAAACCCGTGAGCTGCTGTCAAAGCTCAACGGTGACCCGCTGGGCATCAGCGTTCCCGGGTATCAGGTACGGCCGGCCGTCAAAGCCGATATTTCTGCGTGCAACGCGCTCTGCCGTCGAGTACATGGCCACCAGCGTGACGGCGAGCTCGATGATGCGGTGGACCAGGGATCGGCTCGGGTAGTCGAGCATCTCGGCGAACTCACCGCCTATGCCACAGACATTGCCTTTTCCGGACATGCGGTCGCCGAAACCAACCAAGGCCTCAAGGCATTGATTGGCGCCGCGTCAGGGTTTTCCCGTGGGGGCTTTCTGCTGCCAACGCGCAACGGTGAGCTGTTTCGCTGGTGTCTGCAACACGGGTTGCGCCTCGAGCACCAGATGACCTTGATGACGATCGGTTTGTACAACGAGCCGGCGGGTGCGTATCTCCCTTCTGTGATATATTGATATTGGTCGCAAGCCCAACCCCCTCCTTGAGCTTACGCTAAAACGCCGGCCTGCGCGTCTCGGGCAGTAGACCGGTGATTCGGCCCGACCGCCTGAGTACGCGGCTCCATGTATTGAGGAGCCGCTTTCGTGTCGGTGGCCTGGGGCAGCAGCGCGGGCGAGAAGGGAAAATCAAGCTGCTCTTAAGAGAAAATCAGGCGTGTCTCAAAGCCAGACCGAAAGGCGAGCGCTAGCGTAGCAAAATCCCCGCGGCACTGGGCCGCGTCGGGCCGCCACGACAGTAGCCGATGTCGGCTGGGTCACGGCTTGCCCACGGTTATCATGGCCAAGGCGTTTCCGAACTCACAATTCATCGGCTATGACTTCCATCCTTCCTCGATCGAGCACGCATGGGCTCATGCACGGGAGCACGGTGTGACGGCCAATGCCCGCTTCGAGGTCGGGAGGGCCAGGGATTATCCCGAAAAGAATTTGGATCTCGTCGCATTTTTTGACTGTCTGCACGATATGGGCGATCCGGCGGGTGCGGCAGCGCATGTCCGCCAATCGCACAACCCGGACTGCTCGTGGATGATTGTCGAGCCGATGGCCGGTGACCGCCTCGAGGATAACTTGAACCCGGTCGAGCGGATTTACTACGCCGCGTCCACTATAGTGTGCGTGCCGACATCGCTGTCGCAAGAAGTCGGCACGGCGCTTCGTGCGCAAGCTGGCGAGGTACGCCTGCGCGAGGTCATTAGCGCAGGTGGGTTCCGCAACGTCAGACGCGCAGTGGAGACACCATTCAACATGATCCTCGAGGCAAGGCTGTAGGCTGCCGCTGGGGCGCGCGGCGATCCGGCTTCTGGGAAACCGGCTCGGCGCAGACCCGGGCAGCGGAGCGCCCCAGCACGCGTGGCGCGGACCGATGTCCGAGGTTTCGAGTAGGCGAGCAACTTTCCGATGATGATCGTTTCAGAGAGCTCGCCTAGAAATCCGGCACTCGGGACGCCACATCGCAAAGCCCGGGTGAGGTGTGCTGATGCGCTCTCCTTGCTATGCGTCGCTGGACGACGCCCTCGAAACCCTGGCGCCGTACGGGATTGAGCTCAAGAACGGCAATAGCAATCACGGGCCGATGGTGGCCGAAGCGCTGTGCGCGCTGGGGCGCCCCGGTGCGGTGATGCCGTGGGTCGCACACTACCGCGAGCGCATGTTGCCGCGGTCCGGCGCTCAAGCTCGCATTCGCCGCGAAGACTGGCGCGCCGCCCTCGGCGAACGCGTCCGGTTCGCCGATTGGTGCAGGTTCTTTGGCGAGGAATTGCAGGAGGCGCCTTGGCGGGAGGTGCTCGACCGCTGGATGGAGCGTCTCGCGCCGGGCTTTTGCGCCGCGGCGACGCACGGCGTGATCCGCGTCGGTCACGCCGCGCGGGGGTTGGCCAACAGCCAAACGGCGACGCGTCTGCGCGAGCTCGCCGACGCGTTCGCGAGTTGGGCAGCCACCTATCAAGAGCTGCCGACGAACCCTGAAGCGGAGAGCCGCAGGCTGACGCCGCGCGAGGCGATCGCCCGAGTGGCTGTCGTGCCGCCCGATCGCCGCGGGCAAGCCGGGAACATCACGGCCGCGCTCTGCATGCTCGACGACTTTCCCCCGTTTGTGCCCGCGATCGGGCTGATCGACACAGCCGGGGCCCTCGAGCCGCTGATCGGAGAGCTCACCGAGGTATTCGCTCGGGTCTATCTTGCAAACGCGCACGACATCCGGTCGGCGATCGCCTTTATCCATGGGGTCACCAGCCCGGCGGCCCTTG
>Ga0306925_10005448_pt1 | contig 11665 bp, 10 predicted proteins | sample flu12Cox44000176_FD_203755 | JGI IMG/M metagenome (GOLD analysis project Ga0306925, IMG submission 203755) | Lab enrichment of tropical soil microbial communities from Luquillo Experimental Forest, Puerto Rico - flux8day.12C.oxic.44.000.176 (v2)... | ecosystem: Environmental > Terrestrial >...
GATCGAGTAGCGCTCTTTGCCGGTGCGGTTGACGACCCGGTGGAGGTTGGAGCGGTAGATGTCGTTGGTCCAGCGCTGGAACAGGTCGCCGATATTGATGACCAGCGTGCCGGGGACGAAAGGCGCCCCGATCCATTCGCCGTCGCGCTTGCGCAGCTCGAGGCCGCCGATTGGATCCTGCGACAGGAGCGTGATCATCCCGTAGTCGGAGTGCGGCGCCACACCGAACGCTTTCTCGTCGGTCACCGGCGGCTGCGGCGGGTAATGGAACAGCCGCATCTGCACCATGGGCTTGGTGCAGAACTGCAGGAAATAGTCTGGCGGCATGTCAAGGCTCACCGCGAAGACGCGCAGCAGACGTTTTCCGAGCTCGATAGTGTGTGCGAAATAGGCCTCGGCCGCCTGCCGCAGCCATGGGCATTCCGCCGGCCAGCGGTTGGGACCGTAGAGAGGCAGCCCCGCCACGACATCGGGGTCATCGAGTGGAAGATCGATGCCGATCTCATAGCTCTCCTTGAGATCGGGCGCGAAGCCCGGGTGCTGGTTGATGCCTTGCGGCATGAAACCGCGCCGGAAGCGCTCGTCCATACGGTGATCGAGGCGCTGCTTTAGCGGGAGATCGAAATAGCGCTTCGTCGCTGCAAAAACGGCCTCACAGATCGGCTCAGGAATGCCGTGGTTGGCGACATAGAAGAAGCCAATGGTCTCGCAGGCATGGCGCAACTGCTTCGCCAGCGGCGCAAGCTCGCCGTCGGAGCTCAATGTCGCGAGGTCGAGGATCGGGACTTCGTCGGTCCGGGCGGCGCGCACCATCTCCTGCATCGTGATCTCCTCCTAATTCACGCACCCATGACGCGTTCGCCGGCCATGTCCATCCAGAACACGATGCGGCGCTGCGCCAAGCCGACCAGCGCGTGCAGACCCACGCCGATCGCCGAAAGAACGATGAGGATACCGAAGGTTCCGGCCATATCGAAATTGAAGTTCTTCTGCAAGATGAGATAGCCGAGGCCAGCCTTGGCACCGACGAATTCGCCGACAATGGCGCCGATCACGGAAAGGACGATTGCGACATCGAGCCCGACGAAGATGTAGGGCAGCGCCTGCAACAGCCGCACCATGCGAAACACCTGCCAGCGCGTGGCCGTATAGGAGACCATCATCTCCACCTGGTCCTGCGGTGCCGCGCGCAGACCCATGATGGTATTCGCAAGCAGCGGAAAGAACGCAATGGTGGCGGTGATCACCACCTTCGACGCAACGCCGTACCCGAACCAGACCACGATGATGGGCGCGATCGCCACTTTCGGCACGGTCTGAAACGCAACCACATAGGGATAGAAAATGCGCTCGAGCAGCGGAGAGAGCCCGATCACGAAGCCGAGCAGCAGCCCGCCAATGGCGCCGACGACGAAACCGGCGAGGATCTCATAGAGCGTGACGGCAAAATGCCAGTGCAGCTCTCCTTCCCGCACACCCTCCCAGAACGCGACCGCGACCGCCGAAGGCGGCGGCAGCACGATCTTGGGAATGGCGAGCGCGCGCACCGCGAGCTCCCACCCGAGGATGAAGACGACGAACGTGCCGACGGAAAGCGCAACCCTGCCAACAAGACCGTGCAGCGATTTCGGATCGGCATTCATGCATCGAGCGTCCCTGCCGCGCCGAAATGCCGGCGGATGCGCGCAACAAACCGGCCGAACTCGCTGGTGTTCTGCATGGCAAGAGTGCGCGGGCGCGGCAGATCGACGAAGATGACGTCGACAATGCGCCCCGGGCGCGGCGTCATCACCACCACCCGGTCGGCGAGATAGACTGCCTCGGCAATGCTGTGCGTCACCAGGAGGATGGTCTTGCGGCTTGTGCTCCAGATCCGCAGCAGCTCCTCGTTGAGCGCTTCCCGCGTCATGGCGTCGAGCGCGCCGAACGGCTCGTCCATGAGCAGGAACGACGGATCGTGCACCAGCGCCCGGCAGATGCCCACGCGCTGCTGCATGCCGCCCGAGAGCTCCTGCGGATATTTGCTCTCGAAGCCGGAGAGGCCGACGGCGGCGATCAATTGCCGCGCGCGCGCCTCGAACTCGGCGCGGTCGCGCCGCTGGATCTCGACTGGGACCATCACGTTCCCCAGCACGGTGCGCCAGGGAAGCAGCACGGGCGCCTGGAACACCACCCCGATCGCGCGGCTTGGCCCCCGCAAGCGGTGCCCCTGCATGAAAACCTCGCCGGCCGATCGATCGAGGATGCCGGCCAGGATCTTGAGCAGCGTGGTCTTGCCGCACCCGCTCGGTCCGACAATGCTGATGAGCTCGGCCGGCTGGATGTCCAGGTTGATGTCCGCCAATGCGTGGATATCGCTGCCGTCCTTGCTGCGGTAGATCTTTTGCAGCCCCGTGATGCGCACAAGGCATTCGCCTGCCGCATCGGCATCCGCAACAGTCGATGCTGCCCGCCGCAATGAGCTCGATACGAAGGGCCGCACGCAGCCCCTCAGAACGCGCAGGCCCGCGCGCTGTCCTCGATCGCTCTGACGTCGAAGGCGTTGACCTTGGCGAAGAAGTCGGGGATGGCGATCACCATGTCTTTTGCGGGGATGGTCTTGTCGATTTGTTTGGCGGCAAGCATGAACGCCACCAGCCGATCGAAAGCGGCTGCATCGACATTGCCCCAGAGCTTGCCGCCATTGAGCCTGTAACCGTCCGAAAGGGAATCGAGCTGCGCCTGCTGATTATTCATGTCCCACCTGATCAGCGTTGCCTCGTCGGCGCCGGTCGGCTTCGTGGACGGATAGTGCGCCCAATGCAGCTTGCGCGCACAGTCCGGGTTGGCGAGCGCAAACACGGTCGCCTTGGCGGCACCGCGCGCCATGGCAAGCGCCATCTGCGGCTGCTTGTCGATCGTGGCCTGCATGGTGGCCATGGAGTAGTCGGGATAGCTGCGCCAGTCCTCGCCGGAAAGCTTGCGCAGCTTGGGCCCGGCATTCTCGAAGGTGGAGATGGCAGCGGCCCAATAGAGCAGTCCCGCAACCTTGCCGGTGCGCAGCGCCTCGACCGGCGGCGCGCCGAGACCGAGCGGAAGCAATTCCAGGTCGCGCGCTGGATCAAGCCCATTGGCGCGCAGATAGCTGTTGAGATAGGCAATGCCGCCGGTCGCCAGGCTGAACACACCCAGGGTCTTGCCCTTCAGGTCCTTGATCGACCTGATCGGCCCGTCGGCATCGACGGCAACCGCCCAGTCGATCACGCCGTTCGCCATGACGATGCGTACCGGCAGATCATTCTTGACGTTCGACTGCACGATGACGCTGGCGTTGACCTCGGCGAACTCCGCGTTGCCCGCCACCATCTGCTGGATCGCCTGCAAGGAGGCGCCCACAGGGATGAGCTCGACGTCGTAGCCCTCCGCTTTCCAGTATCCAAGCGTCGCCGCGAGCGTGAGCATGGGATATCCGACGTTGAGGACCGTCGTTCCTACCGCAAGCCGCACCTTCTGCAGCGGGACTTGCTGTGCCACCGATGGCGCGGAGGCAAGCGCCGCGGCGAGCGCACCAACGCAGACGATCAGCCGCGCCAATCGAAGGCTCTTCATGACTCCCTCCTGGGAGGTTTTGCCCAATTCTTGCGCAGATTCCGGTCGATTAGAATGCTGCATATCTCCGCACCCGTCTTGATGCATGATCCCATCAGAAATGTCTAACGCGAGGTCTACAATCCCCACCTTCATCGGCAACCTGCCGAAGGCGGAGCTGCACATGCATCTCGAGGGCTCGCTCGAGCCGGAGACGGTGCTCGCGCTCGCTGCGCGCAACGGCGTGCGCCTGCCGTTTGCCGATGCGGCGGCTTTGCGGCGCGCCTACGTCTTCGACAGCCTGCAATCGTTCCTCGACCTCTATTATCTCGGCCTCACGGTCCTGCGCACGGGGCAGGATTTCTACGAGATGACGCAGGCCTATCTCGTGCGCGCCGCGCGCGAGAATGTGCGGCACGCCGAAGTCTTCATCAGCCTGCAGGCGCATCTGCGGCGGGGAATTCCGATCGAGCCCGTCATCGAGAGCATCCTCGCCGCCTTCGAGGATGCTCGCAACGGCTACGGGATCACCGGCGGGGTGATCGCCGGCATCCAGCGGCAATTCGATGAGGCCGACGCGCTCGCCATGATCGCGGCGCTGCGGCCCTGGCGCGAACGCATCCTGGGGCTTGGCCTGGGCGGGCCGGAGCTCGGCCATCCCCCGTCCAAGTTTCGACGCGCCTTTGCGACCGCGCGCTCGGAGTACGGCTGGGGCGCCGTGGCGCACGCCGGCGAGGAAGGCGGAGCCGATTACGTCCGCGAGGCGCTCGACTCGCTCGCGGTCGACCGCATCGATCACGGCGTGCGCGCCGATGCGGACCCGTCGCTGGTGCGCAGGCTCGCCGAAGAGCGCACCCCTTTGACCGTTTGTCCCTGCTCGAACGTCATGCTGCGCGTGTTTCCCGACATGGCCTCGCACAATATCCGCAAGCTGCACGAGGCCGGGCTATGCATCACCGTGAATTCCGACGATCCGCCTTATTTCGGCGGCTATATCAACGCAAACTACGCCGCTATCCAGGCCACGCTCGGTTTGCGCGATGAAGACCTCTGGCAGATGGCGCGCAACAGCTTTCTCGCCGCCTATCTGCCGGCCGAGCTGCGCAGCCGATATTTGTGCGAGCTTGACGGCCATCGTCCGAAACCGCATGAATGTCGCGTTCCAACTGAGGCTGCACCTCGCTGATGCTCCCCCACTGCCTGCGTTTCTGGATGCACATTTGCCTCTTGGCATGCCTTGGCTTGCCATTCGCATCGCACGCGCTTGCGCAACGCGAGCAGATGGGAATTGTCGACCAGCCCGGCCTCGTGCCGGACCCGGCCGACGAGCAGCTGGCCCCGCAGTTTCAACGTCAGCTCGTGCTTTACCGCTCCACCGAGGCTCCTGGCACCATCATCGTTCACACTTCCGAGCGGTTCCTCTATGTCGTGCAGCCGAACGGGCGCGCGCTTCGCTATGGCATCGGGGTCGGGCGCGACGGATTCCAGTGGCAGGGCCTCTTGCGCATCACGCGCAAGCAGGAGTGGCCGGACTGGACGCCGCCGCCGGAGATGATCGAGCGCCAGCCTTACCTGCCGCGCTTCATGGCCGGCGGGCCCGGCAATCCGATGGGGGCGCGCGCGCTCTATCTCGGCGCCACGGTGTATCGCATCCATGGCACCAACCAGCCGCAGACCATCGGCAGCGCGGTGTCGTCCGGATGCTTCCGCCTCGTCAACGCCGACGTCATCGACCTCTACGAACGGATCCCGGTCGGGACCAAGGTCATCGTGCGGCAGAAGCCGGAGCTGTGAGCGTGTCAGGTGCGATCAGGCTGACTAGAGCGGCTCCCAGTGAAATTGAAGCAACCCTATCCCGTCATGCGCGGGCTCGACCCGCGCATCCATCTTCTTGCGAAGGAGGATGGATTGCCGGGTCAAGCCCGGCAATGACGATCGAGATTACATTCGGGTGGAAGCCGCTTCAGCCACGACCTTCGTGGCCGCACTTGTTGCGGCCATCCACGACCTATTTTGCGGACCAACGACGCGGCTCACTGGGGATAACTTTCGGGGATGACGGCACTCTAGGGGTGGGGGAAACATGCGGAAATATTTCGGGCTGAACTTTCGCTCCGGCCTGTTGATCGGCTGCGCGATTGCGATTGCGGTTGCCGCCGGCGCCATCACCTACGAGCGATACGACACCAAGACCCTGAAACGGACGCGAAACCGCGATGCGGTGCTGTGCGGGGTCAATCCCGGGCTGCCCGGCTTCTCGAGCGAGGACGAGAAGGGAAACTGGTCGGGCTTTGACGTGGACTTCTGCCGCGCGGTCGCGGCGGCAATCTTCGACGATCCGAGCAGGGTCAAGTTTGTTCCACTGGATGCCGGAGAACGGTTCACGGAGCTGCAGAAGCGCAAGATCGACGTGCTGTCCCGCAACTCGACCTGGAACATGGCGCGCGAAACCGGCTATGGGCTGCATTTCGCAGCAGTGTCCTACTACGACGGCCAGGGCTTCATGGTGCACAAGTCGCGCAATGTGGACTCGAGCCTGGAGCTCGATGGCAGCGCCGTGTGCGTGCAGGCGGACACCACCACGCAGGCGAACCTCGCCGGCTATTTCGGCTCCAACCACATGAAATACCAGGAGAAGAAATTCGCTCGCCAGGAGGACATGCTCAAGGCCTACGCTTCAGGGCAATGCGACGTGCTGACCGCCGATGTCTCGCAGCTCTACTCGCTGCGGCACAAGCTGAAAAATCCCGGCGAGCACGTCATCCTGCCCGATGTGATCTCGAAAGAGCCGTTGGCGCCGGTAGTGCGCCACAAGGACGATGACTGGCTCCTGATCGTCAAATGGACGCTCTACGCCATGGTGAATGCCGAGGAGCTTGGAGTGAGCTCCAGGAACATCGACGAGGCGCTCGGATCGAAAAAGCCGGAAGTCATGCGGCTCGTCGGCACCGAAGGCACCTATGGGGAGGCGGTCGGGCTCGCCCGCGACTGGGCCGCGCGCATCATTCGCCGCGTGGGGAACTATGGCGAGGTCTACGAGCGCAACGTTGGCGTCGAGTCCCCTCTTGGCATCCCGCGCGGGCTCAACCAGCTGTGGAACGCAGGCGGCATCCTCTATGCACCGCCGATCCGGTGAGAAATTGCCAATCGAAGAAAGTTAGCTCACGGCTGATTGGGGTCGGCGGGCGGATTGAAGTCGCCTGAGATTTGCTTGAGCAGCATGGCGGGCACCGTCAGGACCAGAGCAAACACCGCGACCAGGGCGGCTAAGGACCAGCCAAAGAAGAACGCCTCGGAAAACTTGGTGCCCAGCGGGGCTTTGATGCTGGCAATAAACACAAGAACAAAGCCGATCACGAAGCACAGAATCCCCAATGCCACGGCGACCATAAGGCAAAGGCGCAGCAGGGTGCCCCAGTCGCGGGGCTTTGCGTTCCAGGCACGCATGAGCAGATCATCGGTATGCGCGACAAAATCAAACATCCCAAACATGCGGGCTTCCCTCTCCTGATCTGAGCTGACGCGGGCGGGTCTGTAAACTCTAGTGTTCTCTAGCGCTTGTCGCAAGTTGCCGATTTGGGCTACGAACCCATGCGGAGGGTTCAGCGCCGCATGTCCAGGTCCAGCATAGCGCTCTACAACCTGCGCGGCTTCGTCATCCTGATCGTGGTCGCGTTCCATTCCTTCCTGGCCTATCTCGGATCGCAGCCGGCCACGCGGCCTCCCTTCGACAGCCCACCTTACCCGTGGAAAGCCGTTCCGATCATTGATGCCGAACGCTGGTACGGCTTCGACCTGTTCTGCGCGTTGCAATACCTCTATGTCATGCAGTTCATGTTCCTGCTTTCCGGGCTGTTCGTCTGGCCGAGCCTGGCACGCAAGGGAAGCGGCACGTTTGTTCGCGACCGCGCGCTGCGTCTCGGGGTACCGTTCCTGCTCGGGGTCTACCTTTTGATGCCGCTCGCGCACTATCCGGTCTACCGGGTGGACGCGGTCGACCCGGGCTGGTCCGCGTTCTGGACGCGCTGGGTTCATTTGCCCTTCTGGCCGACCGGACCCTTGTGGTTCCTGTGGTGCCTGCTTGCCTTCGACCTGATCGCCGCCACGCTCTATCGGTTCGCACCGGGTGCGGGCGAGCGGCTGGGCCGGCTGTCGGCGCGCGCGGACGCCGCGCCAGGGCAGTATTTCCTCATGCTGCTGGCCGCCTCGGCGCTCGCCTACGTCCCCATGGCGGTCATGTTCAAGCCCTGGGACTGGATCCAGCTCGGGCCGTTTGGCTTTCAGCCAAGCTTCCTGCCCCTTTACCTCGTTTACTTTTTTGCCGGCGTCGGCATTGGCGCGCGCGGGGTCGAGCGGGGCCTGCTCGCGCCTGAGGGAATGCTGGCGCGCCGCTGGCGCACGTGGCTTGCCGGCGCATTCGGCGGCTTCGTGCTATGGATCATTCCCTCGACCCTCATGTTCGAGCACATGGCCGATCCCTCCTGGGTGCTCGACCTGCTTGCCGACCTTGGATTCGTGCTGGCGTCGGTATCGGCCTGCTTTGCGCTTGCCGCCGTGTTCCTGCGTTTTGCCGTGACGCGCTCACCAGTCTTCGACAGCCTCTCGGCCAACGCCTACGGCATCTATCTCATCCACTACGTCCCTGTGATCTGGGTGCAGTATCTGCTCCTCGGCGTCGCCTTGCCCGCGGTCGCAAAGGGCGCGGCCGTGTTCACGGTCACCCTCCTCGCAAGCTGGGCGATCGTGGACGCCATGTGCCGGCTGCCGATCGGCGCCCTCCTGATGCGGGCGGAACGCCGCTCCTGACGGGGGCATACCCATGACCCGCCAGCGTCGCTCTTTCAGCCCCGATGCCGAGCATCTACGCGAGGCGGTGCGCTTTACTCCCGGCTACGCGGAGGAGATGCGCCGACGCGGCATCTGGAACGACGACACCGTGCCGCGCTGGCTGGCGCAGCATGCGCATGAGACGCCGGAGAAGCCGGCAATCGTAGCGCCGGGCGAGACGCTCAGCTATCGCGAGGCATTCTCCCGCGCCGAACGCCTCGCGCGCGCCTTCACCGCGCTCGGCCTGCGCAAAGGCGATGTCCTGGCAATCCAGCTTCCCAACGTGCCCGAGCTCGTGCTCGCCTATTTCGCCGCCAGTATGATGGGGGCGGTGCTCGCCCCCATGCACATGCCCTACCGCGCCCGCGAGCTGGCGCCTCTGCTTGGCCATGCAAGGGCGCGGCTCGTCATCTGCGGCCCCGCAATCGGCGACTACGTCCCGGCACAAACGTTCCTCGCGCTGAAACAAACGGTGGGCAGCCTCGCGCATGTGATCGTGGCCGGCCCGGCGCATCCAGGCACGCTGTCGCTCGCCGGCCTGATCCAGACGGGGCCCTTCAAGGACATCGACAGCGCGCCGACCGCCGCGGACCCAGCGATCCTGTGCTTCACCTCCGGAACCTCCGCTGCGCCCAAGGCTGTGGTGCACAGCTTCCATACCATGCTCGTCAACAATCGCCTGTGCGCACCGCTCTACGCGCTCGAGGCAGACGACATCCTGCTGAGCGGGCCGCCGTTCACCCACGCCTTCGGCATCTGCATCGTCAACCTTGCGCTCATGGCCGGTGCCACGCAGCTGTTGCTGCCGGCATTCCGGCCCGACCTCCTCGTGCGCACGATCGCGGCCGGCGGGCCAACAGTGCTGTTCGCAGCACCGGCGCACATGGCGGCCTGCCTCAAGGCCGGGCTGCTCGAACATGCCGATTTCTCGTCGCTGCGCATTGCCGCCATCTCGGGCTCGGCCTGTCCGCCGCAACTCGCTCAGGTGGTGCAGGAGAAAATGCCGCGCGGAAAGGTCCTGCAGATGTGGGGAATGACCGAGCTGTTCATGGGCCTGCACACGCGACTCGACGATGCGGGGCGGGTGCGGTGCGGCTCGGTCGGCCGACCGACGCCCGGCATGGAGCTTCGCCTTGTCGACGAGGCCGGACACGAGCTCCACGCCGGTCAATCGGGCGAGCTGCAAATCCGCGGACCGTCGGTGTTCGCGGGCTATTACGGCAACGCCGCAGCCACCGCCGAGGCGTTCCATGACGGCTGGTTCCGCACCGGCGACCTCGCCTGCCGCACCGCGGATGGCAATTTTCAGATCACCGGCCGGCTGAAGGACCTGATCAACCGCGGGGGCATCAAGATCAACCCGGTTGAGGTCGAGGCGGTCATCGACCGCCATCCCAAGGTGCTGCAGTGCGCCATCGTGGCCATGCACGACGAGGTCATGGGCGAGAAAGCATGCGCCTTCATCGTGACGCAGCCCGGCGAGCGCGTAGGCCTGCCCGAAATCTGCGAATGGCTGCGCAGCAACGAGGTGGCCAAGATGCAATGGCCTGAGCACGTCGAGCTGATCGAGGAGATGCCGATGACGCCGACGCGCAAGATCATCAAGGCTGCGCTGCGGGCGCGGTTGGGGTGAGCGGCGGGACTCGACCCGTCCGGGCCGGTTGCATCATGCTCGACCGGCCATGGAAAAACGCCTCGTAAGAATTGCATGGTTTCTCGCCATGCGGGACTTTCACAAGCCTTGGTTCAATGGGAGCCTTCCCGTGCGTGACAGATGGCAACTGCCCCGAGGGCCACTGTCTCGCCAATAGGTCTGCTTATCCCTGATTGCGACCAAGTTACTGCGCCGCAGCGGTCTGCCGATTCGCGCCATGAGCATACATGATCGGGGCCGTTCGGCTGGGTCATGACGCCAACGCGTCAAGCAGGGTTTTAGCCTCTTTAAGATCGCGCGTGTCGAAGCCTTCGGTGAACCAGCCGTAGACTGGAGCCAGGAGATTGCGGGCCTCATTCCGCTTGCCTTGATCACACCAGAGCCGCGCCATGCTCATCGCCGCGCGAAGCTCCCAGGACTTTGCCTGCTGCTGACGCGCAATCTGAAGCCCGCGCTCAAAGTAAGCTTCCGCTTTCGCCGGACCTGCTCCGGGCGACATGAGCGCGATTTCGCCAGCCACGCGATGGACCTCGGCCTCTTGCCACCTTTCTTTGGTTGTTTCGATCTCGGTCATCGCTTCGCCGACGCGGCGCCAGGCGTCGTCGAATTGGCCAAGTTACGCATGAGCTTTCGCCAAGTATGACAGGTACAGCGGCAACCACACCCTCGCTCCAGTTGACCGGTATGCGACGATTCCGGAGGCGAACATTTGGATTGCGTCCGAAGCTTTGCCAGTTAAGGCCAATACGCAAGCTTGATTCATTCTTCCGAAGGCCTTCCAGTACAAGGCGCCTTTCTCGTCGGCCAGCGGGATGACTTCCTCCAATACTGCCTGTGCTGCTGCGTAATTTCCGCAGGGGATATGGACAAACATCGCGGCGCAGTTTAGCGCGATCATCAACGTGGCGGCTTGGCCGATCTCGCGCGCACAGGTCAACGATTGTTGGATGTCCGCGTTCGCAGCCTCGGGATAGCCAAGCAACCACAGAGCCAACGATCGAAAGCTCAAGGTTGCAACCCCAACGTCCTGGCCAAATCGTGTTGCTAGCGGACGATGCTCGACAGGGTCGTATAGCGCGATAGCCTGATCGTAGTGCGCTCGGCCCTCGACAATATCTCCCGTTAGCATCAGTGAAGTGCCCATCATGCGATGCCCGTTCATACGCGGGGCTGTCGTCCCCTGCTTTTTCGCGAGTGCTAGAAACTGCGCCGCGAGGTCGCAAATCACGTCACCATTGAACGCCACAAGGTTCGCGACCCAGAAGCCATAGAGAACCGAGAACAGTAGCAGGGGGTCTTCTTGTGGTTCTCCTAATCCTTCAACCTGCTCGATCAGCAGACGTGCCCGCTCCGCCGCCGCCTTCGTCTCAGGAGCAGCGTATCCTCTGACATGGATGAGCGGAGTTATGAGCGCGACCTGCAGCTTGATTTCATCGCAACGCCGTGCAGGAGTGGCGGGCAAGGTCGCAATCTGGTTGAGAGCGTGTTTGAATTGCTCTGCGGCTTCAACCAAAGCCGATCGCGCCTCCGACCGTTCTGCTGCCCGCCACCAGAGGCCGACAGCCTTCTCGGTTAACCCAGCTTCGGCGCAATGACGCGCGAGGAGCTCCGGCTTGT
>Ga0306925_10005449_pt1 | contig 11665 bp, 8 predicted proteins | sample flu12Cox44000176_FD_203755 | JGI IMG/M metagenome (GOLD analysis project Ga0306925, IMG submission 203755) | Lab enrichment of tropical soil microbial communities from Luquillo Experimental Forest, Puerto Rico - flux8day.12C.oxic.44.000.176 (v2)... | ecosystem: Environmental > Terrestrial > Soil...
CATGGACAAATGCGTTTGGGTCAGACCCGAGATTGTGGCCCGGATCGAATTCCTAGAATGGACTGGGGGCGATCATCTTCGTCACGCCAAGTTTGCTGGACTCCGCAGTGATAAGGAACCGAGGACAGTGAGAAAGGAACATGCGGGCGAGTTGTGATTGGTTTACGGCCAACGTTCGCGTGGACTAGCGAAATCGATTCCTTGGGGGAGACGCGGGCAAAGGAGTCCCGGCTATTCTCTTGCTGCAACTGCTTCAGCCGCTGCTTCTACGTGCTCCTTATATTCCTTCGCAATCTCTATTCCCGGCACAATTCCTTTCAAGCTCGACATTATGGAATTCATAACCTTGTAAGCTGGCCGGAAAAACCTCGTAATGCGCTCGCGTAAGGGTACTTTCGCCGGATAGGTGAGAATGTCGCCCACGTAGGGTGCGCTGTGGTAGTACAACGAAGCCGCTTTCATATCCAGCGACTGACCGGTCAAGCCGACTTCCTGCAGTCGAGGGTATAGCATTGCGAATTGGGTGTTCACAGTCGCAATCGTGTTATTGATCGATTCCTCGGCGCTAGGCCATGCATCCAGAAACGATTGGCGAAGTTCCTGAGGAAATGGTGGCGTGGCGGAGTAGACCGTCAACCTCAATACCTCCTGAATTGTCTTGAGCATCCAGACCAAAGTTTGTTGATCGCCGTTAGGACCGCCTCCCGGCGTTGGCGGAGGGAGAATTGTCGTCGGTGGAGTTGCCACGATTTCACCTCTGAAATTCGCCGGATTCTCCGTCAGGTCATCAGGATTGTCAATCGATCTTACTTTTTCTTTTGATCCAGTTGAGGGGTCGCTTAGCTCCTTGCGCTAAAATTGTGACACCCGGCTAGACCCGGAGGTGACTGACATTGCCAAAACGGCTCGATCCGTAGCAACAAAAACGGAGATCGCTCGCTCGCGCATTCACAAAATTCACACGCCATGCCGCTGGCATTTTCGACCGGTCGGACGACATGCTTTTGATGCAAGAAGAATCGCGGTTGGGAGTCTGGATCGGCAGCACGTTAAATAGGCACGCCGAACTTTTCGACCTCCTGGCCAAGGATTACTTCAAGGGATTTGAAAGGCACGAATACGCTTCTGGAGATCGTGCTTGGGTGCGCTTCGGATACGACTATGACGGAAAGGTCCCAAGGCAGGTCACGGAAGCGACCAAAAAATCTCGGGAGGCAACGGCGTAGATGGCAAGGCGCTAGCGGCTCTTGCGACATCAAGGATGTGAAGCTTCCCGCCTTCCTCCAAGGCAAGAACGCTCAGAGATAACACCAAACCGTTGCGTCCATGCTCCTTCATTTGTTTGGCTGATTCGACAAGGTCAACAGCATTCGGCGATGAATTCAACTGGATTCTCGTAAGTCGACCAGACGGATTATACCGTGATGTTAGCAATAACTACGGTGAACTATCGTCCTTCACCGGTGAAGCGACGATACATACCGAAGATCATCGGTAAGCCGTGTGCCGGAAAACGGCACGCACGGTTTGAAAGGGGGTCCCATGGCCCAGGGCCGCCGCTGAGTGGCTCTGTGCCATGACCTACCAATGCATTACAAATAGCTCTCAAGGCAAACATCGAAAAGATCTACGGAGACAGCAAGCTCGTCCTCGATTATTGGTCTAAAGGCTGTATTAAAAGTGGAGAAATAACATCACGAAATAAGTCCACAAACCGCCCATGTGGGTACCGGCCGCCAAGTTACGGCGACGGCCGCTACCAGGATGTTTGTCAGTTACACTACCCTTTACGCTTTGGGCGACGATGGGGGACCGAACAAGAGCTTTCCTCAAACGACTGTCGATGTTTCTGCTCTATCTTTTTGTGGCATATATCGTTTTGTTGATTGTCGTGCGCCTCGTTGAGAACCGCATGATTTTCTTTCCTAACTATCCCAATCGCCTCGAAGGAGACTGGCATCCACGCGCACTCGCCCCGGAAGACGTGTGGCTCACCTCTTCCGACGGCACCAAGCTCCATGCTTGGTGGATTTCCAACCCTGCTGCAAAATTCACTTTTCTGGCATTCCACGGAAATGCATCCAACATTGCCAACCGTGACGCGACCTATGAGTTCCTGCGTGACGTGCCCGGCAATGTCCTTGCGCTGGAATATCGCGGCTATGGCCACAGCGAAGGCAAACCAAGCGAACTCGGACTTTATCTCGACGCAGATGCAGCGTATCAGTTCCTCATCGACACAAAACGTCTTGACCCCAAATCAATTCTGTCTTTCGGTCAATCTTTAGGAACAGCAGTAGCAACCGACCTCGCTGCCCACCGCCGAGTTGGTGGCCTCATCCTCGAGGCACCGCTTCCCTCTGCGTCTCGAGCAGCCAGCAAACTATTTTGGTTTCTTCCCGGCATGAACCTTCTCGTTTATTCTCAGTTCGACACGATTGGCAAACTGAAAAAAGTCACCGCGCCTGTCATGGTAGTGCAATGCACCCACGACCCTGTCCTACCCCTCCAATTCGGCCAGGAGGTGTATAAAGCCGCACCCTTGCCTAAACGCTCCTTGTGGATAGAGGGCGAGTGTCATGAAGAATCATCCCTGATCGCCCCGGTGAAATACCGCTCTGCCCTGCAACAATTCCTCGCTTCTTTGGACCAGCCTCAATAAGAATCAAAGTCAGAAGGTGGATAACTCCTACGCCACGAACGGGAGCAGTATGAAGCGTAAATCGACCATCTACGGCATTCAAAGTTTGCGGGGCTACGCGAGGACAAGGACGCACGCACGGTGGTCAAAGAACATCGCGGCGACGGTTGAGGATTGCTGGCCGTCGCAAAACCTCCACGTTCCGCCTACTAGTTCAAGTGATTACCGGTTTCCTCGTTTAACAGGATTTGACTGAGGATGGCGGTATTCTCCTCTTGAATCCACGTTGAAGGGCCGACTGGAAAATGAGCTGGATACGAATTGGTCATTTACGGGAATACTTTGCGGAATTATGTGGGCGCTTAATCGACGGACAAACAAATAAGAGCCGTTGCGCCTGCGTGGTAACGTTAGTACCGGCTCCACCGATACTGCCGTTGATAGCCATTAATCTGTATCTGGCATCGTGTAGCCGTGAGATTAGCGCGGTCCCGCCAAATCCCTTACCAAATCGGCGTACACTGGCTTGAAGTCGTTCTGTGCTAACGACCGCGCCTCTCGCGCGTCCGAGTCGGTGTAGCAATATCGCTTCGCGAAGACGTCGATGGCGGGAAAGGCGCGGCTTATGGCGAAGAAAGCATTTTGTGTGCTTCTGATATGCATGGGACTTGCTGGACCGTTGTTTCCGAGAACTCAGGAAAGCGCCGCGGGTGGATTCGACAAACTCCAGGCTCTAGCTGGTGAGTGGGAGGGAACTGTGGCCTGGACTGGGAAAACGGCTAGCAAGGTCAGCGCCCACTATTATGTGACCGGTAATGGGTCAGCCGTGGTGGAAGATCTGAGCAACGGCATGACCAGCGTGTATCACCTGGACGGCGCAGATCTCCGAGTGACGCATTATTGTGCCGCGCAGAACCAGCCAAGACTAAGGGCCACTTCCTTCGGTACCGACAACAGTGACATCCGTTTTTCGTTCGTGGACATTACCAACCTGCGCTCCCCAAGCGACGGCCACGTTAGCGGTCTCGAAATACGATTTCTCGAAACGGACCATATCAATATAACGTTTCAATTCACAAGCAATGGCAAGGACGCCTTCGAACTGGTTGATTTGAGGCGTAAGAAATAAGCCGGGTACCCACCCAGAGGATTGAAGGTCGAACCCACGATGGGGCAAATTCATAAGCGGGCTTTGCTGCTTTTGCTAATTCTGGCCATACCGTCAAGCGCAGGGCAAGCGGATTCTGCGGTCGAGCGTTTCCAGAGCCTTCAAGAAAAGCTGCAAAAATCGCGTAGCACCAATGATTGGCAGTCTAGTTTGGCGACCGCCAGGGAGCTGGAACAATTCCTAAACGGATCACCTAATTCTCTCTTGGAGACGGCCCGTGCGGAGATGCACGTTAACGATCTTACTAGTGCAGCCCGCAAACTGGAGGAGTTTGTCCGAATGGGCCAATCCACAGGGCTGATCGAAACCTCGGCCGAATTCGCCCCCTTGCACGAGCAAGCACGCTTCTCAGAAATCCAGAACGGAATGAAGGCGAATCGCAGTCCGATTTCGCTGGGCTCGATGGCGTTCGGGCTGACGGACTCGGCTCTGCTGGCCGAGGACCTGGATTACGATCGGGACTCAAAGCGGTTTTTTGTAACCAGTGTTCGTCAAAAGAGAATCCTATCGACCGATGAAAGTGGCGCGAGTCGTGAGTTTGCAAAGGCGCCAGATCACTGGCCAGTGTTGGCAATCAAAATCGATCGTTCGCGGGGCCTGTTGTGGGCCACGGAGGTTGCGCTGCAAGGCTTTATCTTTGCACCCAAAGAGGATTGGGGCAGGTCTGCAGTGCTCTGCTACGACTTGAAGAGTGGCCGGTTTTAAGACGCATCGAAGGGCCACACCCGGGTGCCCTAGGCGACATGACGCTGGCAGCGAACGGGGACGTGTTCGTGAGTGACGGAGGTGGCGGAGGCGTCTACCGAGTGCTTGCGAAGGGTGACGCTCTGGAACGTGTAGACGCGGGAGATTTCATCTCGCCCCAAACTCCGGTCATGCACCCCGATGGCAAACACATTTTTGTCCCCGACTATGTGCGAGGAATCGGCCTGCTGGAGATCGCAAGCAAGCAAGTGCGATGGCTCTCAACGGAAGGACGGTTTGCCCTGAATGGAATTGACGGCCTGTACTTCGACGGCGGCAAACTGTTTGCAGTACAGAACGGGACCTCCCCCGAACGTGTTGTCTCCTTTAAGCTGGACGCGACTCTCACTACCATAGTTTCCGCGACAATCATTGAAAGATCGACACCCACGCTCGGCGATCCGACCCATGGGGTCATCGTCGACGACGGTTTCTACTACCTTGCCAACTCAGGATGGGACGTCATCGATGATCACGGGAGCATGAAGCTGGGAGCAATACCCTCTGAAGCGCGAATCATGCGAGTCCAGGTCAAAGGCCTTTGATACAGCGGATGGACAGCATGCTCTTTAGATCGCGTGGACAAATGCATGGCTACCTTTAGCTTGGGATGGCGTTTCTCAACTTACCGGTTTGCTCGTTTCCCAGGCTCTGACTCGAGTCTAGCGGCAGAATCTCACAACCTCACGGATTCGTTGACTTGAATAAAATCGCAACCTAAGATGGCCGCACTGTGGCGGACACCGACACGCTCATTGGCCAAACAGTCTCCCACTACCGCATTCTCGAGAAGCTCGGTGGTGGGGGTATGGGCGTTGTCTACAAGGCCGAAGACGTTCGCCTCCACCGCAACGTCGCCCTCAAATTCCTCCCCGATAATGTCGCCAAAGATCACCAGGCCCTCGCGCGCTTCCAACGCGAAGCGCAAGCCGCCTCCGCCCTGAACCATGCACATATCTGCACCATTCACGACATCGGCGAGGAAGATGGGCGAGCCTTCATCGCCATGGAATTCCTGGTAGGCAAAACTCTGAAGCACACGATCGCGAGTCGGCCAATGGAACTGGAACACCTGCTCCAAGTAGCCATTGAAGTTGCCGACGCGCTGGATGCTGCACACGGAAAGGGGATCATTCACCGCGACATCAAACCAGCGAATATTTTTGTAACGGAGCGAGGTCACGCGAAAATTCTCGATTTCGGCCTGGCGAAATTCTCATTTTTTGCAGAAGGTGTCGGTGTCTCCGCACTACCGACCGAGGCTACGGAAGAAGCCCTGACGAGTCCAGGTGGAACTGTAGGCACCATGGCATACATGTCGCCCGAGCAGGCCCGTGGCAAAGAACTGGACGCACGGACGGATCTGTTTTCGTTCGGCGCGGTGCTTTATGAGATGGCGACGGGGCGGATGGCGTTTCCGGGTGCCACGCCTGCGACTGTCCTCGAAGGGATTCTGAATCGCACGCCAACCATTCTATCGCGTGTAAATCCTGCGAGCCCACCTGAATTGGAGCACGTTATCGCCAAGGCGCTGGAGAAGGACCGCAAATTGCGTTACCAGAACGCTTCGGACATTCGCACAGATTTGCAGCGGCTCCAGCGCGATTCGGAGGCGGCGAAACTGCCGGTAGCCAAAGAGGCCGAAGCTCTCAGTCACAAAGGAAAGCGCACGAAGGTCGTCACCTCTGCCATCGTGTTCTTAGCAGCAGTGACTGGAGGTGGCTACTTCTATTTTCACCGCACGCCAAAGCTCACCGACAAGGACAGGATTGTGCTTGCCGACTTCACAAATACCACGGGGGATTCCGTCTTTGACGACACGTTGCGGCAGGGGCTCTCGGCGCAACTAGGGCAGTCGCCATTTCTGAATATGCTCTCCGACGAGCGTATCGCGCAGACCTTGACGCTAATGACGCGCCCAACGGGCACAGCTCTGACGTACCAAGTTGCCAGGGAGGTTTGCCAGCGCACCGGGAGCACCGCGGCAATATACGGTTCCATCACGAATCTGGGTAGCCAGTATGTTCTTGGTTTGAAAGCAGTGAACTGCGAGAATGGCGATCCCTTGGCTAATGTGCAAGTAACCGCGAACGGCAAGGATCAAGTGCTCAAAGCGCTGGGTGAGGCGGCGACGCAATTGCGCCACAGATTAGGTGAATCGCTAGGTTCCGTTCACAAATACGATGCGCCCCTGGAAGATGTGACCACTTCCTCTCTGGAGGCCTTGAATGCCTATTCGCTCGGTCGGAGGACTCTCCGTGAAAAGGGGGCCCGCGAAGCGATTCCATTTTTCCGACGTGCGGTACAGCTAGACCAGGATTTCGCGACGGCCTATCTTGCCCTTGGAATTGAGTATGGCAACATTGGTGAAGGGAGCCAGCAAGGGGAAAACCTGGAGAGAGCGTTTGCCCTTCGCGATCGCGTCAGCGTACGGGAATCCTTTAACATAACTTCGGCCTATTATGATTCGGTCGAAGGCGATTTACAAAAAGCACAGGAAATCTTTCGCGTATGGGCCCGGACTTACCCGCAAGATCGTTTACCACTAGACCGGTTGGGCAACGATTATCTTTTTCTCGGGCAGTACCCGCAGGCATTGGAAGCGCTACTTCAGGAAGAGAAACTTGCTCAAGGTGGCGATTTTGGGTACGGAAATCTTGTAGCGGCCTACCTAAACCTGAATCGTCTCAAAGAGGCAAGGCTTTGTGTTGAGGAGGCTTGGGCGCGCAAGCTGGATCCCTCCGATGGATACCTTTACCTATACATGATCGACTTCCTTGAGGGAAATACGGCCGGAATGCAGAAGGAACTTGCTTGGGCAGCTGGCAATTCAGGCTTCGAAAACGCTTTCCTCAACATGCAATCGGATACGGAAGCCTATTTCGGTCATCTTCGCGGAGCGAGAGCCTTGTACCAGCGTGCGACGGAGAGCGCGCGTAGCAAAGGCGAAAAAGAGATTGCCGCGACATACCTTGTCAATGCGGCTCTTCGCGAAGCGGAGTTCGGTAATCCTACCACCGCCATGGAAGCTGTAGATTCGGCGCTTTCTCTCTCCCCCTCGAGAGACGTAAAGACACTGGCAGGCTTGGCCCTCGCGCGTGCTGGTTTTGCCAAACGAGCCACGAACCTTGCAGACGAATTGGCGAAGGCTAACCCCTCGAATACCATTCTGAATGTTTACTGGCTACCCACAATTCGAGCAGCCGCGGAGCTTGACCTAAACCGCCCCGCTCAAGCCGTGGAAATTCTTCAGCGTGCGGGTCCATACGAACTGGGTGCGCCCGGTCCGTTGGAGCCAGGCACGCTATACCCAGTGTATGTGCGTGGAGAGGCTTACCTGCGGCTCAATCAGGCCGACATGGCGCTGAAAGAGTTTCAAAAGTTGCCAGATCATCCCGGGTGCGTGATGAATTTTCCGTTGGGGGCGTTGGCGCACCTTGGCCTCGCCCGGGCTTACGCGTTTCAGGGAGAAACCGCCAAAGCACGCGGCGCCTATCAGGATTTCCTTACACTCTGGAAAGACGCCGACCCCGACATCCCCATCCTGAAGCAAGCCAAAGCTGAGTACGTAAAGTTGCAGTAATTTCTTTGCGGAATTCTGCTTGCCAATCGTTGTAGCGCCATAGTGCCCGATTTGTCCGGTTCCCGGTAACTTGGAATGGCGCTTTTCAAGTCACCGGTTTTCTCGTTTCCCAGGGACTTGTGCTTCTTTTGTCGAAACGCGACGTGCCGGAGCGCGTGGCTTAGGCTTGCTTGATACAGCAAGTCGAGACGTCCCGACTCTGTGCATTTGCTCAAAGTGGAGCTATGATTTCCAACGAACGATCCCCCAGAGAAAGTCCAGGAGACGTCGAATGGGAGCAACCTCAAGGAAAGCTCTGTGTGCCGCCGTTTGTCTAGTGTTCGTTCCAGCCACAATTGGGAGCGCGGCGGAGATAAAGTTCGACAGAGTGGAATACATGCCCCCAAAGATAGAAGGTCAAAAAAAGAGCGCGGAGCCGGTAAAGGGTCACGTAGTCTTCGACAAAGAGAAGAAGGCGGTGGAGTTTCAGGATACGAAGGGTCAGATCATCGTGACTATCCCTTACGACAAGATCAAGAGCCTCCTTTACGAAAAGACTTCCAAGCCCCGATACGCGGAGGCGATTCTGATTTCTCCTTTTTTCTTGTTCAGTAAAACTAAAAGGCATTTCTTGTCCATCCAATACACAGATGCGAACGGAGCAGGTGCGTTCTGCATGCTTCACATGGATAAGAGTAGCGCGACTGACATTGTGAATACGGCCGAAGCGGAGACAGGCAAACACATCGAACGTACTGAGGAAAAGTAGCGCGGCGACTAATCGCTAAACGAACAGTCGAGGACTCGATCGGCTGCGCTCGTACTTCATGTGGTGAGTGTCCGATTTTAAGTCGCATACTCGTAAACTTGAACACTTTAAATCCATATGGACGGTAAGCTCGTTTACCGGGGACTGACCCGACGCCAGCGAAAGCGCCCTGTTGCCGTTTGTGAGTGTTATCCTCATGTGGATAGACGAAATCTAAAGGCCATCGAGTGAGCGCGACAAAATCCGTGTTGATAGCATTCTTGTTCCTCTTCTGCCGAAATACTTTTGCGCAGTCGGTCGATAACGGAAAGAAAGAATCTGTGGCGGTTCTCGAACTTGGGGGGCCGCAAGTTGGAATTTCAAAGGCGGTGGGTCGGGATTCGGCCCTACCGTGGCCGTTGAAGTTACGCCTATAGAAAAATGGCTCGAACTTGAGGCAGGCGTTACCCCGCTTTTCAGCCGTCACTCCACAGAATGGAGTACCGACCTTTTGTTCAAGAAGCCTTGGACGCTGTCGCCAAAAGTGGAGTTCATGGTCGGTGTTGGTCCTGCGTGGGTTCACACGAACGAATACGGCAAATCGCCGAATTCAGTTAGCGCTGAGGCCATCATCGACGTGATGTTTTGGCACTCCAAGAAGCATAGATTCGGCTGGTACGTCGAGCCCGGGTACGAGTACAACTTTGGGCGAGGGCGTGAGCAGTCGCTCGGCATAAGTGGTGGCTTATTGATAGCAATCCCTTGAGGTTCGACTGTCAGATCGCGGACCAGGACGTTATGAATGACACGTTGGCTAAAGCACTGGCTGCATTCGTGCCTGCTAGCGTCTTGTTTGTCGGTTCTATGGTTTTGCGCCGCAGAGAAAGGACAGCAGGGTCTTTTCTGCAGGTACTCGGTGCCGGATGCCTTGTGGTTGTCGTTCTTACTCACGTTTCGGAAGCACTTCAGTTGTTCCCGTGGATGCATTGGGGGCTTAAGCACAGCGCAGGTCATTACCTCGATTTAGTCAGTGCTGTCCTTGGGCTCGCGTTGTTTCCTCTAGGATATTTGCTAAATAACCTCAGGAAACGCCTGTGACGACCTAGTCCCACTTGTCCGCTATCCTCGTTAACCAGCGCTCGGAGAAAGCCCATCCGCGAGGAATAACAGGAAGATGAGCGTCGGAGGCGCACGTTATTACATTCGTTTGGCCGCTGAGCGCAAAGCAATAGAGAAGTGAGAATAAGAAAATCATTCCGCCCGGAGGGCGCGCATCGGATCGGTTCGCGTGGCGCGCCAGGCAGGCAAGAAACACGCTGCAGTCGACGCAAGGGTCATCACCACAAATACCGCGCCGAAAGCCAGCGGGTCTCGCGGGCTTACCTGATACAGGAGGTTGCCGAGTAGGCGCGTTAGAAGGAGTGCTAGGGGGATCCCGATAAATATGCCAGTCGTTGTCAGTAGCAAACCGCGTGACAGGACGAGACGCAGCACGTTCGATACGTCGGCGCCAAGAGCCATACGCAGCCCCAACTCTCGAGTGCTCTGCGAGACGGTATACGACATCACGCCATAAAGGCCGATGCTAGCAAGCAGCAGCGCCAAGCCTCCCAACAGTGCGACCAAACTTACGGCCACGAGTTGCTGGGACGTAGAACGATTAACTTGTTCCTGTAGCGTAATCATTTCGTACAAAGCGAGGTTATCATCGAGTCCGCGCACTTCGCGAAGCAGAGCCGTTTGGATGGTTTGCAGAGGTTGCGTCGTGCGAATGTGGATGTCAGGTTCTATGTCGAAATACTGGCGGAGCGGGACGTAGAAAAATGACCTGGCATTCTCCTCCATGGAATAATATTTGGAATCCGCGGCGATGCCGACCACTCGCACCCAATTGCCTTTCACTCGCAGGCGCTGACCGATAGGATTCTGCCCGCGCCAATACCGTGCGGCCATGGTTTGGTTTACGATGGCCACGCGCGGCGCATTTTCGTCGTCCGCGCGCGTGAATTCGCGCCCGGAGATGAGAGGTATACCCATAGTTGCGAAGTAGCCGGGACTGACCTCGTTGTATAACTCGTCGGGGGACTGTCCGTTGGGCGGCAGTTCGTAGCCGTCGACGGCAATCGGGCTCGAAGAAAACGAGTCATAGCTGAGCGGAACGACCCGGGCGTAAGCGGCAGCTTCGACTCCAGGGAGCGCTCGGACGCGCTCGATCAGTTCATCCTGGAAAGCTTTGGCGCGCGGCGCGTCGTAGCCGGCGGCGGCCAAAGGTATCCAGGTATCGAGCACGCGCGTTGCCGAGAAGCCCGGACTGGTGGTTCGAATATTGCGCAAGCTTTGCATCAGCAACGTCGCGCCCACCAACAAGAGGAAGCTGAGAGTGACTTGGAGGACCACGAGGCTCGAGCGGAACCACGCTCGGCTGCGGGCGCCCATAACGGAGGATGCCTCGGATTTGAGCGTGTCGGCGAGGGCCAGGTGGCGCGTTTGGAACGCGGGGACCAAGCCAACAGCAAGCGTTACGACGAGGCAAAGGACCGCGCTCAGCCCGAGCACACGGCCGTCGATTTGTCCGGGCAGATACATCCCATTCTCGGGGAAAAGCAGAACAAGCGCGTGACGGCACCAGTACGCCACTAACATGCCTCCCGCTGCGCCGCAGGCGGACAACAGCAAGCCTTCCGTAACCAGTTGCCTCAACAAGCGGCCGCGCCCGGCGCCTAGTGCGAGGCGAACCGTCATCTCGTGCCGGCGCGCGAATGACCGGACGAGAAGCAAGTTGCCGACGTTGGCGCAGACGAT
>Ga0306925_10005450_pt1 | contig 11664 bp, 8 predicted proteins | sample flu12Cox44000176_FD_203755 | JGI IMG/M metagenome (GOLD analysis project Ga0306925, IMG submission 203755) | Lab enrichment of tropical soil microbial communities from Luquillo Experimental Forest, Puerto Rico - flux8day.12C.oxic.44.000.176 (v2)... | ecosystem: Environmental > Terrestrial > Soil...
CCCAGCCAGCAAAAGGTTCGCCGCGCAAATATTGTTGAATTTCAGCAAGCGTAGGTCGGTTCGGTCTGACGCAATCGCGCTCCATCAGGATGATCGCGTTATCGAGGTAGTCAATGCGATCGAGCGGTGGAAATCGGCCGACAGAAAAGTACCGATTGGCCCAGAATACCGAGACCCTTGGTCCCCAATCGGCAGAGAGCTCGGCGGCCTGGCTCTGGATGCGATCGTGCGCTTTTGAGGATAGACCCGCGACAGTGACAAGCGCGATGTCGACATCGCTATAGCGCCAGCTGAATCCGGCATGGGCCACACTGCCGATCAGGTACGCGCCGAGTAGCTCGTTTCCAAGCACCTTCTGCCAATACGGCACAAGACGAAGAGCAAAATCAATCGCCGCCGCTCGAGCTTGCTCGTTTGTATCGGTATGAACGAGCGAGGATGGTTGGAGCACTGCGCGCCTCCGATCCTAAGGGGTCCAATTGGCCCTCTTATGGTTGAAACGAGAATCAACCTCGCTGGTCAATTCAGCGCTTTGCTGGCTGTCTCGGGCGCGATCCGGGTGGCCAAGAACGTAATGGCAGCGACGACGATCAGATAGATCGAGATGGGCCAGGTCGCACCGCCGGTCCAGGCCATGAGTGTCGCAGCAGCAAACGGGGTGAGGCCTGCGATTGCAGCGCCGATCTGGAAACCGAGCGACGCGCCACTATAGCGCAGTCGTGCTTCGAATAGTTCGGAATACCATGACGGCCCAACCGCGAACCCAATCATTTGTCCGAACGTGATGGCCGTAATGATCGTCAGCGTAATGGTCAGCGGATCTTTGGTGTCGAGCAGCCAGAACATCGGGAAGGCGAAAGCCATCGCGAACACGCAGCTCGCATAGAACATCATCTTGCGGCCGATCCGATCGGAAAGCCAACCGAAAACCGGAATCATCACGAGAGCCACAACGGCCGCGAGAAAGATTGCATTGATGATCACGCTCCGCGGCATGGCGAGTTTACCGGTGACATAGCTGATGGCAAAAACACCAGCGACTATCGCGTAGGTCACCTCGGACAGCTTCAGTCCTATCGCTGTGAAGAAGGAGCGGCGATGCCGGGCCAAGATTTCAACGAACGGCACCTTGGCAATCTCTTTCTTGGCCTCGATCTTGCGGAAGACCGGTGTCTCTACGAGTTGTAAGCGGATATAAAGGCCAATGCCGACAAGGGCGATGCTAATCAAGAAAGGAATGCGCCACGCCCAGGCTAGGAAATCCGATTCAGGCACTTGCGACAACGCCGCGAACATCCCGATTGCGGCCAGATTACCGATGGGCCAGCCGATCTGAACCATCGACCCGAGGAGCCCGCGGTTTCTAGCGGGCGAATTCTCGATCACCATGAGCACGGCTCCGCCCCATTCGCCGCCAAGGCCGATACCCTGAAGGAGACGCAGGAGGACGAGCAGCACCGGTGCTGCGATGCCGATCTGATCGTAGGTGGGTAGGAGACCTATCGAGAACGTACCAAGCCCCATGATCACAATGGTCATCGCAAGCATGGCCTTGCGACCGATCCGGTCGCCAAAGTGGCCAAAGATTGCCGCACCTAAGGGACGTGCCAGGAAGCCGACCGCGTAGGTGCCAAACGCCGCGATAGTGCTCAGTGCCGGATCGGACAGCGGGAAAAACAACTTGTTGAAGACTAGTGCGGTCGCTGTGCCGTAAACTAAGAAATCGTACCACTCAACCGCAGTGCCGATGACGCTGGACACGACGACACGCTTGATTTCGAGGGCTTCGGTCGCGGGGCTTTCAAGAGGTGAGATCAGTTCTGCGTTGCTCATGAAGTCCTCCGTTCAATTTGGAAGAGAAGCTCAATTCCTACGCGTAGCAGTGCTTCCTCTTTCGACTTCGATAAAACTCGCTGCACCAGGGTTCAGACAGCGGACAAGCGGGCAGATTCGAACATGGTCCAAAAGATGCCAGAAGGTCTCCTGCGGCGCTTTGAGGCTGTCTTGAGGGGGCATCGATTTGTATTCAGGGCGGATTGATTTTGCTGTAAGAATCGACTGTCCGGGCTGACCCGACCAGCGCCTTCTCTGATTTAAGATGTTGTTTCTGTTCAATAATTTCTCTATCGACACCGGGCGCCGTGAGTTGCGTCGCGACGGTGAGCCGCAGGCTGTAGAGCCCCAAGTATTTGACCTGCTTGAGTATCTGATACGAAACCGCGATCGCGTGGTTACTCGGGACGACGTGCTCGCTGGAGTTTGGAACGGACGGATTGTTTCTGACTCAACGCTGGCAAGCCGGATCAATGCGGCACGCATCGCGATCGGCGATAACGGCGAAGACCAGCGGCTGATCCGTACGATTACCCGCAAGGGCGTTCGCTTCGTAGGTGAGGTGCACGAGCAGCAGGTTGCGGAGAGACCGCGCGACCGCACTACGCAATCGAGCAATCTTCTGACCTTACCCGATCGACCATCGATAGCAGTTCTTCCGTATACTAATTTGAGTGGTGACGGGGAACAGGACTATTTCGCTGACGGCATTTCCGAAGACATTATTACCGCGCTGTCTAAGCTGCGCTGGTTCTTCGTAATCGCGCGGAACTCATCGTTCATTTATAAGGGCAAGGCAGTTGATACGCGCCAGGTGGGACGCGAACTCGGCGTGCGCTACGTCCTGGAAGGGAGCGTGCGCAAGAGCGGCGGCCGCGTGCGCGTAACTGCCCAGTTGATCGACGCCGAAACTAGCAAGCACCTCTGGGCCGAACGGTACGATCGGGACCTTATCGACATTTTTGCCCTGCAGGACGAGATTACCCGTAATGTCGTGGCCGCAATTGAGCCGAAACTGCTGGCGGCCGAAGGCATTCGCGCGCAACACCGTTCGCCGGGCGACTTCGGCGCATGGGACATGCTGATCCGAGCCACCTCCCTGTTTTGGCGACTGACCAAGGACGAGAGCCAAGCCGCCATCACACTGCTTAAGCAACTGGTCAATCGACATCCGCTCTATGCTCCGGCGCACAGCATGTTGGCCTTCGTTTTGCTGGTGTCGCGGCAAGGTGGTTGGCACATGATGGAGCCGCAGGTCACGCAAGCGGCTAGTCTCGCTGCGCGGGCGGTGGAACTCGACGATGCGGATCCTTGGGCTCATCTCGCACTGGGCTTCGTGGCTTTCACTAGGCGCCGAACTGATGAAGCGATTGAGGAATTTCAGCGCGCACTCGATCTCAATCCAAACTTTGCGGCTGCTCATGGGTTTCTTGGCTGTGCACTAGCGTTTGACGGTCGATCCGACCAAGCCAAGGATCACATTGAACAAGCCATCCGGATGAGCCCTCACGATCCGCAGAACGCGCTGCTCAATGCGGCACTTGCTGCCGCACATTATCAGGCGGGCCGTTACGCGGAAGCAGTGGGCATAGCCCGCAGCGCCATTCAACAGCGGTTCGAATTGACCAACGGGCACCGAATCTACGTCGCGAGTCTTGCGCAGGCGGGTCGACTCGACGAGGCTCGCGCAGCATTAGCGCGATTACAGGAGTTGCATCCGGAAAATTCGATTGCTTGGATCGAGCGCAACGTTCCCTACACGCCCGAGCCGATGGCAAAATTTCTCGAAGGTTTTCGCAAGGCTGGACTTCAATAGACCTAGAGCTTGGCGCTTTCGATTCATTCGCTCGGGACGGTGCGAGGCCGTCTCGACTCTTTGCTTCATTGCACTTTGGTCGCTAATGGCACATAGCGTCATTTCTCTGCGACGTAGCAAATGGTCGCTATTGGGGTAAGAGCGGACATGGCGGGATGGGGTCGGAAACGACGCTTTTGACCCATAGCGGACATGGCAGACGCCCTCTCTACTGCACGAATGGGTTAAGGGTCTGGCCCGATAGTTCCTGTATCATTCAGCAGGAACGATCGGTGGAACCTCAGTAATAAGGCGGGCGCCGCGTTTGAAAGTCACGTAGCTCCACAGCCAGGTCACGGCGACGACAAAACGATTCCTGATGCCAATCAGGAAATAGATGTGCACTGCGCTCCAAAACATCCAACCGATAAAACCCTTAAGATGAATATGCCCGAGTTCGACGACGGCGGCGCGTCGGCCGATCGTCGCCAGGATTCCCAGATCCCGGTAGCGGAATGGCGGCAGCGATCGACCGGCAATACGTACCGCTATGAGCTTGCCAACATAGTGACCCATCTGTTTGGCGGCCGCCGCGAGACCGGGAATGGGTCGTCCGCGGGCGTCATTCACGGTAGCCGTGTCACCGATCACGAATATATCATCGCGGCCTCGTAGCGACAGGTCAGGGCAAACAACCACGCGACCGCCGCGATCGCGCTCGGCTGAAAGCCATTGCGCTGCCGGCGACGCCGTGATGCCGGCGGCCCAGATCACAGACCCGGCCTCAATGCGACCGCCCGCGAGATCGACGCCGCGCTCGTCGCATTGCAGCACCGGGCTTGAGGTCATTACATCAACGCCCATGGTTGCGAGCGTGTCCCGTGCATAACGGGAGTGCTGTTCCGAGAAGGTCGGAAGTAGATGCGGTCCTGCTTCGACCAGCACGATTCTGGCGGTCCGGGGATCGATGCGCCTGAAGTCACGAGCTAATGTCTGTCGCGCGACCTCGGCGATGGCGCCAGCCATCTCGACACCGGTGGGGCCGCCGCCGATGATCACGAATGTGAGCAGCCGCTTGCGCTGTGCGTCGTCGCGAGCGAGTTCGGCTTCCTCGAACGCGGACAGGATACTGCGACGGATGCGGGTCGCGTCTTCGATGCGCTTGAGGCCTGGAGCAATCTCGGCCCATCGGTCGTGACCGAAATGCCAGTTCCTTGCTCCGGTCGCGATGACCAGAAAGTCGAATGAGAATGGGCCGGCTTTTGTGTTGACGACGCGCGCCTCGACATCAATACCAGTTACCTCCGTCATAAATACCGTGGCATTTTTCTGTTGCCGCAAAATATGGCGAATTGGCCAAGCGATATCGGCCGGGGACAGCGCAGCGGTCGCGACCTGGTAGAGCAGTGGCTGGAAGCAGTGATAATTTTCCCGGTCTATCAGAGTGATATCGACTGGCGCGCGCCTCAAGGTCTTCGTCGCCTCAAGTCCGCCGAAGCCCGCGCCAATGATGACGACTCTATGATTCGAACGCGGCATGGCACTCCTCAAGGGGCGGAAGCAGAGGCTACGCCGAGGCTGCTTCCGGCTCAACGCGTCACTGGCGTTGCACGATCCGCGATGCGAACCTGACGGACTGCTGCAACCACTATTGCCCGTTACAGCCGGCTTGTCAGGATGCCGAAGACGGACTCATGATGAAGATGACGATGTTGAGCTTGCGCCAAGCTAATTCCTAACAAGAGAAACATCATCGCATGGGCGTGCAGCGGCATCCGCGCCTTTCTCGAACAGATGGATGAACGACAGCGGTGCGTTCATGAGACTGTGTTTTCGGACGTGTCGAGTGCGGGCAAAACGGCCTCGATTTCTTTGCGCCGCGTCTCGAGAAAGGGCGGCAGCTTCAAATCGTGACCGAGCGTCTCAACAGGTTCGTCGACCGCAAAGCCGGGAGCATCGGTCGTAATCTCGAACAGGATGCCGCCCGGCTCGTGGAAATAGACCTCCCATCATCCGTCGCGGCGGTGTTCTGTTCATGCCGCGATGCTTCGGCACAAGAAAGATCGCCGCCAAGATAATCGGCCAATGCGGGCATTCCGGTGAGCAAGCGGGGAACGATCAAGGGCTACAGTGCGCACGGACTGCGCAAAGCCTGTGCGACCATCCTCGCGGAGAGCGGCGCAAGCGAGTCGGAATTGAACTCGGTATTCGGTTGGTCCGGACACGCGATGGCGCAGCTTTACACCAAGAAGGCCGACCGAAAACGGCTTGCCGCGCGGGCGATGACGAAGTGGACTCGGCCGTCATCCGAAGATGCGGCGGGCAATTCCGAACTCGCATTTTTACAACTGGAAAAAGAACGCGGGTAAAACGTTAGAACGCGCCGCGAACATCGTGGTCACCACCTATCGGGTCGGTGGTGACCGCAAGACATAAACATCAATGAAATCAACCAAACTACGCCGATGTGGTGGGCCCGGGAGGACTCGAACCTCCAACCAAGCGGTTATGAGCCGCTAGCTCTGACCATTGAGCTACGGGCCCGCGCCGGTCGCGCGAACGCGGCCGAACGAGCGACGCACATTATAGTAAGCGCGAAAGCCGGCACTATCCCCGCCGACTGAGCAAAAACACCGCTTGCTCGCCGAACAAATTCCAGAACCACCACGGCATTTTCAGCCGCATGCGGCTGCCCCAGGCATTGAGCGCCACCGCCTCTTCCATCTTGGCGCCGGACGCTTCGCACAACATGCGGAAGTCCTTGATGCTGCAGAAGTGGATGTTCGGCGTCTCATACCAAGCATAAGGCAAATTGTCGGTCTGCGGCATGTGGCCGCCGAGCGCGACCTGCAGGCGGATGCGCCAGTGGCCGAAATTCGGAAACGACACGATGGCGTGGCGGCCGATGCGCAGCATGTGCTCAAGCACGACGCGCGGCTGCCGCGTCGCCTGCAAGGTTTGCGACAGGATGACGAAGTCGAACGCGTCGTCCGGATAGTTGGCGAGGTCGGTGTCGGCGTCGCCCTGCACGACGGCGAGCCCCTTGGCGACGCATTCGTTGACGCCCTCGCGCGACAGCTCGATGCCGCGGCCGTCGACGCCGCGGGTTTCCAGCAGCCGCAGCAATTCGCCGTCGCCGCAGCCGACGTCGAGCACGCGCGCGCCGCGCTCCACCATGGCGGCGACCACCAGCAAGTCAACGCGCGAGCCGCCCGGGCCGCGCGCCGCTTCCGCCATGGTCAGATCGTATTTGAGCCGCGACAGCATCGTCACCTCAAGCCGCGCGCCTTGGCGGCGCCGTCGAGAAATCCGCGTACGATAGCGAACAGTTCCGGCTCGTCGAGCAGGAACGCGTCATGGCCCTTGTCGGTCGTGATCTCGGCGAACGAGACGCGGGCGCCGGCGGCATTGAGCGCGTGCACGATGGCCCGCGATTCCGCGGTCGGAAACAGCCAGTCGCTGGTGAACGAGATGACGCAGAACCGCGTCGGCGTGCCGCGGAACGCATTCGCCACCACGCCGTCGTAGTCGGCGGCAAGGTCGAAATAGTCCATGGCGCGCGTTAGGTAGAGATAGGAATTGGCGTCGAACCGCTCGACGAAGGTGATGCCCTGATGGCGCAGATAGGACTCCACCTGAAAGTCGGCGTCGAACGAGAACGTCGGATTGTCGCGATCCTGGAAACGGCGGCCGAACTTGCGATGCAGCGCTGCGTCGGAGAGATAGGTAATGTGCGCGCCCATGCGCGCCACCGCGAGCCCGCGCCGCGGATTAATGCCGTCGGCAAAGTAGCGACCGCCGCGCCAGTCGGGATCCGCCATCACCGCCTGGCGGCCGACCTCGTGGAAGGCGATGTTCTGCGCCGAGTGCCGCGTTGCGCCGGCGATCGGCAGCGCCGCGAACACGCGCTGCGGATAGCTAGCCGCCCATTGCAGCACCTGCATCGCGCCCATCGAGCCGCCGGCCACCGCGAATAGCGAGTCGATGTTGAGATGATCGAGCAGCATCGCCTGCGCGCGCACCATGTCGCGCACGGTGATGACGGGAAACTCGAGGCCCCACGGCATGCCGGTTGCCGGATTGGTCGACGCTGGGCCCGATGAGCCCATGCAGCCGCCGACGACGTTGGGGCAGATCACGAAATAACGCTCGGTGTCGATCGGCAGCACTGGGCCGACCATGGTCTCCCACCAGCCGGGCTTGCCGGTCACCGGATGCTCGTTGACGAGGTGCTGATCGCCAGTCAGCGCGTGGCAGACGAGCACCGCGTTGGTGCGCGCGGCGTTGAGCGTGCCGTAGGTCTGATAGGCGATCTGCAGCGGCGCGAAATCGACGCCGGCATCGAGCCGCAACGGATCGCTCGCGGCAAAGCGCACCACCGGCGAATGCGGCTGGTCCGCCTCGCGGGTGCGGTCGGCCAGATCGAGTGTGGCGCCGGCATCGGCCATAACGGTTTCCCAGCATGACGCCGGATCGGCGTCGTTTTCGCCCGCCAGTTATCCGCCGCGGGCGTCAAAGTCGCGTAAATAGGCCGCTTTAGGTCGGAGTCAATGTTTTCTTTGCTTTCCGGCCCCTCGCCTCCTATCAATCGGCCGATTACCGGGACCGATCATGCCCAAAACGCCACGCCAAAGGGTGCCGACGCTGGCCGATCTGCGCCGCGAGATCGATCGCATCGACGCCGCGATGCACGAGCTTTTGCTCGAGCGCGGCGACATCATCGATACCCTGATCGCGGTGAAGAAGACGCAGGAAGTGGGCTCCGCCTTCCGCCCGGCCCGTGAGGCCGACATGATGCGCCGCTTGGTCGAGCGCCATCGCGGCAACCTGCCACTCGATACCGCCGAAAGCATCTGGCGGGTCATCATCGCCTCCTTCACGTATGTCCAGGCGCCGTTCGCGGTGCATGCCGACCTCTCGGCCGGCGACGCGCTGATGCGGGATTCGGCGCGATTTCATTTCGGCTTCACGGTGCCGTTCGTGCCGCACGCGGGCGCGGCGAGCGTGGTCGCTGCGGTCTCCGAATCCAAGGGCGATCTCGGCCTGGTGCCGGCCTTCGCCACCGCGGGCGCCGGCCCATGGTGGGCGGCGCTCGAATTCGACGCCGCGCCGAAAATCATCGCGCGCCTGCCGTTCGTCGAGCGCCCCAACCACCCGGCCGCGCTGCCGGTGTTCGTCGTCTCCCGCGTCGCCGCCGACGCCATGGTGACCGAGACCGAGGTCTGGAGCGTGCGGGTCTCCGGCTGGAACGCGGCTTCGGTCAATTCCATCGCGGCGCTCGCCGACGTTGTTGCCGTACCTGACCGTGCCTTCGACGGCGCGGCGCTCCTGGTCTCGGTCGAGCGCGGCGGCATCAAGGCGGTCGAAAAGGCACTGGTCAAAATCGGCGCCTCGATCCGTTCGACGGCCCTCGTCGGCAGTCACGCGACCCGCTATACGGTGCGCTGAATTTTGCCCTTTTCGGGGGGCCCCAGGATCAAACTTCGGAGTACTAAGGCTAATGTCCGTCCCGCGTCCAAAACCCCGCCCCGGTGTGCTCGATATCGCGCCGTATATGCCCGGCAAGAGCAGCGCACCGGGCGTGGCGAAGGTGTTCAAGCTGTCGTCGAACGAAACGCCGCTGGGCCCGAGCCCAAAGGCGATCGCGGCCTATCAGGCTGCCGGCGTGCATCTCGAGGACTACCCCGACGGCTCGGCGAGCGATTTGCGCGAGGCCATCGGCCGCGCGTTCGGCCTCGACCCGGACCGCATCGTCTGCGGCGCCGGCTCCGACGACTTCCTGCATCTGTTGGCGCAGGCTTACCTGGTCGACGGCGACGAGGCGATCTACACCACCCACGGCTTTCTGATCTTTCCGATCGCGACGCTGGCGGCCGGCGCGCGGCCGGTCGTGGTGCCGGAGACCGACTACACCGCGAACGTCGACGCCATCCTCGCCGCGGTCACGGCAAAGACCAAGATCGTGTTCATCGCCAACCCTAACAATCCGACCGGCACGGCGCTGCCGTTCGACGAGGTCAAGCGCCTGCATCGCGGGCTGCCGCCGCACGTGCTGCTCGTGCTCGACGGCGCCTATGCCGAATATGTCCGCCGCAACGACTACGAAGCCGGCATCGAGCTCGTGGCGACGTCGGAGAACGTCGTCATGCTGCGCACGTTCTCGAAAATCCACGGCCTTGCCGCGTTGCGGCTCGGCTGGATGTTCGCGCCGGCCCACATCGTCGACGCGATCAACCGCATTCGCGGGCCGTTCAACGTCAACGGCCCGGCGATCGTCGCCGGCATCGCCGCCATCGAGGACCTCGAGCATCAGGAGCGCTCGCGGGAGCACAATACGCGCTGGCTCAATTGGCTGACCGAAGAGATCGGCAAGCTCGGCCTGAAGGTGACGCCGAGCGCTGCCAATTTCGTGCTGATCCACTTTCCGGAAACCAAGGGTCGCACTGCCAAAGAAGCGAACGCATTCATGACGAAGCGCGGCCTCATCCTCCGCCAGACGGCGGCGTACAAACTGCCGAATGCGCTGCGCATGAGCGTCGGGACCGAGGAAGCCAACCGGCTCGCCGTCGCGGCGCTGAAGGACTTCTTGGCCAACAAACCGGCGTGATGCTGTGGCGATGCCCGCACCCCTCTTCGACCGCCTGGCGTTAATCGGCGTCGGCCTGATCGGCGGCTCGATCGCGCGCGCCGCGCGCGGGCTCGGCCTTGTCCGCAGCATCGCAGCGACCTCGCGGTCGGAGCCGACGCGGCAGCGCATCCGCGAATTGGGCCTTGCCGACGCGGTGACCGTCACCGCGGCCGCCGCGGTCAAGGACGCCGACCTCGTGATCGTCTGCGTGCCGATCGGCGCCTGCGGCGCGGTCGCCAGGGAAATCGGCCCGCATCTGAAGAAGGGCGCCATCGTCTCCGACGTCGGCTCGGTCAAGGCCGATGTGGTGCGCGACATGGCGCTTCATCTTCCGCCCGGCGTGCATTTCATTCCGGGTCACCCGGTCGCCGGCACCGAGGATTCCGGCCCGGACTCGGGCTTCGCCGAGCTGTTCATCAACCGCTGGTGCATTCTGACGCCGGGCAAGGACGCCGATCCGGCCGCGGTCGAGCGCCTCACGCAATTCTGGACGACGTTCGGTGCCAGCGTCGAGCTGATGTCGGCGGAGCACCACGACCTGGTGCTTGCCGTCACCAGCCACGTGCCGCACCTGATCGCCTACAATATCGTCGGCACGGCGTTCGATCTGCGCCATGTCACCGAGTCGGAAATCCTGAAATATTCCGCCGGCGGCTTCCGCGATTTCACCCGCATCGCCGCGTCCGATCCGACCATGTGGCGCGACATCTTCCTGCACAACCGCGACGCGGTACTGGAAGTGCTCGGCCGCTTCAACGAGGATCTCGCCACCCTGACGCGGGCGGTGCGCAACGGCGACGGCAATACATTGTTTAATGTCTTCGCCGAGCGGCGCGCCATCCGCCGCGGCATGGCGCCGCTCAATTCCGGCGGGCCGGCGCCGGATTTTCGCAAACCCGACGCGGAGCCGAAGGCCGAGCCGCTGCCGCGACCCTACGCAGCCGACGATTGACCGCGTCAGCTGCGCGCTTTCACCGTCAGCGCCTCGTGCACCGTGGCGCGTAACGTCGCGAGCGTAAACGGCTTGGTGATGACGTCGTGGATCAGCGCGTCAAGGCCGGCGGCGCGCTCGCGCTGATCGGCATTAGCCGGTCATCAGCAGCATGGTGACCGTGGGGAAATCCCGGGCGACCGCCAGCGCCAAGGCGATGCCGTCCATGATCGGCATGCGGATGTCTGTGAGCAAAAGGTCGAAGCGCCCCTCCTCGCGCGTGAGCACGTCGACCGCCTCGCTGCCGTGGCGGGTGACGAAACGCACCAGCACGTCGCGGCCGTACGGCGGCGGCGACGCCAGCCGGCTGCGGAACCCGACCGCTTCGCCGCCCGGCAGGCTCGGGCGCGGCGGCACCGCGGTCCAGGAATAGATCTCCTCTTTGGCGGCGTTGCGCACCACGAATTTCAGGCGCGA
>Ga0306925_10005452_pt1 | contig 11663 bp, 8 predicted proteins | sample flu12Cox44000176_FD_203755 | JGI IMG/M metagenome (GOLD analysis project Ga0306925, IMG submission 203755) | Lab enrichment of tropical soil microbial communities from Luquillo Experimental Forest, Puerto Rico - flux8day.12C.oxic.44.000.176 (v2)... | ecosystem: Environmental > Terrestrial > Soil...
TTGGGATTTCCGAAGGGGCCAGATTCCGCAATCAAAGTCCCGAGCCTGAGCCCGAGCTCGTGCCCGGCGACCTCGACCTCGAGCCTGGCATCAGCATCATCGCCGAACGCGCTCAATCTCTCACCGGAGCTTCCGGCGCGGCAATCGCGTTGCGCACGGGCAGTGAGATCGTGTGCCGTGCCCGCACCGGCCGAACCGCCCCCGACCTCGGCGTCCACCTGCAAACCGATTCCGGTCTCTCGGCTGAATGCGTGCGCACCGGCGAGATCCTGCTCTGCCACGACGCCGAGAGCAATCCTCGCGTTGACCTGGCCAGTTGCCGCCGTTTGGGCGCACGCTCCATCCTGGTCGCACCACTGCGTCATTACCGACGCACGGTAGGACTCTTCGAAGTACTTTCCTCGCTTCCGTACGCCTTCGACCACCGCGACGTCGCCACCATGCAACTGCTCTCCAGCGTGATGGTCGCGGCGATGGCACGCCTGGCCCGCATGCAGCCGCTGCGAGCCCACGCCCGGCCTCCCCAACCCTATCCGGGGCGGAGCATGGTTACCCCCCTTACCTCCGACGCCGTGTCCTTCTGAGTGTGTTGAGAATCACTTTCTTTCTGCCGCAATCGGGGTAATATTAAATTCTCCGAGACACATGGAACCCTTCGGGCCCCAGACCGGATCTTTCCGTCCACCTCTGAGGTCCTATCCGCGCAATCGACGCCAGACCGTCCGCCAGCGCGTGCACACTCCCGCGTTCGCCAGTGTGAGCGGCACCTCCGACGACGATATGGTGCTCGATCTCAGCGAGGTCATCGACATCAGCGAATGTGGCGCCTCGATTCAGACCTCATCTGCCTGGGACCTGAGCCGTTCCCTCAACTTGTGTATCGAACTCTCGGAAACCAAGAGCTACGTTCACACCACCGGGCACGTCATCTGGTCGAAACCCAACGGCCGTATCGGGGTCAGCTTTCGCAAATTGCCCGATGAGTCGCGCCGCAAGCTGAAGGAGTGGCTCTTCCTCAACGCCATGGTGGGCGCAGCGAATTACGCCGCTCGGCATGGTAATCTGCCCTCAGTTCGGGTGCCGCTGAAACCAGCGCCGAAACCGACGCCTAAGCCGGCGGCAAAGGCGGGGGTCAAGCCGCAGTTGCCTTCGCCCGACGAGTCGAGCGCCGATTACACGACGACGCTCGCGGCTCTGTCGGCCGTACAACGTGAAGTGGAAGCTCAGGGATCCCATCTCGACGCGGCACTGCAACTGATCGCCGAAAGGGCTCGCGCCCTGACCCGAGCCAATGGCGCCGCGATTGCTCTGGCCGAGGGGCGCAAGATGGTGTGCCGCGCCAGCTCCGGCGACGCCCCCCCCATCCGTGCCACGCTCGACGTCACCTCGGGATTTTCCGGATACTGTGCCCGCACCGGGTTCCTGCAGCGCTGCGACGACGCCGAGACCGACGCGCGCGTCGACCGCGAGAGCTGTCGCATGCTGGGCATCCGCTCCATCATCGCCGTCCCCATCCGCTTGGGAGACTCCATTGTCGGTCTGGTGGAGGTCTTCTCGGCGCGACCCAACGTTTTCACCGACCGCGATGGCACGATACTCCAGCGCCTGGCCGATACGGTGCTCGCCTCGGTGAACCGCGCGTCGCGCGCCAGTGCGCTGCCAGCGCCACGCTTCGAGACTGTCCTGAGGCCCTCATCTGAAGCGCTTGTTTCCGAATCCTTTCCTTTCTCGACGATGGTCGCTGCGGGCGAGTCCTCCTCCGGACTCACTTTTCCCAAGCGGCACTTGGCCCTGCTGGTGGTTGCTGCCGGCTCGATCATCGTCGTCCTTACGTATTTGCTGACTCCGTGGGTGATCGAAAAACTTCGTCCGGGGGACGACGTAGTGGCGGCCTCCACTGCACAGCCTTCGCCGGTCGCCGAAAAGCCGGTCTCCGCGGCGGCAGCGCCGGTCAGCCTCGACGAAGATCGAAAGCGCGCCGAACTCGGCGATCCCTATGAGCAAGTCGCCTTGGCGACGCGCTATGCCACTGGGGACGGCGTTCCCCAAGACTATTCGCTGGCCGTGCGCTGGTATCTGAAGGCCGCTGAACAGGGCCACGTTGGGGCACAGGATACGCTGGGCGCCTACTTCTGGCTTGGCCGCGGCGCCCCCAAGGATGTCAGCAGGGCATACTTTTGGTCCGTTCTCGCCCGCGCCGAAGGAAAAGAGGCGAGCAAGGATCGCGTCGCCTTCATGACCGGCCAGTTGACTCGCGCCCAAGCGGAAGCGATCCAGCGCGAAGCCGAGAAATTCCTCAAACAGCACCCGCCCTTGATGAACAGCGACAACCCGTATTAATCGTAGCGCCGGCGTCTCGCCGGCTGTCCCGGGGACGTCCCGCCCAGGGAAAGCCAACCAGAAAATGGTTTGTATCGGGGGGCGCCTTTAGGCGCGCCGAGAGCTGCGGTCCCCCAGATGCGCTTTTAGGCGCTGGTCTTTTCCGTGCTTCCTCTACCCGGCAGGTCTAAAATTAACCTGGGCTCTATGTCTACGCTGCGGAACATGCTCGACGAACGGGTGCGCGAAGCCGCCCCCGAACTCTGCGAGACCCTCGAGGGCACTCGCCTGCGTTGCTACGCCTGCGGCCACCAATGTCCCATTCCTGAGGGCCAGCCCGGTGTTTGCAAAGTACGCTACAACCGCGGCGGGAAACTCTACGTTCCCTGGGGATACGTGGGCGGCGTGCAGTGTGACCCCATCGAGAAGAAGCCCTTCTTCCACGCCTATCCCGGCTCGCTCGCCTACAGTTTCGGAATGCTGGGCTGCGATCTGCACTGCGCCTACTGCCAGAATTGGGTGACCTCGCAGGCGCTGCGTGATCCGCACGCGGTCTCGCCGCCGCTGAAGGCCGATCCCGCCGCGCTCGTGCAAGATGCCATCCAACTCGGCGCGCGTGTCCTGGTCAGCACCTACAACGAGCCGTTGATCACTGCCGAATGGGCAGCCGCGATCTTCAAAGAAGCCAAGTCTGCCGGACTCCTCACCGGCTTTGTCTCCAATGGAAACGGCACTCCGCGGGTACTGCAGTACCTGCGGCCCTGGCTCGATCTCTACAAAGTCGACCTGAAAAGCTTCGACGATCGCCACTACCGCCAGCTCGGCGGCCGCCTGCAGCCGATCCTTGAAACCATCCGCAGTCTGCACCAGATGGGACTCTGGCTTGAGATCGTCACCCTATTGATCCCGGGCTTCAACGATTCCGATTCTGAATTGCAGGGCCTGACCGAGTTTCTAGCCTCTGTTTCTGCCGACATCCCCTGGCACGTCACGGCGTTCCACGCTGACTACAAGATGACGGACCAGCGCAACACGCGCCCCGACGACTTGCTGCGAGCCGTCGCCATCGGGCGCCGCGCCGGGCTTCGCTACATCTACGCGGGGAACCTGCCCGGCCGGGTTGGCGATCTGGAAGACACACGCTGCGCCCACTGTGGAGAGACCCTCATCGAGCGCTTCAGCTACGAGATCCGGGGTTACCACATCACGCCTGATGGGAGGTGCCCGGCTTGCTCTGCCCCGGTCCCTGGTCGATGGGCCCCGCACTTCAGTCGACAGATCACGGCGCATCCTTTCCTGCCGCACCGCGTCTCCGGTTTGGTTACAATCGCAAGTCGGCGCTAACCCCGATTTCTCCCACGAACCGATGCGAAGGGTCAGCCTCATCCTGACGCTGTTGGGTTGTTTCGTTGCATGTTCTCCGCGCGATTTCCTCACGCGCCGCCTAGCCTCCGCTCTTATCGCCGGGTCGGAAACGTTCACGGCACCGCAGCAGTTCTGGCTGCGCATCGGTCCCGTCTCGAGCAAGGACTATGGCTCGCCGCAATATCTGGTGCTTCAGCATCGCGGCTGGATCGTCGGCAGCAACACCTCCTGTCCTGCCCAGATCACCCCGCCCCCATGTGTCGAGGTCGCTCTAACTCCTGCCGGAGTCGATGCCTTTCACGACTTGATCCGCGGCACGGAGAGCGGCAAGGAGTATTTCAGTGTTCCCACCGCCCGAAGGGAACTGGTCGGGGTGACCGGCATCAGCAAGAACGCGAATCTTGCGGACGTGGAATTTACCTGGAAGTGGGTTCCGCTCAACGAGGTCGGCTCCGCGCTCAACGTCGGCGGACTCCAGTACAAGTCCACCGTGTCGATGAAACACTACGACGATGGCTGGCGGCTGGCCGAAGCCAACGCCGTGCGCACCGGCCAGCCGATGGAAGATGCTCTCAAGAACGCCGACCCCGTGCCGTAGGCGAGTGCCTTCCACCCGCCGAATTACCCGCCAGAATGTTGGTTTAGCCAACGACCAACGAGACCACAACAGCTTCCTGACCCGCGATCACACAATCGACAACTTCTCATTGAACTCTCCACCTCCCCTCTGATATTCCTCTTGCTTTCCTATGACCAAGACAAGGCTGCTGTTCATCACCCTCCTTCTCGCCTCAGCTCAATTCACCAGCGCTGCCGACAAGCCCAGGATCACGCTCGACGAGTTCTTCAACTATGTCGGCTACAACGCAGTCCAGATCTCCCCGGACGGCAACTCTGTCGTGATCGGAGTCGAAAGGGCCGACTGGGACCGCCAGATCTTTCAAAGCGATCTGTGGCTGTATCGCGACGGCTCGGGTGAAGGTTCGCTCATCCAGCTCACAAGGTCCGGTCACGACTACACCCCCCGCTGGTCTCCTGACGGACGCTGGATCGCATTTCTGTCCGAGCGGTCTACCGACTTCGGCAAGGATGATTCCGAAGACGCTGCCGGCGCCGACAAGACTGTGTCCCACCTTTACCTGATCTCTCCGAATGGCGGCGAAGCGTTCGCAATCACCTCCGGCGACGAGAGCGTCCACGCCTTTGCCTGGTCGCCTGACTCGCGAACCATCTACTTCGCCACCCGCACGCCCTGGAAGAAGGAACAGAAAGACGCTTACAAGAAAACCTGGAAGGACACGATTCAATATCGCGCGGCCGAACGTGGAGACACGATCTACAGCCTCGATATGGAGCGCGCGCGTGCCCAGTACGAAGAACGTGGCACACGCGAGACTCCCAAGGCAGAAAAAGAAGCCAACACCACGCTAATCGCAAGCGGCATTGCGGCCACGCCCTGGCGCGTGCAGCAGCTCGACGTTTCTCCTGACGGACGCCGTCTAGCCTTCGCGACGACGTCTGTGTCGCAGCGACAGGAGCGGGTTGAGGAATTCGAAATCTATTCCGTCGATTTGGCGCACACCTCCCCCGAAAACGCCCCACGCCAGCTCACCCGCAACGAGGCCCTGGAAGACAATTTGACCTGGGCTCCGGATAGCCGTCACGTCTTTTTCAACGTGACACTCGGATCGTTAGAAGGGAAGTATGTAGACACGCAAGACCGGCTCTACTCGATCGATGCGGATTCCGCCCAGGTCGAGCGCTGGGCCGCTAAATTCAACGGCTCCGTAGGTCGGCATGCCGTCCTGCCGAGTGGCACGGTAGTCGCGGCTGCCCGCCTTGGTACGGAAGTGCAGTTCTATGCGCAGTTTGCTCCCGACTCTGCGTTCACGAAACTTCCCAGCTGGCCGGGAGCCTATAACACCATCTCGGCCGCAAAGAACTCGCCCCGCGTGGCCTTCGTCTATTCCTCACTGCAGCGCCCGATGGAGGTCTACCTCGCCGACAGCCCCGAGAAGCTCCAACAGGCCCGCCCACTGACTGCCTTCAACAAACTGTTTACCGAGCGGGACCTCCCGCAAGGCAAGCCGTACCGGTGGGTTTCCGACGACGGCACCGACGTCGAGGGCATGCTGATCTATCCGCCAGGAAAATTCGAAGCCAAGCATCTCCCCATGCTGACCCTGATTCACGGCGGCCCCGCTGACGCCGACGGCAATCACTTCGAGGCCGACTGGTACCAGTGGGACCGCCTGGCCGCAAGCGATGGCTGGCTAGTCTTTGAACCCAACTATCGCGGCTCGAGCGGATACGGCGACAAGTTCCTCATGGAGATCGTTCCGGAAATCGTCTCGCGTCCCGGCAAAGACGTCCTCACCGGCGTCGATGCACTCGTGAAAGAGGGCATCGCCGACCCCGACCACCTCACGGTGGGCGGTTACAGCTATGGCGGCTACATGACCAACTGGCTCATCACACAGACCACCCGCTTCAAGGCCGCCGTCACGGGCGCTGGAGCCGTGGAGCACGCCAGCAACTGGGGAAACGACGACACCACCTTCGACGACGCCTACTTTCTCGGCGGACGCCCCTGGGAAGCCGTCAAGCGCTACACGGACGAAGCTGCCCTATTCCGGATCGACAAAGTTCGTACCCCCACGCACATGGTCGCCGGAGCCGATGACATCCGCGTGGCCGTCTCGCAAGACTATCTGCTCGATCACGCCCTGCACTCGCTCGGGATCCCGAGCACGCTGCTGATCTTCCCGGGCGAGGGCCACTCGCTCGACAAGAATCCGTGGCACGGAAAGATCAAAGTTCGCGAGGAGTTGAAGTGGCTGCAGAAGTACGGAGGGGTCGGCCCGACGGATTAAGTCGGTTGCACCTTGGTGTTGATCGAAAGGGGACAGAGGGCAGCTCAGGGAAGGGCACGACGTCAGGTGTCGTGCATGAGCGGCGCTTTAGCGCCTGAGGTTATTGCCCCGTGCTAGGTGCCACGTTCGAAGCTATCTTCACCCGGTGTGCGGTGGACGCGAAATTCTCCACGCCCTTGAAGATCGCTCCCGCGATCTGTTCCCGGTATTCGGTGCTTTGCAGCTTCTCTTCATCGGTAGGGCTGCTGACAAAGGAAATCTCAGCCAGGATTGAGGGCATCTCGGTTCCGGTCAGCACTACGAACGACGCTTCCCGTACGCCGCGATTTCGAATGCCCCTGTTCTGTGAAGCCAGCGCTCCGTACAGCGCGTGCTGCACGCTGGCCGCAAGTTTTCTCGATTCTTCAACTTTCTGTTTCAGGGCCCGCCCAGAGAGCTTGGCCAGAGTCACGTTCGCGGCAGTGGCGTTCTCCCGGTACTCGATTTCCCGCGCCTCCGGCGGAGAGAAGAAGCTGGAGTAATACGTTTCCACGCCGCGTGCGGAGGTCAGGCTGCTGTAGTTGGCGTGCACCGAAATGAACAGGTCCGCCTGCGCATGGTTGGCGATCTCGGCCCGTTCTTCGAGCGAGACATAATTGTCGTCCTTGCGCGTGAAAATTACCTCGCAACCCAGCCGGCTTTCGAGCATCTTGCCCAGGTTCTGCGCCACATCCAGAACGATTGTTTTTTCCAGCAGGCCGCCGCGCCCCACCGTGCCCAGGTCCCAGCCGCCATGGCCGGCGTCAATCACCACTCGCAATCTCGATCCCTGGGCACGCGGTGCGTTTAGGTCCCGACTGGCCGGCGAGGGTGCCTGTGCGTTCTCCTGCTTTACCGGCGACGCTGTCAGGTCAGGTTTGGGTTGGACCTCGGGCTTGAGCGCCTCTGCACCGCGAACCTCAATCACCAGGCGATGCGGATTCTGCTCCAGCGTGTCCCAAAAGTTTGATCCCGACTTCGTTTCCAAAACGACTCGGGTGATCTTGTCGGCGGGCTGCGCCACGCGAATGCGGTTGATTAAGCCATCTTTTACTTCGATGACCTGCCCGTTCAGCCCCGGCGCCAGCGCGGTATCCAGCAGATCAAAGTAAATCCGCTCCGGGCTCGGCAGCCGATTCTTGCGGTACTGTACCGGCCCCTGCAAATCGATCACGACCGTGCTCACACCTGAGTCGCTCCGGTGCACGACGGCGCTCACGATCGAAGGACCAGAGTTCATTCCCGATGCGGACACGGCCGGAAGTGGTGGCGCGACCTGGGTCACGGCCGAACTCGCGGGCGTCGAGGAGTCGCCCGTCGAGCTGACGACCTGGTTCTGCCGGGAGTCGCCCGTTGAACTGACGACCTGGTTCTGCCCGGAGTCGCCCGTCGAGCTGACGACCTGGTTCTGCCCGGAGTCGCCCGTCGAGCTGACGACCTGGTTCTGCCTCTGGTCCGTCAGGCCTCTTGAGAGTGCGCGGGGTGCGCTTTTCCACCAGATCACGCCCGCTAGCAGAACTGCAACCATGCCCAGGACCCCCAAAGCGGGCACGAATTTGTGTCGTCGCGTGTCCTCGTAAAGGCTGGGTGCAATATCTTCCTTGGAAAATTCGAGCGGCACGCTTTCCTGTGCCGGCTCGACTGCCGGCGGGATCGGCGGCAGGGGAATGTGCCGCAAGCTCTCCAGTTCGCTCGCATGCAATTCCACAGCCGCAACCTTGGCCGCGCGTACAATCCGGTCTTCCTCTTCCGGCCTCAGGGCGGCGAGAATCAGCTCCGCCAGAAGGTTCAGGCTGCGGACATCGGCATCGCTGAATCCGAACGGCTCGGTCGAAAACGCCTCCAGCAACCCCACCACGTTCTGCTGCCCGAGCAGCGGAACCGCGACCATGGAGCGCGTGCCCAGTCGCCGGCACGCCTCTACGTTGACCCGAGGATCGCTTTCGGAATCATCGCAGCGCACGATCCGTGCCGTCCGGAAACAGGTGCCGGAAAATCCTGCTCGCGAGTCTAGCCGCATCCCCCGGTCCGGGGCCATGCTACCTGCCGAGGCGCGACAAATGATTTCCTCGCCCTCGGCCAGAGCGATTGCGATTCCATCGGCGGCGGTGATCGCTTGCGCCCGCTCGGCCACTAGTTGCAGCACCTCGTCGAGCACGAACTTCTCGTATCCCCAGGTGTCGTCTCCCCCAGCTACGCCCTCGACATACCGGCGCGCTTCCTCGACTCTTTTTCTCCGGATTTGATCATGGAGGGTAGAGAACGCCAGCAGCGCTTGTAGCGCTTCCCGCTGGTCGGCGGGTTCCCCCGCCGAAGCATTCTCGAGAGGATCGGCCACTCCCCCTGTGCCTGCGACCTTTAACAGCGGATCGGTGTTGGACGGATTGGTGGCCATGTAGGGGTCAACAGCCCCAGAGCTCCCGCTCTGACGCAAGCCAGTGTGGTCGAACCGCAAGTCCATGTCAATGAGCCGCTTCTCCCATTACTGAAGGTCGAAACCTTCGGGTTTTGCAGGCCGCCGACCCGGCTAATTGGTAAGTTACCGGGCTTTTTCCCCGGTTGCAATCGTTCCAAATACACGAAGGTCACACATGTCCCCGGCGGGACCGCAGCTCATTTTTGGACGTTCCCGGATGGGAGCGGGCACGCTCGGCCCCGGGCCTAAGACCTTGCTTTCTCCGTTGCTCCGCAGGCTGAATCGTCATATGCTGATCAGTGATACGTTGTACTCAGGTTTGCAGTGGAACAGGAACAGGAAGTAAGTCCCAGGAAGAACAAGCGCTCTCGCTGGCTCTGGCCCATGGGCCTGCTGGCGACGGGAATGGCGGGTGCCGCAGTGCTGTTTCGAGGCTGCTGGCACAGTAAGATGAGCTGGCCGGTCCGCTCTCAGGGTTGCGCCTACCAGGTTTGCACTCGTTGCGGTATCAAGCGTCTTTTCGATGAAGACGCCTTTCACGGCTACGGCCCATTCAGCTACGACCTTCAACGATTGCTTGCATATGATCATGCCAGGCGATTGAAGGCTCGGGGTGAACCCGCTGCCACCGTCGAACAGCGTCCTGCCTCCTGACCCCACTATCTGAACCTTCGCCGCTACTCGAGCCCGCGCCATTTCTGAGGATAAGATTCGTTTATGCAGGCTTCCTCTGGATTGGCGACGCCCTCAGCACCCACGACGCCGCAATCGCTGCGCCGAGTCCACTACCGCCACCCCGTGCAGACCCTGGTCTACGCCACTCTCGACAATGGCAACGGGGGGATCCTGCGCAATCTCAGTGAATCCGGGGCTGCCCTCCAGGCTGTCGCCCCTCTCCGCGCCGGGCAAATCCTGCGCGTGCGCTTTGACCTGTTCCACCCGAAGACCCGGGTGGACGTAGACGCGCGCGTGAGCTGGGCAAATTCCACAGGCCAGGCTGGCGTTGTCTTCACCAACCGGACGCAGCAGCTTTGCCGGCAGATCAATGGCTGGATTTTTCAGAATCTTTTGCGCAGGTTCGAATCTGCGGCCCCCATACTCTCCAGCTCTGCCGCGGACGACCTGGTCCTTTCCGGCAATGCCCGCCCGGCGATTCGCGTCAGCTCAACGGTGTCTGCGCCAGCCTCTCCGTTCGTTCGAGCGGCAGCATCGGTCCAACTCCCGGTCGCCGAGCCGCAGCTTGCCCTTTCCTGGTGGCCGCAACCGGTTTCTTTCCGCAGCCTCGCCAGGATGATGGACGTCCTCATCTTGTTGTCGGCCGTGCTGCTGTTTTTCTGCGTGTTCTTGGCCATCGCAGAGACGATTCCACCGTGGCCGGCAACGGTTGCCCTGATCGCGGGTATCGCGGGATTCTTCACCGCGTTGTATTGGTGGATTTGTGGCTGGCTGGGATGTGAAACCGTGGGAGTGCAGCTAGCCAGGATCGCCCTGCCCGATTCCGCGAAAGCCAGCCTACCCCGCGAACCGCAAGCCCGCTTTCGCTAGCGAACGCTTAGGAAGCAAGAGTTGCTTTGCGGTGCAGACCGCGGCGCCTGTCTGTGTGAGCGCTAGACTCCCTGCCAGTAGCTAGAAGCCAGCAGGTAGCAGCCACGCTACCAGCTACCCTCCGCCGGCTGCCAGCTAGTTCCCAAAATACCGTTGCGCCAACCAGAGCTGCAGGCTGCGCTGCAGCCGCGCGGGCACGTTGAGGAAGCGGATGCCGGCATTGCCTTGCTGGTCGGTCCAGGCAATTTCGCCACGCGCCTTTACCGTGTAACGCGTGCCCGGCAGCCGGAAGGAAATCTGCAACGGCTGATGCACGTCGACTTCGTGGCCGAGGTGAACTCCAATACCCCCCTGGCTCAAGTTGACCAGGTCGCCTTGAGTCTTTTTCTGTGATCCCCAGGCCAGCGCAACCGGTGTCTCGACGGCCTGGCGATGGTAGCGCAGCCGTCCATCGAGAATCAGATTCCGTGCGGCCGAAAGAGTGCGAACTGCCTGCTCGACGGAGATCGGCTTCTCGAAGCTGAACAGGGCGCCGGTGGCGTCGATTTCGTGGCGCCCGCGTGGGCCGCTCATTACCACCAGCGGGACGCTCAGCGGAAAATGCTTGTCACGTTGCAGATTGCGCAGGAACTGGTCCGTCCCATGAAGGTCGCAATCCACAATGAGCGCGTCGATTTTCGAATTGGCTAACTTGGCTTGTGCGCGTTCCGGCTTCGACTCGACGTCGCAGTCGATGTGAAGCCCACCGAGAATACATTCCAGAACACTGACTTCCTGCCAGTCACGAGAGACCACCATCGAGGTAAGAGCCATAAACCCAATCTAGTCCCGTACAGTAATGCCCCCTAGATCACCAAGGTAATGGGGAAGCTTCGAGCGCGAGCTGACAGCCATCAGCTGCCAGCCACAAGCCGCCAGCGCCTTAAAATAAACTCCATGCCTCTCCCCGACGGCTTCACCCTGCGCACCGCTTCCACGACGGATCTCGACACTCTCGTCGAGCATCGGCGTGCCATGTTTCAGGACATGGGCTACACCGACCATGCTGCACTGAGTTCCATGTCGGCAAAATTTCGGCCCTGGCTGTTGGCGCACATGAATTCGGACGACTACCTGGCATGGCTCAT
>Ga0306925_10005463_pt1 | contig 11654 bp, 10 predicted proteins | sample flu12Cox44000176_FD_203755 | JGI IMG/M metagenome (GOLD analysis project Ga0306925, IMG submission 203755) | Lab enrichment of tropical soil microbial communities from Luquillo Experimental Forest, Puerto Rico - flux8day.12C.oxic.44.000.176 (v2)... | ecosystem: Environmental > Terrestrial >...
TCCATATCGCCGACTGGGATTGGCCTCTTGCCGCTGACTGGTGTTGGGAGTGTGGCGATGATTTCGTCATGTACGAAGACCCCGACCATATCGGCTGGTATCTGCTGTACGACATCCACACTGGCGTCTACGTTCACGTCACTTTCTTGGGCTCATAACTCGACGCGGGGTTGGGGGCCTGCTCCGAACCTGCTACTCACGCGGGGAAGCCATTTTCGCTGCTCCCCCATGCCGCTCCACAATTTGCTTTCACTCCGTCCTCCCCTTATCCTAATCTTTCAACGCGAATGAAAATCGCCCTCGCTCAATTCAACCCCACCGTCGGTGACTTCGAAGGGAATTCGGCTCGCATTCTTGATCTTGCTGGCCAGGCCAAGTCCCGCGGCGCAGATCTAGCCGTCTTTTCGGAACTCTGCATCTGTGGCTATCTCCCCCTCGATCTTCTCGAGCGACCCAACTTTATACAGCGCAACTACGACACACTCAAGCAACTCGCCGCCCAGATGCCGCTTCCTGCTGTTGTCGGCTATGCTGGCCGCGTTAACAAGGATCACCACCCAACGGGGAAGTCCATCGCCAATAAAGCCGCTCTTATTTCAGAAGGCCGCGTTGTTTTCGAGCAATCCAAGATGCTCCTTCCTACCTACGACGTCTTCGACGAGTCCCGCTATTTCCAGCCTGCTGATCGCCAGTACGTCTATGCCCTCGACAACGAGCAACTCGGTATCACCATTTGCGAGGACGTCTGGAACGACAAAAACTTCTGGGCGTCTCCCATGTACGCTCGCGATCCCGTTCTCGAACTCGTGTCCCAAGGCACCAGCATTCTTCTCAACATCTCCGCCTCCCCCTGCACCATCGACAAGCGCGACCTGCGCATCGGCATGCTGCGATCCATTGCGCGCCACCACAAACGTCCCGTTGTGTACGTAAATCAGGTCGGCGGAAACGATTCCCTGGTATTCGACGGTGCCAGTATGGCTCTCACGCCCGAGGGCACTGTTGCCGCACAAGCCAAAGCCTTCGAAGAAGACCTCGTCCTCTTTGATACGGTCAGCGGGATAGGCGACATCCACGAGCAGCCCGACAACGAGATCGCTTACGCCTATGCGGCGCTTGTCACCGGAACGCGCGATTACGTCCGCAAATGCTGTTTCTCCAAGACCATCGTCGGCCTCAGTGGCGGCGTCGACTCTGCCGTCGTTGCCTCCATCGCTGTCGCGGCTCTCGGCTCCTCGAACGTCCTCGGCGTTTCTATGCCCGGGCCATTCTCCTCCGAAGGTAGCAAAGCCGATGCGCGCGCTCTCGCGCAAAACCTCGGCATCGAATTCCTCACCATCCCTATCACTCCAGTCTTCGAAGCCTACAAACAGGTTCTTTGCCCGATCTTCGCAAATCGCCAGGTCGACGCGACCGAGGAAAACATCCAAGCCCGTATCCGCGGCAACTACCTCATGGCGCTTTCGAATAAATTTGGCTCCATGGTTCTCAGCACAGGAAACAAATCAGAGATCGCGGTCGGTTACTGCACCCTATACGGCGATATGGCCGGCGGCCTGGCCGTCATTTCCGACGTGCCCAAAATGATGGTTTATGAACTCGCGCGCTACATCAACCGCGAAAGGGAACTGATCCCTCGCTCGACCATTGAAAAAGCTCCTTCCGCCGAACTCCGCCCCAATCAAAAAGACACCGATTCTCTGCCCCCCTACGAAGTTCTCGACACCATCCTGAAAGCCTATATCGAAGAGGTTAAATCCACCGACGAGATCGCCTCCGAATACGGTTACAATCTCAAACTGGTCCGCGACATCGCCCTGCTCGTCGATCGCAACGAGTACAAGCGCAAGCAAGCCGCACCTGGGCTCAAAATCACCTCGCGCGCCTTCGGCTTCGGCCGCCCTTTTCCGATCGCCCAACGGTTTATTCCATGAAACCATTCATCACTCAATTGAGGACTCGCGTGAAAACAACACTCCGACTTGGCCTGTTTACACTTGTCGCCCTCGCGGCTTCCGGTGCCTCTGCTCAGCAACCTGTGTCTCCTGAAACTCAGAAGAACATCGAGGCTTTTCTGCGTAACTACTTCGCACTCGGCCCTGATATCAAGATCACGGTCGGCACCCCCAAAGAGATTGGCAATTCCGGTCTCTCCGAGGTTGCCATCGACGTCAAATCTCCCGAAGGCTCCGACACCGTCAAAATGTACCTCACCAAGGACGGTCGCTATCTCCTCCGCGGCGAACTGAATGACCTCACCTCGGATCCCCTTGCCGAGAATATCGCCAAGTTCAAACTCTCAAATGCTCCCGTCCTTGGCGATCCGAAGGCAACAATCACGATCGTCGAGTATTCGGACTTCGAGTGTCCTGTCTGCCGCAGCCTTCACGATGTCCTCCGCGGGCTCCTCCCCAAGTACCCTCAGGTCAAAGTCGTGTTCAAGGACTTTCCCCTGGAAGCCCTTCACCCGTGGGCCCGTACCGCCGCGCTTGCCGGCCGCTGCGCCTATCAGCAGGACCCCAAAGCCTTCTGGAAGCTCTACGACCTTATTTATGACAATCAGGACATCATTTCTGCTTCGAATGCCTGGGACAAGATGCTTGACTACGCTGGCCGCTCCGGCCTCAATGCCGATACCTTCAAATCTTGCATGAGCGGCCCGCAAGCCTCCGCCGAAGTCGATGCCAGTATCACGAACGGAAAGGAACTCGAGGTCCGCAGCACGCCCACCGTCTTCGTCAACGGGCGGCGCATCAACGGCGCCGACCCGCATGTTCTGCAGCAATATATCGAATACGAGCTAGCCCAACAAAAAGCCGCCAAGAAGTAACCTCCAGCCCGCGTTGCGCAACCCCGCAACGAACTGTGATTGCCGCTGTCCCATCGCAAAAGCATTCCAAATGCTCTGCGCTTGAGAAATCCCTTTTTCGAACGGTGCAATCTCCGGGAGACACGGATAAAAAGGGAAGAGAGATTGGAGGCGATTTTTGACTAACCACGGAGCTAAGCCAGGGTGACATGATCACGGGCCGGAGCCGACCGCGCGGTCTCCCATATTTCGTAGTTAACATAATATAGCTTATCAGACGCAAGGACAAACGATTTCTTCAATCTTTTTCGGCTTTTCTGTCCATTTCTCTATCCCGTTGCCCAAACGCATGCGCCGCCTGGCGTACTCCTGTGCGAGCCAGCACGTAGGGTTCGGCACATTGAGGTGGGTCCTAGGGTGAGCGTTTTGGGCATCCTGAACACCGCTCGAGAGAAAAAGCCTAGGTGGGTTAACTTTGCTGCGGTGGCTCGGACGGCTGCTCCGACGAACGCCGTCTGGTTGTCGCTTGAGTCAGAACGATGCCGTGACACCTTTCGGCGACGTTTGCCTTCGATTTGAAAGGCCCATTGGGCATGGTACTTCCCTTTTGCGTCTAACTGAGCGCTTGCAACTGAAACGGCGAACTCTACAGCGCGCGCGGCTTCACCCACTCGCGCGCCACCGCCACGCCAAACCCGTTTACGCCATCAACCACTTCATTCACCGGTACCGCGGCATTTGCGGCAGCGCTATCGCTCATCTCGCTCTTTATGACGTCTCTTTCCGCAAGGGCGCATCGGGTGCGCCCTTGGTCCGCACGCAATTTTCGGAACACTCGGAGTCGGCTACTTTTCGCCAGGCTTCTTGATGGGTGTTGCTCTCGACTGGCCCTCTCAATTCAGCAAATACATCGTCTGTCTCTCGCGGTCAAACGACACCCCGCGAAGCTTCAATGCTCGCACTCCAACAAACCCGTCGTATCCCACGCCCTTCCCCGTCGGCACACAATACGTCCTCGACCCGCTGAAACTCCTGCCACCCAACAGCATCTGCGCCTTCTCAATCTCTCGCACCATCTCTGGCCCGGCTACGCTTACGCCACCTCGCGTTTCTTTTTTCTCTCCGTCCCAGTTCTCTCCGTACACCACTACCAGGTCCGATCCTGTGTCCACAATCAGTCTCACACGCCGCCCTTGCAAGGTGGCTTCTGCCAAAGCCACCCCGGACGCGTGATCGTACCCAACCGCTATCCCTTCCTCCGCCTTTCCGCCAAACTCCAATTGCCTTTTCTCATAATCCAGCCGGAAATTCGTGCGCCCCAGCACATCCATCCCGATCAGCCCCGCGACCTCCGTCCCGAGATCCTTCTCCCACGGCGACAAATCCATTACATTCATCCGAAGCGATGTCACTTCAATCGGGCCGAGGGCCAACTCCGGCAGCACGATTTGCTCCACTTCCACCGGTTTTCCTGCCGCCACCAACTTGCCAACCCTTACTTCCAGGCCCATCCTCTTGGCCAGTCGCGTATTCAGGACACTTGGCGACGTCCCAGTATCGACCACAAAATTCTGCCTCCCTCGTATTCCTCCAATTTGGCCAACGGCCAAGACCAAGAAACCTTTTCGCACTGTAATCGAAATACCTCCACGCGGCATCGAATCGGTATCTGTTTCCGGAGTGTGTTTTATGTTCCGTTCCCCTGCAATCGCGATCGGGATTCCCAGCAGCGTCCCCGCTAACGCTGTTCGCACCGCTCTTTTTACAACTTTTTTTACAATCACCCTTGCCGCACGCTCCCGTTTCGGTTCGTCCGAACCTACGCGCCCGGCTAGGCACTACAAGACTCTGCGGATGGATTCCGGATAGATTCTCCGTGTCCAGCTAGCTCACACTATTTCCGCTAGTTAATTCGTTTTATTCCGACGAGTGGTCTCGAGCTTTTTCAACGTCCCCTGAGCGGTTACGTCAAATACATCGAGGCCACCATGAGCACACCCAATCCATACGATTCCATTATTCGTTTTTCTGTCTTCGAGCTCGATTTTCAAGGACGCGTTCTTCGCAAACATGGCATGCGTATACGCTGCCAGGGTCAACCTCTTCAGGTCCTGGCGGCTCTCCTTGAGCGGCCGGGAGTACTGGTCACACGCGAGGAACTTCGTCAGCGCGTCTGGCCCGAGGACACGTTCGTCGATTTCGACCATGCCCTCAACACCGCGATCAAAAAACTCCGCAGCGTCCTGAATGACGACGCCGATGCACCACGCTTCATCGAAACTGTTCCACGCCGCGGCTACCGCTTCATCGCCATTATTCAGCCACCCGCGCAGTCTGCGGCTGGTCTCAACCCGCCGCTCGCGGCTGCGCCGCCAACTCTCTCTGCGGATTCTTCTCCTCCTCGCAATCAACAACTTCTTCTTATCGCGTCCCTGGCAATTGTCCTTGTCTTTACGGTCATCTACTACTTCAACTCGCACCGTTTTCGTGCGAGCGCCAATCCTACGTCGAACCGGGCCGCGATGCTCGCCGTTCTCCCCTTTCAAAACATGACCAGCGACCCCGCTCAGGACTCCTTATCCGATGGCCTGACCGAAGAAACCACGACGCGTCTTGTTCGCCTCAATTCTTCCCGCTTCCATGTAATCGCCCGTACCTCCGCGATGAAATATAAGAATGCCCACAAGAGTGCTGACGAGATTGCTCGCGAACTCCACGCCGATTACCTTCTCGAAGGCAGCATTCGTCGCGACGGACCTCGCGTCCGTGTTACTTCTCAACTCGTCCGTGCCGCCGACGAGTCCCATCGCTGGGCCCAGGAGTACAATTTCGACTCAGGCGATCCCCTCACCCTTGAGTCTCAAGTCGCCGAGACCATCGCTGTTCAGTTGAACACCCTGCTAGGCGATCCCTCGGCGCCTCGCCAGCCAATGAATGACCATGCCTTCGATTCCTATCTTCGCGGCCTCGCCGAGTCCAGCATCCATACTCCCGAAGGTCTCGATCGCATCATTGCTGCCTTTGAGCAGGCTGTCGTCGATGATCCGAATTGCCCCCAGCCGCTCGCGGGCCTCGCGCACGTCTACGAACGCGGAGCCAATCTCGGCTTTCTCGAGCCACGCAGTACGTATGCCAAGGCGCGCGCCGCGGCCGAACGCGCCATCCAACTCGATCCCTCTCTTCCCGAGACCTACGTCTATCTGGCCGACGCTATGCTTACCATCGATTACGACTGGAAGGGTGCCCAGGTTCAAATCCAGAAGGCTCTCGCCCTCAATGCCAACGATCCCATGGCCCACGAATGGAACGGCATTTTCCTCAGTATTCAGGGCCAAGCTGAGCCGGCTCTCCAGGAAATGCTTCGTGCTGTCGAACTCGATCCTTTGAATGCTGACCGGAAAATTTTTCTCGCGGACCTCTACAGCAACACAGGCCGTCGAGCTGAGGCTGAACAACAGCTGAAAGTGGCGCTGCAACTCGACCCGGGCTCCCTCTTCGCTCATTCCGCTCTTGAGTGCCTCTATTTCAGTTCCGGCCGTCAATCGGAGGCCATTTCCGAATGGGCCTCTGTCTTTTTTCTCCAGGGGCAACCCGAAGTCGCCAATTCAATCCAGGCAATTTACAGAAAATCCGGTTTCGATGCCGCCAACCGCTTTGCTTTCCGGCAAAAGCTCGCCTATCTCACACACCTTCGCAATCAGCGCTATGTCTCGTCTTTCTCTCTCGCCGAGCTCCATGCTCGCCTCGGAGACAAAGAGCAGGCTGTTGCCTTCCTCCAAAAATCCTACGCTGCGCGGGATGTCGAACTGCCGTGCTTTCCCGCACTCCACGACGCCACCCTGGCGTCGCTCAAGCACGATCCCCGTGTCCTCGAAATCGTCCAAAAGATTCGTCCTCCCCAGTAGGGTTGCGTGTCCACTTTTGAGAGGGTGCCTGAGCAGAGGGAGAGAGTGAAGGCAGCGTCTCGGACGATGTACGTGCTTACGCTGGAGGAGTTATTTACTTCGCACGGCGGGACTTGGGTCTCGGAGTTAGGCCAGGGGAGTCTAATGTCGAAACACCCGCCGCGGACCGCGAGACATGCGCTGAGCCAGCTGAGTGAAGAGGGGATGAGTGAAAGAGGGATGCCTCCTGCAAGAATATTTTCCCTTTCCCTTTGCTTTTTCGCCTTTCCTCTTGACTCCCCTTGGTTACGGGCGCATATTCGCCACCATAACCCCGGGACCGTCCCCTTACCTGGAAGGAGCCTCCCACATGTCCTATTTCTGCCATCAAGTCAGTTACACTAGGGAAGCTTGGGCGCGCCTGATGCAAAATCCCCAGGATCGGCTCGAAGCGGTTCGCGCTCCCATCGAAAAGCTTGGTGGCAAGATTCATACCTCCTTCTTCGCTTTCGGGGCCTTCGACGTCCTGGCCATCACCGAATTTCCAGACAACATCTCCGCCGCGGCCATCTCCATCGCTTTCGCCGCTGGCGGTGCTGTGGCGAACATCCAAACCACGCTTCTTCTCACCGCCGCTCAAACCGTCGAAGCCCTGCGCAAAGCCGGCACCTGCGGCTATCGCTCGATCACCCAAGACTCGGCTTCCGGCACGTCGGTCGGCCGCTAGTCTGCTTCACGGCCGTTCCATTTTGACTCGAGTTTGCGGGCTATCATCGCCAGGCGTTTCAATCTCAGCGTGATCTTTTGACACCCTACGTGTGCTGTCTGCTTCCACCAGTCACGAGCCACCGAGTCTTCAGTGTTACTCTTCCTTACAATTTTTTACTTGACAACAAATTGAGCGTGAGCTCATAGTTACCAAATCCTTTCGCCAGCCCTTCTCAGAAAGAGACCTCATGCCGTACTTTTGTCATCAAATTAGCTTCACCAACGATGCTTGGATCCGCGTCATGCAAAATTCTCAGGATCGCTTCGAGGCCATTCGCGGCCCCATCGAATCCCTTGGCGGAAGAATTCAAGCCACGTTCTTTGCCCTAGATTCCTACGATGTCCTTGCCATCACCGAATTCGCCGAAGACATCTCCCCTTCCTCGATCGCCGTGGTTTTTTCGGCCGGTGGTGACGTCGCCCAAATTCACACCACCCGCCTCCTCGGTGCCTCCCAGGCTCTCGAAGCTATGCGCAATGCCGGAGTCTGTACCTACCGCCCTTTACCGCGCTCTAACCCGCTCGTCGCGTCTGCTTCTTGACGCTTAGCGTTCACCGTAGCGACCAACGCGAACCATGTTGTCATTCCGGCCCTGGGTACCGCAGGCAGGCGAAGGGCCGACGGCGCTCGCCGGCTGCTAGTTCAGGGATTCCGGCGGAAACAAGGCCCGACCGGGGTCGTCCCGCCTCCCTGCATTGCATTCGCTTCTCGCTCGCTTGCCACCTCGCCACCGTCTTGCTTACACTCTTCTCGTGCCGCCCCCAATCGGTGTTCCGACCCTTGCGCTCATTCGCCTCCATCCCATCAAGGCCCTCGATCCTGTTTGCGTCTGCGAGGCTCGCATCGGCCCCGCCGGCGGACTCGCTCTCGACCGCCTCTGGGCTCTCTACTCCGTCGACGGCAAGTGGGTGAACGGCAAGCGCACTCCCGCCGTCCATCTCATTCGCGCCAACTACTCCCCTGACCTCCGCTCCGTCACTCTTTCCGCTCCCGGTGATCGCCGCCGTATCCCCACGCGCACTTTCGCCTTCCCCGAATCCCACGAAGACGCCGCCGAATGGTTCAGCGTCTTCTTCGAGCAGCAGATCATCGTTCGCCATTCCCCTGACGGTTTCCCGGACGACGCCATCGCCAACGGCCCCACCGTCGTCTCGACCTCTTCTCTCCGCAATGTCTCGGAGTGGTTTCCCCCGAGTCCCCAAGGGTTCCCTGGGATATCGCTCGAGGAAGCTCGCCAACGCTTTCGCGCCACTCTTGAAATCGATGTCGACGCCGCCAGCGCTGCCCGCGGCGAATCCCTGCCCGCCTTCTGGGAAGATCGTCTCTTCGGTGAAGACGAACGCAGCGTTGTCCGCTTCACCATCGGCGAAGTTGCCTTCGAGGGCAGCAACCCTTGCGCCCGCTGCCCGGTTCCCCCACGCCATCCCCGCACCGGCGAGGTTGTCACCGGCTTTCAGAAACATTTCACCCATCTCCGCGAAGCCACTCTCCCCGCCTGGTCTCCCCGCTCTCGCTTCGACCACTTCTACAAAATCGCCACCAACACCCGCGTTGCCCCTTCCGAATCCGGCAAACTTCTCCGCCTCTCCGACCCCCTCACCCTCTGCTAATGCCATCCGCTGCGGTACCATAAATTCTGCCTTCAATCCCTCGGCCCCTGAAAATTGAAACGTCTCTTTACATTCATTGCTTATGGAATCCCCACCTCAACTTCATTGGAGCCCGCGCTTTCCACCTTGTGAGCAACAGCCTTCACGAAATAGCAGTAGCGGCCTCCGCTCCGCACATCCGTATCGACAAATTTGGTATCTGGCCACGGATCCTTAAGCCTGCTGCTGATATCGTGAAATTCCCCGCCAGAATCGCTTCTATAGACGTGGTACCCGTCCACGACCGAAGTGCTGGCCTTCCAACTTAGCGTCACTGAGTGTCCGGTCTGCACCGAATGCACCATCCCTGTCGAACAAAACCACAATGCGAACAACGCAAAAGCGCAAACTGATAGACAGGAGGTGCCCCACTTCTTCACCGATACCAAGCTCCGATCCCTGATCAGAAATATCTGACATACCAGCAACGACGCGCACGAAAGCCCCATGAATCCAAAAGCCATAACCCAGCCCGTGCTACCCTCTTCTGGCACGAGGGACGGCATCCGATGCCAGCGGGACCTTAGCAGGCTGTCCAGCCAGATGTTCTCGGCTGCGAATAGAATCAGCGCAGCCGCCAGCGCCCACGCGATCACCAAAATTGCTGACCCCGACCGCCTCAATCTGGCTTGCATCCTCGCATCCGAACAGACAGCTTGTGGAAATCTAGCACACGCACCTCAAAAACAAACATGCAGCCTGGACACCTATGGGCACCAAACTCCTCTTTCGCATCAGAGGACCCAAATCCGAGACTTCCGAAAATGCGCCTTAACACACCATGAAGCGGTACAGCAGATTGAACTTAATCTGCTCGGCGAGTGGTTTAGCGAAGGTTGTACCAAGCGGGTTTTACCGGGGCTGTTGCTCTCCTTCCGCTCAAATCCTGTGCACGTCCTTGCGCGAAGCACCCCAACCTTCCGTCTTGCCCCAATTTGTCATTCCGACCGAAGAGCCAGCGTAGTTCGCTAAGCCATCAACCTCATCCCCGTTCGTTGAGATCAGCTCGTTTTTCCGATTTCCGTTTCAACGCCTTCCGTCGTTCCCAAAACCAAAACAGCCTCGATTTCTCGAGGCCGTTCCAATCTTCTCTTCCAGCTTGCGAGACGAGTGCCAGCTATCTTTTCACTTTCTCGCCTCCCTGAGGCTCGCCCTTCAAATCCTCCAGCATCTGCTCCTTCCGGTACACCAGCGAATTGATATCGTACGTCGCCAATTCAAACCCATGTCCATGCGTGATCGCATCCGTCGGGCATGCCTCGACGCAGTACCCGCAGAAAATGCACCGCGAATAGTCGATGTTGTACACGCTCGCATACCGCTCGCCCGCCGAAATCCGCTTCTCTTCCGTGTTTTCCGCCGCCTCAATGTAAATGCAATTCGCAGGACACGCCGCCGCGCACAGAAAACAACCCACACATTTTTCAAGCCCGCCTTCATCCCGGTGAAGCACATGAATTCCGCGGTACCGAGGCTGAAAATTCACCGGCGCCGCCGGATAATTCTCGGTCACCGTCTTCTCAAACATCGTCTTGAACGTCACGCCGAAGCCCTTCACCAGCGCAAACGCCGTCTGCCCTACCTCTTTGATTATTGATCCCATATCCTTGTAGGTGCCGTTCCTTAACCCCGGCTATGTTTTCTTAATGACCTCTTGGCCCCGTCAGTCTAACAAACTCCTCGCAACACCCGCAAACTTCCTCAATCCTTCATCGTTCACGCGATCCGCTCTGCTATCCCGTGCCTGCCTCAGAGGCTTAAGCCGCGCGGTACTACCTCGGCGCTTGTGTTGAACGGTCTTTTCTGAGCGCGCCTCTTGCTCAACCTGTCATCGCGAGCGACGCGAGGGATCTGTTTCTCTTCACCGCTCGGTGGTCAGTTGCCGCCCACCACTTTCCTACTTGAACGCCTGCACAATCTGCTTCCCGTGAAACCGCCCATTCTCAATGAAAATCTCGGCCGTGTGTTTTCCCCCGATCACCACTCCCGCCAGATAAATTCCCTTTTCGTTGCTCTCCAGCGTGTTCGGGTTCAACTGTGGCTTGCGGCTCTCTGGATCCAGCTTCACCCCCAGGCTCTCGATAAACTCGTAATCCGGATGGTATCCGGTCAGCGCAAACACCTGTTTCGCCCCCACGTGACGCACCCCACTCCCGTTCTCGAGCACCACTCTATCCCGCACAATCTCTTTGATCTTCGCCGCGAAAATCGCCTGGATCTGTTCCGCCTTGATCCGGTTTTCAATATCCGGCTTCACCCAATACTTGATTGAAGCACCCAGATCCGCTCCTCTCACCAGCAGCGTCACCCGCGCGCCGCTCCGCCACAGATCGAGAGCCGCCTCAACCGCCGAATTCTTCCCGCCAATCACCACCACATCTTGATTCCAATACTGGTGTGGCTCCGTGTAGTAGTGGCTCACATGCGGCGAATGCTCCCCGGGCACACCCATTTCATTCGGCAAGTCGTAATACCCCGTCGCCACTACCATTTTTTTCCCGCGATATTTTTCCTCGCGTCCGCCCTCCGTCTCGGTGACGACC
>Ga0306925_10005464_pt1 | contig 11653 bp, 12 predicted proteins | sample flu12Cox44000176_FD_203755 | JGI IMG/M metagenome (GOLD analysis project Ga0306925, IMG submission 203755) | Lab enrichment of tropical soil microbial communities from Luquillo Experimental Forest, Puerto Rico - flux8day.12C.oxic.44.000.176 (v2)... | ecosystem: Environmental > Terrestrial >...
TATTGATTTGTTTGGTGAGCCCGTCGGGATTCGAACCCGAGACCTACTGATTAAAAGTCAGTTGCTCTACCGGCTGAGCTACGGGCTCGTCACGGCACGAAAGGATAGGCACGGCGGCAAGGCCGGTCAACGCCTTCGCCTCGAGTAGTGAGCGAAGATCAGAGAACCCGTCCTAACGACGGAATGCCGCAAAGTGTTAGAAGCTGCCGCCACGATGCTATCCGAGCGAGTGGGCCACGCCGAGGCTGGGCTCGCCCGCGCAATCGCGAGAAGCTGCGCACGGCGCCAGATTAAAGTGAGCGTTTCCGAAATATCCTTCTCGAGCCCGGATGGGCGACCCGACTGCGACCGAGCGCGAGTGGCCCGATCGCCGGTTCGCGCGATAGATCGCAGCCGATGAGTCCAAACAGCGTCACAAATGTTTCGGCGGGTTGCGTGGTCTGCCCGAAACGTCTAGAACCCGCGCCATCCCTGCGACGGGGCGTGGCTCAGCCTGGTAGAGCGCCTGCTTTGGGAGCAGGATGTCGGAGGTTCAAATCCTCTCGCCCCGACCACCGGGGGGATGACTTGATGTGCGAAAGCACCGGAGAAGGAAGCGCATTGAATGGCGCGGGCGCGGATTTTCAAGCCGGCAAAGACAGCGATGCAATCCGGGGCGCGGACCCGCAAATGGGTGCTGGCGTATGAGCCCGCGACCCGCCGTCAGCCCGACCCGCTGATGGGGTGGACGAGTGCGGAAGACACGCTGAACGAGGTTCAGCTGCACTTCGACACCATGGAGGAAGCAGTCGCGTTCGCCGACAAGAACGGACTCGACTATGCGGTAATGCCGCCTCAGCTCACGACGGAAAAGCCAAAAAGCTATGCGGATAACTTTCGCTATGATCGGGTCCGTAGCTGATCAGGCCGATGACCCCGTAGCTCAGCTGGATAGAGCACTCGCCTTCTAAGCGAGTGGTCGCAGGTTCGAATCCTGCCGGGGTCGCCAACTCGCATCCCTCGCCAAGCTGCGGACAGGCCGGGCGATTGGGACGTTCAACTTCTATCGAACAGAACAGTGACCGATAGCCCAGCGCTGCGTTTTCAATGAAATATTGCAACCAGCGGCGCGAGGATAGCTGCCATCCGAGGAATGATAACCCATGACAACCAGCAGCGCAGAGCCTAGCGACGGGCGATCTTCGTCAACCCACGGGTTTTCGTCTACCGTGTAGCTTTGGTAGGATTTTATCTCCGTCATATTGAAGGTGCCGGTGTTGTCATCAATAAGCATAGAAATGTAATCGAGCTCACAAGCTCGACAATCGGAATCGTCTCGCAGTTTCTTATTTGTGGGCGCTCACCTAACTCAGGCATGCAATTTGGCCGTCTCCGGTAATGCGTCCGAACCGAAAGGACGCTGCCTTGACACCGATTCGGACAAAGGCCTGACGGTGTTTTTGGCAAAGTGACCAGAATTGCATCACGCCGATATCTCGCTGGAAGACGAGGACGGAGGGCCGGCAGATGAACAGCCTTACGGCAGCGAACTCCCGCCAACCCACCGATAAGCGGCCGCATCGTAGCGAGGCTTTGGCACCGCACGGAGCCGCGGGGTTGGCAGCACGGCAGCTCACCAAACGCGCCTCGCTGTTGTTGGCTTTGCTCTTGTCGCTTGGATTATGGGTGGGAATCTGGGCAGCCGTCACCTCGTTGGCGTCGGCGGTGCGCGGGTGATGCGGATTTGCGGCGTGCACCAGCGTGCCTTTGCAGCCTGCAGCTGCGTCAGTCCGCAGCCTCACTGATCAACCGGTCTGCAATCCGATTGCTTGCGTGCCCGTCGCCGTAGGGGTTCGCGGCCCGGCTCATCCGTGAATATGCGTCCGGATCATCGAGCAGTGCCGACATTTCGTGGAACAGTCGATGCTCATCAGTCGCGACCAGCCTAGCTAAGCCAAGTTCCATAGCCTCGGGCCGCTCGGTCGTGTCGCGCGTAATCAGCACCGGCTTTCCGAAGGATGGCGCCTCCTCTTGGATGCCACCGGAATCGGTGACCACGAAGTGGCAGCGCTTCAGTAGAAAAACGAGCTCCGGGTAATTGACCGGTTCAACCAGCAAAATATTCTCGCGCCCGTGAAGCGGCTCGATCGCGCGCCGCACATTGGGGTTTCGGTGTGCCGGGAAAACGATGGCGACATCCGGTCGAAGGGCGATGCGTACCATCGCGCGGCTGATCCGCTCAAGCCCGCCATCGAAGCTTTCACGACGATGACCGGTCATCAATATCAATCGTTTGCCGGAAAAATGCGCCGGGAGGATCGCTTCGAACCGGGAGCGCAGCCCCGGCCGGTCATCCGCCAGAGCAGAAACCCACAGCAAAGCGTCGATTCCGGTATTGCCGGTGACCAAAATCCGATCGCGGCCGACCCCTTCGCGCAGCAAATTGTCGCGTGCGCGGGCAGTCGGGGCGAAATGAAGATCGGCGATGTGGGTGACGAGCCTGCGGTTCACCTCCTCTGGCCATGGCGAATAGATGTTCTCCGTCCGCAGACCGGCCTCGACGTGCGCCACCGGGATGCGATGATAGAAGGCTGCCAAAGCCCCGGCAAAGGTTGTGGTAGTATCACCCTGCACGATGACCCGATCGGGCCGAAACGCGGCGAGAATCTCGCAGATTCCGGATAATGCGGCGCCGGTGATATACGCCAAGTCCTGATCAGGCCGCATCAATTCGAGATCCCAATCCGGCCACAAATCGAACAGCTCAAGGACCTGCGCCAGCATCTCACGATGCTGTCCGGTGACACAGATCTTGCATTCGAAATACGGCCGAGCCGCCAATTCCCTTACGACTGGCGCGAGCTTGATCGCCTCCGGCCGCGTCCCAAAAACAAAGAGAACCTTCATGCCGCTCAAACCATCATCTCACGGGGTGCACGGTCGGTCACCACCACTGCAGTTCAGATCAATCCAGGGACAAAGACGCGCGCACCTCTGAAAACGGATGCGTCGGTCGAGTCGTGTCGATCACCGCACGATGCACCAACGACCCGTCTCGGCTCGCAAGAACGCAGACCGTGATCTTTGCTGGCAGATCAATACTCGACAAAGATTATTCTGACAAGAATATTCCAACCTCATTCGTTACAAACGTTTGTTTTTAGCAGAGTAATGTAAATAATTTTAAAAAATTTTACTTAGTTTGTATCGGGGTCTGGCGGCTTGAAGCCCATAACGGGAGCGAGGTCGGTTGACCAAGGGACGCAGGCTGACATATAGCGGTTAAATCGGCGCTGCTCGTTGTGCAAGGAAACATCGGGTGACGAAACCTCTCCAGGATCTGGCAATCGAAGAGCACCGGTTCACCGATGATGGGAACGTGCTGAAATAATCCGTCGCAGCCAGTCGTGATTTACCGTGCCGCGCTCAACACCGGTCCTGGTGCCGCGACGGCTTGCGAGACGCTCTTCGCAACCAATGATTGGGGCGCGACTTGGATCGGCGGGATCTATACACACCACCACTACCACAGCACGGCGCCTGAAGTGCTCGGTATCGCCGCGGGGTCCGTTCGGCTCCGGCTCGGCGGCGAACACGGCAAATTACTCGAGTTGGGCGCCAGCGATGTGGTCGTGATCCCCGCCGGAGTAGCGCACAAGAACGAGGGGGCGAGCCCCGACCTTACCGTGGTCGGCGCCTATCCCGTCGGGAAGAGCCCCGACATGCGAAAACCCGCCGCACGAGAGCGTGAGGAAGCGCTGCGCAACATCAGCCAGGTGGCGTTGCCGGCTCGCGATCCGGTTTATGGCCCGTCGGGGCCGCTTATCGATCGATGGCAGCGCGCTGCCGCTCGCGCTCGAGGCCGACGGCCCGGCGCTACCGGCCGGAACGGAACCGCTACAAGCAGCGCCCCGAATAGACGACATCGTGCGCATTGCTGGAGCGCGCGTCCGGCGGCTCGACCAGCTGGCGGGTTTCAATCACGTATCCGGCATTGCACATTCCGCGGGCGGTGAGTTCCTCGGCGAGCCAGCCGCGCCGGATCTGCTCGGCTTCGCCGTCGTCGTTTGCCGTCATCACCGTATTGGTCTGTGCCGTGAACACGAAAGTCCCGGCCGGATCCGAGACGAAATTTTCGACGCGGATACGGTCGTTGTCGATGATGCACCCGGCGAGCAAAACAAAGTATGTGAGAGCGAGCGCCCGCATATCGTCGGTCCTCCTGATCAAGGTGCTCCGGCGATCCCCGCAAGATACCGCCCGTATTCGCTATTGCCCAGTTCCCGAGCAAGGCCGAGAAGGCGCTCGCGATCGATGTAGCCCATGTAATGGGCTACCTCTTCAACGCACGCGATCTTGAGACCTTGACGCATCTCGATCGTACGCACGAATTCGGAGGCTTCGAGCAGAGATTCGTGGGTGCCGGTGTCGAACCAGGCGAAGCCGCGGCCGAGCCTCTCCAAGGTCAACAATTCGCGCTCGAGATAGGCATTGTTGACATCAGTGATCTCGAGCTCACCGCGCGCCGACGGTTTCAGTCCTGCCGCGATTTCGACAACCGCCTTGTCGTAAAAATAAAGCCCGGTCACCGCCCATTGCGAGCGCGGCTGTAACGGCTTTTCCTCGATGCGGATCGGCCGTCCACATCCGTCTAACTCAACGACCCCATAAGCCTCGGGTCGGCGGACTTGGTACCCAAAGATTGTCGCGCCGGCGCGGGGCGCTGCGGCCTTTTGAAGAACGCCCGGGAGACCGTCTCCGTAAAAGATATTGTCGCCGAGCACCAGAGCGACGGAATCGTCACCGATGAAATCCCGCCCGATCAAGAAAGCCTGTGCGAGCCCCTCTGGCCTCGGCTGCTCGGCATAAGCTATCGACACCCCCCATTGGCTGCCATTCTTGAGCAAGCCCTGAAACCGGGCGAGCTCTGCCGGCGTCGTAATCACGAGAATGTCTCGGATTCCAGCCAACATTAGGGTTGTCAGCGGGTAATAGATCATCGGCTTGTCGTAGACCGGCAAGAGCTGCTTGCTGATGGCCAGGGTGACCGGATAGAGCCGCGTGCCTAATCCGCCGGCGAGTATGATTCCTTTCACGTTCCGCTCCGCGAAGCCGCAGCAACTCGACCGCCCGCAGCCGGCAACTCGACGGGCCTGTCTCTGGCGCCCAGTCCGAGGCGCCCACCTTGGTAGCGGGCCGACCAGATCGGCTCCCACCACCAGCGATTCTCCAGATACCACGATACCGTCTTGTGCAGCCCGGTGTCGAAGCTTTCGCGCGCCGCCCACCCCAACTCGCGCTCGATCTTGGCGATATCCATCGCATAACGCTGGTCATGGCCCGGGCGGTCGTCGACGAACGTAATGAGCTGCTCGCTTTTCTTGTTTGCCGGGGCAGGCAGCAGCTCATCGAGCAGCCGACAAATGGACCTGACCACATCGAGATTAGTCCGCTCGGCGTTGCCCCCGACGTTATAGCTCTCCCCTACCCTGCCCTCGCTCAGAATGAGAAAGAGGGCGCGGGCGTGATCTTCGACATAAAGCCAATCGCGGACATTGTCGCCCTTCCCGTAGACCGGGATCGCCTCGCCGTGTAGCGCCTTCAGGATGGCGAGCGGGATTAGCTTTTCTGGAAAGTGGCAAGGGCCATAATTGTTGGAACAATTGCTGATCACGGTAGGCAATCCAAAGGTCTGGTGCCAGACGCGCACCAGGTGATCGGCCGCGGCCTTCGACGCCGAATAGGGCGAGTTCGGCAGGTAGGGCGTGGTTTCGGTAAATTTGCCGGTCGGGCCGAGCGATCCGAATACCTCGTCGGTGGAGACGTGATGAAAGCGAAATCGCGCCGCCCGGCTCGGCGAAAGCTGCCGCCAATGGGCGAGCGCCGCCTCCAGCAGCCGATAGGTTCCTTCGATGTTGGTCTTGATGAATTGTGCGGGGCCATCGATCGAGCGGTCGACGTGCGACTCCGCAGCTAGGTGAAGGATGGCATCCGGATCAAACTCCCGCAGCAGCTGTGCCATTGTCGGGCGATCGCAAATATCGGCCTGGCGAAAGGCGTACCGTGCATCGCCGTCGATCGTTCGCAACGAGGCCAGATTCGCGGCATAAGTCAGCTTGTCGACATTCAATACCGTGGCATTCATCTCACCGACCAAAAGCCGGCAAACCGCGGAACCGATAAAGCCGGCCCCGCCGGTCACCAACACTCTCATGGCAATCCCATTTCAGGCGCGAGCAGAATTCCCGGTTTTTCCCGTCGAACCGGGAATTTCATCGTTTTTTCCCGCACAATGGCGTTTGGCTGAGAAAACGATAAGCCGGATCAATCCCTTGGCGGTGAATTCCCGTAGCACTCCTAATCGGGAATTTGCGCCGGCCTAACCGGGAATTAAATCCGCCGAGCCGGGAATTACGGGAATTATAGCGAAGAATGTTCGGACCCTCCTTCCCCACAGCATCGAATACCACACTAGCGATAGAAAAAGACGCATCTCACTGCAAAACATCACGCCGACCGTCCGCTGCAAATCTTACCGCGAAAGTTGGCCTTTTGTGAGGCGGATCAACCGCAGGACCGTGGAGCGCGGAGATGCTATCATGCTCTTTCAGCGAATCAACGTTGGCCGGCTAACTGGTGCGGATAAAAGGGATGTCTGGTGTGGCAAAGAACGCGATTCTCAACTATCTGGCCCAGTCGCGCGATATTGTTCAGGCGGCAATCGACGATCCGGTTTTCTGCCGCGCGATAAACGATATCGCCGAGGTCATCGCAGATGCTCTGCGCAACGGAGGCAAGCTCCTTCTGGCCGGCAACGGCGGCAGCGCCGCCGACGCGCAGCACATAGCCGGAGAGATGCTGTCGCGCCTCAATTATGACCGTGCCCCCGCCGCGGCCATCGCGTTGACGACCGATACCTCGGTACTTACCGCGATCGGCAACGATTACGGATATGAAAGAGTGTTCGAGCGGCAGATTCTCGGTCTCGGCTGTCCCGGAGATGCGCTGATTGCGATCTCGACTTCGGGACGTTCGCCAAACATCTTGCGAGCGATCAGCGCAGGCCGAGAAAAATCGCTGACGATTGTCGGTTTTACCGGAAGAACCGGCGGAGAAATGGCCGCGCGCTGCGATTTGTGTCTGCATGCACCCTCGGAATCGACGCAGCTAATCCAGCAGATCCATATCACGGCCGGGCACATCATTTGCGGTCTTGTTGAAGAATGGTTGTTTCCACGGGCCGCCGCATAGGGATGACCGGTTCGATAGCCGCCCGGACGGGACCCCGTAGCCGCCGTTGGTGGGCTCGGACGTGGGAGCGCGCTGCATCAAGTGGTCTCGCAGATATCGAGGATGGTCAGCACGTGGGCGAGCCATGAGCGAAGCGGGTGGCCTACACCGACTCGTCGTTCTCGACGAGATTGTGCCGGCGGGCAAACCGTGGGGCCATGCCGTGAGGCAGGGCGAAATCCTGCGGCTTGTCGATCTGGAAGGCCAGCAGGCCGCCGATTTCTTGTGCTTCGACGCCGCCGATCCGAGCGACCGCTACAACGCCACCAATACGATTTGGGTGCAGGGCAACATCTATATCGGAAACGACACCGTGCTTTATTCAGATCGTGGCGCCGCGTTGTTCACGATCATCGCCGATACCTGCGGTCGCCACGACACGATCTATGGCTGCTGTAGCGAGGCCAACAATTTTCTGCGTTACGGAGTGCACGATACGCCGAGCTGTTACGCGAACTTCCGTGAAATCCTGGCTCGGTTCAAACTGGACGAACGCTCGATCGTCGGTAACGTCAACTTCTTCATGTCGGTGCCGGTCCTGCCGAACGGGAGTGCCGGAGTCGCCGACGGGGTCTCGCAACCGGGTAGCTATGTCGAGTTGCGCGCCGAGCGCGACGTGCTTGCAGTCCTGTCGAACTGTCCGCAGTTGCACAACCCGTGCAATGGCTACAACCCGACGCCGATCCAGGTGGTGATCTACAAGCCGCTTGCGGCGCCGGGGAGCGCGTAAGCGACGTGGCGACGCTTGTCCGCCGCACAACCGGCCCATAAATTGACGGACCGCGTGCTTGACGGGTAAACGCGACCGGAGAACCGGAATGGAAGGCCGCAAGGCGGAGCTGTTGCAGCGGATTGAGAGCGATCGCGGGGCACTGCTCGATTTCTTACGTGGCTTCATCCGCTGTCCGAGCCCGAACCCGCCCGGCGACACACGCGAGGCGGCCGCTCACATCCGCCAATTCCTGGAGCGGCACGGCGCGGAGTATCGGGTGATCGCGCCGAACGAGGTGATGCCGAACATCGTGGCGACGTTCGAAGCTGGGAAACCCGGGCGTCACCTCGCGCTCAACGGCCATATCGACTGTTTCCCCGTGGGCGATGGCGCCGGCTGGACACACGATCCGTGGGGCGCCGAACTGGTCGACGGCCGCATCTACGGGCGTGGCGCCTGCGACATGAAATGCGGCACCACAGCCGCGATCTTCACTTTTTTGTACCTGCGCGAATTGCGCGACAAGCTGCATGGCCGGCTGACATTGTCGGCGGTGTCGGACGAAGAGACCTTTGGCCCCTATGGAGCCCGCTACTTGTTCGAGCACCACCCCGAAATATTCGGAGACAGCTGCCTTAGCGGCGAGCCGAGCAGCCCGTGGACATTGCGCTTTGGCGAGAAGGGCCCGCTATGGCTCGAATTTGCGGTGCGCACCAAAGGTGCGCATGGCGCCTATACGCACGCCAGCAAGAGCGCCACGGCGATCGCGGCGAAGATCATCGGCGAACTCGAAATCCTCGAAGATATTCCGGCGCCCGAGGCCAGCAATCTCGCCGCTGCGCTCGACGAGGCCGCCCCGCCATCGATCGGGCCCAGGGTGCCGGCGCGGCCAAGATCACGCGCCGCGTCACGGTTAATCCGGGTGTTGTGCGCGGTGGGCTGAAGGTCAACATGGTCGCGTCGGAGTGCACTTTCGAAGTGGACATCCGCTTGCCGAACGGGCTCGACGCACCGCAGATCCTCTCCGAGGTCGACAAGATTGTCGCGTCTTACCCGGAAGCGTCGTATCGGCAGATCCTCTATAATCCGCCGAGCTGGTGCCCGCCCGACACCGAGATTGCGCAGCTGGTGTGCGCCAATGCCAGGGAAGTCGCGGGCATCGACCCGACCCCGGTGATCAGCCTCGGCGGCACCGACACGCGGCTGTGGCGCTACAAGGATATCCCTGCCATCGTCTATGGCCCGTCGCCCAGCGGGATGGGCAGCGTCGACGAGCATGTGACGGTCGAGGAATTCTTCCACGTCGTCAAATGCCACGTGCTCTCCGCTTACGACTACATGAGCCAGGCCTGATTGATCGATTATTTGAGGGAGCCTGCAACAATGAGTGCCATTCAAACGAGCGGAACACTCGAAGACAATGCGCCGCCAACGCCGATGTATCGGACGCCGATTGACCACCCAAGCGCCTGGAACGTAGCCGATTTCACGACACCGGTGGATTACACGATCGAGTTCGACGCGACCCAGCTACGGGACATCGAGCGCGCCATCCAGAAGATAAAAGCGGCCGGCCTCGGCCTTGACGATTTACGGCGCGAGCATTTCGAGGTGCCGTCGCTGCGGCCGGTAATCGACCAGATCCGGTACGAGATCGAGGATGGGCGCGGCTTTGTGGTGGTTCGCCGCCTGCCCGTCGAGGTCTACTCGAAGGACGAGATCGGCATGATCTTCTGGGGCATCGGCACGCATCTCGGGCGCGGGCTGTCGCAGAGCGTGCTCGGCGACCGGCTCGGCCACGTCAAGGACTTCAGCCGCGAGGACCCGCTGGCGCGGGCCTACCGCAACAAGCAGGAGCTGTCGCCGCACACCGATTCCTGCGACCTGGTTGGGCTCGCGTGTCTACGCCACGCAAAGTCGGGCGGCGTATCGCAGCTTACCAGTGCCCTCACGGTCCACAACGTCATGCTGGAGGAATATCCCGAATCCCTCGAGCGCCTCTATCGCGGCTATGTCTTCCACCGGCGCGGCGAAGAGCAGCCGGGCGATCTGCCCTACACGCCGTATCGGGTGCCGGTCTATTCCAATACCGACGGGAAGGTCTCGGCGCGCTACGTCCGCACTTATGTCGAGGCGGGCGAGGCTGCCGCGGGACGCCCACTGGGCGAGGCCGAACTCGCCGTTCTCGACAGTTTCGAGGAGGTTACCAAGCGACCGGATCTGATGCTGGAATTCACTTTGCAGCCCGGCGAGATGTACTTCATCAACAACTACACGATCCTGCATGCACGGACCGCATTCGACGATGGCGACGCCGAGGACGACCGGCGGCGACACTTGCTGCGCCTATGGCTGGAAGTCCCGGGGATGCGGCCCGTTCATGCCTATATCCGGCGCAATGGCGTTGAGGCCGTGCCCGGTCGAACGCCCTCCTACGATTGGAGCAAACTGACCAAGAACCGCAACTGACGGGTGCTGCGAAAGGACGGGCCATGATTGCAAACCCGATCCCTTGGCCCGACGGCGCGCGCTGCGCGGTCGCGATGACCTGGGACATGGACGCCGACAGCGCCTTCAACTGGTACAATAAGGAGACCGCAGACAATCTCGTCGCGTCGCAGTCCTGGACACGCTACGACCCGCTGATCGCGATCCCGCGCCTCGTCGAGCAGTTCGCACGCCGCGAGCTGCGCCTGACTTTCTTTGTTCCCGGCTGGGTCATCGAGAAATATCCGGCCCAGATCGACCTGCTGCTGAAGAATGGCCACGAGATCGCACTGCACGGCTATCTCCACGAGCGGTCGAACGAGATCAGTAAGGACGATGAGCTGTACTGGCTCGGCCGCGGGCTCGACGCTTATCGCAAGCACATCGGCGCCGGGCCGCGCGGCTGGAGGGCGCCGAGCTTCGCTTTTCAAAATATTCGCTGCGCTATCTGCTCGAGGCCGGCTTTGAATACGATTCCTCGCTGATGGGCGACGACATTCCCTACGCGCTGAAGGCCGGCAACGCTTCGCTGCTCGAATTGCCCGTTGACTGGACGCTCGACGACTTCCCGCATTACGCCCACAACCGCGATCTCGGATACCGAATGGCGATCTCCTCGCCGCAACGCGCGATGGAGGTCTTCCGCAGCGAGTTCGACGCGGCCTGGGAATTCGGCGCACTGTGGATCTCGGTCTGGCACCCGGCACTGTCGGGCCGTCTCGCACGGTTCAAGGCGGTATTGGAATTGCTCGACTATATGCATGCCAAGGGCGGCGTCTGGTTTGCACGGCTCGACCAGGTGTGCGACCGCGTGCATAAGCTGATGGCCGAAGGCCGCTGGACGCCACGCTACGAAACGTTTCCGCTCTACCAGAGCCCTCTCCCGAAGTTCTCCAAGGCCCGGTGTTTGTCGTTGTGATCAGGCAGCGAGGTAAGCGCATCCTCTCGCGCACGTGTGAGGGGTCGCGTTTCGCCCAGCGGACCCGCGGTGACCGTTATCATCGCCATGCAGGCCAATCGGCAGTCTTCCCATGGCGTGGCGGTTTTCCCAGATGGTAGCAAGGTCAGTGTCACGAATCCGAGCTTGGCTTGAAGAGATCACCCAACGGTTAACGGGTGGTTACGGTTGACGGCAACTGTCGGCAGGGTGAGAAACGGTGCTCGGGATGAACTGTTTGATCAAGG